>Ga0180438_10009637_pt1 | contig 11992 bp, 9 predicted proteins | sample SS_ome_12_FD_132455 | JGI IMG/M metagenome (GOLD analysis project Ga0180438, IMG submission 132455) | Hypersaline lake sediment archaeal communities from the Salton Sea, California, USA - SS_3_D_2 metaG | ecosystem: Environmental > Aquatic > Non-marine Saline and Alkaline > Hypersaline >...
AGTTCAGAATCACATGAGTTTCGATCTAGCCATAGAGCAGCTTTGTACCCACCTTGTTGTGGACGAGGTGAGGTCCATTGATCTGTCCGACCTGAAGACTGTGCGCACACTACGTCCGATCTCGAGTACGGCTGTTGAGATGAAGATCAACGGATTCCTGATCGAGAACCCGGCGGACCCAGATGTGGGCTTTGTGCTGGTACGGGACGAGACCTCGATCGACCCCACGGCGAGGATGATCCAGTTCCGGAAACTGCGCAAGGCAACGGACGAATTCTACGAGGTGACCTACTACACACACGCCTCGAACTGCCGTAGGTGCCAGGGGCTCCGTGTGGAGCAGGACTACCGCTACAACGACTTGGGCGGGATCGTCGCCATCCGCGACGAGATGAAGCTGATCCAAGATCTCAAGAAGATCGTCCTCACGCAGATTGGCTCCAACCCCTTCCATACGTGGTATGGCACCAGTATCCCTGGTTTGATCGGGTCCAAGATTGCGAATGCCGGGTTCATACGAGCCAAGATGAGCGGCGATATCCAGACGGCCCTGCGCCGCTACATGGACATCCAGCGACGCCAATCGCGGTTGCAGAAGGTCACCGCGAAGGAAAAGCTGGCCCGCGTGTTGGAAGTGGTCGTGACACAAGACGAGTACGAGCCCACCGCTTTCAACGTGAAGATCGCTTTTGTAAACCAAGCCAGGGACGTGCTTTTTGTGGAGCAGGGCATTGTCCTGCCCGCACCCGAATCGCTGGTCTACTACACAGCCAGTGGTGATGTAGCCTTCCGGGGCAATCCGGGGACGGCGAGAAGATAGATGACCCTACAAACACCGACCACGCCTTTCATCAACATGCCCCACAACACGGGGGCTTCGAATGTGAAGGTGGAGTATTCGACCAACAGCCGATACCAGACGGTCACCGGGACTGCCGACGAGCTGACCGCTCGAGTACTCGCAAATGGAAGCGATGCCGGTATCGAATTCGTCCCCTACCCGCAGCCACCTACCCCTACGGGCTCCACAAGCACGACAGGCACGACAGGATCCACCGGCAGCACCGGATCCACCGGCAGCACCGGGTCCACTGGCTCCACAGGCACATCAGCATCATCGGGCGACACGGGCATGGTGGGCGACATGGGTCCGTTGGCTCCGGGGCAGTGGCGGCTCACGCTGCCCAGCAACCCCGCGCTCGCCCCCGGCAAGAACGTGTTCATCATCCAGGCCGAGGGGTACGATGCTTCCCTCAGCACGGGCGCACTGCTCATTATCTACTTGGTGGAAGACGGCTCGCTGGGCTTCTTGGTAGGGGCACCCACCGGGATATCGCTGGACCGCTTCACTAATCGGATTGAGTTCAGCCTCACCCATACAGAAGATGTCCAAGATCCCGACCGCGAAAGCCTCATCGTGGGTTTTAACTTCTACGCAGCCGTGGAGCCTGGTGGTGGATTGGTAGGGTACACCCTATTGAATGTCCGCCTGATCGACGAATACAAGGAGGTAGTGGAAGAGGTCCTCGAGGAGACCACCACCACCGACCGCACGCAGGACCCGGACGACCCGGACATTTGGTACGAAGAGACGGATACAACCAAGACTATCCAGCGTTTCTACATCTATGCTTTCGATCATGTCCGGACCAACGACTCCACGTCGTCGGACTACCCGCAGCGGGACGAGGCCTACGATCTGTTCAGCCCGATCCCCGACACCCAAGAGATCTACTATGTGGCGACGGCGCTAGCCTACGACTCGGCTCGTGCCATCGAGTATGAGAGCACCTACACGTCCGAGTTGGTAGGACTCCCGCTGATCCTGAGCACGCGCATCAAGGACCTGGTCCCGCGCACCCTGAGCGACGTTCAGACGGACATGATCGACGCGATTCTGAGGGTCCAGAGCAACATCGACGTCAAGCCGGGATCGGTCACCCGTGATGTCCACATCGACCCACCCTCCTACGAGGCCAACCGCATCTGGTTGATACTGGATTTCATCAACCGGTCGCAGAGCTTCCTGACGCTGATCCAGATCGATGACCCGCAGAAGACCGGTGTTTCCATTGAGGTATCTGAATCCGAATACAAGATTGCGTTGGGGCGGGCGCTGAACTTTACCGACGCCGAGGTGCAGCTTCTCATCAACGAGCAGTTCGACAAGCTGGCCGGCAACATGCTCACCACCCGTCGTGGCCCGACTGCCGCCATTGGACAGGCTATCTTGCAGCGTACCACGCCACCCTCGAAGGACCTGGTGGTGGAGGCGGGCACGCAGTTCAGCAGCCGTGCGGACGTAGCTGCCGGTGTGGCCAGCGTGACGTTCTACTCCACCGCGACGAAGACGATGTCGCTGTCGAACATCAGCTCGTACTACAACGCCACTACGGGCTACTACGAGCTGATCGTCCCCATCGAGGCATCCGAAGCCGGGTCCTCTGGCAACGTGGCTGCACGGGCCATTGTCAGCACCAACGCGCCCGGTTTCAGCCGCGTGACGAACCGCGAGGCCACCCTGTTTGGGCAGGACCAGGAGAGCAACCTGAGCCTGGCCGAGCGCGCCATGCTCAGCTTCGTCAGCGTGGACACCGGCACCGCTGGTGGGTACCTCAGGACAGCCCTCGATGTGAACGGTGTCCACCGCGCCCGTATCGTGGAGGCCGGTGAAGAGCTGATGATGCGGGACTGGGACGAGGTCCGCGAAAAGCACATCGGCGGAAAGGTAGATGTGTGGATCCAAGGCACCGCCGAAATCGAGGTGCAACAGACCTTCGCCTTCCAATACGAACAGGAGCTAGGGGTCCGGTTCGAATTTGTGGGTGAGGCCTCGAACTACACCCTGAAAACTACCTCCACCAACGTCACCCCCAGTACGCCGCTTTTCTCCATGTTGAACGACCCCGCCGAGGGGTATGGCCTCCGGAACGTGACCACGGGCGAGGATTTCGACCTGACCAACGTGCAGGTCATCGACTACAACGTGATACAGCTCGACACCGGAAGGCCGCAGCCTTCCGTGGTGGAGACGGACGTGGTCACGGGGGACTACAAGTACCGAGCCTCCGACCCGTTCATCCCCGACCTCCAGCCCATCCGGTCCATTTCCTCCATCGCCAGCCCCACCTCGACCCTGACCTCTGATAACTGGACCCTGGTCAAGACCGAGGACCCGCTGCTCTACGGCTACTCCGTGGAAGCCAGCGACTCCATTGACATCGTGCAGGCCAACGGTGTGCCTACGGGCGACCCCGTCACCATCACGGACGAGAGTCACGTCATGGTGGCCTCCTTCCAAGTGGAACTGAACAACGTCGGCATCGATGAAACTACGCTGGTCGTACAGGATTTGAGCAAGACGGTCACCTATACCAACGATCTATCGGGCGACCCCACCCCGGACTACTTCATCACCCCCGGCAGCTTGACGGAAAACACCAAGATCATCCGGAACGAGGCGGGGCGCATCACAAATGGCCAAGAGGTGCTGTGCAGCTACACGGCGGAGGAGAACTTCACGGTCACCTACGCCATCAACAACGTGCTCCAGCTCGTGAACGAAGAAATCCAAAAGATGCGCCACGTCACGGCAGACGTGCTTGTGAAGCAGAGCATCGAAAACGAGGTGGATCTGGCCTGTACGATCGTCTTGAAGGAGGATGCCGATCAGGCAGACGTGGACATCGAGGTGCGTACCAACCTGTCGTGGCTGGTGAACCGCCTCCAGATTGGCGAGGACCTACACCAGTCCGACGTAATCCACGCGATCGAAGAAGTCTCGGAAGTCTCCTACGTCATCCTGCCCCTGACTCTGATGCACAAGGCAGACGGCTCCCTGATCCTGCGGGATGAGCTGGACAGCGACTCGACGATGGTCATCGAGGGTGTGGAAGCTGACGTATTTCTCATCAACCAGCAACACACGTTCAGCACCACCGTAGGTGGCGGCCCCACCAACCGGCACCGGGGCGTCTTCATGGACACGCAGCCCATGGACCTTGTAAACCTGCTCACCGATCTGTGCGTGTTGGAGGAGCGGCCAGGGTCGGCGCTGATCATCGGCGCACAGGGCATCTACATCCCCGGTTTCAACACCCCCGAGACCGCAGCAGAAACCACAGGCAATCGCGTGCTGGTATCCCTCCCCAAGGGCGACACCCCCGAGGACCATGAATCGTGGGCGGTCAGCTACATTGTGGGTGGAGAGACTGGCACCGGAGACATCGAAGCGTTTGTGATGGAATACCTCGTGCTGGGTGAAGTGACCCTCACCTACACCACCACCCTAGACGAGTTTGGTTTGGACTACTGATGGCGGAAGACCTTTTTAGGCTGATTCAGGTACGGAACCGCCTGGCCTTCAGCATCGAGGGCCGGGAGGGGAAAGCCTATCGCACCCGCCTCATCGCCAAGACCCGCGAGATCGAAGCCGACCTGCGTAATGTGCTGGCCTCGAACTACCTCAGCACCATCGGCGGACCAAACTACACAATCGCGCTACGTGCCTACGCCATCGAGTTTGCCAGGATCCGGCTGGCACTCGAGGACCTGCACCTAGACACCTACTACGAATCGGAGCCCTACTGCTCGCCCCGCGCCGACATTTTCTACCAGAAGGTCGCTGCGCTCATGGGGGTCGACAAGGATCTCCAGCTCACCATCTTCAGCACGCAGGAGTTCTGCCAGTTCATACAGGCGTTGATCTCGATCTTTTTCGGGGGCAGCACCCCCGCAAATATCGCACGGGGGATCGAACTGTTCGTCGGGGAAGAGGGCGTGGTTACCATCCACGAGAATTTCTTGGATGCCAGAGACCCAACCAGCCCCTACGATATCAGCGACCAGTTCGGCTTCCGGGTGGACTTCGAGCTTACAGAGGAGATCAGCCGTAACTTCAGTGACATCGGCGTTAAACTCGATTTCCTGCTCGACCTGATCAAGCCCGCCCATACGCTGTATGTGCTCCGCTTCCTGTTCAGCGACATAAGCCCTGTGCCGGGGGATGCGGACGACACCTTCCATGTGGACCACATATGGGACCACGCCTACGACGACGCCCGTAAATACTGCTCCGGTGTAGAGGGCCGGGACCGCCTGGGCGTGAACGTCATCAAGACGGTCACCGAAGACCTGACGGGCATAGGCGGGACCGTGATCGAGGTCACCTACGGCCCGATCTCGAAGGATCTAGACGTCCCCAGCATCGGCGGTGTTGGGGACGTGCAGGTCTTGGTGGACGGGGTGCCCGCCTCGATCGTGAGCGTGGACGGGGCAGCGGGCATCATCACGGTAGCAAATCCGATCCTGCCCACGGAAACGGTGTTGGTCACCTACAAGTATTGGACCAACACCCGCTACGGGATGCTGCTGAACCAGCCGGGACGCGTGCTGCCTGGTAGGGACCAGAAGTACCCTACGGTCTGGTATGTACTGAATTCGGTACAACCGATACACCCGCTGCTGGTCACGTGGACCTACGGGGCCTACGAGAACGACTACACGGCGGGGCTGAACAACCCCGCGCTCCTGCTCCTGAACGAACCCCCGCATCAGATTAGTGATCCCGACACGGGCCGGATCTACGGCCACCGGCACGTGTTGAACTGGGCGAACTACGTTCTATCCCCCGACCAAGTGAGCGCGCGGGGCTTCAAGCACGAGCTGAACGAGGATACGCCTCCGGTCGAGTTCAAGGAGACCTACGCCCCCGAGTTCGAGTGGGAAACGGAATTCGAGGTACCGGACGACGAAGGGTGGGGCGTGTGTGCGTGGGGCAGCAACCCCCTTGGATGGGGCAGTCCCTATATCCCCGAGTCGGCAGAGATCGACTACCCGCAGTGGGTCATCACCGATCCAGGCGGGATCTTCTTGGACCCGCTGGACTACAGCACGACCGAGGAAGGCGAGGCGGGGCTGCTCACCATCGCCTGTGATGGTGGCCTCCAGAGCATCGACATCGTCACGCCGTTCGAGGACGAGTACGAGTTCCCCGAGCCGCCGTACTGTGACAACGCTGGCCTGTTCATCTTCAATCAGTCCGTGGTCAACGGCACCGATCTGCTGAATAACTTCAACGGTGTGGAAGGCTGCGAACTTTGGGTGTCCATGGGGACCGAGGCACCCTTTGAGGACACCTCCCCGGTGCCCTCCACCGCAACCGACGATCCGATGGACGACGTGGTCATCGAGGCATCGGACTACCGGAGCAGTGGTTGGGATACCAGCGGCATGTTCACCTTCAATGTGTCGGATCTAAACGGACCCGACGTGTTGTGGAACAACGAGGCTGTGGGCCATTGGAACGACGAGGGCCACATCACAGTGATCCTGGGCGCATGGACGTACCACCTACCGTCCAACTCCAACACCCTCGCTCCCGGTCCCCCGTAGTCATAATCCGTTTGTAGTTCCGCGCTGTCCGAAGGTGGTCTATGCGCGCTCATGACCGTTACGGCGAAATCAAGGAGACATCGGTGACAGCCGTTCTCGAGGAACCGGGCGGCAAGCGCGTGGAGGTCGACCTCGAAAAGGGGTACGCCCCTGACACAGATAAAGAACCCAAATCAGATGAGAACAAACCCGATGAGCGCTGACATCCAGCACCCGCCTATCCGGGATCACGCCGGGATACCCAAGTTCCCATGTGGAGAAATCTGGTACAAGCTCGAGTGCCCCGGTGGGGAGACCCGGTGGGTCTACCTGGGCAAGAACGTCATCACCACGGACGCGAGCATCATGGTGGCTCGCCTGATTGCCGACCCCACGGAGCCCACGGCAGGCGCGTTTGCCTTGGCGGTTGGGACTGGCGATACCGGGTGGGACTACCAGAACGTGCCCGCTGCATCCCCTACACAGGGCTCGCTCTACAACGAGCTGGACCGGAAGCAGTTCTCGAGCATCGACTTCATCACCGCCAGCACCGGGCTTGTGTCCGCAATCCCTACGAACATCCTAGACTTTACGGTGACATTCAGCACATCTGAAGCCGTGGGGCCGCTGGTAGAGATGGGGATTGTGTGTGCCCCGGTGGACACGGTGCCACCGCTGACAGCGAACCCGATCCCGCAAGGGTCGTGGAACGACCCCACGGTGGACCGCCGGAACTACGACAGCTTCCTGAACGTCAGGAACTTCAACGTCATCAACAAGCCGGGGACCATGACCCTGACGTTTGTGTGGAGAGTGACCTTCTGATGAAGCGTACAATCGACCATAGGCTGAAGAGGTTGGCCCTCGACATCCGCAAAGCGTCGGGAGAAAAGACCGCATCCCATGTGTTCAACCGGGAGTTCGACCCCCACCTCGACCGCGTAAACAAGGCCCTGGGGCGTCTCAACGACGCGGTCGTGGCCCGTGGCTTGGGGGATGCGTACCAGGCTGAGGTGGAGCAGATCATGGAAGATGTGGGGGACCTGGCCGCCGAGCTGGAGATGTACTTCGACGAGCAGGGGATATGACGAGCAGCCAAGCCATCGCAAAGCTGGCTCGAGAGGTATCATCCCTCGAGAAGCAAGCCAGTCCGCCCGCCTTTGCCAAGGCTGACAACGTGATGGCGGCTATCGACGACCTCCAAACGGAGCTGAGGAGCATGGATCTCCTCAGTGTGGGGGTCAAGCGCAACCTAGACCGTGCCGCGAGCGAGGTCAAGAAAGCCCGAAAGGCCATCCGGGTGTTGTACGGGGAGGTACGATGAACAAGCAAGCATCCGTGTTTCGGATCTTCAAGCGGCATTTCGACAACCTCTTCCGCGATCTGGAGACCGTGAAGAAGTCTATTGAGCGCCGCGAGGATACTATTGACCAGTATCATCTGAAGGAGCTGGATGCGGTCTACACGGAACTCGAAGATATATGGCAATCAATAGGTATGTCCTTGCAAATGCAAGAGGACGACCTGCTGTAACACAGACAGACATCAGGATAAGAACCACCAAGAGGGTGATGAGATGACCGTTTACTACAACAGGCTCAACCAGCGGGCGAACCAGTATCGTGACATCGATACCAACAGCAACGAGGTGATCCCCTACCCGGCGCAGCCGAGCCCGAACCCGAACCTCCAGGCAGGTCTGTCCCTGAACGAGACCGCTGGCACGGGCAACGGAGCGACTGACGCCACCCAGGGCAAGAACACCGCTGGCGGCTGATCTGTGCGCGTTGTGCTGTGTCCCGCCCCCCTCCTCTGAGACGGGGCGGGGCTCTAGCGCGCACACCTCCGTCAACCCAAATCAGATCAGATAAAATCAGAGGCAGACCGACATGAGCAAGGACTTTGGTCCGGTCAGCGGATACCTTGACCCGGCAAACAAATCGTGGGAACAGGTAACGTGGGAGACCAACCGTCCTCCGCTAGACAAAGAGTTCAACCTCTTTGGCGAGCTCTTCCTGCGCCGGTTGTTTCGCTCCGAGGAAATGCCCTCCGGCTTCCTGATGAGCCGGGACTACTTCAGCCCCGACATCTTCCCCAAAACGAATACCGGCGTATATGCTGAGGAACCGGGTAACTACCGGGACCGGCTACCCGCTGGTGTGCCATCGGCAAACACCTTCTACTTCGGCCCCGGTCAAGTAGCCAAGGTCGAGAACATGCCGGTGTACGTGCGCTCCAAGACTTCGGAGTGGACCGCCATCACGCTCAACGCCGCCCCCTCTGGTGTGGCAGTAAAGCGGTTCGACCTGGTCTTTCTAGAAGTCTGGCGTGCTGGGCTCACTGCCGATGCCGCGACGGATACGGCCAACGGGATCCGCGACTCAAACGGGAAGATTTTCTACAACGGGTGGAAGGATTCCCCCACCGCCGATAACTTCACCGACGATGTCTACGACCCCGGCGTGGGTGTGGAGACTTCGAGACGGGTGCAGGTACAGTGGCGTATCCGTGTCGTGGACGGCGTGGACCTGAACACCTACCCGGATGGTGTGGACGATACCGGCGTGGTGTTTGCGCAGGGCCCCGCCGCAGCCCCCACCGCCAGCACGTTCACGTCGGAGTCCTCTACAGGAGACTCGGGCCTGTTCGTATCCACGGGCCACTCCAACATAGTGGACGGTAACATCTGGGCCATCCCGATCTGTGCCGTGGCTCGCCGCAACCAAGACACCTGGGACAAGGACACCAACCAGAACGGCGGATCAGGCACGCGCCCCGATGGCCTGTCCTACGACGAGGTGGTGGAACAGGACATCATCGACCTCCGCAAGATCGTGTCACGCGACTGGGATTTTGACGAGCTGCTCCAGAAGAACATGGCATGGCTGATGGACGGCAAGCTCAAGACCTACTGGGAGGACACCGGACTAGGTGGCGGCGAGCGGGCCACCTACTTCACCCAGGCTGACGAAGTAGGCCCCGTGGACACCCCCGGTGCGACGAAGATCGACGAGTTCGACGGATACAAGAAGCAGTTCAGCGACGCCAAGGTAGCGACGAACTGCTACAAGATTGTGCAGCTTGCAGACCGGACGTTCTTCACCAGCGCGGTAGAATGGAAGAACGGCGACATCTTTGACATCGCGCTGCCTGTCAGCTCAGAGGGGATCATCGATGTGGTCGTGGAAGCGGCGTTCTACTCCGGGTATGAGCTGCTTTCTTCCCACTACGTGACCGCCAACCTCAACACGCAGACCATCACCATCACGTTGACAGGACCCCTCGAGGCCGACATCCCGGCCCCGGACAGGACCAACGTGGACCTGTATGTGAAGATCGGTGTGTCGTGGCCGGGTGGGCGAGGCCTCAGCCGGGACCCCCGAGAGTACCAGCAAACCGTGGTGACCGGGGCCAACATCGGGGTCTTGGAGGCGGGGGATAACTTTGTATACGAGAGCGCCGTACCCCCCGGACTAACGGCACTATCGACGCTCAGTAACTTCTACAAGCCCTCCCGCACGGCGACACTGATTGCGAGCTATACCTATGTCAGCTTCGCCATCGCATCACGCACGACGACCACGACATACCTGCCCTACGACGTTGAGTCGGTGACGGGCATCTACGACGCCATCGCGGACCCAGGCAAGACGACAAACCTGTTTCTCGGCGTGACAGGCAACGTAATCACCCACGGGGCTGTCCCCGCCACCCACCGAGCGATGTTGGTTGACTTTGACAGCCAACAGCCTATCCAGGCTGGCGATCAAGTCACGCTCTACTACGAAGCTCCTGCGCAGCAGACCTTGGACATCACGGCGAGCGGTCTGAACGTCTCGGATGTGAAGATCCACATCATCCACGCGCCCTCCTACCTGTACAGCATATCGGCAGGATCGGGTAGCCACCGCCCCGGCTACCCGTACATCTGCCCCGGTAGCCCGATCCCCATCTGTGCCACGGGGTTCACGGGTGAGCAGGACATGGACTACGACCAGCCCGTGAACGTGGACGACTTCGGGACGGACGCGCAGTTCATCCAGCTCCCGGTGCATGTGCCCCTTGCGATGATCCCCTACTTCATCTTCACAAACTCCGGAACCGACCAGGAGCGGCGGCACTACTACAACGACGTGTCGAACACCGCCTACGACGACGAGATCCTGGGTACGCCAGTGGCGTACCAACCCTCCGTCTTTGCGAAGCTGCTCCACACCACTCACAACCACAAGGTCGCCTATGCCACTATCGGCATGACCGTGGAGGATACGGCGGTAGGCAAGCGGGGTACGCTGCTTCTGCTTGTGTTTACCCAAACTTCCGGCGATCGACAGAACTCCGTGCTCTTCGATGCTGCGGGCGGTGGTGATGCCTGTGTGGCCATCTACCGCCTGAAGGGCAACCCAACGGTCAGCGCACGCAAGCGTCAACTCGGATACACCTTGATCGAGGTATGATAGATGCCTTTCTCCCCCACTACTCCAAGCAGGGATAACCTCGGACGTGCCGGACGGGATCTGGACAACACCGTTTCCGAGCAGGCGCTAGACTTCGACCTCAACACGGCGCTGTCGGCTCCTGTCCAAGCCCACATCAACGACCCGGTCGGTGCTCACGCAGCCACGGCGATATCCACGACGGATACTGCCGACCACTTCGCGACCAATCAGGTCGAGGGCAACCTGCAGGAGATCGGTGCCACCATCAAGGACACCCGTTGGAACGGCATGATAACGGGCGGTGACCTTTCTGTTGTAGGGTTCACAGTCACCCTGAGCACCCCGACAAAGGTGCTCGTAAACGGAAATGTGCGTGACTACTCGGGGCAGTCCGTCGTGCTGCCCGCTAGCCAAACACGCTACCTCGCCATCACACCGACAGGAAATATTTCCTCAGACCCGGCCCCATTCAATCTTTCCGCCGAACGCATCTACTTGTGGAAGATCGTTACGGATGGTGCGGGCGTCATTTCTACAGAGGATATGCGGCTCTACGTCTACGACACAGACCGGAAAATGCCTCTGACCGTTCAGGTAACATCGCCATCCACCGCTGTTGCCAGCGCGGAAGGGCACTTCATGTCCTTTGAGGCGGCCCTGAACTTCTTGGACACGTTCGACTCCCTGGGCAACACCCGCAAGACGCTAATCATCCGTGGTTCTAACAGCATTACCTCTACACTGAACCTCCCAGTCGACAACCTGATACTCCAGGGTGATGGGAAAGGGAGCGAGCTGGTAGCAGACGCCGTTTTGAGCCCCATGATCAATCTCGCTGGTAGGGACGACGTTCAGATCAAGGACCTGCTCCTCACCTCCAACGCGGCAGGCTCTACCGCCATCTCCAACGGTGGTGTGGTAGAGAATTTCGTACTCGAAAACTGCAAAATCGTGGCAGGCACAGGAGACTGGGCAGATGGGGTCAGTTTCTCGGGGGCTGCATCGCCGCGTGCCACGATCCGGAACTGCTATATCGAGGCCACTGACTACGGCATCCGCGCGCTGCGTCATAGCCGTATGAGGATCGTGGATTGCGAGGTGGTGGAAGATGGGACTGCCGGTGTGATTGGTGTGTCCTTGGGTGATGCAGGGACGCCGGGGCTGCTTACGGAACACAGCTC
>Ga0180438_10009638_pt1 | contig 11992 bp, 9 predicted proteins | sample SS_ome_12_FD_132455 | JGI IMG/M metagenome (GOLD analysis project Ga0180438, IMG submission 132455) | Hypersaline lake sediment archaeal communities from the Salton Sea, California, USA - SS_3_D_2 metaG | ecosystem: Environmental > Aquatic > Non-marine Saline and Alkaline > Hypersaline >...
TGTATCGGGCTGCTCGGCCGGCCTTTGCAATGGACGGTCGGTTTTTTGCGCGGGTGGAGATAACTGTTTTTTCGGCGGGTTGTTTATCAGCCCGGCAAATTGTTCCGCCAGGTGTTCCTGCTGAGCTGCGGCGAGAGCCGATGCCAGAAATGAGCCGGCAATCTGTCCTGTCACCTTAAAGGCCTGCTGGAGCGCCTGCTGCGAAGCCGGCTGGTTCAGCTCGAATACCACTGCTCCGATAGCTTCCCCGCTGCAATACAGCGGGAGAGCTTTTGTCCGTTCGAGGTCGAATTTCAAGTCGAGCTGCTCGAATAGCCACGGGCAGCACAGTTGAGCGTCCAGTATGATATCTTCTCGCAGGGTTTGTGCCGGCAGGAGCTCTTCAGGGCCCTTGAGATAATAGGATTTTGTTTTTGACTGTTCCGTGACAAACGCATCGAGATAGTCCGGGTCATCGGTGTTTCGGATATATACGCAGACACGGCCGGTCTGGTAAAATGTTTTCCAGGTAAGAGCGAGTTTTTCGGCGGTTTCGATTTGCGAGTCCTGCGGATGAAGTTTTGCGATAAAGTCCGTGATAAACCTGACATCACTGGAGGCGGTTCGGAGCCGGTCGTTCAGCCGGGAAATCTGTGTATTGTCATCAGCAATAGTATTGGCGGTCTGCCTGATTACTCTGGAGCAGTTGAAGTACACATCCGGAGATTCAATAGCTGCTAAGGTTATTTTCCGGTTAGCGGCCTCGATAGAATCGGTTTTGATTTGTTCGATTTGTTGTCTATTCAGGCCGAGGCATTGAGCGGTTTCATCGACAGCTTGTTCCTGCGGGAAGCTGCCCGGCCATCCCATATTCTGTCGGCAGGCGAGGATGTGTGCGAGGCGGACAATCATCGGGAGTTTCATCTGCGGGATGTTTTGTGCGCCTGCGAGGTTTTGTGCCTCGTTCAGCCAAACGGCGAACTGGACATCTGTCGGCAGGTGCCATTTTTGCGCGAGTCTTTTTCCCAGTAGCGAGTGGTCGATACCGAGATGTTTTTGTTCAATCCGGCTTAAATCTGCCATTTGGCCTGCGGGCAAAGCAGCATTATGTGATTGAGCTTCAGCGACGATAGCTGCAAAGCTTCTGGGCATAACATCGTCAAGAGCCAGGAGTCCGAGGTTGTGCAGCAGGCCTGCGGTGTAGGCCAGTTCTGGGTTTACATCCGATGACAGTGATTTTGCGATATTCTCGGCGCAGCAGGCGGTTGTGATGCTGCAGGTAATGAGCTGTTTTCTCAGGTTGATGTGATTCTGGTTTTTTTGCAGCGTGTTATAAAGGTCAACAGAGAGTGCCGTGCTTCGTATTTTGTTCAAATCGAGAGATTCGATTGTTTGTTCGACGGAGAAGCTGTTGTTTCGGCTTTGGGTGTTTTCGCTGTTAGCGAGCGTGAGCAGTTTGGCTGTCAGTGCCGGGTCGGCCTTTATTATCTCAGCGAGGCTTTGTGGGGTTGCGTTGAAGTTCAGTAACTGCTCGAGGAGATTCGCCACTGCGCCGGGCCAGGCACAGAGAGTATTCAGCTTTTTTACAGCCAGCTCCACCTGGTGAGCAACAGTTGTATCGACGTCATTGTCCGGCATCTGATAGTTTCCTGGGTATGACAGTTATGGTTTTATTCCATATTCAGGGCGCTGGTTATTCTGTCAGTCAGCTCTGTGATGTTAAACGGTTTTTTAATAAAATCTTCAGCTCCGCCTTTCAATAGCTGTTCGATTTCGTCCTGTTTTATAACGCCGCTGATAATGATAACTTTCGTGTTTGCGAATTCGGGGTTGTTTTTTATAGTCTGGCAAACGATGTTTCCGTTGACGTCCGGGAGCATATAATCGAGGAGGACTAAATCCGGTCTGAATTGCTGAGTGGCAATACCGGCGTCGTAACCGCTGGAGGCAGTTTTTAAGTCGAATCTTCCGTCGCGGCTAAGCACATCGGCGATTAATTCAACAATTTCATCGTCGTCATCCACAATGAGGATTCTTTTTTTGCCGGACTCGATGTTGTCGAGCGGGATTTTATTTTCTCTCATAAACTTTATGAGGCTCTGTCGTGGTATTTTGCGGAATTTAGAGCCTGGGACACGGAAGCCTTCGAGCCGGCCTGAATCGAAACATCGGATAATAGTTTGCTGGCTGATGTTGCAGATTCCGGCCGCTTCGCCTGTTGTGAACAGGTCCTTCATTCTAAGCATCCCTTTTCGGACAAATCCATTTCGTTGGTAGTCTCCTAAGTTACCTTTATCGCCTAATTTAACTATGTATATTTGGAATTGTCAAGCAAAAAAATTGCGGCGGTGATTGGTGATATTATAAGATGTGTTATTATCAGACGTTACGCGGAGATATTTATTGTGAGCGATACCCTGTTTGCTGCTTTTTGTTTATTGTTGCGTGTATCAACTTAATTGAGACCTGTTGTTTCATCAACGCATAGAATGAATCGGGTGGCCAACGAAAATAGCGGCGTCCTCTCGAAATTGCACCAAAATCTATGTTCGTCCGGAAAAATCTTAGAAATTTTGCAAAAAACCCCGGTTTTTTGCTATTACTCCTTGATTGTCCGAGCTGGTAAGTGGTAAGATATCGCCTGTGTGGATTATAGGCTGTTTTTTGTTACAGCCTTTACAAAGCAAACAAGAGGTTGAGAACGATAGAGAGGAAAGAGAGTATTCGAGCTAAACTTTTTGCTATTGCAGCAGTGGTTTTGGCAGTAAATTTTGCGGTATTGGCGGATACCCCGGTTGTTGTGCGACATATTGATAATCAGGGTGAGTTGTCAGATACCAATTTCCAGTTATCATCTCAGCAACGAACAATCCCGATGCACAATCACAATACAATTATCAATCTCAATCCCGGCAGTGGTATCTCTGGTAATACTTCCGCTCTTGGTGCGTTCGAACGTGCCGCCCAGACTTGGCAGGGCTATTTTGGCGACAGTGTTGAACTCAATATTGATATCGACTTAGCTTCGCTTGGAGCGGGTGTTCTTGGTTCAAGCAGTTCCACAGCATATTATACCGGTTTTGACACCGTTCGTGATATGATGGTCAGTGGAGCCGATACCGGCAGCACTGCGGAGACGGCTACTCTTAGTTATTTGCCCACAGGTGCCCAATACAGTGCCTATGTACCCAGCGGCTCCTCTTTGAGTGGACATATGAAAGCGACACGAGCTAATTTTCTGGCTCTTGGTGTTTCCCAGAGTCAATTAGGCGGGTTTGGTACATCTGATGCTTCAATTACCTTCTCCACGAACTACAGTTGGGATTACGATAACTCTGATGGAATTACGACCGGTGCATACTGCTTTGAATCTGTTGCTACTCACGAGATTGGACACGCACTGGGTTTTGTCAGCGAAGTGGATTACGCAGACTATCTGGTTGAGCAAGAGATGACAGATTCTTTAAGGCCTATGCCGCTTGACCTGTTCCGTTTTTCATCTGGCGATGTGCCGACGAGTTCAAGCGAATTCACTAATAACATCAGAGATTTGGCGCCAAGCGGTACAGACTATTTCTCCTATATCGATGGAGATATTCAGATGTCCACCGGCGGATATAACGGTGATGGAAGTCAGGCCAGTCACTGGAAAGATAATCTGGGAATTGGAATAATGGATCCTACTCTGGCTTCAGGTGAAATATCTCATATCACAAGCGCTGACCTGATAGCTATGGACCTGATTGGCTGGCAGACTGTCCCCGAGCCGGCGACGATTTGTCTGTTCGGGCTGGGCGGATTGCTGCTTTGCAGAAGGAAACGCAACTGAGCTTTAAGTTTATTATAGCTGAGGAAAACAAGAAATTGAAAGTGTGCTGGAAAGAACAGCACTTTTTTGTTTTATGCTGCTTTTTGTTTGTTTCTTGGTGCGTCAAAGTCGGGCAATACTGAAGCAAAACTTTATTTTTGCTACTATTTGGCAAAGACGGTGTTCAGGATTGTATCGAGGTCGGGTGTATCCACTTCCCATGTTTTTATTACGCAGCCGTCAACGGTAACTACGACGAGAGGTGTTGTGAACAGCCATTTTTTAGTGTCGTCGAGTTTCCCGGTCAGGGCGGGAGTGTTTTCGGGGATGAGATTTTTTTCCGGCGGGCCGTACGGGGGCGCCTCGATGAAGGCGAATTTTATGGCATCTTTATTTTGTATCATCGAGCGTGCCATCCGGTCGTACTCCGGGATGGCCTGGCTGCAATCGGGACAGTCGAAATGGTGGAAGAAGACGACGGCGATTCCGGATTTAAGCGAATCAGCTATGTTGATGTGTTCGAGGAGCGGCCATTTTTTTGCTGCTTCGGCGCCGGTGTTTTTGTCGGGATGTGAATTTGGTTTGCCGGTACTATTGTTATGATTTGCTGCAATGGTTTTTTCGGTTTGATTCTGTCCAGTGATAGCAGTTATATGGTTAGGGTCGGCGTGGGGATGAATTTTTGTAGGTTTCTGCCATTGTTTCGGCTTTAATACTTCGTAGTCGTCTGTTTTTTCGGGCGGTTCGAAAATGATAAGAGTAGTTGTGATAAATCCGAGCAGCATAAAGGTCGGTACGGCGGTGCCGATGAGGTGGTAGAGTGACGGCAGGTGTGGAGTAAAGAGTTTTTCATCGGTTGGTCTGAAGATAAGCATCAGGATAAAGATTGGTACATCGATAGCCAGGAGAGTGAGCCAGGGGTTGACGCTGACGGAGCCGAAGCAGCCGCAGGATTCGATGCCCGTTACGGCTTTGTACGCGGTGACTGCGATGAAGCCTGCGAATGCGATTTCAGCTATAATCCAGGCTATTTTTTTAAATATACCGCAGAGTAGCCAGATTCCGAGTCCCATTTCGAGCGGGATTTGAATGATAAAGAACAATCTGGATTCCCAGAAGGAGGTGGTAATAATCGGTTCTGAGAGTAGCTGGTGGACTTTCAGCCAGGCGGATATCACCAGCACGAGCCCTGTTACGGCCATAATTATTCTGTTTGCGGTTTTCATAGTTTTCTGGGTTCTGGTTCTCATTTTCCGGTGGTTTTATCCGTCATTATACCAGAATACGGTGAGTTTTGTTCGTATTTTTTGGTGATTAGAGTTCTTGACATTCTCTTTAGGATTTCGGATAATAGAGATTGCGGGGCAAAATGGGTTTTGTGCGGGTGAGGCGGTTATGCGTTTGGCGGTAAAAAAGGGCGAACGTGTGCTGAGCGAACTGCAGTTCAACAAAGGCCCGGTTTATATCGGTCGGCATACGGACAGTCAGGTTTTTCTGGCCGACAGGAAGGTATCACGTCAGCATGCGGTTCTTTTCAGCACTGAGGATGGTCATTGGATGTTAGAGGACCTGGACTCGGCAAACAAGACATATCTTAACGGAGAGGAGATTCGCAAGAAGGAAATAAAGGATGGTGACGTGATGGCGATAAGCGATTTCAGCATCGAGATAAGTCTGGAGGCGGAAGCGGCGGCGGGCGATGAGATAAGTCTTGAAGACACTTTAACGACAGCGACGGAGCAGCAGCGAGTGATAATAAGAAAGCTTGAAGGGAGTGGTGCCAATCCTGTTAATCTGCCTTCGGAGAGGATTGCGGATTTTGTTGAAGCGGTGGACAGGATATGTAAGAGTAACGGGCCTGACGAGCTGATTAAGAGCCTGAATAAGGTGCTGATGAAACAGTTCACGGCGTTCCATTGCTGGTGTGCGGTGCGTGATAAGGCGGAAGGTGCGATGATATCGCATGGCGGCAGGAAGCGTGACAGCAGTAAAGTGGGGCTCGAAGGGTTAAAGCTTCATGAAGAGATAAGCCGGGTTGTTGACAAGGCGCAGTGTCTTCTTTTTCCTCGTGTGTTAGTTCAGCTCGGAGAAGACCAGATTCATTCTGCAATGATAGTTCCGATTGTCGGCAAGGGTGGATGCTTCGGAGTTCTTTATTTAGATAATGGTATGGGGCACGAGAGCTATACTCTTTCGGACGTGGATTATCTTTTGCTTTTGGCGATTCACACGGCTTCAGTAGTGGCGAATTTTTAGGGCTTTGTGGTTGTTTTCTTTATTGTCTTTTGTATTTTCCCATAATCTGGCCCTGGGCGATGAGGTGTTCGTTGACGGCTTCCAGGAGTTGGGTTTTTGAGATGCCCGGCTTAAGGCCGGTTTTTGAGTCGAGGGCATAGGCTCTGAAGTAGTATCTGTGTGTGCCGCTGGGCGGGCATGGTCCGCCGTAGCCGGTCTTACCGAAGTCGTTTTCGCCGTGCTTTGCGCCGCTTGTGAGAGTTGCCTGCATCGGGATGTTCTCTGATAACTGGTTTGTATCTGGCGGCAGGTCGAAAATGAGCCAGTGTGTGAAGGTTCTTCCCGGTGCATCCGGGTCGTCTGCGATGAGTGCGATGCTCTGAGTGTTTTCCGGGATGCCATCAAGCGTCAGCGGCGGTGAAACGTTCTCTCCGTCGCAGGTGTATCTGGCCGGTATCATACCTTCGTCTTCAAAGGCTGGGCTTGTAATTTTGATTTGCATTTTTTTTGCCTCCTTGTTTTTATCCATTCCTGCCGAGACGAACTCCGGCACGGCCGGCACCTCCGTTCGGGGCTTGTGAATGGGGTTTTTGAGGACGTTTAGATAGTATATAGGTCGATTATAGTTTGGAGGTGGGGTGTCGTCAAAAGATAATCGAGGTGATGTGCGGCGGGCGTACAAAAATTTCTGGACAGGTGTCGGTGTATCAGCTATACTCCTGTCGAGTTTCATATTACAATGTTCCGGAACAATTGAAAAGGTATTGATTATGGCACATAAAAAGGGTCAGGGAGCAACGAGGAACGGGCGGGACAGCAATGCTCAATACAGGGGTGTTAAGCTGTTCGGCGGGCAATTTGCAAAGGCAGGGTCTATTATCGTCAGGCAGTGCGGGACGAAGTTTTTCCCCGGTGTGAACGTCGGTATGGGAAAGGATTACACCCTGTTTGCCAAAAAAGACGGTAATATCCGGTTCAAGAATCGCAGAATCCACGTCGTCTGAGAAAAAACAGTTGCAAACAGCAGGTTAAAGGATGGCCTAAGCCATCCTTTTTTCATATCCTCTGTAGAAAATGTCTGTTCCGTGGCATAAGGAGGGAATGCCGGGAAAGCCGAAAGGCGGCGTAGATTTATGTTTGTTGACGAAGCGAAAATATATGTAAAGGCCGGCGACGGCGGGAACGGGTGTATGAGCTTCCGGCGGGAAAAGTACATACCCAAAGGCGGCCCTGACGGCGGTGACGGCGGCGACGGTGGAGATGTTTTCTTCGAGGCGGTGTCTGAAAAAGATACACTTCTGGACTTTGCCGGCAAACATCACTGGCGGGCAGGTAACGGCAGGGCCGGCTCCGGTAAAAACAAACACGGTGCCGGAGGCGATGATTTGACTGTCAAAGTGCCCGGCGGGACACTGATATATGATACCGATATTGGTATGCTGATAAAAGATATGGACAGGATAGGAGTTAAGATAAAAATATGCCGTGGCGGCAAAGGCGGCAGAGGTAACAAATCATTTGCGACGTCCACCAATCAGGCACCCCGTGAAACCACTGCGGGCAGGAAAGGTCAGTACCGTAATATCAGGCTGGAACTCAAGCTGATTGCCGACGTCGGCCTGGTCGGTATGCCGAACGCGGGCAAAAGTACTATTATATCACAATGTTCAGCGGCCAGGCCAAAGGTTGCGGATTATCCTTTTACGACTCTCGAGCCTATGCTCGGTATCGTCGAGCTGAGCGATTTCAGGAGATTCGTAATGGCGGATATTCCGGGTCTTATAAAGGGCGCTCACGAGGGGGCCGGCCTTGGTCATGAGTTTCTAAGGCATATAGAAAGGACTGTTATACTGGTTCACGTTCTTGATATAATGCCTGGTGACGGCTCCAGAGCAGTCGATAATTACAGGGCGTTGCGAGCGGAACTGGCAGGGCACAGCAGAGAACTGGCTCAAAAGCGTGAGTTTGTGGTCGCCAATAAGATGGATTTGAATCCCCCGGCGGAGTCAATCGAGCATCTGGCGGAGGCGTTGAATAAAGAGATTCACTGCATTTCTGCGGTGACGGGGGAGGGGCTAAAGCAGTTGTGTGAATTTTTGTGGGTGCAGACAAAATCTGAGAAAGGTCAACGGGAGCGAGCTGATTATGAATCTGATAGCAGTTGATATCGGAAACACAAATATAAAGATGGGTTTGTTTCTGGATGGAGAAGAAAAGCTCACCGCCTCGATACCGGAGCGGGCGAAGAGTGAAATAACCGAGGTTCTGCAATCTTACTGGGCGAAAGTACCGTTATTGAGAGCGTCGAAGGAAGAAAAGCGTGACGGAGTTATTGTTGTAAGCTCGGTTAAGGAGCAGTCCGGCGGTATGGTGCGCAAAATTGCAAAAGAAAACTTGAATGAAAAGATTCTGGTTATAGGGGTAGATGTTCCTTTTCCTATGGATTTGTCGGTGAGCGAGCCTGAGAAGGTGGGCACCGACCGTATTGTTTCAGCAGCGGCTGCTTATTCGGTTGTGGAGTCGGCTGTGGTGGTTGCAGATTTCGGCAGTGCGGTTACTATCGATGTTGTCGATGACCGTGGAGTGTTTGCCGGCGGAGTTATTGTTCCGGGTTTTGAAATGGGCGCAAAGGCACTTGAAAACGGCACCTCACAACTGCCAAAAGTTAAAGTAACAAGACCCGAATACCCATTCGGTCAAGATACTAAGGAGGCCATAAATTGCGGATTGTACTACCAGGCAATAGGGACTTTAGAGGAGGTTGTCCGCCGGTATTCGCAGGAGATTGGTTCGTGGCCCAAAACTATTGTTACCGGCGGCGGTGCACAAATAATTGCCGATGACTGCGATTTTATCGACTCGTATGTTCCTGATCTGGTGTTAAAAGGTATTGCGCTTTCGTACAGGAGATATATTGAACACAAGAGCGGCGGTTAGTAAAGCTATGGCAAATTCTGCGGCTGTACTGACCGATAAAGGCACCGGTGCGGTATCGGTGATAGCTTTATTCGGCGGCGGCGTACGAGAGATTGTTTATAAAATTTTCACACCGAGCGGCCGGAAATCACGAAGGTTTCGGTGCGGAGGTAAATTACTCGGTCATATAAAGGACCGAAGCGGCATTGTTGACGAGGTCCTGGTAAGCTGTCTGAGTGACAATCATTTCCGGATAAACTGTCACGGCAATCCGCTTATAGTGGCCGATATAATGGAGCTTCTGGCCGGTTATGGTGTAAAATCGGTATCGGCAGAGAAATTACTTGCCGGGATTTATCGTGCAGAAAAGAATCTCAGCTCTATTGCCATCGAGGCGAGGATTTTCCAGGCCCACTGCACGAGCATTCGCGGTACGAGGCTGGTAATGAATCAGGCTGAAGAGGGTCTTAACCGGCTCGTTCAACAATGGCACACGCGTCTCGAAGATTTTTCGCTGCCGCAAATAAGGGCTGGCGTCGAAGAGATTTTTCACAGGAGTGAAATTGCCGGGCTTATTATTGGCGGTGTAAAATTGCTTCTTGCCGGTCCCGTCAATACCGGTAAAAGCAGCCTGCTGAACCGGCTTTCAGGCAGAGAAAAATCTATCGTTACAAATTTAAGCGGCACAACCCGCGACAGGGTAGAAGCTGAGAGCCGTTTTGGCGAGCTGGCTGTGCTGTTAATCGATTCGGCGGGCCTCGATGAAACATTGAGGCAGGCGGCTGATGCACAGGCTCAGGCGAAAACACTTGAGCTAATCAGGGAGGTTGATTTAATTGTTGTTGTGCTGGATATCAGTCAGGGGTGTTCACAGATTACCGGTCGGCTTTCGGAGGTTTTGAGAGATAAAAAAGTTTTGACGGTACTGAACAAGTGCGACCTTCCGGCGCATCCGGACATCTCGCAACTTCCGGGGTATTTTTCAGGTGCTCTCTGCGTAAGTGCCGGGACCGGAGCGGGGATCGAGGCGTTGAAAGAAAAGATTTTGTCGGTTACCGGCGTAAATCAAATAGCATTACATCAGCCGATTTTCTTTACGCCGCGTCAGGAAAGTCTTTTGAAGCAGTTGAGTAAAGCTGAATCCAAAAAGGCGGCGTCTGCGGTAATAACAGAGTTGTTAAACGGCCGCTTGTTTGTATAATCCAACCTATGACACCGGCAAAACAAAAACTCACTCCTGCGATGAGGCAGTTTCACTATTTCAAGCAGAAATACCCTGATTCTGTGCTTTTTTTCAGGATGGGGGATTTTTACGAGACGTTTTACAAAGATGCGAAAACCTGCTCTCGTGTATGCGGCCTGATGCTGACGAGCCGCGACAAAGGTAAAAACCCCGTTCCACTCGCCGGTGTTCCGTATCATGCGGTTGATGGATACATAAAAAAAATGCTGCAGGCGGGCTACAAAGTCGCCGTCTGCGAACAGGTAGGAGACCCCAAACGAGGCAAAGGCCCGGTGGAACGCAAGGTAACGCGCATTGTTACGCCCGGGACAATCACGGATGATATTCTTCTCAGTGCCAAAGAGAACAATTACCTTTGTGCAGTCGGTCTTGGCAGGGATTCTGAAAGTGCCGTTAGCTGGGTGGACATTTCGACGGGGCATTTTTTTACGCAAAAGCTGCCCGAAAAACAACTGCTCGATGAACTGTCGCGTCTTTCTCCGGCTGAATGTCTTCTTCCCGATTGCCGTGGTGAGCTGTTCGGTGTCGAGATAAAGAGATTAGGTGAAAAGATATCTGAATTAACGGATTCGGTCGTTACAGAAAGACCCCTGTGGTACTTCGAGCCCTACAGGGCACAGAGAGAGTTGTTAAAACATTTCGGCACATCTACACTGGAGGGTTTCGGGATAGCTGACAGCGACAAAGAGCTTGTCGCTCCGGCCGGTGCCGTAATCGAATATCTTAAAGAGACCCAGAAGACGGCACTTGGGCATATAATAAGCCTTAAAAAAATAGAGAGACATAACTCGCTCCAGATTGACGCTACTACACTTCGGAGCCTGGAAGTTCTAAGGACTATCCGTTCGGAAAGTCAGACCGATACGCTTCTTTCTTGCCTCGATAAGACTCTGACGCCGATGGGCGGGCGAATGCTGCGTAACTGGCTTTGTATGCCGCTTAACGATATCGGAGAGATTGAACTGCGTCAGGATGCCGTTGAAGAATTGACGCTGGATGCCGGCAGACTCGACGAGCTTCGAAATCAACTCGACAATATTTATGACCTTGAACGTATTTCTGCAAGATTGAGCACATTGCGAGCGGGTCCCAGAGACATTCTTGCCCTGGCAGTGACGCTGAAAAAGATACCGTCTCTGCGAAAGATATTAGAAAGCAGCTCGTCGGACCTTCATCTTGCACTGGCCAAACGGTGCGATAGTATGGATGACCTGGCAGGGCTGCTCGGCATCGCCGTCAAGCCGGACTGCCCTTCGCATCTGCGTGACGGCGGTGTTATTCAGGACGGTTTTAACGAAAAGCTCGATGAATTGCGCAGCACCGCACGCGGGGGAAGACAGTGGCTGCAGGAATATCAAAAAAGCCAGATAGAACGCACGGGGATAAAGAATCTGAAAATCGGTTACAATAAGGTCTTCGGTTACTACATCGAGGTAAGTCATATTTCATCACAGAAGGTTCCTGCAGATTATGTTCGCAAGCAGACTATAAAGAACGCCGAGCGTTATATAACCGACGAACTCAAGAGGCACGAAAACAAAGTACTGGGAGCACATGAGAAACGTATCGAGCTCGAACAGGAGATATTCGAGCAGCTTCGTGCAAGCGCTGTTTCCTATCTTAGGCGTATCCAGTCGCTGGCCGAGACCGTGGCGGTTTGTGATTGTATCAGTTGTCTTGCGTTTGTTGCCAGGCGCCGTAACTACGTTCGCCCGGTGATAACCGATGGCTGTCAACTGGAGATTCGCGAAGGGAAACATCCTGTTCTGGCAGAGACTCTCGGGGCAGAATTTGTTTCCAATGATATTGAA
>Ga0180438_10009639_pt1 | contig 11990 bp, 13 predicted proteins | sample SS_ome_12_FD_132455 | JGI IMG/M metagenome (GOLD analysis project Ga0180438, IMG submission 132455) | Hypersaline lake sediment archaeal communities from the Salton Sea, California, USA - SS_3_D_2 metaG | ecosystem: Environmental > Aquatic > Non-marine Saline and Alkaline > Hypersaline >...
AAAGATACTCTAGATAACGGGCAGAAGAAGGTCCTCGAGAGTATCAACTCTCGCCTTCATCAAATCTTCGCTGCCAGAAATACCATATTGCGTTCAGGCCGTATGACAGATTAAACACCAGCAGATTGTCAACGATATATTGGAGTTACTTCTAAGCTAATTACAATCTGACCAATCAGTTGGCCTTTCTGAATCTGACTTATAATTACCTTTCCTCTTTCCACTCTTTGCAGCCTCCAATTTGCTAACATTGTTGCTAACGAACTTTTGACCACCATAAACAACAAAATGGCACTAAACAGCACCATCTGAAGCTAAATCGCCAATAAGAAGGTAACAGGAGTTACTTCTTTTCACGTTCAGGGACATACCTTTTGTATCTTTTTATCAGGGTGTCACAGGTTCGAATCCTGTACGGCCTACCAAGCATCACTTTTGCGAAACTGTTCTGCTCCTTTTCATTATTTAGTTTGGAAAGGTTTAGCCGGCAGAGTATTTTCCTCGAATTCAAGTCCTCTGACGGCAACACTTTAATTCCAAGCTTTGCAACGAGGTCTGCCTTCTCTTCGAAGGCCGACTCCATCAAGTTTCGGTCACGGAGAGCCTTCAATTCCTGCCGCAGCAACTCCACTTCCAGGGCGCTAAGACCTTTGTTTACCATTTGCTTCTGCAATCTAGCAATCTCGGCCTCTGCCTGGGCAATAGCCTGGCGATGTTCCGTAAGTTTGGCTTGCACCTCTTCGTGCGCATAGAATCCCTTTTCCCAGCCCTCTTGAACTTTGCTGACCCGGAGTTTCACCTGGCTGATCTTCAGTTGCTCGATTCTGACAAGCTTCTCTAGATCTGCACTGTGGGATAACTCCGCGGTAAGTTGCTGTTCGAGCCAGTCGTCCGTGCTCATAATGGTGCAGATCTCACCCCAGATCTCATCGTCCCATGTTCCCGGAACAAAGCGATTGAAGATGCAAGTGTCTTGCATCCATGGGCGGTAATGCGCTCGACAGTAGTAATACACTTGTTTATTGCCTTTCTTTTGTAGGACAGACATAGGCTTTCCACATCGCGGACAAAGCATCCGAGTACGGAACAATGCCTGTATTCTCTTTCCCTGCTTACCTCTGCCGCGGCCTCTCTCCCTGAGGTTATTATTAGCATTTAGCCATTTTTCTTTGATAATCAGAGCTGGCACTGGGAAAATCATTTTCTCATTGTCAGGTTTTGGCCTCAATAGGGTTCTCTTTATGCCAAGAGTGAGATCCCCCAATGGCTTATCAGGGTTGGGGACACGGCAATTAGCGTTATATTCGGCCTCACCTGTGTAGCACCTGCGGCGGACTATGTCAATTACTGTCGTGGGAGCCCAAGATGTTCGATACGGTGCACGAATACCAAGTTCATTCAATTTACTGGCAACCCAATAGGCGGTGCGACCTTCGTCTCCGATCCAAACGAAAATCTGAATTACTACCCAGGCTGGGCTTCCCCAGATTGGCTTTCCATCAGGTCCTATTTCGTCTACCTCCCACCACGCACGAAGCACCTTAGCTTTGCCAGTTCTAGGTTCGATAATCTTGTCTGCGCGGTAGACATAGCCATAGGATGCTCTCTGCGAAGGCACTTTGCCTGCTAGAATACGGGCAATATTCCCTGCCAGGGCGTTATCTCGGTTGCATTTGACTCTAAGAGCGTTAGCTTGGGCCTGAATAAGCCTCGTCGTCTGACTCGCCCAATCTTGACCAGCAGGTGCATCCCCGTATACTATCCGGACTCCGTAGTAAGAGCACTCCCTCTCAAAGGCTAACTGGTGTAGAGTATCTGCGGACAGGCGACCCTGGAAAGGAATGACTATGCCAGCTATCCGTTTACCTGCTATTAACTCTTTGCGCAACCGAATTATGCCGGGTCGATTTAAGTCTTCACTGGAGTCAGTATCGTATATAACGTATTCCCTCGGCGTGATGCCACTGTTTTGCTTCAAGAGCCTTGCACACGTGAGGAGGTATTCTCCCAAGCGATCATTCTCTGACTGCTCCCGAGAGGATTGCCTGGTATAAGCCACCCACCAATGCCTTAGATTCAGATCGCACCCTGCCACACCGAATCCTTCTTCGTAGGCGGCTGCCTTCGCTGCCTCAATAATATATCGGTTAAATCGTTCCTTGTTCATCGCTTCCATTGTTGCCATTTTCACCTCCTGAATAACCAATTATTTACAGTATCTGTATTTTCTTCGGTAGTTGGCGATTCCGAAAACTCCCAGTTACTAACCACCTCATTGACCTTGTGCTGCCCGTTTTGCACTGACTGTGACCATAGGCATCGCATTGCGACCGCAAGTTGAAGCAGCTGCGCCAAGGATTCATCGCCATCATCACCAAAGTATTCAACAGCAAGGTCACGGGTCTTAGCAATAAGGTCATCACCCATTGTGATATCTAGCTCTACCGTCTCCATGACAATATCTCCAAAGGCGTCTGAGACTGTCGCGGACCAGCCTACTCACAGCTACTGCACCTTGCCCCGGCCAGAGAACGCTGGCCTCTGCTGCAATCTGTATCATTATTTTCTCCGTTATCTTGAACCTTATTCTTGCCATTCGCTCAACATTCTATTAGAAAGTGTATCTTGTACAGATAGAATAGCTTCCTGCGCCTTGCACACGCAGCCAGAGTGTTGCCCAATCTTTATCGCAAACCGTGTCTTTCATTATCTTAACTTTCTAGGTCAGTCGCGGGACTGCCTTCGAGATGAGATTGCCTCATTTCTTTTAATCGCGCTTCCATCCATGTTGTGAACCATCGCGGCAACAGTAGGCTCTCGTCTGGCAGCACACTCCTCCAATTATTAACGTGATTTAGTGGAATATACTCTAACTGTTGCCCATCCCGCTGTGGTTTTACTCCCCTCACATAAGAAAAAATGGTGCTTGCACTGGTGTTAAAGTGTGGGGCGATCTCTCTCAGGCTAGCACCTGCCCACCGCATTCTACGCATCTCAAGTACTTCATCTTCCGTAAAAGGAATAAGCTCTGGCATAGTTCACCTCATTACATACTCGTTCAAACAATAACATTCTAACACCAGCCTTGTTTTTTGTCAAGATTGCCTATTCCACCACTGTGTTTTCATCTCTAGCGACATCTGGAAAAGCATGGCATATTCAATAGATGCCTAACGAAATAAGTGTTCACCAAAGTCAACACGTAGTACAGCTCTTAGCCATTTGATGGATTGCCCTCATCAATGACAAAAGGCCAATGTGACTTACTGAACAAAACAAGTGTTTGTTAAGTGTTCTCCTGTTTATGAAAGTAAAAGCTAGACGCAAGGTAGACTTGTGTACCTACCATGAAAAATGAGATTATAATAATAACGTATACTAGGAGGTTCTGTGGACCAATTCGGAAGAGGGTTCCAAGAAGTGGCAGCAGGCATAATAGGTGGAGTTGTGTTTTCTGTTATCCTTGCTGCATTTGCCCAAGACGGGGCAATTCCTACGGGCATGGTATTACTATTTACCCTCGTTGGGATTCTCGGTACGGTTGCTACAATTAACTCGTACCGCAAAAGCGGATTCGTATTCACCATCGGATGGATTATAGGGGCGTGGCTTCTTAAGGATGCGATGGATACGACTGCATTTCTCGTCTATTTCATCATTCCGATAGCTGTGATGATAGTGCGTATAGCGATATTTTTCAGAAATCAGTTCGAGCGATGAAAATATTTATGCAATGAAAAAGCCACTATTCGCCCTGTTAGCAATGCATCCTCTCTTGTTGAGTAGCTGCGACCAAATGCGACAGAGTGTACTTCTTTCCTGTTCAGGCGCTATGGGAGAACGCTATACATCGGACATATGACTTCGCCTGAGAATGACCTAACGCCCCCAGGTTTGATATACTCTCTTTATAAAGATGGAGTTACATTCTGCCCTCAAAACAGAAGTAATAGCTAAGACAGATTCTGCCGGTACGCAATTGGCCTTGGTTCGTCTCATTCATGGGCGCAACAAAAGCAACTTGACTTTGCATGCTAATCCAACCTCCTTTTCTACTTATGGGCTACAGACCACAGATGTTCTTTCAATTCTAGGATTCACTAGGAGTGCATGTGCCTTCATGGTCGGCGGCCAATGCTATGCACGAGCAGTAAGAGATGATTTTGACTTGGGCGAATTCACAAGAGTATTCCCCTTGGGTAGCCAAGCGCTGAAAGGTGTCGAGAAGCTACTTCTTGATTGTGGCCTCACAATTGGCGCTGAAGAGGGATGGGGTTATTTCTTTGGAAAACCGTCTGCACGTACGGTTCGGGCACGTACCGCATACGGTGATGGTCATACCTCGCCAAAAACAAGCAAGTTAAAAGAAAAGACGGATAATCTCTTCCGGTATGTACTAACCTTTATTGAAGGTGGTTCTGATAAAGGTTGGGTAACACATATGTGGCCAGTAAACCCACCTTTGTCACCCGAACATCTGTCAGCCTTTAAACTCTTGGGCTTAAAGACTTTTCGAGAATGCCCACAGAATGATTTTGATCCTTGTTGGTGGCTTTTCACTCCGTTTGAGAGTAGGGGAGATGATTTCCTCGATTCAAATGTAGACGCCGCACATAAATGGTTTGATAACCTAGAAACGAAATTTGCCCCTGCGGTCGAAAAGATTACTTTGGCGCACAAAGCTTTCGCACCATTCGAGATGCCAGTGCTCAGTATGTCCAGAACACAACAATACCGGCCCTCAGCTAATACTGCTACTCAAACCTCAACAAGCGCTTCCGTGACAGCACGTCCGAAGGCAACTCCGAGAGTTGTTGGGGACTACGAATATGATGTGGCGCTCTCTTACGCAAGCGAGGATATACAGTATCCGGAGCAATTGGCCGGGATGCTGCAGCAAGAAGGAGTAAGGGTTTTTTTCGATAAGAGATATGAGGTGGAGCTTTGGGGCAAAGACCTTTATCGGAGATTAATCTACATATTTAGCTCGGCTGCACGCTATTGCATCGTTTTTACCTCGCAGCACTACGCAAAGAAACTATGGACCAATCATGAATTGAGAGCTGCACAGGCTAGGGCTCTCGAAGAGGGTGAGCAAGAATATATCCTGCCAATCAAGCTCGACGATACCGAGATTCCAGGCTTGCTATCAACAATAAAGTACATAGATGCCCAGAGTATGTCAGTGGAACAGATAGCGGACATCGTGACAAAGAAACTTGGTAGTTAAGGACGGGATCAAGAAGCTATAGAATGATGCCTCTGAGCTTTCCGGCCTTTAGGCCGTATCGCTGAAGTAACAATCCAGGCTTCTGTTACATTTCAAAATTTAGACAGATTCTTCTGCCTCCTGTAGGATAATAAACTTCAATACTAGAAGAGGAACATATAGAGCTGGAAATACCCAACACTACTTATTTATGGTCAAGGACGATAGATTCAGCACACTTTGGTGTCGAAGAGGGTTATTAATAGCATCATAATGCTCAGCACGATGGGGCAAGTCTAAGCTGAAGTTCAGTTGACAAGTTAAAAACTGAGCGTTATCATATATAATATATATGCGGTAATGCACATATAAGGAGTCATTCCATGAGGGAGACTATCAAAACCTTTAAAGCTCTTTCCGATGAGACCAGATTGAGAATACTTAGTATCCTACTAGAGAGGGAGTGTTGCGTCTGTGAAGTCATGCAGGCATTGGATATCTCGCAGACCAGAGCGTCACGTAATTTGGCTGCGCTTCATGAGGCAGGCTTTCTTAAACTGAGAAAGAACGGACTTTGGTCACTCTACTCCGTCGATAGGGATGAAATGAATGAATACTTGGCTGATTTGGTGCGGGCAGTAACTAAGGCTCTGAAAGGGAACAGGACGTTTGAAGAAGATCGGGAGCGGTTGAGGAAAGCTGTGCGAGTGGGTCCGGGTTGTGCTGAAAAGATGCGTCGAGAAAAAACCATAGCATAATTTTTTTGCATCTTTATATGCGTTAGTGCGCATTATAGGAAATAGTTAGCATGTCGATTCTAATTCAATTACTGCAGGGTGGCTGGAACGCTCTACTTGAGTATTTGTCAGCGCATGTATTGACCTGTCTTGTTCCTGCATTCTTCATTGCGGGAGCCATCGCAGTCTTTATCTCGCAGGCATCCGTGTTGAAATATTTCGGGCCACACGCAAAGAAGCTCCTGTCGTACAGTGTCGCCTCAATTTCAGGGACTATTCTGGCAGTCTGTTCCTGCACGGTTCTGCCCTTATTCGGCGGCATCTACAAGAGAGGTGCTGGTATAGGTCCCGCGATTGCGTTCCTTTACTCAGGTCCTGCGATCAATGTCCTGGCTATTGTCTATACTGCCCGTATTCTCGGCTTTGACTTGGGGCTGGCCAGAGCAATAGGCGCGGTCGCATTCGCTGCTGGCATCGGCTTGATTATGGCAACGATTTATCGCAAGAAGGAGTCATTGAAGGACTCAGCAGCATTCGATGCGCTGATGGCTGACCCTGAATCTAAGAAATGGTGGCAGCAGATTACTTTCTTCGCTGTCCTGGTAGGCATATTAGTCTCTGCTGCCTCAAAGAACTGGATTATAACCGGTGTTCTGCTTGTGGCCTTGGCCTTCATACTCTGGCGCTGGTTCACTAAGAGCGAGCTTGGTATCTGGATTAAGGAGACGCTACGCTTTGTTCGCCTCATTGTTCCCTGGCTGCTGGGGGGCGTATTTATTGCAGGTATCATCACTACGTTCGTCCCTCAACATGCGGTTAGCGCCTGGGTAGGCGGCAACAGTCTCTTTGCCAACTTTATTGCTTCCTTTGTGGGCACATTAATGTACTTTGCGACACTTACGGAAGTTCCTATCGTCAGCGCGTTCATGGACTTAGGTATGGGGAAAGGGCCGACGCTGGCGCTATTGTTGGCAGGTCCAGCATTGTCTCTGCCCAATATGCTCGTTATCCGCAGTATTATGGGAACAACGAAGACTATTACTTACATCGCCTTGGTGGTGATATTTGCTACCATCACAGGTTATATCTTTGGACTTGTTACGCAATAAATAGAATCAGGAGGTTAAAAATGAATATCAAGATTCTTGGACCCGGATGCGCCAGGTGCCACCATTTGGGAAAGACGACTAGGGAGGCAGTGAAAGAACTGGGTATTGATGCTGAGATCGAGGAGGTAAAAGACATCAACAAGATAATGGAATATCCTATCTTGACTACGCCTGGCTTGGTGGTCAATGGACAACTGCTGTGTGCCGGGCGAGTGCCCTCCAAGGCAGAGCTTACGCAGCTTATCGCTGACGCCATGGCTAAAGAAGACAAGACCAAGAAGTAGAGAGTTAACTTGGATAAAGGGCGCTATCTGGGTAAGTTTCAATAGTCCTTTCTGCAGTGTACAGGATATAGTATGGCATTAGGAAGTCACAAACCGCTATGCCGTGCAATGAAGTAAGGATTTTGCTAATATGTTCTCTGTTATTATCAGCCAGCTAAAAATTGAAGTTTACTGAAAGTAAGGCATCGAATAGAATGAGACTTATCGAGAAGTCTGGAGGAATTTGTGCCGTACAAAACGCCAGAGATCGAAGTCAATCCAGTAACACTTGAATGGGCAAGAACATCGGCAGGTTTCTCTTATGAGGATATCGCACGTTGTCTTGGTGTTGCTACGATAGAGGTTACAACCTGGGCAAGAACTACTCAACCAATTAGCCTCCGTGTGCGTCAGTTAGAAGATCTGGCAGACTGTTTAAGGCGACCGCTGGCTGCTTTTCTGTTAGCGACTCCCCCTTCTGAGCCAAAGTTACCCCAGGATTTCCGGCGATCTCACCATCAAAACATTCCGCTTTCCTCGGATCTTAGGTTTGCTATTCGTAGAGCAAGAAGACTTCAACGCATCGCTAGAGAGATATTAGAAGAAATGGATTTACCATCGCTCTCGAACCTGCCACAGGCAAGCCTACAGCAAAAGCCAGAAATCATCGCAAAGGAACTGAGAGAATTATTTGGTATTACTGTGAAAGATCAGATTGGCTGGAGAGATCAATATCAGGCACTCAAGAAATGGCGTGATATGTTGGAAAAACATAGTGTTTTAACCTTTCAAAGTGACTTCCCACGGACAGAAGCTCAGGGATTTTCTTTATCGGAAAATAATCCCTATGCGGTAATAGTTAGCTCTCAAGATCCTCCCACAGCTCGTTGCTTTACCCTTTTCCATGAATTAGGGCACCTGTTATTAAGAGAGGGAGGTATATGTCTTACAGATTTAGATTATCCTCATGTTTCTGACTTATCAGCTAAGATTGAAGATTGGTGCCATCAATTTGCTGAAGCTTTGCTTATTGATGAGGACACACTTCGCGCGGCGCCAGAGATCTCGACAATTGTAAAGCAAGAAGGCGATTATCTGCAATCATTAAAAGCTTTGGCTCATGTATTTAAGGTCAGTCAAGCAGTAATTCTCTTTCGAATGTGGCATTGTCACTTGATTTCAGAGACGAGATTCTGGCACGAATACAATAATTATCTCGATAGTCTTGAAGATTTCCAAGCAAAGGTGAAAGAGAAAGGTAAAGAAAAAAAGGGAGGCCCATCTCCTTCAAGAAAAGCCGTACAGGAGCGTGGGAGATTTCTTACTAGAACCATTTTGGACGCTTTGGATCGGCAGATAATTGGCTACACGGAAGTTGCAGACTATTTGGGTGTTCGTCTTCAACACTTAGACAAGATTCGTCAAATAGCGCACAGTTAAGATGACATGAATAATCAAATTTGTCGCGACATATACTGTGTCGACACTAGTTCATTCGTGACAATACAAAGGATATATCGATATTCAGTATTTCCTGGTGTTTGGGATGGTTTGGATGATCTTGCCGAAGATGGTCGACTTGCATCTCCGAGAGAAGTGCTGAGGGAATTGGAACAGGGTTCAGAGGATCAAATCTATAAGTGGGCTAAAAAACGTGAATTTATATTCAGAGATTTAGATTCAGAGCAGACTGAAGTGGCAAGAAAAATTGTTAATGACCCAAATTATAAAGGCCTCTTTGATTTTGATAAAGAAATACCCGAAGCAGATCCATTTGTTATTGCTTTGGCTATTGTGGAACAGGCTAACAATAAGATGTTCGAAGAACATTGGATTGTTGCAGCTGATGAAGGAAGTAGAAGACCAGGAAAGAAACCTAGGATTCCTCAAATCTGCAGCGATGAGAAATATGAGATCGATTATGTCAAGACATTAGATATGTTTGAGCGAGAAGGTTGGCAATTGCGACGTGTGGAGAATTCTTAGCCCGCTACAGGAAAAGCACTATCCCAAGAAGAGAAATAGATTAAGAGAAAGAGTGAACATTCCCGAGAAATGTTCACAAAAATGTTGTCTCACAGCTTCATATGGCTGGGAATAGTGGGCTTCAGGTAACAATTAATCACGGCGCCTGAAGGCAAGTTCTGATTGCAGTAGTGCCGACAGTTAGGATAGACTAATAGCTGTCAAGTGAGGTGTGTGCAATGGAACTCGCAGATTATCGTAAGAGTGATGACCCTTTTACCATCGACTTGGAGGCGGAGGCCCAGGCCATCCGGCGTGTCATACCGGGCACGGACAAACCGTCTGAAAGCGCGTTGCAGCGTGTGCGGCAGTTCCTGATTGATATCGAGAAGTGGAAAGCAGACTGCATGGAGGAACGCACCGGAAACGCCATAAAGAATCACGCGGAGCAAATATGGGAATCTTTGCGAGGTGCGATCACAGCCTCGAGCGATCTTCATGCGTTGCTTTCGATAATGAACCTCGTTGGATTTGGCTCTTCTAGAGACGAGAATACAGGCCAAAGGAGGGCGAAGCGTGCCACCGCTGTCTTGCGGTTTCTGGACCCCGACCAATGGGGGACGGTTGATTGGCGAACCATAGCCATGTTAAGCTTCTACAAGAATAACCACTTTGACATGGAACTGGCGCTCAAAGAGGCAAAGAAGCATGATATATCCACTGTTGCCTCATGCTTCGATGTTGTCGATGAGAAGATAGCTCTAGAAATCGTTCAGGAATACAGGAGGATGAGAGACCAAAGGTCGCGTAGAACAGTTGATGTGGAATTGGCACTTTATTGTGCCTCCTTCTTGGCATGGCCACGCCCGAAATCACATCAGCGCCGGGTGGCCTTCACGTTTTCCAGATATGAAGAAAGGAGATTACGGTGATTTCCACAAACATAACAAGGCAACATGTTATCAAAGCAGTAGAGGAAGTGAAGACATGCGGGATTCCTCCAGGCAGAGGCTCAAACAGGTATCTCTTAGAATACGCTGGGGAGTACTATCCACTCAAATATGTCGTCTCTTTGGCCAATAGGAATGCCAATGGCAAAGAATTGAGCCCATCAGAGTTTGGTGGAGGCCAGGAGTCAAACGGTTTTCTAAGGCGGTTGGGCTTCAAGATAGTTGAGATTCGTCATCCCGCTCCGACTGGTTATGTGGTGCGAGAGGAGACGGTATACTCGGGAAGAGCCCACAACGAGCGATGCCCGAGATGCAAAGAGACAATTCGGCTAATGTTAGAGAAAGCATACAATAGGGTGGACGTGAGCCACAAGATTGATATAGGGGTGCTCCCAGACGCGTTCGCGGGCTCCGCCCATTACCAGAAACTCAAGGAAATCTATGAAGCTCTCCAATGTCACAGGGGTTTCAGGGAATTCGTTAAAGCAAAGTCTTTACCTAACTGCGATTTCTTCATCCCAGAGCCTGGATTCATTCTTGAATTTGACGAATCTCAGCACTTCACGCTGCCACGAAAGATAGCGTTACAGCTTTACCCAGATGACCTGCGATTAGGATTCGATAGAGACCGATGGATAGGTCTATGCCAAAGGATCAATGCGAAGGATAATGACCCGCCATATAGGGATGAACAGCGCGCTTGGTATGACACGTTGAGAGACTTCGTTCCATCTATAGCAGGACTGCAGCCAACTGTTAGGATGTTCGCTGGAGATGGCGAGTGGTGCAGCCTGAAGCCAAACAACGCTTTGGAATTCAAGAGGTTCCAGGGTTTCTTGGGAGAAGGACTTGTCCAATGGAGATTTGACGTGCGGGAGGAACCTGATCCGTTCTTAGCAAGGGTAATCATCGCTGATGAATGGGATGGGAATCCGTTTGAGGCAAGTAAGCTTCTCAAAACAATCCATGAGAGGTGGCCCCGGGACAAGCAGGTCAAGCTTATGATGACCTGCGGCGGCTTCATTCAGTTCGAGTGGCCGAAATCTGTATCCCGTCTAGAGATCGGTGATAACAAGTACCCAAATACTGAAGCTGTAGCCACGTTAGTTGCCGAGGCCGATAAATCTGTGACGACTGTCCTGAACGAGACACTTAGTAGGAAACTCAGCCAAGTCACAGACTACGTCACATTGGGCGTAGACTCCTGCAAAGCGAAGATATCAATGACACAGTATTACATTGGCGAGCCTCATGTGGAGCTAGTCTGTGTTGTTGACCTAAGAAATGACAGGCGATATTGGACAGGTAAATCATACCCGACACCATCTCAGCAAAATGGATTGATTCGTATGACTGACATGAGTACACACTTTATCGATTTGGCCGACATCGGGAAAACAATGGTATTAGGTTGTCATGACCTGACCATGTTTAACCCCAGGTCCCAGAACGCAAAGGGGTGGCGTCAATCTGCTAACATAGAGTTCAAAGAACTCGCCAAAAGGCACAGACCAATTTGTGTACTCCAGCATCCCCATACCACCGTAAAATTTCGGACATGGCTAAATGCCTGGAACGGTGTTACGAGAGCACTACCCTCTGTCAAGCAATATGCCGGAGCAGGTAGATATTGTGAACCTGGTCGTGAGCGTTCAGAGTGGGATGCAATTGATGGTGTTCTTCGTAGCACCAAACGGGGTCATACGATAGATTTCGTCGTTCAGAAAAAGTAGGTCAAAGCAGTATGGGCAGAGATG
>Ga0180438_10009641_pt1 | contig 11989 bp, 10 predicted proteins | sample SS_ome_12_FD_132455 | JGI IMG/M metagenome (GOLD analysis project Ga0180438, IMG submission 132455) | Hypersaline lake sediment archaeal communities from the Salton Sea, California, USA - SS_3_D_2 metaG | ecosystem: Environmental > Aquatic > Non-marine Saline and Alkaline > Hypersaline >...
ATGGCAGCGCGCGCCCGGTCCGCTTCGTATCCGTACCAGTCGTCCAGCAAACCGTTCTGCTCCAGTAGATCGCGAAAACGGCTGTACGCACCGGCGGACTGGAAGAAACCGTACACGCGGTCGATGGCGGACGGCAAGCGCTCCTCAACGAACTCGAACACCAGGCTCCGTCCCAAGTCTAGATCGTTCCGGTGGGGGATCCATAGATAGTCATCGTTCTCCTCGAGATCGTCGGGCAATTCATCGGAGTCCCCGAGTTCCGAGGTCAGATACAACTCGCCGGTCCTCCGATTCAAGCACGCGGACCGCTCAAATCGACGAGCCGAGCCAACGTAGTCGAACAGGAACTCGATGTCTTCGTACTTCATGCCCGCTCCTTTGCGGTCGTTGCGTGGGCGCTCACCTACATCCGGACTGCACGACAGCGACACGGGACGTCGGCCTCCGACGACGCGACCGCACTCCCTTCATCTTTCTCCTTCCCTTGTATGACACTGCATATTGACACACGTGCCTCGATGCGCCATCCTACAACCATGGAGCTGACGGATCAAATCGTCCGGGCCTGTCGAGCGAAGTACTACTCCCCTGCACGGAAGAGGCATGCACGCATTGGCCCAGCGGTTCCTTCCCCTTCACCATGACAACACGGGGCCACGGACACACCCCCGCGGCATGACACTCAGATACTGGGTCGCCAAACCCTCTTCTCCCGCAGAGTCGCGGGAACCCGGAGCGGAACTGCACAGGAACGGGGAATCGCACAGCGGTACTGCCCAGCCTGTTCTTGTCGCTTGCACGGTTCTTGCCCTTCGCCGCGCCTCTGCGCCTCTGCGTCTCTGCGCGAGCCCGGCCTTGTGGCTTGGAACCACGGGATCACAAGCCGTCATCCGACTCAGCAGCGAGCAGTTGTCGCTTCACTCCACCCCCCCGTTACTCGATCTCATCGAGGGTGAATGCCTCACCATGCCCCGGGTAGACAGCCCGGATGTCGAGCTTCACGACCCTCTCGAAGCTGCCTCCCAACGCCTCGGCGTTGTCGACGAAGGTGGCGAGCGACGGGCGGGTCCGGTTCTCGAGGAAGTCGCCGCTGAAGAAGCCACCGTCAGCGGTCAACACGGCAATGGATCCAATGGAGTGCCCGGGGACGTGTAGGATCATCGCATCGAGCCCGTACTCATCGAGGCGGTCACCGTCTTCGAGGTACAGATCCGGCGTGAACCGGTCCCGCTTGCGCAGCCGCAAGAGCCCGATGAGCGGCTTCAGCATCCGCCTCCCGAGAGGCATCCGCCCTCTGCTGAGGAACATGTTCCCCCGTTCGACGGCCTTGGCCTCCGCCTGGTGCATCGCGATCTTCGCCCCGTAGCTTTCGCGCACGTAGGCGGCGTTGCCGCTGTGGTCGGGGTCCCCGTGAGTCATCACGATCAGCCCGAGATCGCCGGGTCCGCAGCCTGCGGCACGGAGTTCCCGGCCCAGTCGCGCCCGGTCGAAACGGAAACCCGTGTCGATCAGAATGAAGCCTGACTCACCCTTCACGAGGTAGGCGTTGCTCACCCGAAACGTGAGGGTTCGAATCGTTGCCGTCACCCTATCTCCCTTCTCCTAGCTCCTTTTCAGCAAGCGACCTTCTGCGCTGACGGACAGCGTATTTAGCACATCCACCTTCGTCGCCCAACCACGGCGAGCGGTGAGGACGCCGAGGCGCATGAAGTCGAAGTGCTCCGGGACATGGGCGTCGGTGCCGATCGCCAGCTTCACGCCGGCGCCGATCGCACGGCGGACGAGCTCACCGTTCAAATCGAGTCGTATCGGGTTGGCGTTGATCTCCATGGCCGTGTTGTGCTTCGCCGCCGTCTCGAACACGGCGTCCCAATCGGCCTCGATCGGCGGACGCTCACCGATCTTCCGCCCGGTCGGGTGGGCCAGGATGTCGACGTGCTCGTGCTCAACCGCCCGGACCAAGCGCGCTGTCATTGCGTCTTTCGCCTGGCGAAAGACGCTGTGGGCTGCGGCGATCACGACATCGAGCCGCGCGAGGAGCCCGTCGGGCAGGTCAAGTGAGCCGTCCGGTTGCACATTGACCTCAACCCCGGTCAGGATCCGGAACCCCTTCATTCCCTCGTTGAGCTTTGCGATCTCGTCGATCTGTCGACGCAGGTCATCGGGCGTCAGGCCGCCGATCACCTCGGCGAACTTGGCGTGATCGGTGATCGCGACGTACGAGAGCCCGCACGATTGCGCCGCCGCAACCATCTCTGAAAGCGAGGCTTTCCCGTCCGACCAGTCGGTGTGCACGTGTAGATCGCCGCGGATTCCCCCGATCTCAACGAGCTTCGGGAGTGAACCGGCCTCGGCGTGCTGAATCTCTCCGCCGTCCTCTCGGAGCTCGGGCGGGACGTACTGCAGACCGAGCTGCTCGTAGATCGTGGCTTCCTGCCCTCCGGCTAGGACTTGCCCGGACTCGTCGAACAACCCGTACTCGTTCAGCTTCCAGCCCTTGGAGACGGCCCGCTTCCGGAGCGCGATGTTGTGAGCCTTCGAGCCGGTGAAGTACTGGAGCGCCGCGCCGAACGATGTCTCAGGGACGATCCGGAGGTCGACCTGGACGCCCTCGGCGAGACGGACCGACGACTTCTTCTCGCCGCGCGCAAGGACTTCCTCAACGTCGGCCAGTTCGACGAACGCTCGGGCGGCCTGCGAAGCGTCCTCCGGCCGCTTCGTCACGCCGAGTAGATCGATGTCGCCGATCGTCTCGCAGCCACGGCGCAGCGACCCGGCCGGCTCGATTCGCGCGAACAGGCCCGTCTTGGAAAGCCGGTCGATCAGGTCGCTCGCAAGCGGGAGCGCCCGGCCAAGCAGCATTCGATCCTCGACGCTTCGCGTCTCGGCCAGCCCGCGGAGGATCTTCTCCTCCGTTTTCACACCGAGTCCGTCTACGTCGCGGATCTTCCCCTCCCGCGCGACGCGCTCGAGGTCGGCGAGGTTCCGGACGTCAAGCTCGTCGTAGAGAAGCTTCGCCGTCTTCGGCCCGACCCCGTCGACCTGGGTCAAGGCGAACAGGTCGATCGGCAGCTTCGCCTTCAACTCCTCGTGATACCTTAGATGTCCTGTCTCGACGATCTCGGCGATCTTCTTGGCGATCGCGTCGCCGACGCCGGGCAGCTCGGAGTGCTTCCCCTCAGCGACGAAGTCCTCGATCGGCGCGGAGAGGGACTCGATGACCTGCGCCGCCCGCCGGTAGGCCTGCGGCTTGAACGCCACACCGTCAAGCGCAAGCAGATCGGCAATCTCGTACAGAATCCGCGCCACCAGCTGGTTCTTCATCGGCTTCGCGCCGGCATCACAACGACTTCTCCAGGTGCTCCAGAACCGGCAAGTACCCAAGCGATCGCCACGCTGTCCCGGCGGTTCGGTTTGCCACCGCCAGGTGCAGCTCGACCGTGTGACAGCCCAGATCCCGCAGGTACGCCACCGCGTCGGTCTCCAGCTCGCGTAGGATCCCGCGCCGGCGGACTTCGGGTTCGACGAACGCGTGGGCGAGTGCTCCACGCCCCGACGTCGGCCGCGAGGCCACGAGCATCCCGACGACGTGCCCGTCGGCGAGCGCAACGAACGTCCTTCGGTCCGGATCCTCGATCAGCCCGTCGACCCGCGTCGAGAGACGGGCCTCCGAGACGGCCGAACCGGACGTCTCCTCCTCGAGTGCCCCGAGGAGGGCAACGAGTTCGCGATGGTCCGATGGGTCGGCCGGGCGAATCTCCACGTCGAAATCGGCCGGCTCGTAGTCCCTGAACCGTTCTTCGATCCACTCGACCGCAAACGCAGTGAGTTCGGCAGCGTCGAAGAGGTAGCTTGGCGCCGCGCCGACGCGCCCGACGGTGCCTTGCCCCTCCTGCAGGTAGTCTCGCGCGATCGCTTCGAACAGGTCCGTCGGCCCGTACCATGGCAGGCAGCCGTTCGTGTCGAACTCCTCGATCTGCACCCACTCCTTCTCGCCGTCCCGAAGGACCGGCGCCCAGTACCGGGCGATCTCCTTGCTCGGAACGTCCGCCAGGTGCTCGGCGTAGTGCAGCAGGGTGACGTTTGTCAGCGGCGAGCCGAGGAGCAGGACCTTCCCCCTGGCCTCGCACAGCTTCGCCAGCGGAGACCCCAGACCCATGCCGTACTGGAGCGGATGATCCCGAGTCAGTCTGTCGGCGTTCGCACCGACCGCGACGAACGAGCTGTCCGGGTGCGCGCTGCGGCGGGCGCCGGGCCACGTGCGGAGATACTCGGAGAGCACACCCCACGATCGGACCGCCCGTGACGTCTGCGGGTCGTACGCCGGCCAGGCGGCCATCAATGCCGGCGGGAGCTCCGGAACCCCGATCGTGACGTCGTACGGCGATCCGTCCCAGCCGACGTACATGAGCAGCGTTCCCGTCTCACCGAGGACGTCGAGGATCCCCCGGAGAACCTGGTCCGGCCCGCCGACAATCCACCCGATTGCGCCGACCGAGGCGTGGAGCATCACCGTGTCCCCGACGGCGACACCCAGCTCCCTTAGGTCGGCGACGATCCGTTCCCGCGTGACCAGGCCCGGAACGGTCCGCCTTGAGCAGCTCCCCACGTCGAGATCACCCTCCGTGAAGCTGCGCGAACCGGCGGAAGGATCGATCGTACGTCTTCTCGACGTCCGACGGGAAGCAACAACCGGGAAGCTCCCGATGCGCGAGGTGATACTGCAGGCATTCGCAGCAGGTCCCCTTCCGCGGACAGCCCGGATAGGTGCACGGGCAGTTTTCGAAGTTCGATGCGTGGTTCGAGCAATCGGACATGATCGTTCTCCTTAGGTTGCCGGACTTCCAACCATGGTAACACGTTCCGGCGTGTCCGCGAGCGGGTCCATGCGCGGGCTCACTTCCTTCTGTTTCATTTGGGCCATCGCCCGTCCCTTGTTAGACTTGCGTTGGTTTGGTTGGAGGAGCGGGCCTTGAGGTGGCAATCTGGCGTCTCAAGAGGTGAACACCGATGGCGACCTCAAGATGGGGAGAAGCGAACACGAGAAGCCGCCGATGGAAGCTTCTCGCAAGCAACCCGGAGGGTTGCCGATGACACCGCAGGAGTTCGTCGACAAGTGGCGCCGCTCCAAGCTGAAGGAAAGCGCGGGATCGCAGTCGCACTTCAACGACCTCTGCCGGATGCTCGGTCATCCGACGCCGGCGGTGGCCGATCCCGAGGGCGCGACGTTCACGTTCGAGAAGGGTGCGAGCAAGCGAACCGGCGGCCAGGGCTGGGCCGACGTGTGGAAGAAGGGCTGCTTCGCCTGGGAGTACAAGGGGAAGCACAAGGACCTCGACTCCGCCACCGAGCAGCTCCAGCTCTACCGTGACGCGCTGCTCAACCCGCCGCTCCTCATCGTCTCCGACATGGAGACGATCGTCATCCACACCAACTTCACCAACACGATCAAGCGAACGTTCACCCTCACGTTCAACGATCTCCTCACGAGGGACGGCCTCGCGATCCTCCTCAACGCGTTCGAGCATCCCGAGCGGCTTCGCGCCGAGCAGACGCCCGAGGGAGTCACGAAGCAGGCGGCGGCAGAGTTCGGGAAGCTGGCCGAGTCGCTCCGAAACGCCGGCCACGACCCGGAGGTGGCGGCGCACTTCCTGATTCGCATCCTGTTTTGCCTGTTCGCTGAGGATGTCGGCATCCTGCCCGAGACGCTGTTCACCAAGTTGATCGACGGGACGAAAGACGATCCGGCCCGGTTCCGCGAGCTGCTCGAGGAGCTGTTCGGCCACATGGCGGAGGGTGGGTTCTTCTACCTAGATCGGATCCCACACTTCGATGGCGGGATCTTCGACAGCCGCGACGCGCTCCCGCTGGGTCGTGACGACCTGGAGATCCTGTCTCGCGTTGCCCACCTCAACTGGTCGTCGATCGAGCCGTCGATCCTCGGGACGCTGTTCGAGCGCGGCCTCGATCCCGGGAAGCGCGCCCAGCTCGGCGCCCACTACACCAGCCGCGACGACATCCTGTTGATCGTCGAGCCCGTCCTGATGCGCCCGCTGCGGCGGCGTTGGGAGGAAGTGAAGGCTCAGGCCGGGGAGCTCTACGAGAAGTGGCAGACGGCCGACTCGGCCGGCGGGGCGCAGACGCGGGCGAGGAATCGGCTGTCAAAGCTGCTGACCGGGTTCGCCGACGAGATCGCCGACACGACCGTGCTCGATCCGGCCTGCGGCAGCGGGAACTTCCTCTACGTTGCGTTACGCCAGATGCTCGACCTGGAGAAGGAGGTCATCCTGTTCGCCACCGGCTTCGGACTGCCAATGTTCTTCCCGACCGTTGCTCCGGAGCAGCTGTACGGGATCGAGATCAACGAGTACGCCCACGAGCTCGCCCAGGCCACCATCTGGATCGGCTACATCCAGTGGCTGCGCGAGAACGGGTTCGGTCAGCCCAAGGAACCGATTCTGAAGAAGCTCGACAACATCCACGAGATGGACGCGATCCTCGCGTTCGACGAGGACGGGAACCTGATCGAACCCGAATGGCCCGAGGCCGACGTCGCGATCGGGAATCCGCCGTTCTTGGGCGGGAAGCTCCTCCGCGCAGAATTGGGAGACAACTACGTCAATCAGATGTTCGCCCTTTGGGACGGCCGCGTCGCCCGTGAGTCGGATCTATGCTGCTACTGGTTCGAGAAGGCCCGTGCGACGATCGAATCAGGAAGGCTGAAGCGTGCCGGCCTGCTGGCGACCCAAGGAATCCGCGGTGGCGCGAACCGAAAGACGCTCGAACGGATCAAGGAGACCGGCGACATCTTCTGGGCGCAATCCGATCGGGAATGGATTCTCGAAGGGGCGGCCGTCCACGTTTCAATGGTCGGCTTCGACGACGGGCACGAAATCGAGCGCCATCTCGATGGTCAGGCGGCCCCGCAGATCCACTCGAATTTGACCTCAGCCCTCGATCTGACGCAGGCGGTACGTCTTCCCGAGAACCGGGATCTAGCGTTCATGGGCGATTCAAAGGGCGGTCCGTTTGACATCTCCAGCGATCTTGCGAGAGAGATGCTGGCGGCCGCCGGAAACCCCAACGGAAGGCCAAACTCCGACGTAGTTCGACCGTGGGTGAACGCGCGCGATGTCACGGCGCGCCCCCGTGGCATGTGGATTATCGATTTCGGGACCGAGATGTCCGAAGAGGATGCTTCCCTGTATGAGCAGCCCTTCGCGCATGTTCTGCGAGAGGTGAAACCCAAACGGGATACGAACAAGAGGGCTTCGTATCGTGAGAAGTACTGGATTCATGTTGAGCCACGCCCAGCCATGAGGACTGCAATCGACCCTCTGTCCAGGTTCGTCGTGCTACCGCGCCACACGAAGCATCACCTTGTGGCTTGGCTGCGGGACCCTGTCCTTCCGGACTCTGCGCTATTCGTCTTCGCCCGCGAGGACGACTACTTCTTCGGTGTCCTCCACTCCAAGCTCCATGAGCTGTGGGCTCGCCGACAGGGCACACAAGTACGTGAGCGAGAAAGCGGCTTCCGGTACACCCCGACCAGCTGCTTCGAGACGTTCCCGTTCCCGTGGCCGCCGGGGAAGGAGCCGGTCGACGACCCGCGCGTCCGGGCGATCGCCACCGCCGCGAAGGATCTGGTGCCCAAGCGCGACCGCTGGCTGAATCCCGAAGGCGCGACTGAAGCCGAGCTGAAGAAGCGCACGCTCACGAATCTGTACAACCAGCGCCCGACCTGGCTCGACCTCGCCCACGGGCAACTCGACGCCGCCGTCCTCGACGCCTACGGCTGGTCCCACAACCTCCCCGACGACCAAATCCTCGAACGCCTCCTCGCCCTCAACCTCGAACGGGCAAGCAAGGAGAAGGACACATGACGAGAACTGCTCCCAGCAGCGTAGCCGCCGGAGTTTTCGAAGACCTCACATCCGCCCTCGATGAACTCCAAGCCATCTCGGACAACCTCACCCAGCGCGCCTTCCGAGGAGCCCTTTGAACTTCGAAGAGGATCTCAAGCTGCAGTTCGCTGGCTGGCTGTCAGCGAACGGCTATCCGGGGGAAGGAGATCTCCAAACACTTGTACGCCGATACCGGAACATCACGCGAAGGATCCCTGCATGCATCGAATGGGAACTGCAAGTTTCCAGAAATCTGGCTGCCAAGAGCCTTCCCAAGAAAATCGAGAAAGGGCTAGCTCACTTCATGGAGCAAGCGAGAGGCGGCGCGGATCTCCGGCCATTCCTGAGTGACAAGATCGACTGTGCTGATTATCGAGATCTGATGTTCTACGATTGGAGTATCTACCACTTCCATCTCGGCACCAAGCTCGCCAAGGAAGGGAAACGCCGCGGGTTCATCGAGGGAACAGACGATCTCCTCTTTGCAATTGCGGATCGTGAGACAGCAACCATGTACTTGATCAACACACATCCCCATGAGGGCGGCTTCACGAATCAGGACTTGCTTCGCATTATCGAAGAGAACTGGCCTGAGATACTGGACAGGTATACCCTTCACGGAGTCTCGCCGAGCTATGACGGCCTTTCGAGCGAGGAACTCGGGATGCTGAGAAGCGGCGGGGTTAACGTCGTTCTCAGAACACCTGGCGGTAGGACGCTAGCTCCCATGGGTGGAGGCATCACGACGGACAAGAGCAGCTTCCAGGATGTCAGACTTGCCAATCACCTAGCATGGCGAGCACGCCAGGCGGAGACCGAATTCCAGGGTGGCTTGGCCTCAATCTTGAGATACTTCAGGCGCGAGCATGGCCTCGATAGTGACAGAGTATCATTTCGTGCTCAGCTGAATGCCGAGAACACCATACGGGTCGGCGAGACGACCACCGGGACTCCCGTCTGGAACGAACGAGAAGGCTGGCTTATCACAACCATCGAGGTTGACTTGTAGGGGAGAGCGGGTAATAGGGGGTCGCATCTTGTCTTTTGACCTTCCGCGGGGCCGCGCCCGTCGATGCGGTATACCGGGATCGCCCATTGCCGGAGGGCGGAATGGGGTCACACCTTGTCTCCTGCCCTCTGGGAACTTCGCGGCGGCTACGTGTAGTTCCTCAGGAAGTAGCCGGCGGAATCCAATGACGCATTGCCAATCCGCGACCTCGCAGCAGCGGAACGTGTCCGTGTCCCTCGAATGCACCCGACTCCGTGCCCGCCCTGCCGAACTGCTGGAACCTAGTGCTGGATTGCAGGATGCGCCCTCGCGCTGCTCACGCACCCCTCACATCATCAGCTAGGAGTAGCTTGAGAAGACCGCTTGTGCTTGGTGCTGCGAAGGAAGCAGTGCTGTGGTTATCCAGATCGTTGCCCCAAGACCCGGAATCCTAACTGGATGAAGGCGCACAGGCTGCCTTTCGATCCTGCGGGGCACTGAGGCCGATGGATTCATCTGACATGGCACGAACGCGTGCTGCTTCAAGACTGTCGAGTTCTCACTCGTTAGGGTGGTTGCACCGCTGTGATCGAACACAAATGCAACTGCTAGGTGCCCCTGATTCCAGTCGTTCGATTCAGGGTGGAGTTCGAGAACATGAAACTCCGCACCATCTCGGGCAGCAATCATATCAGCGGCCTTGCTCTCAAGGTCCAAGGCTGTTCCCGAAACTGCGAAATGGAACCTCGCGGGCGTAAGCTCCAATTCTGCAGGTCTCGAAATCTGCATCGCGAACCAAAACGTGAAATCATCCTGCCTAGAAGTCGGGAATCTCTCAGCTACCTCGTTTCCTTGAGTGGGCCTGGCCCGCAACCCATCGGGGGCCAGATATCGTGGATGCCAGTGCTTCCGATCTTTCTCCAAGGATATGTGATCTAGAGTAGTTCCAGCCGCTGGATGCAGAGACACTCTGGCACCTCCGCGCGCTTGCCAAATGGGTGTCCGCGCTGCAAGGCCCGGGAAGAATATCACTTGCTTACCTGCTGAATGGCATAGGGCCCCGAGTGTGCGTAGGTGATCTCCCATTTCAAGGAAGACGTAGTTGATCGTCCCCATCTGTCGTCCTTCCTGCAATCGTCGATGGAATGGACGCGCCAGTGAGAGACATGGATCGGAGGACTCTCCAGTCCCTCTCGGAAGTTCAAGGGTGACAACAAGCCTGTCCTCATCCAGCTTGCCCTCTGCACTTATCAGAAGCCTCCTCGATCCCTTAGGCCGGATATCACTCACTGCTTGTCGGCCCGAGATGATCGATATGATACAGGGGAACAGAGGGGGGAACAGAGGGGTCGCATCTTGTCTTTTGACCTTCCGCGGGGCCGCGCCCGTCGATGCGGTATACCGGGATCGCCCATTGTCGGAGCAGAGAATGGGGTCAAGTCTTGGTGCGCCGTTGAAAGCCGGAGGTGTGTAGTTGGTGGAAGTCCGATACAGGGAAGGGCTAGCGACCCACTCTGACCCCGAGTCATGCGCCGGTGTCCGTGAGGACACGGGTGAAGCGTTGACAGGGGCAGATGCGAGCCGGGTATTGAGCCGTGAAATTGACCCCAAGACTTCAGGGTGCCTCCGCTGTCAAGATAAGCGAGGGGCAACACTGGACGCACCGTTAGCGCGAGGTGCCATCCGGACCCTGCGCGGTCATAGACCCCGTGCGCGCATCGAAGCACACCTTGCGGAAGACGGGAGATCCCATGGTTGGCCGTGATGATGGTAAGGCGGCCCGTACCATGAATCCTAAGGGAGCACGATGGCGATGAACGACCATGGGAAGTCGGACCGTCCCGTAGTACTGGAGAAGCCTCCGAACAAGGGCAGTGGTGGGCCACAGTCTGCGGAGGAGGTGGAGGGAAGAGGGAACACAGGGGTCGCATCTTGTCTTTTGACCTTCCGCGGGGCCGCGCCCGTCGATGCGGTATACCGGGATCGCCCATTGTCGGAGCGCGGAGAATGGGGTCAAGTCTTGTTGTCTGACCTTTCGCGAGAGGTTAGGTGACGCGAGAGCCATTCAGGTGGGCATCTGTCCGATTTGAGCAGTGGGTCCCCGATTCCCCCTGCGAGCAAGCTCGATCACTGTGGTTAGTTTCCAAGCCAACGCACGTGGGAAGGGGGCTCTGCTCGACAACTGTGAGAAGCTCGCCTCGCCCCTGTAGGGCCAATCGATTGCGAGCCTCCTCGAATCGGCTCGCTTCTCCGTCGAGGTAGTCGGGGAGGTCCCAAGACCGTTCGCTTGATGAATCCCCGAGGCATCCTCTTGACAACGGCAGACACGGCTTGTCGCGGGAAGCGTTTTGTATCTGCGCCGCCAACTCACTACCATCGTGTTGTACTGCGAGGCGGAGAAGATCGAATGAACAACGAAGGCTGCGGGAACTGGGACCGAGGAGGAATCCGAGCGGTCGTCACGCTCGCTGTCCTCCTCACGGCGATCCCAGTCTCTGTTTCGGCCACTGTTGTCAACTTCGCCGACCCGGGCCTCGACGCAGCGATCCGCGAGACGATCGCGAAACCAACAGGAGATATCCACGATACCGACTTGGCCGGGCTGACGCGCCTTAACGCCAACGGCCGGAGCATCGCAGACCTCGAGGGGATTCAGCACTGTACGGACCTCACGCAGCTCGACCTGAGCGGCAACAGAATCGTCGACATCCATCCGCTGTCGGGCTTGGCCGGCCTGACGGTTCTCTACCTGAATGTCAACCGGATCACCGGCATCGGCGCGCTATCCAGCCTGACCGACCTCACATGCCTCGACCTGAGCGGCAATCAGATCGTCGACATCCATCCGCTATCGGGCTTGACCGATCTGACGGTTCTCTACCTGAATGCCAATCAGATCGCCGACATCGGCGCGCTATCCAGCTTGACCGACCTCATATGCCTCGACCTGGGCAGCAACCGGATCGTCGACATCCAGGCGCTATCGGGCTTGAGCGATCTGACGGTTCTCTACCTGAATGCCAATCGGATCGCCGACATCGGCGCGCTATCGGGACTGACCGACCTCATATGCCTCGACGTGAGCGACAACCAGATC
>Ga0180438_10009642_pt1 | contig 11987 bp, 10 predicted proteins | sample SS_ome_12_FD_132455 | JGI IMG/M metagenome (GOLD analysis project Ga0180438, IMG submission 132455) | Hypersaline lake sediment archaeal communities from the Salton Sea, California, USA - SS_3_D_2 metaG | ecosystem: Environmental > Aquatic > Non-marine Saline and Alkaline > Hypersaline >...
ATTGAGCGCCGGATCGGTGAGGCGGCGGCGAAAAAGGCGGCGAGTTCTCAAAAGAATGAGTTTTTTTATTTCGCTGAAATAAATCGGCAAAATAAATTAATCGCGGAAACATTGGCGAGTAAATATAAGGCGGCTCAATTAAGCCGTATAACTCGGCAATCTAAACAGGATACCGCCCCGGAATCTGATCTTTTTGTTGATATTAAAGAGGAACCGATCAAATCAACCCCCGAGGTTCAAAAAGCCATATCAACCACGCGCCGAATTAACAGATCATCCCGCCGGGGTTCAAAAGAACGCCAAAATAAAGCACTTGAACGGGTTGCGGATGTTGCCGCCCCTATTGTGGATAAATTAGCCTCAATTGATGCGGCGGTATCTGAACAGGTTGAAACCGGTTATAGTACCGCCGATAAACGATTTATTAAGGCAATGGAATTAAAAGCCGAGGGGCGCAATTTCGAGGCGGGTTTAACTATGTCCGGGGCAACCGCATCAAGGGCGATCGCCTCGGCATGGGGCGCGGCGGCATCAACATTTAACCCCTATTCCTATTACCGGGGATTGAAGGACGTTAAAACATTAGTTCATGATCCCGAGGCTCGGCGGCAATATGTGGGGCAATATCGAGCCAATCCATTAAAATTAATTGATTTTCCGGCGGCAATGCTCGGCGGTGATCTCGCAATCAAAACCGCCGATTTTATGATCGGTTCAGCAAAAACCGCCGCCTCAACTACCCAACAACGATTAAAAACCCGCCGCCTCAACATGAGATCGGCGGAATTTGAACGCCTCGGCGGTATGGATTATATGTTTTTTGGGGAATCCGAGGCGGCTTTAATTTACCCTCGGGGCGATAATGCACCCTCAACGTTCTTAGGTTGGGATTATCCCTATTACAAGGGAACCGGGGACGTTGATCTAAATCTTGGATTTATCCCCAAATCAACTAAAACGCCCCCGGATGTTGATCCATGGAACCCAAAACAGATTAAAACCCGGCGTAAAACAGGGTATCCTTATCAAGCCGGGGATGATATGGGCTTATTATTGGCGGATGATACGACCGGCGGAATGAAGCCCATGAAATATGATTTACCCGAGTTTTTAGATTCTGATCCAACCCCAACAAAAACACGGGGTATCAAGGGATCGCCCACATCAAGCGCCCCTGATACCCCCGCCTCAACCCTGATCCGTATGGGGCGAACCTCAACGTTTTCCGCCGATCCAATGTTGGCGTATGATATGGACGTTTATTTTAACCCCAACATATTTGAACGCGCACCAAAAAGAGGGATCACGCCGCCGGGTACTCGCCCCCGAGGCTTTACGGGGTTATTTTTTGGGACTTATCCCTTAACCGGCGGTATGGGGCAAAAAGAGGCGCAAAAACAAGACTTATCAGATTATGTTGATCATTGGTTCGATACTTACCCGGATCAGGTTCCGGATCAAGCGCCGGACATTCAGCAACCCCCGAGCGGCGGACTTGGGGAAATAGTGATCCCGATTGGGGACGTTATCGAGATAATTGATATTCCGAAACCAACCCCGCCCCCGGTGATCCCGAGGATGGATCAGCCTACCGAGCCAATTGAGGAACCGGGATATATGCCCCCGTGGTTGGCGATGCCTACCACTTTTGAAGATACATTTAACCCTAAGCCGCCGAGGAAAAAGAAAAAGGGAAAACCCCGTAAAAGCGATCCCTTTAATTTATTTGGGGAATATCGATCTTATGGTGTGAGGGACTTTTGGGGGGACTTGTTTAAATGAGTTTCATAGTTGCCGTTTTTATGTCTATTATCAGTTTTGCGATCATTTCATTAACGTTGATCGTTCTCGCCCCGGTTCAATGGGGTATTCTTGATGCCTTTACCGCGATTATCGGGGATACGGGGATAAGCCGAGCGATCACCAATTGGAATATTTACGCTCAAGGACTCAAGGCGGGTTATATCTTAATGGGGGTAATGTTTATTTTTGGAATAATCATTTACCTATTCCTTAAAGCCCAAAAACGCGAATATGTAACCGGGGGTATTTATTAAAATGTGGATGCCGGTTTTTATCGTGTTCGCGGTTCTCGGAATCGCTACGATCTTAAAATTTGTTGCGAGTGAGATCATTTTAGGGGCGCTTAACCCATTACAAGCCCTATACCCGAACGTATTTGATAACGTGTTATTTGACTTAATTAGGGCGGTTGATTATTGGTTTTTAGGCGTTCTTTTGTTTGTTTGTCTTGTTTATATAATTGTAAATTCGGAACGTCCCCAACCGGGAATGATGGGATACGCGGTTAAGCTAAAAAGGGGACTTATCCCATTAATTTTAATATTATCTGTGCTGAATACCCCCGCCCCGGTTGTGTTGGGATATGATGGGTATGTATCCGCCGCCGAGATTCAATATAATTTCGGTGTATCGGATCAATATCCGGTTAATTTTACAACCATTTACCCGAATATGTATAATACCGCCGCACTTGAGGGAAACACGGTTTTCGATTCGTATGATTTTGTTGGGGACTCCGGGTTTAACTATACATTAAGGCGGTGGAAACAAAATCTATATCACGGGGGCGAATATGCGAACGAATTCACTTTTTATATTTATGAACACGTTGCGCGGCGGGATGGTGGCGTTTTAATTGATAGTTATGGTACTTGGACTGAGATCGGATCGCCGGGGGACTATAACGAAACTCAGGACTTAACCGCGTTCGATCTCACTTGTACGGGATATGATAAGTATATTTTGGGAATTGGTACGCCCAATACCGCGCCGGGGAATCAATATTATCGCACTTATTACAGCGCCGGGAATTGGGGCGGACATTTTAAGGTAGATACTGATCCAACCCCGCCAACTGATCCCTTAACCGGTGAACAAAATTTTAATTATTACACGATCCCGATGTGGATTAATTATGATGGAACCGGCACGAATTATACCACGGTTAATGAATATTACGGGGATCAAGCCGATTTTATCGCGAGGCGTGATCTATTGTGGACTTATCCCACAACCTTACCCGATGGTCAAACAGTAAACTATAATACAAAATCAATTAAGATAATTTACCCGTACAGTGAATCGTTTTTAAATCTTACAAGCCCAACCGGCGGGGTTCCGCCTTCAATGCTCAGTTTTGGGATTTATAATTTAACTCACAGATATTTAGTGATCCCTAACGCGGTGATCTCAACTTATGGGGAAACTTACGAGTTATACACCGAATCCGGGGATTATCAATACTCATTTAGTGCGCCCTATTATGAGAACGGCACACAGTTAGGATCAAATTACTTGATCACGGCTTATACAAGCCTAGAAAACACGATCCAATTTAACACAACGGTAAACGGCACTCTTTTTGGATCGGATGATCCGGTGATCTGGTTTTCATGGGATTTAGGGGGCGGATATACTCGGCGTTACTATGTAACCTATGAAACCGAGGAAATATTGGTAACTTTACCGGAATCAACTTACGCGCTTTATGAATTCGAGATTAAGGACTATACCGGGTTAATTGGTAAATATGATGCCTTTTTAGAGGCGCACCGGATGATCAACGGAACCCGGTATTTAATCGAGCGTATGAAGATCACGGATGCGATCAATAATGTTCCCCTTAACTTGGTTGCATATCGTACTTATTTAATAAAGGTTAATTTTGATGATCATACGGTTTACTCGTTCGGGTTCTTTATCCCCGGCGCTGATCCCTCGCCCACGTTAGCGATTAAAGATATTGGATTTAGCCAACAAACACAGATCACACATAAATATATTCAAATTGAATCCACGCGATCCGGGGTAAACGTTTATACTAATTATAATGATACATTGGGGCAAACAAATCAAGTTAATTACACAATCACATACCTTAACGGGACGATCGTTTATACTGATACCTCAACAAGTTCAAACATTCAATTTAATTACGGGGCGCTCGAAGCGGATCGGACGTATCGCGCAATAATTGATGTAAATCACGATTATTTCGGGGATTTGCAAGAAATTCACCGCCTCGATGGTTCGATCACATATCAAGCAACCCCGAGCCTTACCGCGTTCGGATCATTCGGCGGTTTAAATCCGGGGGACTTGTTAGGGTATATCATGTGTATTTTGGTTACTCTTACGGGTTCCGGGTTTAATATGCCCCTCGCATTACTCGCCGGTTTACTCACCGCCGGTTATCTCACGCGGATCGGGATCGCCTCATTCTCGGGGGCAACAATAACCGTTTTAATTACCTTAACCATAATATACGCATATACAAGGCGGGATCAAGGTTGAAAACACAATATTATATAATTATTTTAATGATGTGTATTAATTGCGCCGCGATCATCCTTCAAAACATGGGGATTGAGGGCGTACCGATCGCCGGGTATAGCGAGGATGCCTTAAACGATTCTATCAATGGAACTGATATTTATGAATCATGGGATTGGACGGATCAAGGGTATAGCGGGGACGTTTTAAGCGGGTTCCGTTTTCTATGGGGGATCAATGTCCCGATCATAGAATCGGCTTTTGGTATGGCTCAAGCGTTCGGCGCACCGTGGATCGTGATTGATCCATTAAAAGCGGTGTGGCGGTTTGTGTGGGTTTCATTCGTGGTTGAACTATTAGGGGGTTTCAGAATTAGCGGCGATTAAACGGGTATTGTTGGGACTTATCCTTATCTCATTATTCTTAGGGGTTCCGATGGTTGGCGCGGACTCATACACCGCCGGTACTGTGTTTAAATCCGAGGTTGGCGGCGGCGAGATCGTGTTTAATTTTGATTTTACCGGGGATACCAATTATACCTCAAATAATCACATAGTATTTGATAACTTTACCCGCGCCCGGAACCTCGGAACCCTCGGAATCCGCGCACCGGCGAACGTTGATTTAACCATCCTCACATATAACGCCGGTTTATTGAATGTAACCGCATCAACGGGATCGATTCGTTGGTTCTCGATCTATGTGCCGGATCGGGATGCCCCGGCGGATGTTTTAAACGGGATTTGGTATAAATCCGGGGACTATGTTAATATAACCGCCTCAAGTAATACCACGGTTTCCGTAATTTGGGGCGTTTCAATGGTTTATGATGAGGCATCCGGGGAATATCTACCCAATGCGAACACTCAAGACTTGAGCGAACTTTACTTATTAACCGGGGACTATGCCGGGTTTGTGATCGCCTCTTATGCTCAAGTTGTGGGGGTTATGTTTTTCGGGTTTGCTTTAACTTATGTTTCGATCCCTGTTTATCGGCGTTCCGCCTCGGTTTTCCCGGTTGCGGTTTTATGGGCGCTTGGTTGGGGGTTATTTAATAGATATATTCCGCCTCAAGGGCTAAACCTCGCGGTTGTCTTAATGATGGGTTCAATTGGGATCGTGATCGCGATCTTGGTTGTGGGGCGTGTTAGGCGGTATGGTTGAGCGTAAAATTAAAAACCCGTTCGGCATCCCCGTTGATCCGCCCCTCGATATGTCCGAATATATGAGGGCGAGGCGATCCCCTGATCCGGTTGAGTTCTTAAAAGAAATGGATCGGATTGATAAGGAATTCCTTAAATTTTTGCTCGGGGAATAATGTTAAAATTGTTTACACACTTTTAAATAATCCCAGATTTATTGAATGATTGGTAAACCAAAAATGAGGATCGCCGCAATTATCGGACTCGTTGCCCTATCCGTGGGATTGGGGATCGGGGTTATCACATTCGCCAACATAGATACCACGCTCGTAGCAATGAAACCGGGACTTAGTGCAACCGCTAACAATACCATTGATGCCGTGATCAGTAATACTTGGTCAGCCTTCAACCTTTCAACAATTACACCAATAATCGGGGGTGCAACTCTCGTACTTGGTGCGGTTAGTTGGCTTGGTAGGGCTTCTCAAGGCTTTTAATCCATCCCTTTTTTTTGTTAAAATTGTTTACACACTTTTAAATAATCCCAGATTTATTGAATGATTGGTAAACCAAAAATGAGGATCGCCGCAATTATCGGACTCGTTACTTTATCGGTTGCGCTTGGAATAAGCGTTATCACATTCGCCAATATTGATACAGTCCTTACCGCGACAAAACCGGCGGGTAATGATACCAATCAAGCAACGGTGAACGCGACAATTGATCAGGTTTTGGGTAATACTTGGTCAGCCTTCAACCTCGCGACAATTACACCAATAATCGGGGGTGCAACTCTCGTACTTGGTGCGGTTAGTTGGCTTGGTAGGGCATCCGCCGATTTTTAACCCATCCCCTTTTATTTGTCCCCGTATTATGTTTTTAACGTGGAAATGGGGCGGAATCCTATTCTTATGCCGTTTCAGACCGTGTTGAGGATGGAAACCCCCCATTTACCACGCGGTTTAAATATCTTTAATTTGCTTTAAATATTTGATTGGAATGAATCGTAAACAATTAAAACCGGTTTTATTGTTTGTTTTTCTCGCGGTAAACTTATCAGTTTCCCTTTATAGCGCCTTACAATTTGAACTCATGGAATCCGAGTTAATCGGGTTGGCTCGATATACAGTAGGGCTTGAGAACCAGATCACCAAATTAGATGCGGACTTATCCGCGTATGAGGGGTATTTATCATACCTCGGCGGTGAACTTACAAGCCTAACGAGTAATGAGCCGCGTTTAGGTTTCGAGGTTCATTTAAAGGCGTATCACCGGGACGAATTAGGCAACCTTAAAACATTTAGTGAACACGCCGGGTTAGTCCCCAATATTGGGCTTGATTGGGTTGAGGATCAATTAGGGGATAGTCCGGGGACTGATCCCGCTAAATGGATCAGCCTCACAAATAGCACAGATTCACCGGCGGCGGGTTGGACATCATTACCTTATGAACTTGATGCCGAGTTTAACTTAACCCGAGCCGCCGGTGTTTATGCAAGTACGGGGGTTGGCTCATGGACGATCACGCAAACATTTTACGCGAACGCAACGATCACAGTAAACGGGGCGGGGCTTCATTGGGCGAGTTCCGGGGATAATAACTTATTCGCGGCGGATACTATCACGGCGGCAAACATGGAAAACGGGGATTCAATAGAATTGGAATTTACCATTACCGCCGCTAATGGGTAGGGATCATAAATGAGCCGCCAATTATTAGGCGCGTTTATTTTAATCCTTACACTTGCGCCCCTATTCAGTCCCCTTATTTTAGCGCAACCCCAGATCGATCTAGGTTGGGCGCGTTTAGTAATCCCTGATCCGTATGTATGGCGGGGCGATTCAATATCTTTTATGCCGGTTAGTAATTCCTCTTATGTCCGGGTTATGGTTGGGGACTTATCCAATAATTTAGTTTTTGATCAAGTTAGGGCGGCGAATCAGTCCATTACTTTACCCACGGGATCAGTTAATCCCGGCATTTATTTTATTACGATTGGAACTCATGATCTCAACCTCACAAAACAGATCACCGTATTAGATGCGGACTTATCCACGCGATCCCCTAAGTTTCCGATCTCTCGTACTATGCCGGGTTTAGCGGTTAATATTACCGCCGAGGGTAAGGTATTCGTTAATGAATATGAGCCTCAATATTGGAACGCCTCGGATGAGGTTTATATGCCTTATATGGATTTGCGGTTTTTAGCGAATATGATCCGAGAATATGATGCGGATGTATCGGTTTATGAATCCGAGAACGTCCACATTATTAACGCGACAAAAGGATCATATTTTCTTGAGGTTAGTTTCTATTATGGGCATGAGGGCGTAAAATGGGGCGCTCGATGGTTATTTCCCGAGCCTCAAGTTTTCCGGTTTGATCTACCCCGAGAACTGATCCGGCGTAAGGCATTAGATATTATCGAACTCGGTAATATTAATGTAAACCTCGATAAAGTCCGGGACATATTCACCGATTTAGGTAATGGGACTTATACCGCAATGATCCCCGCATCCGGTGAGTTCGATCCTTTAATTTCGGCGTATGGTTTTGAGGATGGTTTAAAGTTATCTTATTTTGACTCTGAAACCTCAAGCGGTGGGGCGGTGTGTGCTGTTAATTCAACGGGCGCAATTTATGGGGATTATGGGGCATATTTTTATTTACCTGAAAACTCGGCGAGTGCGGATATTTATTTAACAAAAAATGCGGGGGGCGGATCAAGTACCCCGACTTATGTTAAATGGGATACTTGGTTTAATGAATCTCTCATTTATGGGGGTGCGGGGGATTTAACGCTTAGTTTATCCTCATCTTACGGGTATCAGTTAAGGATTGATGGTATGGATATACACCTATATTATCACGATTCAAATAATGCGTCATATATGGGTTATTATGATACGGGTTATAATATTGCTTATGAAACCCCTACCACTTTTGAGATTGGGTATCATCCTGAAAACGGGGCGGGTTTAGATTATATTGAATTTTACGCCGATGGTGTTTTACAGTATAATTTAACAAATATTGATCTTTATTCCTTTACTTGGTTCACGTTAGGATGTGTTAATAATTGGCGATCAACATACGGAGGAGGAATGTCAACGATTATCAAAATTGACAACGTAAAAATGGCTGATGAATTTATTGGAGATACTCGATACGGATATGATGGATGGGAAGATGGTGTTCTCGATGATGCTTACGATGATGGTGGATTAACTTGGGCTACGGGAGTATTAGGAACAGGAACCCCTGATACCATGACAGTGGATACTGATTATTTTACCGAGGGAACCAAAGGGGTAAACGTAACTCTCGAGGGCGATACAAATGGAGAAAGCACCTATATCCGTGATCAAGATTTATGGAATGCACCTGAATTATGGTTCGCATGGTGGGTTCGATTCGATGTAAGAGGTAACACTAATTCTTACTTAGCCCAGTTTCTCAATATCAGGAATACAAATTTTAATGGTACTGGATGGACTGATGATTGTAAATTTGGGTACTATTATAATGGTACTGGATGGGAATACCGTGCATCTGTAAGAAACACTGGAGGGATGCCTAACTATGATTTTTCCAGTAATGAGGTTCCGATCCTTAACAATTCATGGGTTTACCACAGAGTACACGCCAACCCAGCCAAAGGATATGTAGTGTTTTATGCAAATAATACCGTGCTTCATAACCAAACCGATTATATTTCAACTCATAGAATAGGGGATTATTACTTTGGGGCGGCTTATGGTGGATGGGTTGGAGCCGTAGGGTATCCAACTTATATTTATTTTGATGAGTTTGAGGTTTCAGATTCACCGATCAATTATACTGCCCCGGCGGGTACTAATTATACGGCTTTTGAGCGCACCGCCTCGGCTTTAATTGATTTTTCGATAAATGCGGCGCGAGATATGGTTTATCACCGCCCCGGATCGGTATCATTAGATTTAACGGGTTCTGGTTCTCGCGCCCTCGCATATCTTAGGGACTTATCCCTTTATCTCAATTTTACTGTTAATACGGCTTATGATATGCCCCAATTTTTCACGCGATCTATTTCCGTTTTATTGGACTTATCCATAAATGCGGGATGGGACGCGCCCACGGCTTTTAATCGTACGGTGAATGTTGGGATCGTGTTCACTACTCGGATCGCCTCGGGTTTGCTTGATTTATTGATCCGGGTTCTTACTACACGGGGAATCCCGATTAATGGCGCGGGGGTTCTTATGTTTAGCGGCGCGGGGTATGTTAATCAATCAGGGTTTACAAATTCAACGGGATATATTGAATTCTCGGCTTTACCCGAGGGGAATTATACCGTTCAAGCCTATAAGGCGGATTATCAACCGCATTTAAATAGTTATGATCTTAAGTATTCTCAGATATTAAACATTGAATTAGTGGGGATTGAGGAAGGATTGGGATTTGTTGGCGAGGTTATGATTATCGCGGCGATCGCGCTTGTTTGCACGATCGGGGCGTTTAGTCCAATTGGGTTGATTCAAGCAACTTTAAGCGCGTTCATGGGGTTCTTGTTTTGGCTCGGTACGGCTTGGGTATGGGTATTAGTTGGGAATAGTCTTACGATCCCGATCGCAACCCTGTTTATTGCCCCGGCGCTTATCTGTTTAGTGTTGGCGGTAATGGGATATATCAAGAATCTTGATCCCGAGTTAAAACGGGAACTTTTTTAAAACATGGGTAAAATACCATTAGTGAAACGGCATTGAGTGAAGATCAAAACTTAAAAAAGCGTATGATGGATGCCGCCGCCAATTGGAATACGCGGCAACAATTACCGGTAAATGAACCTTTTTTGATTCAGATCGATAATAACATATCGGACTTGATCAAAAAGATCGCTAAATCCGAGAACGCCCCGGAATTGGAATCATTGATTATCAGGGTTTCCCATTTAGAACGAACCACGAATTATGATAAATGGGGCGCGAATTCTAAATGGATGAAAACTTTACATCATTTATCTAAACTACAAGCGCGGTATAAGCGGAACCCGGTTATATGCAATCTGATTGAGGATGTAAGGGATCACTTACACACAGTTATTAAAGGGGATGCGTACAAGGGATCGCGGGTTAATAACGTGGTACGGGTTGCGGGTAGTGATAGGACATTAAACTTAATGCAACATGAACAACAACGCAAAAAGAGGGGAATACTATAACACCGGCTCAAGCACAATTATTATTTTATTTCTTGGTATTTTGGGCGTTTTTCGCCGCCGGGTTAATTGTATTGATCTTTATCTTTATGGGGAAAAATGGACGCGCTTTATTTTGGGCGAATATCCCCGGATATGATGGATCAATATTTCAAGGTAAGGATGCCTCGGGGCGGCATCATTTTTGGTTGGTTAAGCCTCGCGGTTCTACGTTGAAAAAGGATCGGAAACGGGTTATTTTCTTGCACCGGTTGATCGAACCTTTAAAGCTATTAACTAAACGATATTATGATAATCAGGGCGAGATCGAACCCCTCGATATTCAAGAAATCGCATCCGATTTGGACGCGATCCAATTCAACGAGATATTAAAAACAACGGATACCCTGAACGGTAAACCCTTATTCATGGGTTCAATTGTTTCAAATATCGCAACCAACCCCCGGACATTGGAAACAATAACCACGGCTCAAAAGAATCACGCGGGGAATTTACTTACTCAGTTTAAAAGCGCGGTTAAAGTATTGGGCGCACTTGCGGGGCAAAAAGTGAATGAGATCACGTTAGTTAATGAATTCTCGATCGATGTATTGCGGGAATATGTGAATATGGCTTTTAGCATTGATGAAATAGACGAAACTTATAGGCGCGGTTATCTTGATGGGTTGGGCGATCGTATGTCGCTAATGTCCCGTGTTGAGGGGGTAATGCCTTATGTATTCATATTGTTAGCGCTTGTTATGATCATAATTTATGCGTATGATTCGGGTATGTTGGGGACAAATCCCAACCCCGCCGCATTGATCGCGCCTTTAATTCGAGGGGTTTTTATTGCCGGTTGATCCCGGTGATAAAGCTATTTGGGTAAATGGTTGGATCGCGTATGTCAAAAAGGAAAAAGAAAAAACAGACATTGCGGGAAAAACGCGAGGCAAAAAAACAAGCCGAGGCGGATCGGTTGAGGCGGCAACGGATACGCGATTATTTTATTATGGTTCTCGGGATCGGTTTCCTTATAGTTTCAGTTTATGCCTTTTTTTGGGTTCTAAAAAACCCGGCATGAGTGTTAAGCATTTACGAGATTATCTTAACAATTGTTTAGCGGCGGATCTAAATTTCTATACATCCGTTTAGATATTGATCCATCATATTTATATAAACAATTAAACATAGTTTACGCGGTCTGAAAATTGGCGAATAATAAGGCAACCGGACTATATACGCACCCCGATCCAATATCCGAGGAATGGGCGGCGTATGATCTTTACGAGTTCCCGATTATCTCTAAATCGGATGATCTGAAAACGGATTTTAAGGCGATCTTTAAGGATGGTAAACCCGTTACGATCAC
>Ga0180438_10009646_pt1 | contig 11984 bp, 27 predicted proteins | sample SS_ome_12_FD_132455 | JGI IMG/M metagenome (GOLD analysis project Ga0180438, IMG submission 132455) | Hypersaline lake sediment archaeal communities from the Salton Sea, California, USA - SS_3_D_2 metaG | ecosystem: Environmental > Aquatic > Non-marine Saline and Alkaline > Hypersaline >...
GAAAAACATCTTACTATTTCTATTAATAGAAAAACTTAAGTATTCGCGAATACCGAATACAACATGTAATGAAAATCATTAAATGGGTAAGAGGTGAAGACGGAAACGAATATTTAATCACAGATACCAGCCCTGGAGGTTACTCTGTCTATAAACTTTTATTTGATTTCTACGATATAAGTGATCAGGATGGGACTGAAACCAAGGACGTTCAGGCCGCTGCCTGAGGTCGAGGAGATCATGGACTCTTGGGAGTACGGGGACATGAGCAAGATGATCAACCAGGCCATACTAGAGTGCTACTCCGCCGGCTCCCCAACCACCGCCACCGGAGCGGGAGCCCCACGACCCGGTGGCGGGCCTACCACCGAATCTTACACTTCTGTTCAGACTGCTACTGGATTTGGACTGGTGGGAGACGATCCTCCGGGAGAGGGCGATACGGGCCTACGCGGAGATAACGGGACGCCGAAAGATGAGGTTTATGGTAATGCCGCGGAGGGACCCCTTCCCTCTGGTCAATATCTAGCCTCTGGGAGTAACGGCATAAAATCCCCCAGCTCATCCGGCATAGATCCCGGGCCTCCGCGAGCTACGCAACACCCTGGCCGCGAGCCTGATATACTCCGAGGACAACGAGTGGAAGCAGATACGCCGCATGATGGACCAGGCCGGGTACCGGATGCCCCGACGGATCCGCCTGATCCAGCGCAGCTGGGAGCAGGAGCGGACGCTGTGCGGGGCGATAGAGGAGTACTTAGAGTTCTCGCTGCGAGGGCGCAGGGCGCGGGTGCCGGTGCCCATGATGAGGGAGATGAAGCATGAGGAAAAGAGACAAAATATGGTTTCAGACGGGGCCGCTCTCTGACCCTGAGTACGCCTACGCGGAGGACTACTATAGGGCCGCAGCCAGCAGGGCTGAGAAGTACATGATGTGGGCGCTTAAGAAGCTGGAGGAGCTTGAGGATGAGTGAGGTGCTTGACCACGACCCGGAGACCGAGGCCATGATACGCAAGGCAATAGAAATTCTAAATTCTAATCAAAAGGTGAAACTATGACTCAAGTAATACCTCAATGGGTAATTGATAATTGGGATGGGTGTCTCATTAAAATAGAGAATGAGGCATTTACTGGTCTTAATTACAGCGTTCCTGGATGGAAATGTAAACACTGTGGATGGAAAATAGGGTCTGTAGGACCACCACCAAGAATTTGTCCGCAGTGTAATCATAGTTCTGAGCAGAGGGTGAGCCAAAATGAGTAAGGAGCCGACTGACGAGGAGCTGATCGACGGCATGACCCCGGGCCGCCGCCGCGAGGTCTACGACAAGATCAGGGCCCGCATCGAAAAGGACGAGGCCGCTACCCGGGAGCGGTACCACGCCGTCTGCCGCCGCTGCAAGCACGTCCTCAGCCGCGAGCAGTTTGAGGGCGACGCGTGCCCGTTCTGCGGGGGCCGGGAGGCCGACAGGCTTGAGCACTGACATTCAGGATATAGGGGTTGAGAGCGACTTCTCCAGGTTCTGGAAGATGAACGACGCGGTGCCTCCATTCGTGAGAATACCTAACCCCCTGGATATAGATCAATCTAAACTCTACAAAAAGATTCTGAGGGCGCTTCCCTCATTATTGTTTTCCTTTGCATTAAGGGAGCTGATCAAGGATGAGTGACGAGGGCATGTACTACTGCGGCCTCTGCAAGCACAGGCACAAGTACACCAGCGCGAAGGGCCGCGCCCATGTGGAGCACGCCGACGTCGCCAGCGATGCTGGCGCCATAGTCGAGGAGCCCGGGGTCGAGGGCTCCGAGACCTCCGGGGAGATTTTTTTGGGTAATGACGCGGGGACGTCCCCTGGTCAATATCTCGCCCGGGACGGTAACGTCATAAAAGCCGTCCCCTCCCCGGAGCAGACGTTTGACGGCGGGCCCCCGGCCATGCCAACACCCGAGCAGATAGGCGAGTGGGCCCGCGACGACCCCAAGTTCGCCATACTGCTGGCGGGTTTCCAGGAGCAGCGGTCGCTCATCGACGGCCTGGTGAAGACCGTGAGCCAGTGGGAGGGCGCCGCTAAGCCGATGGACCTGCAGAAGCTGATGCAGCAGCTATCTGAGAACGAGGTGACGCGGCCCATCCTTCAGGCGATCCCCGACATGCTGAAGGGCCTGACGGGGGGCAGCCGGTACTCGGCTGTGGGCGACAGGATCCAGCAGCGCGTCGAGGCCAGGGTGAACAGGGACATCGACCGTGTCATCGACTCGATCCTGGGCGACGCCGAGGTCTACATAAAGGAGGACGAGGAATGAAGGCTCAAGTATGTGCCCTTAAAGGTATCTTCCTTGGAATGATGTTTCTTGTATTTTACGCAGTTGTCTTACATATTTATGAGGATGGTTTCAGATACATTGATTTAATTGCGTTTGCTGGGGTGGCATCAATATTTTATGGTATTTATAATGTGTTGTTGGAGGTCTCTGATGTGTCCGGATAACTACAGCCGAGAGATCCGGCAGGTAGACGAGTACCTGAGCAGCCCCATAAACCGCCGTTTCATCCGGAACATGGTGGAGATGTGGACGGGCAGCAAGTTCGGCCACAGCGACCTCGCCGCCCTCACGATCCTGATTGAGGGCATGAGCCGCACACGGGAGAGGATGCTGAGTAATGGAGCCTCCGGTGTCTAGGTGGGGTCTCAGGCATGTCGGAAACGTCGTCCTCATCGTCGGCCCGCCCGGCACGGGCAAAACCGTTCTGGCTTACAACATTGCTGATTCAATCAGGAGACAACGGGACGTGTACTGCCCTATGTCTAAGAGATTTAATCGGCCAAAATACTACAAGCGGTTCACAGGCGACTTCAAGGACAATTCAGTGGCAATGCTCAACGATGCTTCAGTGCAGTTACATGCACGACGATACATGTCCTCTGCGAACGTTGTCATGGACATCCAGACTGCCGTGAGGAGGCATAACAACCTGGACATCATATACGACGTGCAGAACGCGGGCACCCTCGACCTCAACGCCATCCGCGCCACCGACTGCCTGATACTGAAGGGGCCGCCGTCGCCCCTCCAGGAGTCCACCGAGCGCCCCGTCATAAAGGGCTTTTATGAGAGGGCTTCTGGTATGAGATGGAAACAATCCAATGCTTATGTGGTAACTCATAAAATGGAGTTCCCTTTAATTAAAATCGAACCTCCTAAATACTGGAACGAGGACATATCCAATGATGACGTGCTCAAGGCCCGCGAGCCCCTGTGGAGGAGGCTGCTGTGAAACCATTTGTTATAACATATGATGGTTATTATTATATAGATGAAAATAACCATATCACGATACATGATGAAAAAGGGGTAGTAGTAGCATCAATAAATTATGTGAGGTTGAATGATGAAGCGTGTTAACCCGCCGCCGCCCCTCGGCTACAACGAGACCCACAGCTGCGACCAGTTCCGCGCCGAGTTCACCGAGCCCCTGTACATGAAGGCCCTCGACTTCACCGGCACCACCCGCACCAGCTGGGGAGGCCCGCCCCTCGGCGTCGTCAAGCAGGCCATAGGAGGCCGACTCAGCGACTACCAGGGCAGCACAAGCACCTTCCGCATCCGCAACCCGGAGATCTTCGGCGAGGGCTTCCTCCGAATCGCCATGGTGTTCCGCATCGACCACTACGGCGAGTTCGACAACTCGACGGCCAAGTACCTGGAGTACGACGTTTACCAGCGCGTCACCGCCATATACGAGTCCTGCCAGTTCCAGGTCGTCAGGCTGGGCGACGTCGGCCAGGAGTGGACTGACTACCAGGTGAACTGGTACGACGACATGCTCGCGGAGTTCGCCCACTGCGGCCTCGACCCCACCGCGTGGCAGCTCACCTACATCGCGCCGACGATTGAGATGATCAACGCCGGGGCGTCGCTGGAGATCGAGGACTTCGCGGTGTGGGTGGGTGAGCCTGATGAGCCTGATGATGAGGAGCCCGAGGAGCCGGAGGAGCCGTCGGATCCCTGGAGGGATTTGATGACCCTGTTCAAGGCCGTGGGCTTCACGGTGATCCTCATAGCGCTCAAGGAGGAGTAGCTACTCATAAATGAGTAGCTTTAAATATGTCTGAAACCAGATATATCGTGGAAAAAAATGTTCGAGACCACAGGTCTCGCCAGTAAGGCACTCTCAGCAGCAGACGCAGTCGCACCAATCCTAGGCACACTCACCGCCTGGCTCGCACCCGCGGGCGAAGGCGACATGAGCAGCAAGCTCAACTTCTACGTCGACGCCCTCAAGGGCTTCAAGATAGCCGACCCCATAAAGACAACGCAGCTCGCGCTCGCAGAGCCCGACCGCTACCCCATAGGCCAGGGCATAAGCCTCGCCCTGCTCGGCTGGGGCATCCGCGAGGTGGGGCAGGCCATAGGCAAGGGCGTCGTATCCCGGATGGGCGGCATCGCCCTCAAGGGCGGATCAGCCATAGCCGTTAACAGCCTGGTCGCATCCTACATATTCGAGGCCCGCAACAACCCGCACTCGGCGGCAAGCATCGGCTCCAGCGGCTACGGCGCAGGAAGCAAGAACACCATTGCCATGGACAACCCGCAGCTGCTGGCACCCGCGAGGTTCGCGGCGCCGGTCGCTGAGGGCTGGAGTGGAAGCCTATGAGCGCGTACGACTACGCCTCCGCATACCGAGGCGTCATAGACCGCAAGCTCACGGGCGAGGGCACAGCCGTCACTCAGGTCACGCAGGACGCGGCTCACGTCACGATAGCCGTCCCTGCCGGTAAGGGCGGCCGACTCGTTGAGGTTCAAGTGCAGGCGAAGGGCACCCCGGAGACCATTGTCGTCAGCGGCGGCCACGTCGCGCTCAGGAACAGCAGCGAGGACTGGGCTCCCTTCGAGTTCTTCATCGGCGGCAACACGTGCATAACCAGCGGCGCCACCAACGTCAAACCCTACAGGTTCAGCTGCAGCAAGTACCTGCCCGGGAACAGCTCTGTATACGTGGACTACACGCCCATCGACAACCAGAGCCAGTTCCTCGCGGTGACGCTGTGCTACGAGCTCGCGGTTAACCCGTACATCGGCAGCTACCGTGAGACTTTCAGCAAGACCACGCCCTACGCCAATTACAAGTTCGCCAGCGCCGTCACAAGCGTTGCGAGGACTAACTGGGGTCAGGTAGTGATTCCGGGGCACAAGGGCGGCGTCAGCTACGCAGTGGGCACCATAACGTATCAGACGCTGACGACTGGGGTCGTGCCCCTCGCCGTTGAGGCGGAGTTCGAGGCTGACAGCCACGACACCATTCCCACCAAGTTCTTCGGCAACACCGTTCAGGTGCTGACGACGGGCGCGGCGGAGGTGGAGCCGTGTATGCAGCCTCACAGGGATAAGGTTCCGGCTAATAGCAACTGGACTCTGTACGGCACCGCGAACGATGCGACGAGCGCGCACACGCTTGGCGGGTTGATTGCCTGGGAGAGGCCGTTTAACTGGCAGAAGGTTCCGACGCCCAGCAGGGCTTAGGAGTGATCCATGTGAGCTGGAGGCTCGCCCAGAGATGGGCATGGGTCTATTTTACCCCTGAGGGGGTGTTAGCGTGAGCTATCCGCAGCAGTGGGCTGACAGGTTCACGGGTCGGGGTGAGCGGCCTCGAGACGGTCAGGCGTTTCCCTATGATAGGCCTGCGGCTCCGATAAAGCAGCGTATAGTGGGCGGCCGCAGTATTGAGCAGGTGACGTCTGACCTGGGCGGCAACGAGTGGAACTACGCGAGGCTGACGGTGGAGGGCTTTAACATCATTTACCACATCAGTGTCCGGATGTACAACCATGAGGTGCCGGAGCTGGGCAACCTGTACCTGGAGCAGATAGCCGGGGGCAACCGGGTGGTTCCGCTTGTAAGCGGGAAGGTGAACGAGACGATGTGGCTGTCGGTGGACTGGCCTAACGGGCTGGCGCTTGAGGGCACCTGGCTGATCGCGGCCAGGGTGTACACTTCGACGGAGGGCGCGGCGGCGTACCACCAGCTCGAGGTGGTGCGTGAGAAGGTGGAGCAGGGGCGAGGACAGTAATGGGACGCAAGAAGCGCAGGGCGCAGTACGTTGGCAGCGTCACCAGCACCACCTCAGGTAAGAGCTTCAGGGTTGTCCTCACCAAGACTGAGAAGGATAGCGGGGTGAGGAGGCGCAGGAAGGTGTGGGGTAAATGAGCACGGCACAGTCTAGCCTGAGCGTTTTCCGCAACTACTTCTACGCCGAGTCGACCAGCGCGGGGCTCAGCACGGACAGCGATTGGGACGACCAGCCCGACCAGAGCATCGGCCCCGGCCTCGTGGCGGGGGTGACGGGCTACGGGTACAACAGCCCCGCGGTGCGCAGGGGCATCTTGAAGCGGGTGTACTACCAGATCAACCCGACTAACGCGGTGACGTACCGGCTCACCATATTGGAGGCCAGGACCGGCGCGGACCAATCGTATCAGACGCGGATGAACATCATCTTCGACAGCAACGAGGTCACGCCGGGCGGCGCCGCGGGTGACACCAGGTATGACGCGACGGAGCTGGACAGGCCTTTCACGCTGGAGAGCCGCGGCGACTTCTATTACAACCTGGACTGGAGCGGGGCTCCGGGAGATACGACGGGCTTCATCTACATCAGCGGCGTGTACGAGGAGGGAATATGAGCGTCTACTATTCTCCTGGTCGGTTTCACTTTGAGAAGCAGGCCATAGCGACGCTCGACCAGAACCCACCCGTTCAGAATACGTGGTACACTATACTGGAGACCACGTACTACGTCAGGCTGCTGTACATAGCGGTTAAGCACGACAACACGGACAACGTGGCGAAGAACCTGGAGGTCAGGGTGACCATTGACGGCGTGACGCTGGCGGCGACGGCGGCGCTGGCACCGGGCGACAACACCTGGTGCTACTGGTACCTGGAGTTCTGGCAGGACAGCATGACGGGCACGGCGACGCTCAGGAACGTGGGCTACTATGAGGGCATGCGGGGCCACACGGTGCTGGTGGAGTGCCGCATGACCAGTGTTCCGGGGACGGCGGAGGAGCTGGACGGCCGCGTGCAGTACGAGATGCTTGAGCCGTCGGAGTGGTAGCCTTGGCCCAGATGTACACGCCGGCGAGGTTTCACTACGAGAAGCAGGGCATAGCGACGCTTAACCAGGCGGCGCCGACGCAGAACCTGTACTACGACGTGCTGGCGGAGACCCATTACGTCAGGCTGATCTACGTGAACATCTATCAGAACAACGACGACGTCGCCGCGAAGGACATTCAGGCCAGGATCACCATGGACGGCGTGGTGAGCACCTGCCTGATCACGGCGCTGAACGGCACCGCGTATTACCTGCACCTGGCCCCGACGACGGATACGACGTGGAGCTACAACACGGGGGCGTACAACGCGGCGTGGACTACGGATCCCCGGGGCCACACGGTGCAGGTGGAGCTGAGGATCACGTCGGTGAACGGGACTAATCAGACGCTGACGGGTCACGTGCAGTATGAGACGCTGGAGGCGGGGAACACCGGGGCGGGCCCCGTGGGGTACAGTCCGACTCGGCTTCATTACTGGAAGATGCCGATTGCGACGGACACGGAGACTCCGCCGACTCAGGGCACTTATTACACGGTGCTGGATGAGGATCACGCGATCAGGGTCCTGTACCTTACACTTTATCAGCAGAATGATGACCTGGCGAATAAGATCCTCTGGTTAAGGGCTTACATTGACGGCTTGACTCTTGGGCCGACGGCTTACACTCTGGCCAATAACACTTACACGTATCTCTATCTCTATCCGCAGGGTGAATACTTCTTTAACTCGGCTACCCTTGTTAATTCCGGTTACTATGAGGGCGTTCGGGCGCGTAACATTATGATCGAGTATTTGATGAACAGTGTTCCGGGGACGAATCAGACGATGTCGGCGTATGTTCAGTATGAGAAGCTGCTGCCGTGCAGGGCGGTGTATTGATGATTGAGATAAGTAAGTCGCAGCTGGTCGCTCTGATGGAGAGCGATGACAGCCTGGAGTTCATGGGCCGGGCGACGCTGAACGCGGAGGACCGCATATACTACCGCACCCGGTGGGGTGCGGCGGGTGAGCCCCGCGGCTGGAGAATTGTCTATACGGTGGTGAGTTAGTGGTGGTGATTGACACTGAGGTCGTGCTGATAGTTTCGCTGATATGTGTCACGGCTCTCGGGGTGGGCTGCCTGTTCATGGATAAGAACGGGACGGCGTTGAACGCGATTATCGCGGCTATTGTTACGATTGCGGGCTACTTGTTCGCGAAGTCGGCGATCAAGGTTAAGGTGGATCAGGATGGCTGAGCAGGTTACGGGGGCGCTGGTCAGGGGCTACGAGGTGCTCAGGCGGGAGCAGGTGGCGTATGATTATGAGAAGGTGTTCTGGCGGGCACTGTACGGCGTGGGCCTGGTGGGCATGGGCTGGCTGACTCTGAAGCTGGGCCGCATGATCTACGCTGCTCAGAACCCGGAGGTCACCGAGTACCTTACTATCGTGGACTGGGTGGAGGGGAGCAACGCGGAGACGCCGGTGCCTAACACGGGCTTCGGCTCGGTGGTGGCGTTCTACCGGAGTGACCCGGAGGCGTACGCGGAGTATGTGGCGGAGTTCGAGGCGGAGAACAGGGAGGAGTTGACTGCGGGTAAGGTGCTGTCGCTGGTGGACACGGTTTACGCCAGGTATGGGCCGTTGATGCCGTTGGGCGTGCTCACGGCGTCGGCCAGCATGGAGGCGGTGCGTGTCAGGAAGTTGAGGGGGGAGCTGGATGGCTGACTGGGTGCTGGAGATCTACGCGCCGACGGAGGTGGCGGCGGGCGCGGCGTTTGAGGTGGAGGGCAGGATCACCGACGTTGAGACGGGGCTGGACCCGAGTGGGCGCTACATCGGGTTGACGAGTGATCCCTATGTTAACCTGGGGGCTGACACCACCAGCGGGGCTATGGGGTACTGGTCTACGATGTGCACGCTGCCGTCGGTGGGTGAGTACCGGCTTCAGGCGAGTTACCGGGGGCTTTGGTTCAGCCCGCAGGTGCCGGTGCTGGTGACGGGTACGGGGCCGGAGGAGCCTGAGGAGACTCCGCTGCGGCTTCGGGTGAAGGCGGAGCTCTGGTCGGCTGATATGATGAGCATCACGCCGATCGCGGAGCTGTCGTTCCGGCTTCAGGCGGGCGGCGTGTGGTATGACAGGAGCCTGCCGTATGATAAGCCGGACGTGGCGGCGGGTTCCTACATCATCGAGGCTCCGGCTGTGTATGGTTCGGCGGGGTTCAGCGGGTTCAGGGACAGCGGGAACGTGGTGCACGGGGGTAACCCGTGGCTGTTCACGCACCCGATGACCTCAACGGGTTCTCTGGTCACCATCGTGTACCAGGAGGAGTACGAGGAGCCGGGCGACATATTCATCGAGACCTACCGTGGCGTGGACATCTGGCTCAGGCCCGCCACGGATGGCAGCGGGGCGGTGTACTACTGGGACCTGCTGGGGGTGCACTACGAGCACCCGGGGGACGACCTGATTGGTGTTCACCAGATCATTGACGGGGTGCTGGATCAAGACGATGATGATAACGGTGATAATGGCAACGGTGGGAACGGTAACGGTGGCCTGGATCCCTACCCGAGTGATGGGACGCTGCTGGAGAAGGTGAACTGGGTATTTGCGGTGACGGGTGGGGCGCTGGGGCTGGGGGCTGCGCTGCTGCTGGCGGGTGTGGCGCTGGAGGCGGCGGGCGTGTCCGAGGCCGATGTGAGGCGGGCTAAGGATCCCGTCAAGTAGCCCTTACCCATTTTTGCGTAGGCAGTCTTATATACTTCCTAGTCTATGGTTCCTCGGAGGTATGTGAAATACCGAAGTTGGGTGAAATGGACGCCGAGGACCTGAGGGCGACGATAACAAGGGTTTACGTTGACACTCTATATGATTATCTGAACGCTAAACATGGGGAACAGGCGCAGGCCATTATCGAGAAGTTCAGCAACACGGGCAGGGACCACGTCATCGTGTCGGCTGAGACGCCGAGCGGTGAGGTGGTTGAGGGTTTCTTCATGATTCCGACGCTGGCGGGTTGGAGCAACTCGAATCTGCGGAGGTTCATCACGTATAACAAGCTGCCGTCTGAAGTTGACACGGAGGTTCAAGAGGACTTGGATACCTGGGTGGGTCGTGAGGTCGGTGTGGTACTTCAGTCGGTGACGATGAGCGACGGGTCTAAGGCGAAGTTCCCGAGGCTCGCGAAATGAGCGGTTGGAACAGGCAGATAAACCAGGACGGGGATACTAACGCGGATTATCTAATCAGTGTCCTTGAGGATATCAAGGAGCTGCTGGCGATGCTGGTGGACGTCGAGCGGGCCCGGGGGCCCAGGGTCTAACCTTCTTTTTTTTATATCAGTTCGGGTGAGGGTATCATGGTATGGCGAGGCACAGCTTTCCGTACGGCGTTTTCAACGTGGGCCGGTACAAGTCCGGGCCTCTTAAGGGCCGGGTCTATGTTCAGGATAATCGGGGCAGGTTCGTCGGAGGGGATCTGCGGAAGCGGGTTCTCAAGGACGTGTTCGGCCCTAAGAAGCCGTTCAGGATCACGGTGGGGAACGGTGTGTCGGCTACGGGGCTCAGGCTCAGGATCACCTATCAGAAGTGGAGCAGGAGGAGGTCTGAGTTGACTGCGGCGAGGGTGGGTATGGAGCTGCTGGTGCTGTGCCGCACCGTTGACTTCATGCTTACTGACGCGTTCACCAGAGAGACTCCGAGGGCACTCAGGGTGAGGCTTACCCGGGACGGTAATCCTCCGACGCTGGTTCCGCAGGCGGAGCTGCTCCGGTCGACCGGGAGGACGAGGGCGCAGCTGATTGAGGATGCGAGGAGGTATATTGAGGCGGATGGTAAGTGGACGCTGCCGGATCCTAATGTGGAGGGGCCGACCCGGATGGAGGAGGCGGGGCCTCCTGGGGATGTGTATTGGAGTGAGTCGGTGGGAAAGGGCGCATGAATTTTTTAGTTTTAGTTTATTATATGTGTGCTCTGTATTTTTTTATAAGACGATTTACAGAGGACAATTTCTTGTATGTTATAGCTGGGTTGTTGTGGATGATTTTAGCTAAATTGGAGGAGATCAAGGATGAGGCGGGTGACGCTGGATCTTGACGGGGTGGGATATCAGGAGGCGATGCGAGTTATTCGTCTGGTTATGCGGTGTGAGCATAGCCGCGATGTTCGTTTCCGTGATTCTGCGGGGTGTAATGGATTCCATATATGGTTTCGTTGCTCTCTGGATAGTTGTGATGCTTGCCGCATGGTGTTTGATGATCCTGGGCGCTGGGATCTGGATCTCGACAGGCCGCGGGTGACGGGTGATGTGCTGTGGGATGTGAAGGTTTACAGGAAGGCGGGGCATATGATCCGTTTGGAGGCGGGTGACTGGCATGAAGGTGTTGAGTGAAAATGACTACGATTAGAGTTTCGTTGCATACTAAGAAAAGAATTGATATATTGAAGAGGTATATTGAAGAGGAGTGTAGTACTTATTATGGTCCTGTGAGAATGACTTATGATGATTTAATTTCTGGGTTAGTGGAGGAAGCGTTGAGGAGGGAGTGCGTCCCCGTTGAAACCTTTTGAGGGATGAATAATGACATCGATAACTTTATATACATCATTGACATAGATAACATTGGAGGTGAACTGGATGAGAAGGGCGAAAGTGAAGGTCTCCGGGGATATGAGGATCATTGAGTTCTGGGAGGAGGGAAAAGAGTTCAGGACCGGAGTCGTAGGAGTAAAAATCGATGATGGAGAAATACTGATAATAACTCACGACGGCTTATCAGAACTGAATAACCATAAAACTATATACAAAATAAAGAAATAAATATTTTTTACGGGGTTTGGTGGCGACTCGCTTCGCTCGCCGGGCCCCGTAGAAACCTTTTTC
>Ga0180438_10009647_pt1 | contig 11984 bp, 15 predicted proteins | sample SS_ome_12_FD_132455 | JGI IMG/M metagenome (GOLD analysis project Ga0180438, IMG submission 132455) | Hypersaline lake sediment archaeal communities from the Salton Sea, California, USA - SS_3_D_2 metaG | ecosystem: Environmental > Aquatic > Non-marine Saline and Alkaline > Hypersaline >...
CCTCGTCCCCCTGCCCCCTCCCGCTCATCGTCCCCAACCCCACCTTCGCCATCTCCTGCATCGCCGCGCGCGCCTGGTACTCCTCCGTCTGCTTCATCTCCTCGATCTCCTCCTGGCTGTACCCCGCCTCTGCCCAGGCCTGCTCCAGCGGAATTCTGAGTTTCTCCACCTTCAACCCCAGCGTCTCAATAAATTGCTTCTCATCCCGCGTCTCCGCCGGCGCCCACTCCGTGCTGATCAGCGCCTCCTCGTCCAGCCCCTGGCCACCGAATGCGTTTGCCAGCCGCCGCGCCCGGTACAGCACATCCTCCCACCCGTTCCCGAACCGGACCTGCCTGGCCGCCACCTTCGCCAGCAACGGCCCCTCCTGCTGCTTCAGCGTCCCCTCCGCCGCCACCTGCCGCGTCACCTGGAACCGCGACGTCGGCGTATCCGTCACCTGCGCCAACTTCAAAATCAACGAATCCAACAGCTCCAGCATCGGCCCCAGGTCCGCCGCCTCCAGCGGATCGATCTCCCCCGTGTCCGGGATCGCCACCCAGGCCCCCGGGAACACACTGATATAATTCCCCCCGTCGCTCTCCGGCGACTTCCCATCCGTCGTCGGCATAAACCCCTTCGCCACCAGGATCCGGAACCCGCACGTATCCGCCACCGCCAGGATATCCAACGCCGTCTTATTGATCCCATCCTGGAGGGGGATCGCATCCCACAGCTCCGTCTCCAGCCCCGGATTCCGGAAATGCACCACCGGGATTCCCAACGCCTTCCCCGCCCCATCCACCCACCGCACCGGCCACGTCTCGTCCCCCTCGTCCTGCACCGGCTGCCACCCCACCTGGTACCCCCGGCCCACCGTCGCCAGCTCGTACTTCTCCACCCGGTCCGGATAGTAGACCGTCATCCGCTGCCGCGTCCGCCGCGCCCCCCCCTCCTCCTCCACCGTCTCCGTCCACCGCTTCGTCGCGTACAGCATCCCCTGGCTCACGCTATCGTTTGGATAGAACGCCTTGCACCCGAACCCCGTCCCCCCGGCCTGCGGATCCGTGTATCTCGGATGCGGGATAAACCGCGGCCGCGCCTCATCGGCGTCCCAATCCACCATCACGAAATGCTCCCCATCCCGCACGGCCGCCAGGTGCACCTCCTGCGCCACCTCATCCATCCGCTCCAACTGCCACCACCGCCCCGCCGCCTCCGCCAGCTCCTCGCTCGCCGCCGAAGAGAATCCCGCCACCTCCAGCCGCTCCACGACCGCATCCACGACCGTCGAGCAATAATTAATCGCGAACCGCTCCTCGTCCGCGTTGAACCCCAGGAACTCCTTCTGTCGCTCTGTCAACGGCACCTCGTGCTCGCCGGCGTAATAATCCCGCGCCAGCACCACGTTTTTCTGCCGCGTCTTCTCCTCCCCGGCCAGCCACGCCAGATATGCCAACTCCGCCGCCAGGCTCATCAGTACGCCCCCACGTACGCCCGCGCCGGCGCCGACCGGGTCATCAACCCGTACCGCAGAGCATCGTATGCATCATCCCCGCCAACCCCGTCCTCGTCCGCATCCACCTTCAGCACGTCCTCCGGCCGGTGCGGATCGTGCTGCATCTGCGGCACGCACTCGATCAACCGCGCGCACCGCTCGAACACGAACAACCGCGGCCGGATCACCGGATCCGCGTCCACGTCCCCGAGGAGCTCCAGCACCCGCGCCGCCCCATTGATCCGGTCCATATTGGCCGCATGCAGGTGGATCCCGTCCGCCGCGTACTGATCCGCGATCGTCATCTCCGACACTCCCTTGCGCGCGAATACGTCACTCCCCGCCACGAACGTCGTCAGGTCCCCCACCTTGAACCCATTCCGCTCCAGCATACCCCGGATCCCCGCCGCGATCCGCTTCACCAGCCACCCCCGCACCGCGTGCTCATCCACCACGAACACATTCCCATCCCCGTCCTCCGCCAGCAAATACACCACATTCCAGTGGACGAACCCGTAATCCAGCGCCGCCCACACCCGCCAATCCCCCGGGACCTCGAACCCCGGCACCACGTGCACCTCCCGCCGCCAGGTCGTGAAAAACTGGCCCGCCGCGATATTCCAATCCCCGAACCGCCAGGCTCGCTTTTGCCACCCCGTCAGCCCCTCCAACGTGGTCACATAATCAGCATTAACGAACCTGTTATCGTCCACCGTCGCCGGTATAAACCGCGTCTCCTCCTCCTGGCCAGCCTCGAACGGATCCACGAACAGTGCCTTATACCACGCGTGGCCAACCCCGCCCGGATTCGTCGTGCTGTAAATCCGTGGCCGCCAATCCTCCTTGCTCGTCCTCGAGCACGTCCGGATCGCCTTGTATTTGCCCCCCGTCAGCGTCGTCGCCTCCTCCACCCCGATCACGTCGTATTCCAGCCCCAGGTACGCGTCCACGTCCCGCTCATCCTTGAAATGACCCAACACAATGCGGCTCCCATTCGGGAACCGCAGAATCCCCTCCATTCGGTTGTACGCGTGCGGGAGCCCGAACAACGTCCGCTGCCGCAGATCCTCGAAACTCTCCCGCACCGCCTTCCCCACCTTTCGGAGCAACAAGCACTTCAACTCCGGCCGCCGCTGGCAATCATCCGCCATCATCTGCATCAAAATCGCGTGGCTCTTCCCACCGCCACGCGCCCCACCCAGACCCACCTGCGTCGGCCCCCCCGGCTCATCGCACGCCCTGGCCGCCGCGTGGAACACCAACTGCCGCGGCTGCGGCGCATAACCCGCCACCCGGAACCTACGCACCTGGTCCGCCGGGCACCCCGCCGTGGCCGCAGCGGCCAGAAACCGCTCAATCGCCTCCACCGCCCCCCTCCACCAGCCCGCCCGGGTCATACTCTAGCAACATAGCATCCAACTCCCGCTGCGCCACCACCGCCCGCCGCCTGGCCGCCAGCACCTCCCCCCACAGCGCCGTCACCTCCTCCCGCTTCGCCACCACCTCCCCATACGTCGCCCTACCCATCCCCCTCCCCTCCACCGGGCGGAACAAACACACACTGTCCACCCGCAACCGCCAGGGGCGGGCACTTATCACCCAGCAATGCTACCCACACACGCCCGCGCAGCAACACCCGCAACCGCTCCAGCCACGACGGCCGCCAACACGTCACAATCATCCCGCCGCCCCTGAAGGCCGGCAGATCCGCACACCCATCAAGGACAAATGTGATATTAGTATCGGGAAAATCTACAGGTCTCATCCCTCATCCTCCTTTTCTTCGCCGCCGTACGCCCTGGCCAGCGCCCGCTCGAACCCTCTTCCCACCAACTCCTTCAGCGACTCCTCATCCTCCACCAGCCGCAGCCCCAGGTCCTCCTCCCATACCCCCGCTCGCTGATAGTACAACTTTCGATCCGCCGCGGTGCTCTTATCCCCCGCCGCCGAGCTGTACGACCGCTCGTCCACCTCCGCCAGCCGCGCCCCCCGCATCCGCATCACCTGCAGCAACTCCGCCCACTGCCGGATCTCCGGCCGCCGCCCCTCCCAGCAATACGTCGTCGACCGCTGCACCCCCATCAGCCGCGCAAAATCCGACCGCGTCGCCACGTCGCCCCGGTCATCCCGCCGCAGCGACAGCCAGGTCGCCAGCATCGCGTCGCGGTACCGCACGCCCCGGCCGCGCAGCCACAGATACCCGTCCAGCCAGGCCGGACTCGGCGCCTCCGCCCGCAGCCAGGCCTCGATCTGCGCCAGCGTCACCCGCTCCCACTCTTCAACCTGCTCGCCAAACAAATCCTTCATAATCAAAAACCTGGAGGGCGGTCACATAACGATGCACGTGGCCAACTCGCCGTCGTCGCCTCCGGTGGCCATCTCCGAAGGTGCCGCCCTCCATTCACACCCCGAACACCCGCGTACTCACCCCGCTGTCCCGCTAACCCCCATTACCCGACCTACGATCATACCACGCCAGCCACTGCAGCTCCTCATCCACCCCGTGCGCCGCATACCCTGCCAGCGGCCGCCCGTCGTACTCCGTCACCTGCTGCACCAGCTCGACGTCCACCCCGTGCGCCGCATACCACGCCGACGGCTGCCGCCAATCATACCGCCCGTCCGCAAACACCCAGGGCCCCGGGATCCCCCGCTCATTGATCACACACACCTGGTTGTGCAGGTGCGCCGCGTACCGGCCCTCCGCATTCCCGATCGTCCCGATCTCCCGGCCCACCCGCACCAGCTCCCCGGTGGCCACCGCCATCGTCTCCAGGTGCCACCCCGACCACACCACCATCCCCTCCCCCGGCACCACCCCCAGCACCTGCACCACCTGGCCCACCCCGCCACCCCAATCGTGCGCACTCAGCACCAGCCCCGAGAACGGCGCCACCAGCGGCTCCCCCAGGTCCGTATCCCCCCCACTCTCCAGATTGAAATCCTCCGCCCGCAACGGATGGTAGTTATACGGCCCATACCGCCGCGTCGCCTCGTACCAGGCCTGATCCAGATTCAGCATCGGCAACCGGACCTCCGTGGCCAGCGGAATCCCCACATCGTCCGGCGGAGGCACCTCCGCCAGCTCCTCCTCCAGCGCCGTCGCCAACTCCCGCAGCGCCGGCACACTCATCGCCACCACGTCCCTCAATGCCACGCAATCCCCTCCTTCGCCTGGCAGAAAACCACCGGGAAATAATACACCCACCGCAGCCCCCCCTCGATCTCCCGCACCATCCAGAATCCCCGCGCATCCCCTGCCTGGTCCGGTCCCATCAACCCCAGGATATCCTCCTCCCCATCCGCCGACCACCGCAGCCGGACCCACTCCTCCACCACCCCCGTCATCTCGCCGACGTCCCACTCCCACGTCACCGTCGCAAACGTCCCCGTCCCAGGCGAGCCCGCCGCCGGACCCCGCTCCACCGGCACCGACTGCGACGCCAACACCGCCCCCGCCTGCCGCAGCTCCACGTCGACGAATCCTCGCCACTCCGGCGCCGACCCTTCGTCCACATACGCCCGCTCCGCCCACACCGACGTCCCCGCCGCATCCTCCCACCGAATCTCCACACCCCCCGGCACAATCACACTCTCCGCCGCGCCCCGCTCCTCCACCGCCGGCGTCGCCACCGGCGAGATCGGCGATTCCGTTGGATTCGGCCCCTCGTCGATACACGTCGCCAACCCCAACAGCGCCAACCCCACCACCACCGCCGCACCACACCGCCACCACATCCTCATCCTCACACCTCCTCCCCTACAACAGCGCACCCAACAAAGCAGCGGCAGCCGCGAACAGCAGGCTCGCCCCGCCCAGCACCGCGGCCATCATACTCATCCGCTCGCTCAGCCGCCCGAGCTGGACCTCATTCTGCCGCACCCGCTCCTCGAGATCATCCTGTTCAATCTTCCGCTCACGCAAGATCTTGATCACGTCGTCCAGCTTCGCATCGATCAGCGCCAGCGTCACACTCCGCTGCTGCTGGTCAGCCACCGCACTACTGCGACCGCCCTGGCAGCGGCAGAAACACCCCGGCCTGGCGCATCAACCAGAAGAAAATCGGACTCCCGAGGATTGATAGCACAATCTGCCCCACCCGGTACAACAGATCATAGACCATCTTCGCCGAATCGCCCGCGTAATCGACGCCGAACACCCCGAGGATCACCAGCACAGCGAACACCACCACATTCGCGATCGTCGCCCACCGGCCGGCCGCCCCGTCATTCACGGCGCCCAACACCTTCAGGATCTCGATCACCGTGGCGATCACCCCGGAGATTCCCAGCGCCGCCAGAAACCCCTCGATCCCGCCGACGTCCACATCCGGCACAGGTGGCCACTCCTCCGGCGGAGGGATCGGCGATTCAAACAGCGCCAGCGTCCCCGGATCCGGCTCCTCCTGCGCGACCACCGCGACGGCCGTACCCGCGACCAACAGCCCAAGCACCAACAAACCCACCAGCATCCTCTTCACATCGCACCTCCTCGTGCTAGAAACACAAAAACGGCGCACCTCCCCTATCGGGAAGGATGCGCCGTGGATACCAGGGCAACCTATTCGACTGTCACGCCCCCATCATACCAGAAATCCCCACCCCTGTCAACCCCTCCCCCTCAAATATCCTCCGCTCTCGGATACTCCGGCCCCGGAGGCCTCCGCCCCAGCTCCCCCTCCTCCTTCAGCTCCTCCAGCACCCGCTGCACATCCGCCGGATCCGCATCCACCTCCGCCGCGATCTCCAATACCCCCGCACCGCCCACCTCAACCGGTCATTATCGCCCATCGCTGCCTCCTCAAAAAATCAAACCTCGCTCCATCAATGTCTGGTAGATCATCCCCCAGAAGTTCCCCAAACAATGCTCATACACTCCTGGTTCACTCATGCGCAGCGCTTCCGGCGTCTTCTCCCGCCCGCCGTGCCGCCCCACAACATCGAGCCAGAACTCATCGTCATCGAGCATCGCCTGCCAAATCTTCCGCAACCTGGCGCCAGACACCCCAGTCCCACCCCCCACTCCTTCGATAGCCCACCGAGCCACAAAATGATTCCAGTACTCACACCGTTTCTCCTCAGAAATAATGTACATTGATCGTCCTCCTTCAGGTCCCATAATCGCTATTATCGAGCCTGCCCTTTTTTCTGGTAGATAGACCTCTTCCTCTTCCCCCTCTTCTTCTTCTTTTCTTGTACCTCCCGGTGAGTGTATTTACACCAATACAACCGTGTAAACACACCAATAGACAGATGACCCCACCACCGTCTGCACCATCCAACGACTGATCACACGTGCCCCATCACCACATACACCGTGAAAAAAAATTCTAATGGTGTATACTCGCGTGTAAATACACCAATAGAATATGTCAAGTCAAACGTCCCAGGCCCGAGGATCGAACCCCCGCGCCTCCAACCACCGGTCGTGCTGCACCTGCAGCCGTGCCGGCAACTGCACCACCTGCCCCGGCTGCAAAATCCCGAGCTGAATCCGCACACTGATCCAATACGTCGTATGCCTCTTCACACCTCGTCGCTCCACCGTCGCCACGCCCTCGTCCACCAGCCGATCAAACGCCCCGGCGTGATGATACCACCACTCCCCACCCTCGTCAAATTCCGCTCCCTCCGTCCCCTCCTCCACTCGCCGGCTTACCCCGATCAGCGCCTGCCGCCCACACGGCACCTGCTCCGCCAGCGCCGGCGCCGTCCAGCGCTGCGCCGGCGTCCAGGCCGTTTTTGCCTTCCTCCGGTCCGCCTTCCGCACAATCTCCCACACCCGCCACCCCACCCGCCCCAGCAGCGGCGCCCAAAACCGGCACTCATACTCCGACACGGGAAACCACCCCGCCTCGTGCACGTCATACTCCGGCACTACAAACGGCCGCTCCTGCTCCTGGACCTGCTCCTCCTCTTCGTCCTCCCGGCTCTCCTCCGAGGCCTCCGCCCCATTCCGCGCCACGAACCGTACCCCGGCCACATCCGGCGCCACCCTGGCCAGCGTCCGCTCCACCATCGGCCGCAACCGCCCGTCCACCCAGTCCGCCGCCCGGTCGCTCCCCACCTCGACGACCAGCACGCCATCCTCGCAACCCACGCCCGCGCTAGTTTGCAGCCACGTCGTGAACGTGGCCTCCGTCATCTGCAATTGTAACTCGCGTAACGTAGATTGCCAGATCGCGTTGAAATCCATCACGAATGTCCAGTTTGTCTAGCTTTATAATCCGGGAATCCTGCCGTGATGGGGCATCACCCCATCACTATGCGAAGTCACTTTTCCCAAGGCAGCGGCCAACCCTCTGGCCACTCCCGCTGTCTCCATCCGTCAAATGAGACCTTTCCCAGGACATACCCCAGATCCACCGGCACGAAATCCTCGCTCTTACCTGTCACTCCATTCACCAGGTGGATCGGCACCTGCCGCCCGTCCCTGGCCTTTCTCTCGCTCAACACCACGTCGAGCAACGTCGCCACCACCTCGTCCCCGCCAAGATTCTCCCACTCTCGCCGCAGGAACTGCTTCAGCCGGTCCCAATCATTTGACTTGTCCACCGGCCGGCCGTAATCCAGCCAGCGCAGGATTCCCCACACCCTGTGGTTGTTGCCATACCCCGAAACTCCCCCCGACTGCCCCAGGCCCACCAGCCACTCCCCCACCCGATCCTGCAGCTTTCCAAAATCCACGCCCGTCTTTATCGTCACACCGCATAGCACCGGCACCTCCCGATACGCGAATTGCTCGCACCGCGGCAGCATCCACCCCTCGCGCGTGACCAGCACACCAAAATCCGGCGCTCTATGATCGGCCTGCCACGAATTCCGCGCCTTCAGCGGCTCCACCACGAATCGGCACGCCGGCAGCTCCTGCTCGATCAGCTCCGGCCGGTAATGCGCACACCTCGCGCAACTGTGCGCCTGAAAATGATGCAGCCACGCGTCCGGCTGCTCCAATTGCCACTCCTGGAACGCCGCAATGTCCTCGATGTGCACCCGTGCCCGCATCTCTGCCACCGCCGCCCGCTGCCGCTCCTTCAGCGCCGCCGCACGCCGCACCCCCACCACGTACGCCGCGACGTCGTCCATATACTCGAACTCCCCGCCCTCATACGAGATCTCCAGCTCATTGAACGCATTTCGCAGATCGTACGACAGCGGAATCACCACCGGATCGTCCTCGCCGATGAACCTGTCACAGGTCGTACAATCGCTCCGCCACCGCCTGCAGTGCGCTCCCGTGAAATCCGCCAGCTTCACCAGGCTCGCCATCTCCTCCGATTCAGCGTACGGCCTGAACACACATCCCTCGCACGTCCGCCCCGTCGCGGCCGCGAACTCCTCCCAATACGTGCGGCCCTTCGCTGTCACCACCCCCAGCGCGTGCAGAACCTGATTTCTCGAGTACGGCCCGTGGACGATTCCAATCGGCTTCTTCCCCAGCAAATTCTCGCAGACATCGCGGCCTCGCAACTTCAACACCGCCTCTCCGCAGGCCTCCAGGTCCGCCCGCTCCACCGCCCATCGCATCACTGCCAGCCAATTCCACTCCTCCGGCTCGTACACCCGGTCCCCATTCGGCTCCCACCGTGCCGGGTCGACAAACCTGGCCACCTGCCGCGCCAGGTTCTGCACCTGCCGCGTCGTCGCCGGCGAATCATCGCTGGCCACCGCCTGGCTGACCCACGCCGTCACCGCCGGCTGCAGTGCCTGCGGCACCCGCGCGATTGCACGTGCGTGCGTTGCGGTGAGTACGCGCGCACTCACCGCCTCGCGCGCCTCGTCGCTCAGCCCCAGCAGCGCCAGCCGCTGCGCCACGTAACTCTGACTCTTCCCGATCGCCTTCGCCAACTGCCGCCCGCTCCACCCGTTCGCCGTGGCCAGCCCCTCCAGCGCGCGCGCTTCCTCGAGCGCGCTCAAGCTCTCACGCTCGATATTCTCAACGACCGCCATCCGGTGCAAGCGGTCCAGATCCTGGTCATCCTCCACCCGCGCCAGGACCTCCGCCCGGGCGGAATCCAGCAGCTCCCGCACCTCCGCCGGCACCGCCGCCAGGCCCTCCTCGGCCAGCCGCGCCACCGCCTCCTTCGGCGAGATCTCGTCCACCTTCCCCCAGGCCAGGCCCATCACCGCGCGCGTGCGCCTCTCCCCGGCGACGAGCTCGTACCCGTCGCCCAGCGGGAACACCACGATCGCGTTGATCAGACCCTGCTCTCGGATCGAGCACGCCAGCTCCCACAGCCGCTCCGCGTCAAACGCCTGCTCCCGCGGCTGCCACCGGCTCCGCACCACCCGCGTCAGCGGTATCCTCCGCACCGTCTCCTCCACAGCCATCATTCCTCCTTTTCCCCGGCCAACGCACGGGCCAAATCTCTTTGCTTCACTATGATATCACGCAACCAGCGCGGAAACATAACAGCACGCAACCACGTCTCTTCTGTCTTTGCACGCTCCCACTCCACACACACCTTCAAACCGACGTACTCGAACCACGTCAACCGCCAATTCTCGTGCGGCTTGAGCTCGCCGAATTGGCTTGGGAAATATGTATCTATGTTGCGCACCGACGGATCGTTAGAAACCCTGGCCACCTCCAGCCCATACTTCCCGCCGCGCCCCACCATCTCCCGCTCGGCCAGATCGAGTGCTTTCTCTCGATCCTCTCCAACGTACACCAAATACCTCGGTCCGTTCGTCCATCCCAGATGATACGCCGTCACGATAAAGATAGACATAGCTCCCTCCTCCCCGAGCTCGCCGCTCCCCGCTGGGCCGGACCCGGCCGTGCCCACTGCAGCCAGCCCGATCCAGCCCAACAAGCAACGCCGACCTTACTACACCACCGCCTCCGTCCCCACCACCTGCTCCGCCTCAGCCTCGCCCACCGGTACCAGCGCGCTCATCACCTGCGCTCGCTGGATTTCCGTCTGCAGGAACAGATACTCCGCATCCCCAAAGTGGGGAATATCGTCGTCCCGCAGCCGCTCCAGCCCCTTGCACGCCCGCCCGAGGAGGTCGTTCGCCCGGTCGAACCGCTGGTGACCCTTGTGCAGCTCCCTCACCTTCAGCGCCATCCCCGCCACGTACATCTCCAGGCTATTCGCCAGCTTCTGCGACACCGGCGCCACCGGGTGGACTACCTCGACCGTCGTTCCCCAGGCCTGGATCGTCAGCTCCGTCTTGACGAACCGCCCCTCCTGCGCCACCCACTCCACCGTCACCGGACCCAGGTCCGCATCCGCCAGCGCCGACGTCGTGCTCACCAGGTACCGGGCCACCAGGTCCTTCGATACCCCCGGCATCGTCCGCCCACGGGGATCCAACAACACCGGCGGCCGGAAAATGCACACCTCCCGCCCCTTCACCGCCGCCGCCTCCGGACTCCTCTCGTCCGGCATATCGTACACCACCACCTTCGTCGACGTCGCCGCCCGCTTCCCTTTCAGCAATCCCTTGAACAACATCGCCCTGTCCTCCTTACCTACTCCGCCGCACAATACTTCTCAATCGCGTACAGCAACTGGTACCGTGCAGCCTCCAGATTCTTTCGGATCGACGCATACAACGGCGCCTCCCGATCCTCCACCGCGCGCGCCCTGTTCAGCTCATCGATGACATTCGCGATCATCTGCGCCCGCTCCCGGTCCAGATCATCCATTGACCACCTCCGCCGTCCCCGTCACCACCCTCCACCAGCACGCCAGGTGGCCACCCAGGTCCCCACATTCCACCACGTCCGCCAGCGTCCACAGCAACTCCTGCAACGTCCGCCGCCATCCCATCACGAACATCTCACGTCCTCCTTACTACCCACCCCACCCCCGCTCGATCCATCCGCGCGCGCCCACCCCCCTGCGTGCGTGCGCGCGCGTGCGCGCGCTACATCTCGGCCAATCGCTTCATAACCGCCCTCCCTGGCCGTGTCAGCACGACTCCTTGCGCCGGCGCCGCCGCGTTCCGCCACTCCACCAACCCCCGCTCCAGCAGCTCCCCCCGCAGCGCCCGGAACTCCTTCTTGCTGAATACCGCCCCCGCGCCCGTCCACGCCGACTCACTAAATGATTGACCCGCCATCAGACCCTTCGCCAGCGCCGCCGCCTGCGTAGGCTCGATCCCCAGGTCCACCACCTGGATTCGCTGCCCCCCCAGGTGCCGCGTCACCAGCTCCACCGTCAGCGTCTGCCGCTCCGGCCGGCCCACGCTCCCATCGCCGTCCTCGAACTCCTCCCGCTTCCAGAGCAGCTCCCGCCGCTCCCGGATCGTACTCGTCAACTGCATCGCGAACACCCCCGCGAACACCCCCACCATCGCGAACGGCACCACCCACCACGGTCCCTTGATCGTGATCACCCCGGCGAGCGTCACCAATCCCACCACCAGCGCCCACGCCCCGCCCACCAGCACTCCCTGCATCGCCGGCAGCCAGGCATCCGTCTCCATCGTGATCGGCCGCTTACTCGGCTCCTGCTGATAAATCACCGTCTGACCCTTCCCATTATCCCCCATCACG
>Ga0180438_10009648_pt1 | contig 11980 bp, 8 predicted proteins | sample SS_ome_12_FD_132455 | JGI IMG/M metagenome (GOLD analysis project Ga0180438, IMG submission 132455) | Hypersaline lake sediment archaeal communities from the Salton Sea, California, USA - SS_3_D_2 metaG | ecosystem: Environmental > Aquatic > Non-marine Saline and Alkaline > Hypersaline >...
AGGGGTTGGGAGTGGAGGCAAAAATAAACGGACAGGAAGTCTCCGTGGGAAAGCCACATTGGTTTGATGAGATGAGCTTTACCTTTGATAATGCAAAAAAACACGTGCGGTCTTTACAGCATGAGGGAAAGACGGTGATGATGGTGGTGGTTGATAAAAAACTTCAGGGCCTGATAGGGGTAGCAGATACGGTAAAACCCGAATCGAAAGAGGCCATTGAAGAGCTTCATGAGCAAAACCTGAAGGTAGTCATGCTTACAGGGGATAATGAACATGCTGCCAGGATAATTGCCTCGGAAGTCAACATTGATGAGATAGTTGCAGAGGTGCTGCCTGAGGAAAAATCCACAAAAATCAAAAAGCTCCAGGATAAGGGTGAGAAAATCGGAATGGTTGGTGATGGCATAAATGACGCCCCGGCATTGGCCCAGGCAGATGTAGGCCTTGCTATTGGGACAGGGACTGATGTAGCCATAGAATCTGGCGATGTGATCCTGGCCAGCGGTAATCTGAAGGGAGTTGCAAAGGCGATTCAATTGAGTAGGGCTACCATGAAAACCGTCAGGCAGAATCTTTTCTGGGCCTTTTTTTATAATGTCGCGCTTATTCCTGTAGCAGCAGGGGTGCTCTATCCGTTTGAATTTCTCCCTGAATTTTTACGACAACTGCATCCCATATTTGCTGCCCTTGCGATGTCCATAAGCAGCATTACAGTGGTTTCCAATAGCCTGCTTCTATACAAGACAAAAACAGAATGAACTCCCTCGCAGCCCCGCTCAGCCGGGATCTCCCCATAATTAAGGCGGACAAGTCCGCTACGCTTCCAACACAGAAATGCCCTGATTGATTGTGAATAATTCATGAGGGTTGACATTCATCCATTTTTCGCATGAATCAATTTGATAAGAGTAACCTCAGGAGGTGAAAGAAACCGGATAGGAGGCCCCCACGTTCCAGAGCCCCTGCTCACGTACAATTGGGAGCCATGCGACAGCGGTATCAGCCCTGAATGATGAGGAAAAAATAATCGAGTAATCAAACTAAAGGGAAAAATTTGGCCTTTGTGGGTGTGTCCTGAAAGCTGCAGATCAAAGAGACCAAGCGCCTCCCTGTTTACTACCGGCATGTGTTTAAGAAGAAGAACAAACTTCTTATTGGAGTTATGAGAGAGCAGAATTTTTTCTGAAACGCCTCTGTAGAGACCGAAGTACTTTCCGGTTGGATCATCAATACCAGCCACTATGATGATCCCGGCAGCGTCATATGTCTCTCCCCTCAGCACCGTAAAGCCCGCACTTTGCGCAAAATGCAGGGCCTGATCAAGGCCAGCATAAAATTCGTGATTTCCTGTAATTGCAAATTTACCGTATGGCGGATTGACAGCCTGTAAGAGTTCTGCGAGTCCGTTGAGATTGTCTATCTGTCCATCCACAAGATCACCTGTTGACACCAGCATATCAGGGTTTGCCCTCCTTACCGCGTTCAAAATCCGTTTCAATCTCTTGTGCCTGACAATCAGTCCAAGGTGAACATCAGAGATCTGAGCAATAGTAAGTGCACCGATTTCTTCAGGAATTTTTGGGCTCCGTATTACCACGGTTTCTGTTCGGATAGTGCGCGCCTCATAGTAACCAAATACTGCTATGGCTCCTGTGGTAAGGAGTGCGATGAAAAAAGCAATTCGTGGAGAAGGGGTGAAGGGAAAAAATCCCGTATAAAGCATACGTCCTGTTGCATATACCAAAAGGCGGTAAATATCGATAGCAAGAGAACAAAAGAAGAACAGAAATACAAGCCCCATCCATGAATACCCGAGGTATGAGATGAGGCGAGCTGTAACATCAAATCTATGTCCTTCCAATACGCGCACCATAACTGGTGCACTCACCATACACACCATGAACACTATGAGGAAAATGGCAGTCACGCCACTGAATGCAAAGGCACTTCTCATCTTTAGAAATATATACAGGTGCAATAAACTATAGAGAGCTAAAATGGAAACGAAAAAGAGAATCCTCACAGTTGCTTCTCCTTGATATCGGTTTTTGTTTTGTGACCATTGATCATATCACGATTGCACGGGATTTCCGAATACTCCTACAGCGAGATATAAATGTCGCATGAGAAACATGAGAAAGTAATCACCTCTGTAATAAGGTCTTGGGCGACTTTATCGCTAAGCTTTATAATATAATAATTGGAAAAGATAATTTCAATCAAAGACCTTGGATTGGCAGCCGAGGGAGGACTATGCGTCCCCTTCTACATATTTCTACATTCTCTTTCCATTTGTCTTAAGTCAAGGGATGATCCTACCTTCACAAGTTCATTTATAAACCACGGCCCCTCTCAGTAAATAGTTTAGGTTTGACCCCAAGTTCACAATGCATCAATGGAGAAAATCCAGCCGAAGGCAGAAAGAGGGCAAACAGGCTCGCCGAATACAGCAATGTTGCCGTAATACTGCCCATTAAGGGTAACGAATACGAGACCGATACCTGGGGCGGCAATGAGTTAGTGATGAATTAGACTATCTGGTCCTGAGCGGAGGGACAACTCTCTCCACTGTGATGTTGTACACATACTTTATCCAGTCATAACCATAATAACCTTCGGCTACCACACGTAAGGGAAATCCGTGTTTTTCTGGCAGTATCTCGCCATTTACCTGATAGGCCAGAAAAACTCTGTCAGAGTTAATATCAGCCAGGGGAAATCTTTGCACGCTTTCCACTTTTTCATAGGGGGATTTCGGTCCGCGAATGGTCACGTGAGTTGCCCCTTCTTTCAATTCAGCAATGTTAAGCAGCTCTTTTATGGAAATCCCTCTCCATTGGCCGTGATTGGCAAAAAATCCTGGACATATTAAAAGAACGTTTCTCTGTATAGACGGCAGTGCGGTTATCTGCTGATAGGTGAGGAGCACCATGATCTTCACATGTCCCTTTACCTCGAGGTTCCATTCGCTCAGGTTAACCCTATGGTCGACAAGCCCCATGGTTTCAAAATTGTTAAGCGGAGTTATCTCAAGATTTCGTGTATCCAGATCAGCGGGATTCTCCTGAATCAGGGCCTCCCTTTTAGTTCCCTTTGGCAGAATAATTTTCTGAGTATTACTCCATACCCATCTGATGCCCGAAACAAAAGGCAAATATATAATTCCGAGGAAGGCTACTGCATTACTTATCTTTTTCAAAAACTGTCTTCGCGTATCCATTGTTTTTACCTATGTTTTTTAAACGACTTGACTATAGAAATTGCCCTCTGGAGGTCTAAAAAGATGCTTCACATTAGTTAATAGTTTAGGTTTGACCCCAAATTCACAAATCTAGATAAATTTCAGTATACGTATGCTCACCAAAACATCAATTGGTTTTTTCTTGCCAGATGAAAAGGGGTATCCAGAAATTTTGCAAGCGGTAAACACACGATGGTGATATTTTGCCTGGTGTTTCAATAATTTATGAACAATAGGGGTGGAGAATGTGTAAAACTCGCAAGGGAGAGAAAATTTACCGATTTTGGCTCAGAGTTTATCCGCCGTTTTTATGGCGGGCTGTTTTAGGTAAAAATGGTTGTTGTAAAGAGGAATGAAAATCAATCCTTATCCATGACGCCGAAAAAGTCCTTCATTTCCTGACTCAAGAAACGTCAAGCACTTTCTGCACGAAAGCCCCCTTTCATAGATGTGCTTTTACTGCCTCAATGCCTTCAGTTATTCAAGGTAAGGATCTGCACAAATTATGGTATGCTGCCTGTGATGGGTTCTCCTTGACACATACACCTGTTTTTTCTTATACTCATGTCTCCAGACAGTGCGTTCTTATCGCCCTGAACCAGGAAGATCTTTTAAAATCGATCTTTTAGGAGAAGGATTGCATGAGAAAGACAATCCAGTTTAAGCTCAACGGGCGGCCGAAGAGTCTGATCCTTGACCGTGAGCGCATGCTCCTTTGGGTATTACGCACGGATTTCGGCCTTACGGGAACAAAGTATGGTTGCGGTGAGGGGTTATGCGGAGCTTGTACCGTACTGATTAACAACGAAGCCGTTCGTTCTTGCCAGTTTCCTGTTGAAGATGCCAATGGTAAAGAAATTGTGACCATCGAGGGTCTGGCACGAAACCGGAGGCTTCATCCCCTGCAGGAAGCCTTTATTGAGCACGATGCCCTCCAATGCGGATATTGCACCCCGGGGATGGTGCTCACTGCGTATAGTTTATTGATCCAAAACCCTCGGCCTACCCTTGAACAAATCACAGAGGCTATGAACGAAAACCTCTGCCGATGTGGATCTCATCAGCGCATTATTCAGGCTATTCAGGATGCAGCCGGTAAGATGAAGGGAGGTCCGGTGCTGTGAAAAAAGACGATTTTCTCGATCTCGATTTTCATGACATAAAACCGGCCTTCCCTCTCAGCCGGCGAGAGTTTTTGAGATTAATGGGAGGAGGCCTCTTCATCTTTTTCTTCCTCGGCGATCCCCTCGCCGCCCAGGAACGGCCGCGTCAGCGGAGGTTTCGCCAGGACCTTCCCGATGATTTCAATGCCTTTCTTAGGATCGGCCAAGATGGCCGCGTCTCATGTTTTACGGGTAAGATAGAGATGGGCCAGGGCATTATCACCTCATTGGCCCAGATGCTGGCCGATGAACTCGAGGTTCCTCTGGATTCAGTGGATATGGTAATGGGTGACACCGCCCTCTGCCCCTGGGATATGGGGACCTTTGGTTCCATGAGCACACGCTTTTTCGGACCTCCTTTGAGGGCGGCGGCAGCCGAAGCCCGTGCAGTTCTGATTGAGTTGGGAGCCGAATACCTGAAGACCTCTCCTTCCAAGCTTACCGTTGAAGGCGGGGTCATATTCCATGTGTCTCAACGCCAAAAGATGGTCACCTATGCGCAACTCACCCAAGGCAAGAAGATTGCCAGACGACTAAAAAGGGAAGCAGTGTTGGAAAAGGCTTCGGATTTCACGATTGTGGGGACCCCGGTTTTGCGCAGGGATGCAGAGGATAAGGTTACCGGAAAAGCAAAGTTTGCCGGAGACATTCGGGAGCCCGGCATGCTTTATGCCAAGATCGTGAGGCCTCCTGCCCATAATGCCAGGTTGATTCGTGTGGATACTTCCGGGGCCAAAAAGATCAAAGGCGCTCGGGTCATTGAGGCCGATGATCTTGTTGCTGTTGTGCATGAAGATCCTGAATTGGCAGAAGAAGCCTTAAACCATGTCAAGGCTCAGTGGATGAAGCCGGTAGCCACAGTGGACGAAACAACCATCTTTGATCACCTTGTTAACGTCGCCCCTGAAGGGCAGGTGGTTTCGCAAGGGGGAAACCTGGCCCAAGGAAAAAGAATCTCTAAGTCCGTCGTCGAACATACCTATCTGGATGGCTATGTGGCCCATGCACCCATCGAAACCCATACTGCCCTGGCTAAAATCGAGGGGGACAAGGCTACCATCTGGGCATCCACTCAAACGCCTTTCCGCCTCCAGCAAGAAGCAGCCTCGGCCCTGGGTTTACCAATCAAGCATGTCCGAGTTATCACGCCCTTTGTGGGAGGGGGCTTTGGGGGGAAAACTCAAAATCAGCAAGCCGTGGAAGCGGCTAAGCTGGCCAAGTTGAGTGGTAAACCCGTCCAGGTCGCATGGGCCAGGGCCGAGGAATTTTTCTATGATACCTTTCGCCCAGCCGCTGTCGTCAAGATAAAGGCCGGAGTCAATCGCTCAGGCCTGATTACCCTGTGGGATTATGGCGTATATTATGCCGGAGAGAGAGGGGCGTCCCACTTCTATGACATTCCTCATCACCGTACTGTGGCATATGGCGACGGGTGGAGAGGAACACCTGGTTCTCATCCGTTCAAGACCGGTGCCTGGCGTGCCCCAGGTAATAATACCAACACCTTTGCCAGAGAATCGCATATAGATATCCTGGCAGCAGAAGCCGGAATTGACCCTCTTGCATTTCGCCTGAAAAATCTCAAAGACAAAAGGATGATCCGAGTCCTCAAAGCTGTTGCAAAGAAATTCGGCTGGAAGCCGGCCAAAGCTCCCAGCGGCAATGGCTGTGGAATTGCCACTGGTATTGATGCAGGCACCTATGTGGCTCATATGGCCGAAGTGGAAGTGGACGAAAAAACAGGGCATGTTCATGTGAAGCGGGTAGTCTGCGCGCAGGATATGGGATTATGCGTCAATCCTGAGGGTGCAAAAATACAGATAGAGGGCTGTATCACCATGGGGCTGGGATACGCCTTGAGCGAAGATATTCATTTCAAGGGCGGGGAGATATTCGATCTGAATTTCGATACCTATGAAATCCCGAGATTTTCCTGGCTCCCCCAGATTGAGACAGTCCTAATAGATGATAAGGAGGCCGCTCCTCAAGGAGGCGGTGAACCAGCGATCATTTGTATGGGAGGTGTCATCGCCAATGCCATCTATGACGCCATCGGGGTCCGGATATTCCAACTCCCGATGAATCCAGAACGCATTACACAAGTCTTGAGCTCGAGGCGCATATAGGGTGTTGAGGCGCGGCCCCGTCTATACCAACCGTACAGTTCAGAGAATCTTCGTTCAGCAGATCAGGCTTTTCCTTTACGAGCTTCTGAATCCATTTCTGGCTTCTCTTAACCGCAGGGCCTTGTGGAATAAGTGGTATAGTTAATTACTCCATAATTTCCATAGGTAAAAATTCATGATTCAACTTTTCCAAATTAGATTTGGTTTCCTTGAGCCTTAAATCAAACCCACTTCAGCAGGATTCCGCATGCACACCACTCGTTGTTCGTGACGCAGACAAAATCATACATTTCGTAGTTTCCGAAACGAGCTCCTATCTAACAATTGCTAAAAAAAGATTTATCTCGCACGTCGAAGATGCCGCAGCGCGGTGCTCCGTTGAACCGGGTTCACCCCGTGAAATTTACTCCTGTAACAGCGAAGCGTATTTCACTGGGTGACCCTTCGAGTGTTAAATTGGGGTTAAATGCGCAGCCTATTTAACTGGGACTTGACCAATTTATTTCACATAAGTTCATTCAGAAACTATGTCCCCTCACATGACTTTGTTGACAAGATTATCTCAGTTTTCATAAAATAGAGTCGGGATACAAAGAAAAAGTAATTCAAGGCAGTCGACTACGTCCCGTACTGCATTACCCTTTTACTTTTATTACATCAACTATCAAGACATGCGAAAGGAGACGATGATGGCAAAGATCCTGGTTATCTACCACAGCCAGCAGTTCGGAAACACGGGGATTCTGGCAGAGGCCCTTGCCCAAGGGGCGCGCGGGGAGGGAGCAGAGGTTATGCTTATCAACTCCAACGAGCACCGCGTCACGCTCAATGAGTTTTTGACTGCCGATGCAATTGCGCTGGGCTCACCGGATTATTTCTCGTACGTTGCAGGCACGGTCAAGACGTTCTTTGACGATATTTACCAGTGGGACAACGCAGGCGAGACGGTGAAGGGAAAACAGGCCGCCCTTTTCTTCTCCCACGGGGGCGGCGGCAGGGTGAGGGGGCCCCTCGAGCAGCTTGCGGAAAGGTTTTTCGAGCAGGTGGGTGAGACAGTGGGAAGCCCTCGCCCCATCACCGATGATGCCAAGAACCAATGCGCTGCTCTGGGCAGAGCACTCGCACAAAGAATCAAATAAACAAGTACGTAGCTATAGGAACCAAAATTCTATCTGTCGATTCATCGATTGATATTCTATCCTGACTGGGCATGAGACAATTATTCCTTTGCTGGCATCCATGCATATTGAATGATTCAGAAAGGAGACCGACAGCTATACGTGTAGTTTGAGATAGTAATACGGGACGCCGACAAAACATCTTATTTCGTATTTTTCGAAGCGCTCTATGATCTAGCAAGAGTCAAACCGGGACTTGGTCCCTTTCAGTCGAAAATGATAAAAAGGGGATTCATGCCACTTCAAATCCTCGAATAGCATCCAGCAGAACTCGCATTGCTCTGCAATCATCCTCGTTATAATCAAGTATACGTTGTCGTATTTTCGATTCCCCAGTTTCAACCCACCGATGATACCATTCAATGGATGCAGCGCCGGAAGGATGAGTGTCGCGCCATCTGAATCCCAGATATGATGCTATGGTTTTAATTGAAAAATCGTACGTTGGCCATTCCGTCTTTGATCGAACAACATCGTGATAAAGATCAACCGATACTTCTGGAGAGAATATTTCCTCGATCTCTTCTTCTGTTGCAATGGTTGGATAGAGCTTTTGCAACTTTCGCCACAAGGTCCTTTCATACGGAGAATAATAATACATCACGCATGGTCTATTGGCTTGCACATACTTCCATGCCTGAGCAAAGGCCCGGGCTTCTTCTTCAGGTGATGGCTGTTCAGCAAGAAAGGACACATATCGTTCAGTGCTATTTTCACCACCGCTACGCTCGACAAATCCATGCAAATAGCAGATATCCCGCATAGGATCAGTCTCGATGTCAAAAAAAAGTTCGCGTTCCGAATAAGGTAACTGTATCGGCTCTTTCACATATGGCCTTGCCCCTGGTTTGCATTGTATCTTGGCACGCACTTGAAACTTTTCCAAGGAGTTGAGACTAATACGCGGAAAGACTGTTTTCTTACCATTCGAGAGTTTTTCAAGATCAGCTTCAGCTAAATGCTTAATACCAGCGATACGAGGCACCATAGCATCACGCTTGGTCCGCCCTAATTCAGGAATTAATGTCAAATCGTTCAATTCCCTCAACCGCGTTGTGCAGGACGTATACCAATGGCAGAGCTTGCAAATTTGAGCATACGCAGGAAGGGTTATCTCACGTCCCTCAATGATATTTTTGGCAGCTAAAAGGGAGGATTGATAGAGTTCCCATAATGTGTGAGGATTGCGTACTCCTTGTGGGGCATCAAGATCGTACATCACCTCCTCACCATGCACGTCCCAAATAAAGGGAGTGCGCCCACCCGAAAACCCCATTCTTTCAAGTATGTCGGTATAAAGGGCAAGTTGCACTGCATAATGCTTTTTAGGCTTACCGTCGGCATCATCGCTTGCGCCTTCAACACCGGCACCGCTCTTGATATCTCCTGCAACATAGCCACCGTGCTTTTGTCTGAGGAGATCGGGCTCGCCAAGAAGATCGTCTGCCCTTATTCGGCCGCCATATATGAGCGTATCTCCACGTGACATTGCCTCTGTGGTCATTCGCTCCTTTTTTTGATCTGAAAAAAATCTGAGATTGACGAACGGTACCTGTAATCCTTCTATAACCTCTCGTTCAAAAGCGTTCCCTCTTTCCCATAACAGCTGCACGAATGGGTTTATCGGGTCCCTTTTGGAAAAATCTTCGAAAAGATCCATAGTTACGCGATGCGGGCATTGCACGAGATCATAAAGCATTGAGGCGGTAATTGATTTTTTCATCTTTTTTAGATCTCTCACTACCTTTTTTTATTCATGAGAGCATGAATATTTTTAGGAAATAAGAGGGTGTTTACAACTATAAATAACACTGTGAGCTGCACCTTCATTTCACTGAAATGGGAAGCCAAGAATACTTATTTAGGTATACCTGCCCGCCGTCATTTTTACCCGCCGCCCTTCGGGCGGGTTTATCCGCCTATGGAGAGTTTGACCCCAAATTCACTGAAAATTATCGTTTTGGATATCCCACCGATTGAGCAAGAATAACCCTCTGATCAGCTCTTAGCCTCATGGCCTTTGCCAGGGCCGGCCTGTCGATAAGGGCACGCACAAAAGTGGCCAGTCCTTCGGAGGCGCAATAGAGGTACACATTCTGACTAATAAAGCCCGTGTCTGCGGCCGAGTAAAAGATCTTCTTATCGGTTGGCGCATCCCCCATCCTTGAAAAATTCGCCACATAGATGAGATTTACCGGCACATCTCTCACAAACCCTTGCCGCCCGGTCATCGCCCTGATGTCTCCTGCCAGGATCGGCGCCAAGGTGTGAGTTTTTGCCTCATAGAGGTAAAGGCCATCCACGGTAGCCACGTAAATATCGATTTCCTGCCAGTTCCTGGCAGATGGTGCAGTGCGCTTCCCCGAGTCCGGGCGATTTATTCCGAAGGCCGCCCAGAGCAGATCTGAAACCACGTGCAGAGGTACCTTTTCAGTGCTGAATGCGCGGGAAGAGCTTCTGTCCTTAAGCACCTGCATGAGGGGTCTACCGATGTCCATGTGGGGGTTTGAAAGCTTGATCGGCTTGAGCTCCTGCGCAGACGTGACCGAGGGGCACACGAGCAGAACGCTTACTATAAGGCAAGCAACTAAATGCGCTATGATGTTCATGATATTCCTCCCTGGAGTGTGATAGTTATTTATAATAAAGGATTCTTAACAGACAGAGAATAACAGAACTGGGCTGTATTCTCCACAATCATTTTAATTCTTTCAAGAGTGAACAGGCCTTTAAGGGGTGGTGTTTTTCGGAATGAGGGTGTGTGCGGTGCACAGGGAAAGGGAAATTCACGACTGAGGGCCTGATCCCTCCCCTCTTGCTCGTTCATTGCCTTGACGCTTTTGGTTATTCAACAAAAGCCACAAGGTCTCTCCGACTCCTAAGCTTCTTAGTTATTTACCAGAGCTCCATCTTTGCTTGTTTTAGCGGGGGCCAGTAAATAACTTATAAACGTATGTACCCCACCTCCAACGATTAATTGCAAGAGGCAAAAAATAAATCGTTTTGGAACCAACCTCACCCTTCACGTTCTTTCTTCCGTTCAGAAATTACGTTCCATTCTGATCTTCTCATAGGCCTTGTGAATTTCGCGGAAGCGCTTTGCTGCAAAATTCGTAAACTCCTCTGGAAGGCCCTTTGACACTATCGTGTCAGGATGAAAATCCTTCACAAGCTTCTTGTAATTTGACCTTATTTCTTCATTCGAGCTTTCAGGGTTGCAGTTCAAGACCCCGTAGTACTTGCCAAGGTCGTCAAAGTATGTTGCCTTCAGATTGTTATATTGCTCCTCACTGATCCCAAATATCCTTGCAATGCTCTTGAGGGCAGACTCTTCAGCAGGGTGAAACGTGCCGTCAGCGGCTACAACCTGAAATAGCAGATCAACGAATGATAAAAGAATAGTAGGATGGTCCCGTGTGGCCTGGTACAGTTGGACTGCAAAGTCTTCTAACGAGTATTCAGACTTCTTTGCTTCGTTGAATATCTGTTTTGCAAACCGCTTTTCAGTTTCAGGTATTTGAAGACCTTGTATGAATTTCTGAACAACAGCAATCTCATCCCTTGTGACCATGCCATCAATCTTGGCGATTTTCCCCAATATCGAAAACAGACTGATAAAATAGGCTGCCTGGGCCTGTTCAGCATACTCGATTCTTGGCTCCTGTGGCGCCCCATAGGATCGAGCCGAAATCCCTTGCTTTTTGTCGATAAGGTGATGTCCTAACGCTGCACCAGCTATGGCGCCAAGTGGGCCACCGAAGAACAGGCCCAATGAGCCAAATGTGAGTTTCCCGAACCAGCCCATACGCTTTCTCCTTTATATGATTGTAGTGAACTCGCTTACGTGTAAGAGGCAAATCTGCCCTTGGTTGAGGTTTGCCTTTACCATGAATAAATCATAAATCACATAACGAAATGTCAAGGTTAAAAATTAAACCCCCTCCTTTGGCGACTCAATTTTACCATATGAAGAATGTAGCCTCAGCCCTTTTATGGGGGAATTTCCCACGTGAAGAATCAAGGAAAAAATAGAGAAATTTTTGTATTGCCCACTAAATGCTATGTTTCAAAGATTTTCCCGTGCATTGGTCTATTAGAATTAGTTTTCAGGGCTATTATCAATAGGTCGAGGGTTTACCTCTGGAGGGATTACCCGCCGTCCGTTGGGCGGGTTTGACCCCAAATTCATATCAACCCCTGGCTCCGTTTCCTCCTGGGGCCTTTCGCAGACGTATTGCCAGTGGTGTTATCTCTACCAGTTCATCATCATTA
>Ga0180438_10009649_pt1 | contig 11979 bp, 10 predicted proteins | sample SS_ome_12_FD_132455 | JGI IMG/M metagenome (GOLD analysis project Ga0180438, IMG submission 132455) | Hypersaline lake sediment archaeal communities from the Salton Sea, California, USA - SS_3_D_2 metaG | ecosystem: Environmental > Aquatic > Non-marine Saline and Alkaline > Hypersaline >...
CGGTTTCAGGACATGATGCAAACCGAAGAAGGCACCCTTGTGTTCATCAGCTGGTAAATGATGGATCGTGTGCAATGAGACGACACCTTCAAAGGCATCTTCTTTAAAAGGCAGGTTTGCGATATCTGCGACAATGTACAAACCCCGATCCCCCAGCCTCTCCCGGGCTTCCTTTAAGGCCAACATTGAAATATCCAGGCACACTCGATATCGAAAGCCTTTTGAATATTCCAGGTACTCAGGGTACTGAATGGGACCGGATCCTGCATCAAGAAGGTATGTTCCCTGAAGTGGAAGGAACCTTGCCACTCGAATATGGCAGCGATGGATATATTCCCTGGAGACAGGCCGCAGGTCTTCATAACGGGCATTCTGGTAAACACCTTCGCCAATCTGCTTCCAGCCGACAGAATTATAAAACTCCTGTACCTGTCGCTTGATATCACCTTCAACGGTCAAGACTGCACACCTCCCTTGTCGTATTCTTTGCCCCAGAAAATTGGTTTTCCCAGCAAAGCATCGATTGTAGAGGCGTAGTGGTCGATGGAATCAGAAAAGATAGATCTCAGCGCTCTGGCTTCAATATCTTCCCAAAAGGTGATCAAATGCCATGGAAAAGGAAAAGGATACTCAAAGAAAAATCGGTAAGCATAGTTCCAGGCCAATTGAATCTGGTCTTGAGGGATCTTCTCTCCCAAAGGCCTCCGAAGGAGTTGATCGATATTTGCCAGATATTCTGGCAAGGTTTCCGGGTCAAATGTGAAACCTTTACCTCGATAATGCGTCCTTCCACTGACAACGACTGGAATCCCGCTCATGGACATTTCCATCCCTACGGTCGTGGTATAGACCAGTCCAAGATGGGCTAATTCGATAAGATCATAGGTGTTGATCTTGGATTCGGGAGGGATAACAATCACATGAGGAGGCATCTCTGGCACAGCGGATCGTATAATATCGACAGATGGATGGCCTGCGCCAAGGAGTTCACCAGGATGCACTCTGACAACAAGCTGAAATTCAGGTCTTTGAGCGAAATGACGCACCGTTTTTGCCAGCCAGTCCGCCATGCCAGCTGTAAATACCTGCCGACCTAAAGCAAGGCTATCACCAACCACATTCGTACATAATAGAGCCAGTGGTTTCTCAGGATCAAGACCAAGCTGTAACCGGGCTTCCGCTGCACCTTTGTTCTCTCCCGACTGCCATTGACGGGCGAAATTTTCCCAAATTTTCCCACCCCGCCGGGCTTCATATAAAGTCTTCAATTGCTCTAATTCCACATCTCCTAAGGGATACCCCCCCTTGGATTCCCATAAGGCTGATGTATCCAAGCGCATGACCTCGTCATTTTGAGCCAACCACATCCGCCCCCGCTGTTCGCCAAATTCAATCGTAACTGAAGGAACTCCCAGATGCTGTGCTACTCGATAAAAAATGCCAAATTCTAAAATGCTCCCATTTGGAATAATAACAACATCATACCGATCACCCGCCAGCAAATCTAAGGCTGCACAAGCCGCAAGACTGTTCCGCTGAAGTCGTAAATGATAAAGACTTCGGTCTTCACATTCGTCATCCAGGTTGATGTTTTCTCTCTGGAGGGTATATTGAACATCCGTCCTGCTCTGCTCCTCCACCGCTTTTGCCAACACATTGGATAAACCCATTTTCGGACTGGCAGTGATATCGTGAAAGCCGAGAACTTTACTCAGCTTCGCGAATGTGCGTCGCAGGTAGAATCGATGGCGTCGAAGATCAAAACCATTAAAGTCCTCCCACCATGTCCGGTAAGGCAGGTAGGCAATATCCACGTCATGGCCCAATCCAACCAATAGAAGCCCCATTGCAGTGCAGTACTCCAGCCACCAGCGAAGCGAAGCAACAATCAATACTTTTCTACGACGGAGGGGATCGGCATTCTGGCGTGCTTCCGTGACGGAAGCTATCCATGCCGGGATCATTTCTTCCACGCGATCCAGCCGGTAGCCACATGGTAGCTCACCTGAGACAGGCCTGAACATCTGCATGATCTCGGCAGTCAGTGGCACCCTCCCAAGTAACTGTTTGATCCGGTCTTTCAATCCATTCGATCTCAAACCACAGCCTCCGAGATCTCCCATTCCAACGCAGGTCTCAAGGGACCCCTCCGCGTTTCGGGCCAGTGAGTTCCAGGTGCACCTGTCGCATCTATGGTAAAAGACAGGGCATGTTCATCGGTAAAGTAAGATTGGATCCTGAAGGAACTTGCATTCACCCCGAGCACAAATCTTCCTTCGTTCAAGAGATTAGGAGGAAACTTGCAGCGGCTCACATGATGCCCTTGCTTCCGGATCGTATGACGTTCAAATGCTTCCGGCGCATCTGTATCAAAGGATGTGAACACGGGCTCTCCACGACTTGTGGAGAGATAAATCCCGACCCGCAATCCTGTGATGTCCGTATCCAGCCTGTACTCGAATTCAACGACGAAACCCTCGGCCGACATTGCCTGATTGGTCATTCTTCCTTCATGGTCCAATACACGCAAGGCGACGGGCTGGAACAATGCATGATCAAGATTCGAACCTGCTTCGTCCCAACGTCGCTCACCTACCTGCGTGATCCCAGATGTCATATAGGTATCAATAGCTTCTGTAGTCGGGGCAGAACAAATGATTTGCCCACCATCGAGGACAATCGTATCTTGTGTCAGTCGGGCGATGGCGGACATATTATGGCTCACAAAAAGCACTGTCCTTCCCTGATGGGCAACTTCACTCATCTTGCCCAAGCACTTACGTTGGAACTCTGCATCACCCACGGCTAATACCTCATCTACAACCAGGATCTCCGGTTCCAGATGGGCGGCGACAGCAAAAGCTAATCTTAAATACATGCCACTTGAATATCGCTTGACAGGCGTATCGATAAACTTTTCAACTTCAGCAAAAGCCACGATCTCATCAAATTTCCGATCGATCTCGATACGCTTCATCCCGAGGATGGCACCATTCAAGTAGATATTTTCACGGCCAGTAAGTTCGGGATGAAAGCCGGTTCCCACCTCCAGGAGTGAACCCACTCGACCGTGAATCTCAGCCATCCCTTCAGAGGGTTCCGTGACCCTCGAAAGAAGCTTGAGCAGCGTACTCTTCCCAGCGCCATTTCGACCGATGACACCCAGCACTTGACCTTGCTTCAATTCAAATGAGATATGCCTGAGAGCCCAGATCGTATCCGGCGATCGAACGTCTGGATGATCATCCCGGCGTCTCATCAACCACCGCTTGGGGTATGTAACACTTTCCACCAGAACATCCCGCAGTGTTCGGTAGTTAGCGACATACTGACCGATGCGGTACTGCTTGCCAAGGTTCTCCGTGCGAATGGAAATATCTGTCATCAATAGCCTATATTCATTTTTGTGGCTTTAACCACGTTTTGCACACACGATAGAATTTCACGAATCAAGCCCTCTATACAACATCAGCAAAGGTCCGCTCCATTCGCTTGAAATAAAATATGCCGCTGACAAGCAAGATCACCGCCACACCAATCGACGCAGCGATATCAGCCATATCCGGTTTACCGACTCCCAGGATCGCCCATCGGAAACCCTGAACGACACCCGCCATGGGATTTAATCCATAGTACGGACGTAGTTTCTCCGGGACAATCGTGGAGGAGTAAACAATCGGCGAAAGGAAAAACCAAACCTGAAGCAGAAAAGGAATCACATACCCAATATCCCGATAAGAGACGTTCAATCCTGCCAACCAAATTCCTATTCCTACAGCGGTCACGATCGCGAGAAGTAAAAATAAAGGTAAAGTCCACAATGCCGAGGTGGGAGTCACTCCGTAGAAAAACATCATCCCAACCAGGATTAAGAATGCCAACCCAAAATCCAACAAACCTGCAATGATCGGTGCAATTGGAACAGCAATACGAGGGAAATAGATTTTGGTAATCAAGTTGCGACTGGCTACAAGACTTGTCCCTGCTTTACTCACTCCACTTTGAAAAAACTGCCAGGGGAGGATGCCGGCGAAGTAGAAAATCGGTTGAGAGACTCCATCTGTCGGGATCCCGGCCCATTGACCGAAGAAAACGGTGAAGATGATCATGGTAAGTAGAGGCTGGATGATAGCCCAGGTAGCTCCCAATAAACTTTGTTTATAACGGACTTTAATATCGCGCCATATAAGGAAATATAGGAGTTCCCGGTAACGCCACAACTCCCTGAAATCGATCCCCTTCCAACCACGCGTCGGGCGGATGATGGTTACCGGGATAGCACCCTGATTGGTTCTTGCATTAGAGATGCCCACGTTCAACTACTCGCTTCAAGGATTTTCTTACGATGTACTCGGTACCAATCGACTGTCCTGCGTAACCCCTCCTCAAGAGGCATCGCAGCTTTGAAACCAAAGTTATCTGCAGCTTTGGATGTATCCAGAGCACGACGGGGTTGCCCATTGGGTTTGGTTGTATCCCAGACCAATTTCCCTTTAAACCCGGTAATATCTGCAATAAGTTCAGCAAGATCCTTGATACTGACCTCTTGCCCAGAACCAAGATTCACGGGATCGCTGAGTTGGTAGTGTTCAGCAGCCAGGAGAATTGCCTCGGCTGCGTCCTCAACATAAAGGAACTCGCGCGTGGGTGAACCATCACCCCAGACTTCGATCGTGGAGTCCCCACGTTCCTGGGCTTCAATGCATTTACGGATCAAAGCCGGGATGACATGCGACGTTTCCCGATTGAAATTATCTCTTGGCCCGTACAAGTTTACTGGGATGAGGAAGATCGAATTAAAACCATACTGCTGCCGATAGGCTTGTGATTGAACCAGCATCATCTTCTTCGCCAATCCGTAGGGGGCGTTGGTTTCCTCTGGGTATCCATTCCAAAGATCCTCTTCTCGAAAAGGTACGGGGGTAAATTTTGGATATGCACACACAGTACCGATGGCGACGAATTTCTCCACCCTTGCCTCCCAGGATTCATGGATCAACTGGACGCCCATCATAAGATTGTCATAGAAGAATTGCGCTGGATGCGCCCGGTTTGCTCCAATGCCACCTACATTGGCAGCCAGGTGGATCACAATATCTGGCTTTGCATCATCCAACATTTTCAGGATCGATTCCTTCTGTACAAGATCATAGTCCTCGATATGAGGCACAAAAACTTCACCTGCTCCACGTGATTTGAGTTTTTCAACTACATAAGAGCCTAAAAATCCAGCCCCACCCGTGACACACACACGCCGTTGTTGCCAAAATGAATTGTGATCGGACGACATCATCATGCAAATACCCGCCTTTCCCATTTGAAACTCATCATGAGCTTATTGAATCTCCAAACGTGCGTTCCGAAAACGGTCAGAAAATGGATCTTCGATAATTCCTGAACGAAGAATCTTCAAGACATCCTCGATCCCATCTCTGGCTTGACGTTTTGTCCGAAAGTCCAGGGTATCCCTGATCTTGACAAAGGATACCTTGACATCCCTCATATCACCGCTGAAACTGATGTCATCGTAGCGAACCTTTGTCTCAGGTAAAACGTCACATATGAGTTGGACAATTTCGTCCTTGGTGTGATTTCCATTTTCGCTGCCAAGATTGAAGATTTCGCCTCTGATCTTTTCCTCAGGAGCATCCAATCCCATTCGTATACCATCAATGACATCCTTAATATGTACAAACGATCTGGAATAATTCTGCTGAAAAATTAGAAGTTCCCCCTTGGCGTATGCTTCCAGTACAAACTGATTGATGATCAGGTCGAAACGCATTCGAGGGGATGGACCGTAGAGGGTTGAAAGGCGGAAAATCAACGGAATGCAATCCGAATCAACAGATCTTTCTTGAAGGTATTTTTCTGCAGCGATCTTAGTCTCCCCATACAGGGACTGCGGGTGAAGTTCGGATTCCTCGGAAACCGGCGACCCATCTACTGCAATGCCATAGACGCTATACGTTGACGAAAAGAAAAAACGTTTGGCGCCCAGTGAATCCGATTCCTCAAAAGCAACCTGGACCGATTCAACATTCTGGCGCCAGGCTTCATCCGTTCCAACCGCTTTGCAGGCTGGAAATCCGACAATAGCCGCCAGGTGGATCACAGCATCCAATTCTGGAGCTCCTGCTTTATGAGCGTTCTCGACGGCTTGACGTACGGATCCGGATTGTGTGACATCAGATCGGGTAAAGTTGAAATTTCTATTAGAAAAGAATGGTAGTAACTGCTCACCACCATGGAGAAGTTTATCGACTACGGTTACAAAATCACCATGCTGAAGCAGACTGGCGGTCAGCGCTGACCCCAGGTATCCTGCTCCTCCTGTGATGAGGATATGCCGGCTCTTACCTGTTGCTTCTCCAGGATTCATTGGATAACATGCTCCCGCAGGCTCAAGTCTCGCCCTTGAATCTCGATCACTGCCACTCCTGGTCGATCTTCATCTTCGACTATGGTCATGCCCTGCTCAATTGTTGTCAGGCGGCAAATATCTGCGATATCCCCATCACCCACGATTTTCACATATCGATATCCCTGTTTCTTGACCGATCCAAGAAGCGCCCTGGCTTGATCCCTTGTCTCGCGATAGAGCATCATGGAATTTTCAATATAGGCGACCGTCAATCGGGCACGCAGGGCAATCCCCTCCGGTGTGATGATGTAGCGTAATTTTCGACGTTCGGCACGTTTAACTTTCACATATCCCTTATCGATCAATCGCTTGATATGCCAGTTGACCGTCCCCACAGCGACGCCAAGACGGGCAGCCATACTTGCCTGAGTCGTATCTGGATCCTTCTCAATCGCCTCCAGAAGCCCTAATTCGCGCTCAGTTTCCAATCCATTTTCCATGATCGCTCCATTCAAAATTCAGTCGCTGAATTATAACCTTTCGCGGACTACGGTCAAGTACCCTAAACAACTTACAAGGCATGCTTTTACAAATCTATTTGTAATCGTTCCTATAAACCTTATTCCGAACTTTATTATGACCTCACTGGATCCAGTGCAGTTATCAATATTCGTGTTGTACAGTCACAATCTTCATTCCCACTCAGGAATTCCGGTCGAATACGGGATTTAACCTGCTGGAATGAAATCAAATCACGATCGATACTCTCAACTGCTACCTGATGAAAGTGCCGAGTGAAATTCTCCTTGTAATCCCATAATCGAAGTCTATTCAAATGACTGGGTGGATCTAAGAATTTTTCCCAAACCCTGTCATCAAAACAAAGCATCTCAAAGGGGAATTTGAAAAAGTGATCGCGCAGATCCACATAATGGATGTGAAGCCCTTGGGGATCTGTAATTTTTGACAAATCATTAATCAGGTTATCCAACGCTGAAACATGTTCCAATACTGATGAGGAAAGGATCAAATCGATTGGACCACAAGGGCTGAAATCATGATGGTTAACCTCTTCATGGACGAGTGTGATCCAATTCGGATTTGGCAGTACATTCTTGCCATGGATCGTCAGGTATGGATGATATTTTTCTGGCAATCTCCGATTGGCTTGACGATCAACTTTGGCAAATGGATCGACAAGTATGACATGCCTGGCGCCACGATGTAATAACTCCACACCAAGTCCCAAAAAACCTCCATATCCCAGGATGAGAACACACTTCCCGTTCCATTCTCTGCCATTTGCCTGCAACACCGCCTCGTATCGATCAACTGCAACCGCGGGATGACGTGTTTCCAATCCAGGCACGATACCCAAACGAAACCGTTTCGCCGTGTCGATAATCAAAGAAGGCAAATAACGGCGGAACAACCTTGGAAAGATATAACTGACCCGTTCCACTCATTTCTCCGATTCAGCTTTAGGTGCTAAAAGCCAGATTAAATGCTCATCAAATTTCATCACAGGTTCATAGGCCTCCAGGATTGGGATGGTCACCTCTTCCACCCAGGCATCATTCTCTTCACCAAAGGCGATCTTGGGTCCCTGAAAAACCACGTAAAGTGGATCGCTTACTATTAAACGAAAGCGGTGATTCTCGATATCGGCATGGAATTTATCAAAGTAGGCTTGATTATGTCCCATGGCTTGATTCATCATATCTTTGATCTCATAATCCATCACCAATGGAACGCCTGAAATCTCACCAAAGGTGAGTAATTGCCGCTGATCAATAAACAGGACTTCCCCCTCCTGCGAGGCAGATTGAATGGCATCTCTAATTTCAGTTACTGCTTCCTGCGGATTGGAACCCTGCGGGATTTCCAAGGAAGGAGCTTCCTTCGTTAAATTCCACACGGGAAGGAAAAGAACCACAGCCAGGATAGCCCAGACAGCCCCTGAATATTGGTTGAACGAATCCTTCGATATTCCAACCCTGGGTGCCAGGAAAATCAGGGTGACCAGGAACATATCCAGATTGTGAATATTGCTCCCCCCTCCAATTTTCACACTTGCTACCAATCCTGCGACCAGAAAACCCGCAAGGACCAAAAATATTGCTAGAATTTTTATCAGATCCCAATTCTTACGTTTGTGAATGGTCACTAAAACCATCCATAACAGAAGGGGCGAGACGGCATAGATTAAACCGTTGACAACTCCGGTCGGGTTTGTGGCGCTTGACCATAATCTGTACCATAGGAGAGGCTGGCTAAGAGAAGTGGCATAAATTGGATCCGGTCGGGGAAATGCCACATTCATAACAAGCAGGGATAACACAGCCCCGATCATTCCAGCGACTCCCAATGCAAGTGGACGCTGCACCCTTTTCCAAAGCTTCTGGTCGACCTGCGTTTCAAGCAATGCCCATAGAACCGCCCAGGCTGCTGGTGCCACCATCCATGTCCACCTGCTGATCCCGGCGTAAAAACAAGCGACAGCAGTAACCAAAAGGGATTGCCACAATCGTTGGCGATGGTAACCGAGGGCCAGGATTAGACCACTTAAAACAAGCGGGGCATAAATAGGGCCTTGGGAGAGAAAGAGAAAAGCCCAGAATGCCATAATCCAACGCCACATTCGTGCCAGCGAAGTATGACGGAAGGAGAAGACAGCCAATCCCAAAAATAGATATGGGAAAGTCCAGAGAAAAGTATCCCAGAGCCTCATGGTCACGATGGATGGATTGGTAAGAAAAAGGAATGGAAGTCCCCATAATCCATGTCTTCCAGGGGTCAGGTAAGTGGGGTACGTGAATGGCTCGTTGAAGACATACAGATCACGAGTGAAATAAAGAGAGTAATCCCACAATCGATTCCCTTCAGACCAGCTTGTGGCAAAGGGATAATCCGTAACCAATATAAATTGTTGTACGATGAGCAGCAATGTGGCCGATAGCAGAATCATCAGAGCTGATCTTTCTAACCAGCCCGAACGTTTTTGGGGAAGGACAATGCCAGACACAATCGAGAAACAAACCAACAGCATGACCCGAAAATAAGGCAGGTTAAATCTCCATCCCCAGGGACTTAAGAAAAGAAATAGAGGAAAAAGTACCAATCCAACGACGATTAACCACGAGGCAAATTTCAACTGCTCAAATCGATCCTCAAGCCTTTCGATCCATCCCATCATTTGATTGGGGCGAATAAATCCATAACCGCAGAGAGCCACAACACCCACGGCGATTAAACCATATCCAATGAGACCAATTCCCCACTTTAGCGAGAATGCACCCAGGAATTCCCCGTTTCCTGTTCCGCTCCCTCGAAGGTATAGATCTCTTGAGCCCGAGACAATCAACACAGCTAGCAGAAGCCATCCGATACGCAGCCAGAGATCACGAGACCGAATCATTGACTTCATTTGTTATCCTTCGCATACCCCGACACAATGACAGGATCTTTTTGAACCGCTTCCCCTACCCATAAGGCACCTGGCAGACTGACGATCATGTACAGGAACCGGGTGACCAAGGCTAAGGCAGTAGCTTGTTCGTTTGTAGCACCAAAATGCGTATAAAAACTCAAGATGGCCAATTCTCGAAGGCCATAGCCATTGATGGACACCGGTACCATTGTAATGAAATAGATCAGGGTTGTGGCTCCAATCACATCCAATAAAGAAACCGGGATCCCCATTTGCTTGGCAAGAAGAAGCACGGCAATTGCGTTGGAGATAACTCCCAACCAGGAGGCAATCAATGCTAATAATAAAGCTCCTGGTTGCCTCAACCAAATCTTCAATGCCGTGAGGGTTTTTCGAATGCTCTCACGGAATGGATCGATCCATTTCGGAGTTGTTGATCCCAAGATGCTCCCAAAGAAAAGACCTTTTGAGAACAGCAGGTGGATCAATGGGGCGCTGAATGGCAAAGCAAACAGCATCCCAACCACGCCAACGACTCGGTCGACAATGACAGATGCTGCTCCAGCAACTCGATTTTCTGACTCCTGGATAATCCCTGTAATCCTAACAACATCTCCCCCGACCATACTTGGAAGAAAGTTGGAGACAAAAAGACCTGTGAATACCAATTTCAATGCTCGGGGAAAGCGTAGATGGATCCCTTGAGTATTTACCAGAATAAACCACCGTGTGGTGTTCCAGGTGTGTCTTACCAGCAAGAGCAGCAGACTCAAAATAAAAATCCATAACGGCAGATCCCTAATTGTGAGCAGGATTGCTCCCCAATCCTGTTTCCAAAGCAACCAGAAAAGCAACCCCAGGGAGAGGATTGTCCCCACTACCCTAAGCCGATATGACCAATCGGCTTTCTTCTCTCTAGCTGGTTCAGGCATTGGGTCTATTTTCCGTGCTCAGATTCGTAAGGGGTTTCAGTATATGTACAAGATCCTTCCCAAATCGATCACCCGAAGTTTCATGCAGTGGCAAATTCAATCGGAACAGGGGAGCTTGTTGAAGAATCCTATTTAAAAGGTCCGATTCTCTTTGTTTCCAGGGTGCCAGCTTATCCACAAGGATTGCATCTCCAAAAGTCTTTTTGACCAATTTGATAAAATGACGTGCTTCATAGAAATTCATCTGCAGCAACTCTTGTACGATCCCATCCGAAGCATCGAGTTTTTCCAAACTGAGTTGATCAACTTTATCTCGAGACAAGATGATGATTGCAGCCAAATCTGCTTGGGGTGAGATTGTATGTTCTGGCCAAAGTCGGGAAGGCTCGATTCTCAGCGGCCACTTGATCTGATCCCTTGTGATTTCCCTTAACCGCCCGAAAAACTCCAAATGGAGGCGTTCCTTTGAAGACAGCAGGTCTCGAATGCCGAGCATCCAGCGAACCTGGTCGCGATAGAGATGCGACCTGGTCATATATGAGAAAGACTTGGGGCCGTGAGTCAGGAAGACATAATCATCAGCATGAAGGTTCCAATCCGTTCCGCCATACCTCAAGATCAAGGAGCTGATCGTCGTTTTTCCCGCCCCACCAACCCCGGTAAAGACCAGACTTTTGCCGTTTAGAACGACTGCCGAACCATGTAGCATCAATGCGTCCTTCCGCGCACAAAGATATCGCAAGCTGGGGTGAACAAGCATATGGTGGACCATAGGAACTGCCGTCTGATTCCCGATCGCATCAATATGGATCGCATTCTCATGGAATGTGATCTTGTAAGCCCAGCGTGCAAGGCACTTATGCAGTTGGATTCGATATCCTGCAGCAAATGGCCAGTTGCTTTTGCTCCAGTTGAGTGAAACCTTGTTCATGTCTTGGACAAGAGGTGAGGAAGATGGACGATATTCTGCTTCAAAGAACTCAAGCAATCCCGAATCCTCACTTTCAATTTGAACGCCTGCTATCTGGTGGAAATTAAAAGTAAGGATACTCATGTGGTAAATGCCTCCTCATTAAAAAGGCTTTCATATGAATCCGCTACCTTTTCGATATCGTAAAGGTGAGCTCTTTTGAGGCTTTCTCGCTTCATGTCCAGCAACCTGAGCGGATCCAATAAAACCTGCCCCAATGCTTCCACAAAACAGGTTTCATCTCCCACGCTGCATAAACGACCATTGGCCCCATCATCCACCA
>Ga0180438_10009650_pt1 | contig 11978 bp, 9 predicted proteins | sample SS_ome_12_FD_132455 | JGI IMG/M metagenome (GOLD analysis project Ga0180438, IMG submission 132455) | Hypersaline lake sediment archaeal communities from the Salton Sea, California, USA - SS_3_D_2 metaG | ecosystem: Environmental > Aquatic > Non-marine Saline and Alkaline > Hypersaline >...
CAACAGTACCCGCAAGCTCCATCACAAAGTAACGCGCCAACGCCTGCTCAGCCATCTGCTCAAACTGCGCCATATTCATTTGAATACGAGATAAATAATAACGCAAAGCATCTTCATTCAAGCCTTTTGGACCAAAATACCCCATAGGCAATATATCATATAGGCCCGAATAGTGCATAAATGATGAGTCATTGAATTTTTGCCGTAAATAATCTGGATCAATATAGAGAGGTATATCCTGCGCCACTGTATCTAGAAGCGATTCGCGCACTACCTGATCAAGTGCAAGCTCTTTAGGATCAAATGACGTACCAAGCATGCGAATTAATGCATCGCCATACTCTGCACGCAACGATTGCACATTCTGCTCTTGCTTGAATACGTTTTGAGCAAATGTGGTATAGGCAATGGTACTATCATTAATGCGAGCAACCCATGGTTGCACTGTTTGCTGTTGAAATAGGTTTGGTAAGACAAAATAAAGACCAATAACCAAAAAAACAAACCATAATAATCCTTTTACAATGGTGTTTTTTAGTTGCTTTCTTATTACGGTAATCATGTAACTCCTTTGCAGCTTTAGATCAAACGATTATTAGCATGCAATAATACGAATGTCATGTAAGGTTGCTTCTTTTTTTATTTTTTCAATAAATACGACTAAATCATCACGTTGAGCAAATGATTCAGTAACCACTTGATACCAGATGATTTCTTTACCTTGCGCTGTTTGGCTATGACGCTCTTTCAACACAACCGACAGATCTTTTTGGTTCAAACGATCAGCAAATGTATGCGCAGCCCGATACGTACCAAAGCCTATAAGTTGTGCATAGTAAGTCTTTTTTGCAACATCCTCTGTCGCCACCTCCTCTTGAGGGACGACACTTGCAAGAGAAGCATCAACCAACTGCTCCTGCGCACTAACTGGTTCGCAGGAACTACAAGCATTTGCATAAATGGTATCGGCGAAAGCCTCTTTTTCATCAGCGTGATGTACATGCTCCAGCATTTTCCGTTGGCCAAAAAAATATCCTGCCATAAAGACAAAAAAAGCCAACAGCAAAAGCGAAGCCGTAAGAAGCGACACCTGTCTGCTTGAGACATATAAATAATCTGGATGCATATTTGCAGGTGTTTTTACGCGAGTGCTTTCAAGATCGCCACCTTTTACTTTTTCTATTTCATTCATAATTTTGCTTCAGAACAGGTTAAAAGTTCATCTAATAGTTGTCTAATATATAAGCGATGTTCAGTGAAAGTCAAGTCAAACTCGGTAAGTACTCCTTGCAATGGGACACCTTGTTGCTCAATCGCATATATCTTCTTTTGCAACGTACGCCAAAAAGTCTCCTGTCGCTTTGCATACCGACGCGTCTGCTGTTTAATTTGGCCAATTGCTTGATCAAATGACATCTTTTGTTTGAGAAATGCTATAAGCTCTGTATAACCGATAACACCTTTACGTTCAACAAACGATTCCCACGGTGTCCCGATGAGCCCCTGCACTTCCTGCACCCATCCTTGCTCGATCATTTGATGCACTCGCTCATTAATGCGTGCATATAATGGGTGACGCTCCCGCGTGATATGCACAAGAACAAACGGTGCAATGGGGTCATATGTTGGCTTATACAAAGAGGGCTTAGAGCCCGTTGTATACCAAATCGTAAGTGCTCTTCGCAGACGATAATGATCATGTGGATGTATAGCCTTAGCACGATCAGCATCAATGCGCTTGAGATGCTGCCATAAATCACCTTCGGATAGCGCTTCAACCTCAGGCACCGACACCTCTGTTATACTATTTTTATGCGGAGGAAATAACAGACAAGAAAGATAAAACCCCGAGCCACCAACAAAGACGGGCACATTGCCACGATCCCAAACTTCATGCATTATTTGTTGCGCCATCTGCCGATATACATGTGACGTCATATGCCTTGGTTCATCTATACTATCAAACAGGTGCTCCGGAACTGGAGAGTTTCGCCAATCAGCCTTTGCCGTACCGATAGTCAGTGGCGTATACATTTGCGCACTATCCATATTGATAATCTCAATAGGTAGCTGCTTGGCAAGCTCATAGGCAAAGCCCGTTTTGCCACTCGCAGTAGGGCCATATAAAAAAAGTATTTTTCGTTCAAAACAATGGAGCATATTACTTTTTACCTAAAAAAGAAGATAAGCAGGATATTGCCTGCCTATCTTCACCATACTAAACTAACTATAAAGATGCATTGCGTGGCTGTATTGGCTTTTGAGTAACCATCTGCGCATGTTGCTGACCAACAAAAAAAGAACGCAGCTGTTGAATTGCCTTATCTTCATCTACCTGTTTTACAATAGAAATTTCTTGCGCTAACAGCATTTCCGTCTGTTGTAGTAGATTTTTTTCACCAAATGAAAGCTCTTTTTCGCTTGCAATACACTTTAAATCACGATAAACACGACCAATCTCGGAAAGACTGCCCGTACGTAATTTTATTTGATACTCTTTATTACGTTTATTCCAGTTGCTGGAAATAAGCTCACTCACTCCTTTTTTTGCTGGTCGAGCTAACATTGAAAACACATCTTCTATATTCTCTTGCGTAGATAGTTTTCTAATACCAGCAGATGTTAAATTATGTACCGGAATAAGAATGGTCATATCTTTATTAATAAAGGAAAGCTCATAAAACAATACTTTATGACCTGCAACGTTCTTTTCAACCGCACAAGTAACCCTTGCTACCCCATGACCAGGGTATACCACCTTTTCATTAACAGAAAGCATACATGCCCCTTAATAAGAAAAGGCTTCGAAACGTAAAGCAACGCTTCACTCATTACACATATAAGTATAGCACGAAAAAATTAAAATTGAATGAGATCTCAGGATCGCCCAAAAGGTGGCTTGTGCGCTGCATATGATGGCCGATTTTCTGCGCCGTAGTTCGGACGCCCACTGCCGTACATCTTTTTATAATAAAATTTAACACATTGCCATATGATACTTGAAAGGGCAAGCGGGGGCACCCACCAGTACTGCGTGATCCACTGAGTGAAAGACAGGTCACTCTTTTGATAACTCTCCACCACCATACTTACCTGTGTCACCAACGTATCTATAGCGGTGAGTATATGCTCAACAGGAATCGTTTCAATCTGCTGATGAATTGACACCACCTCATTATACATAGATGCTCGTTGTGGCATAAGGCTATGCGCATATTCATTCAGCAATAAAAGCAATTGCAAGGCACACTGCTTTAAAAAAGCTATATCCTCTATGTATTTATATTGCAAACAATCCTGCCATACCTTTTTAAAAACCACCTGTTGAAAACGCAGATTACCGACAGATCCATTAAAACGCATATGCATAGTGTTATATAGTAAGACAATGTCACTCTCAGGAAGCTCATTAATAATCTGTGCCCCACGCGAAAGACGCTGTATACAATAAAAGCGGAAAGCTACTTCATCTGTATGCACCCCCAACTTAATGTCATGCACCTCCAAAGCGCGCTGCATAGAAGCATGATCAGAATCATAAGAGCAATACACACTATCTAAATGATCTGACAATATATCAATTGAATCAAGTAATTCAAGCACATGCATCTGAGATATATGACCTATATCATCATCCACAAAGCCGCACATACCCCTTTTTTGCAAAGATCGGATGCTATTGCGCGTAATAATAAATATTTCTTTGCTAAAATCTTCTACTAGTAAATCATCCTTAAGTGATTTATAGGAGGAAAACGAGTCCCACACCATAAAAAGTGGCTTTAGACTCCTTGTATGGCGCATCCGCTCTATTGACCTTCGTACCACTGTATGGCGAAGTTGCTGTGTATCATCTAGAGGCAAAAGTGCATTCATATCGATAGATCTGCTTTCAAACAACCGTTGCATAGCATTCACATCTTCATACATTTTTGCAAGCAAGGTGATGGTCTTATGTAAACGAGCAATGAAATAATAGCGACGATATACTAAAAAAGTCTGCTCTTCAATCTTTATTGAAGCATGCTCGGCTAAAAGAGGTGCAAAAAATAATATGCCCAATAAAATATGAATAAAAATAGCTTTTTTCATAGCACACTCAATCACCGTTGAAACCAATAGAATATACCCAAACAAGCTGCACAAAAAACTCCTGAAGCTATCCATGGAGCAGTGGACCACTTTTGCGCTTGCATCTGCTGGATAGCAACTAATTTATCGGTTACCATATCAATAGCCTCAAGCGTTTCGTCCAAAGGCATTTCTTCAATATGCTCATACAGCTCTAACACTTGTTGCATTTCAGTCATTATCACCTGTTCAGTTGCAGCTGATAACTGCTTGAAAAGCAAACTTTTATAGACTAAAAATATATGCATAAGCATCTCTTTTAAAAATAGATCATCTGCCGCAAAGCGATATTGCCGATACTCAGCGCATACTTGTACGAGAGGGGCTAAAGACTTTGTTCTTTCCATACCAATAATCGCTTCCCGCACACGATGATGGCTAAAACGACCCAATTCATCTACTACCGCATCAAAGGAGGAAGTTGTGCCTCTTTCTTGCAATGCAACCTTTTCATGATCATATATATAGAGCAATACGCGCATCGTTTTTTCCAGGCGCTTACCCACGAAAAAACATTGGGAAATATGATCTGTTTTTACTTGGATATACGTTTCTTGCAACCTGCGTTCAATAGGTTGACCTATAATGAGATAATCAATGGCGTTGAGTATATATTCAATATGAGCACCACGCACTACTTCTTTTCGTTTTTGGTATACTATATGTTCATATAGAAAAAAGACCAAATAGACAAACTCTTTATTGAATACCTGATCACCAACATATTGATACGATGCAAACATCTGCCATACTAGCACAACAGGAGCAATGCTTTTTTCATGCTGCATATGCTTAATCGCTTCATTAATAATATGATGACTGTAGTTTTCGTCAATTTGATCGACAAATAGACTTTTTTGTGCACCACTTTTTTCTAGTAAATGCATAGCAACTTCAAGGCGCTTTATCAAATAATATCTGTAGTATATAGCCTCTGTATGTGCATTAATTTCCATTTGCTCAGGAGTAATAAAAAAGGCGCGATCTACGGCATAAAGCATGCTCATCACCAAAAGTATATACATCACAAAAAAAAATTTTTTCATAACTCCCTCGACCACACAAACGCATTCGCACAGATAGTATCAAACAATCATCAAAATGTTTGCAAGTGTATGAAGAAAAACACCTTTTTATATTTTTTATTTCTTTTTTGTCTATTAGCTTTTTATACTGGCAACCAGTCGAACCAAAGAGGCTCCATTTTTACTAAGGTGCATCATACATGAAGCAATTATATATCCTGCCATACTGCTTTTTTACTTGCTTTACCTTTGCGTATGAATATGATGTGGTCGTCATTGGTTGCGGTGCCGCAGGCATCATTGCCGCCCAAACCGCACGGTCCTACAACAAAAAAGTCGCCATTGTAGACAAGAAAACAACTAAAAAAGCACGCATATGGGAAAGTGATATTCCCATCAAAGCACTCATTAAGGCAGCCCAAGTAGCCGAATATATTACCAAGGCCCATATGTTTGGCATCGAAGCGCATGATACCTTATCTCCTCCAAAAAAACTATTTGATTATATAGAGCGTACCGTTGACAATATCGCAGCGTTACACTCAGCTCAAACCCTTACTGAAGATGGCATCACCCTCATGTCAGGCAGTGTTACATTTGAAGATGCACACACCATTATAGTGAATAATCAACGTGTAGGCGCAGATAAATTTATTATCGCAACTGGCGGTTGCCCCTTTGTCCCCGACATACATGGCATTAATCAGGTACCCTATATGACTGTTGATACTTTTTTCCAGCGCAAACAACTGCCAAGATCTATCATCATAGCAGGACAAGGGCCAATAGGCACCGAGTTAGCCTCAGCGCTACACAAGTTAGGAATACACGTAACGCTGCTCGTGAAACATGGTCTTATTTTACCCAGCCATGACTTTGAGCTTATCGAAAAACAATATCGCATAATGAAGCGCCAAGGAATACAACTCAAATGCAATATGCGCATTAAGCATCTTAGCTATGAGAATGGTATGATCACTGCACAATGCCTTAATCATTTAGGACAAACGGTATCATTTCAAGCAGAAGCCTTTCTTGTTGCTTTGGGAAACACCGGGAATGTAAGTCATCTTGGACTTGAACAGCTTGACCTACAATTGCATAGAGATGGCATAGTGGTGGATGACACGATGAAAACGAACGTCGAAAATATATACGCATGTGGTGATGTAGTTGGACAAGCATATACCTTAAGTCGAGTTGCTTATTACCAGGCAAAAGTTGCTGCACAAAATGCCGTACGACCATTCTGGAAAGCGCCTTTAAAGGTAAACTACAGCAATGTATCTAACCTTGTATCGGCTCTTATCCCTCTGGGTGCTATAGGCCTTACCGAACAAGAAGCGCGCAAGCTCTATGGTAAACGGCTGCATATATATCAATTTGACTATGGCACACTTGCCTGCGCTCACATTGATAATGCAACTGAAGGCATGGCAAAGTTTATTTGCGATACCGATGGCAACCTACTCGGCGCACATGTCCTAGGCGCCGCAGCAGAAGAAGTAATTGATAATGTCCATATCGGCCAACAGCTTGCAAAGCAATTCGAAAATTACCTCCTTGAGCTACGCACCTCACCGAATTATCTTGACATCGCTTGGGAAGCTTCCAAAAAGTCAAAGCTCGACATGCATGCCCAGCAAGGCGTACTCACGCTACTTAAAAATGCCATTTATAACATAATAAGATTTTTTTATACCTAAACAAGGCTTTTTTTGTACATAGGATCAATATGGAGTAAACTTATGCTATAAACCACGAAAAAGACGATGAGGATAGCATAATGAACATTACACATATGTATAAGCGCGCTTTTACCTATACTGGTATTGAAGCTGCATTTTACCAGATCAGTCTCTTGGCTCATCAAGTCTGCCTATATAACTATATAGGGGCGAGTACATATGGCATGATTGGCACACTTTTTTCATTTATTTTTTTGGCTATAAACTATCTCAATTTTGGCCTGGATAAAAGCATTGCCCCGTTTTTTCATCATGCACGTACATCAAAAAAGGCATTTTCACTGCTTATTTTCAAGCAAATTATAGCGCACATCGCAATTACTACCAGCTGCTTGGCCAGCTTCTTTTTGCTTTTGCAGCATTATGAGCCATTTCATACATTACTGCATGCCTTCACTCCTATTACTCTCGGCATCTCATGCGCCATTATACTTGCTGAATCAATTAAAAGAACATGTAAGACCGTGTTGCATCTGGCACTCTATCACCGCTTGGTAAGCATGGTGGAAGTAGTAGGTATTGCTGGATATATCGTAACTGTATGGCTTTATCTTCTGACTTCGCAGGCCCCATCATTAGTCATATTCTTTTTACCCATGCTCATCAGCTCTTTTAGCGCAATAATTGTTCTAGGCATAGCAACCTATCATTATTATCAAACACTTGAAGCAAAGCATGAAATAGCACTCCAATGGCAAGCTATCGCAAAAGCTCGCTGTAGCGCCTATGCCTATGACATGAGTCACAGTTGGCATACTGCAAATTTCCTTGTGCCACTCTTTGCATATACACATGGCGTCCAGCTAGCCGGCCTTTTAAAACTTGTAAGTATGTGTGCTCATAGCTTAAATAGCATACTTATTCACATATTTGGCATCACCACAGATACGCTTTTTTCACGCCTTAAAGAGCAAAGCACCTCTTATAAAGAACACCTCTTTGCGCATATTAATAGCCATTTGGTCAAAACACTCACACTGATTATGGTTATACTCCTAGGACATTACCCATTCCTAACGCTCTATAGTGGCATGCCAAATGAAACCATCTATATCTGTTCTCTTTTTGTTCTTCTTATCCTTTCTGAAAATAGCATAATTACTTATGAACGCTTTTTTATCCTAGAACAACGCACCTGGTTTCTTGTTGCATGCAACCTGTTCACGGCATCTATTTTTTGGGGTCTGTATTACATGCTTGCTTTACATACAGATGCTACTAAAACACTCTATATTCTCATTGCAAGCCGCGCATGCTCATTTTTAATTATCATGTATGCCGCCTATATCCTTTGGGATCTTCGTACTTCATGGCGCACCTCAAAGGTAACAGTTGATTTATAAAAAAAAATGGGGTATTACTGAGGCACACTATTTAAAAAAGGATCCTTAATGAAGCATCTTTCACTATCATATCTCTGCATTGCCATGTGCCTCATCACATGCACAACCCGCTGTGAAGAAACTGCCAATAAAAAAATAATAGCCCGATGGAAAAAAGGAGGGGTTATTTTTGAACAGCCGCAATTTGTTGTTGTTGACACAGACGTTAACATTAAGCAAAAAACAATTATAGGTTGCGGCGTTCACCTACTCGGTAACACTTCCATTGGTCAAGCATGCACCATCGGTCACTACACCGTAATAAAAAATTGCATAATCGGTGATAACGTGCAGATTAAGTCACATTGCGTGCTTGAAAATGTCATCATCGAAGACGGAGCTGAAATTGGGCCGTTTGCTCATCTACAAGAAGGTTCCGTTGTTGAAGAAAAAGCGGTCATCGGCAATTTTGTTGAAGTAAAAAGAAGCACTATTGGACCCAACACTAAAGCTAAACATTTGAGCTATTTAGGCGATGTTACTACCCACGAAGGTGTTAATATCGGCGCTGGCACAATTGTGTGCAACTATAATGGCGTCGAAAAACACAAAAGCATCATAGGGAGGAAAGCCTCTATTGGAAGCAACACTTGCATTATCGCACCCCGCACCATCGGAAGTCATGCTATTACTGCTGCTGGATCATGCATCACCAAAGATGTGCCCGATCGCGCACTGGCAATTTGTCGACCAAAAGAACAAATTAATAAAGAGGACTACGCTCCCGGTCTTCTTGCTCGCTACGAAAAACAAAAAAGCAAGCACTGAAAAAAAACTCATTCAAAAACAATGCAATTTTGAACGTTTTTGAATGAGTTAAAGTCATTCATCGTTAAAGTCTATTTTTTTTCCTCAGACCAATTTTGTAGCTTTTTTGCAAATGAGGGGCTTAATGTAAGAGCAAGAGCAATAACTGACTCGCCAGCCTTATTACTTGCATTAATATCTGCACCAGCATCAATCAATGCTTTCGCAGCTGCATCACGGTCTGCCGAATGTATATTATATTTCAACAAGTAATGCAGTGGCGTATCGCCATAGTTATTTTTTATATTTGGATTTGCCCCTTTTTGCACTAACAATTGCACATAAGGTGACATGTGGTAGTGACGCATGACCGCAAAGTGCAATGAGGCATTGGCAAATCGCGTTGCATCTTTTGCATTCACATCTGCACGATATTCGATTTGCCTTTCTGCAAAAGGCATATCATCCCGTATCACCGCAAGCATTAAGCCGTTACGCCCCAACACGTCCACCTCACGCACATTATCACCAGTACCAATCTTGCGCCTATTTTTTATAGCATTGCGCATATCTGTTTGAAGCATATTATAGGCATATTCTTCTGCCGTTAGGCCCTCACGATTTTTTAGTGTAAGATCAAACATAGAGCCATATGTTTGCATAAGATACTCCACCCATGCAGTGTCTACAATACGCACTGCTAAATGCAGATAGGTCATGCCAAGATTATTTTGCACATTCACATCTGCTAAATCTTCAATAAGTGCACGGGTTGCTTCTTTTCTTGGATCCAGATCAGTAATTTGCAATGACCACATGAGCGGTGTTTCCCCAAGGCTATTTTGCGCATTCACATGCGCGCCTTTGTCTATCAGATAATGAATCATATCAACAGTGTATACATTATTGTTTTGAAAAGCCGCATAATGAAGCGGTGTATTATTATAGCTATGGTCCTCTTCACGAGGAGCAGGCGATGAGGCTGCATTCACATCTGCACCATACTCCACAAGTAGCTTTACCCGCTCAAATGGCTCACCTTCAAAAACAAACTCACTATAATCCGCTGTATTAATCGCTGCCATAAGACCTGTTTGTCCCAAGCTATTGCGCGCCGTATCAACATCTTTGCCACCAGTGCGCTCAAGCTCTTCACGAATTTGATCATTGGTATATTGTGGGTCAAACCATATTGGTGTATTTGGAGCACCAGACATATGAACATGCAACAATATAAGTCCAAGGACTATCACCCAAAGACCTGTTTTGATACCAACAATTAATAACATATTTTTTTTTAACATAGTATTACCTATCTCCTTCCTTATCATTCTATACCAGACTTATTACAAATAGCAACAAATAATTATGATAATAATGCTTAAAGCTCGAGCGTCTTAGCTTTTTATTTAAAAAAATACCACTAAATACAAATAGAATGGTTTTATTGTTTTTCGCTTGTTAATATTGTTAAAATAAAAATTAAAAAGGGGTCTTCATATGAATATTGGACGCAATGCTGTTCTGGTAGCTTTTTTTGCCATATTTCAGCTGCAAGCTAAAGACATAATCAAGGTACACAATGAAAGTGATTTTCGTGTGCTCGCCACCATCTATTGCAAATCAACGAATCCGCTTGCAAAAGAACTCGAAAGAAAAGGCGATATTGTTAGTATCGACCCAGAAGCCACCGAAAAAGTTATACGCCCAGGAAAAAGCCTCAAATGTAAGCGTCACCTTGTGATAGCCTTTGATGAAAGACAATTACCAAATAAACTCACCAAAAATGACTACGCAAAACTTGCTTCGATTGGTGTAGGTATCACTTCAGGCAAACGTGCATTTGACAATTTCTATGTTACCCAAAAAGAAGGGCGCCTAAAAGTTGAAAGCCCACTCACATGGGTGCCAAAAAAAGTGACCCAGAAGCTGGTTACTGATCCATGGGATGAAGCGGTGCTCGCTTTTAAGCAATCAAAAGTAAAAGATCATCCACTCATTACCCAAAATCCCTATGACAATTACGTAGCCCATGTGAGAATCGGCACCGATGTTCCTCAGCAAGAGGCCACCTATCTAAAAAAACGTCGCGCTCATGTCCAGACAGCACTCGAATCATTTTTAGGCCGAAAGCTGAATGGTACCTTTGTACCCAACATCAGTGTTGCAAATAGTGGCGGCGGCGCTCGGGCGCTCATTTCTAGCATCGGCTTTCATGTTGGCGCACAAAAAACAGGCCTACTTGACACTATTACCTATGATGCGGGGGTGTCTGGCGGCAGTTGGTTTGTGGCGCTATGGCTACTGAGCGGCATGGACCCTGCAAGCTTCAAGGCTTATATGGAGCCTGTCGCTGCGCTTGGATTGAATCCAAAGCGATATTCAAAAGAAGATATACAGCGCATTAACAGAGCAGTAATGGTCAGATCTGCCATTGGACAACCGGTTACCCTCGTGACCGTCTGGGGAGCTATGCTTGGCAATCGTTATTTAGCCCCATATGGTAATCGACGTGAGAATGTGCTCTTTTCATCACTAGCTAATGCACAGCACCTTACTAGTGGCAGCTTTCCGTTTCCTATTTTAACAGCAGTCAATGGCTATGATTATGATGTCTATCGAGCACGCACTCAGATGGACTGGTTCCTTTTTACCCCATTTGAAGCGGGCGGTGCAGGGAAATGGCTTGGCAATAGACATATTCCTATGTGGTCAGTCGGCAGAACATTTGATCTGCAAGGTAGCTCACTTGATTTTGCTCCCGAATATGATGCAGGACAATTGATGGGCATCTGCGGCTCTGCGTTTGCCGTCAGTTATGCCCGCGCCTATGAAGAGACCGTTAAGAGTTGGCCAGTGATTGGCAAAGCAATTCATTATCTGATTACAAAACTTATTTCATCACGACAAGCGGCATACGCTCAAAAAAAGCGGGCTAGTGCTGG
>Ga0180438_10009651_pt1 | contig 11976 bp, 9 predicted proteins | sample SS_ome_12_FD_132455 | JGI IMG/M metagenome (GOLD analysis project Ga0180438, IMG submission 132455) | Hypersaline lake sediment archaeal communities from the Salton Sea, California, USA - SS_3_D_2 metaG | ecosystem: Environmental > Aquatic > Non-marine Saline and Alkaline > Hypersaline >...
AGTATCAGCTTCTGCGGCAGGGCGGGCCGCTGGAGCGGACGGCCATGCTCAAGCGGTTCCGCTCGAGGGCCAGGAGCGTGCTGCTGGGGACCATGAGCTTCTGGCAGGGCGTGGACGTGGCCGGAGAGGCGCTTTCCAACGTCACCATCATGAAGCTGCCCTTCGCGGTGCCGGATGAGCCGCTCATCGAGGCCCGGATGGACGCGATCCGCCAGGCCGGCGGCAATCCGTTCAACGATTACCAGCTCCCTGAGGCCGTCATACGATTCAAGCAGGGCTTCGGCCGGCTAATACGATCGCGGACGGACACCGGCTTCGTCGTCGTGCTGGACCATCGGATCGCGACCAAATCTTACGGGCGGGCGTTCATCAACGCGCTGCCTGATATCGAGATCGTCCGCGACGAGTTCACGCGGGGCACCGAAGACGCCGAGCATTTCAGCGGGTCCTCATGAACGGCCTCAGTCTATGACGAAACCGCATTCCTCCTCAGCCTGCTTCTTTTCCTCCGGCGGCATGCGGTTGAACAGCACACGTATCGTGTATCCGCCGACCAGGCGACTTCCGTCGATTATCATCCAGTCGGAGATCTCCTCAGCCCTCAGTGAGTGGCGGTCCCCCAGTTTAACGTTCTTGAGGTGCAGCGGGGTGTTGGCTACAGTGCCGTGGAACATCGTGCCGTCGTAGCGCACCTCGCCCAGCCACATGTGTTCGACATCGTCGCCTTCGGCGAACTTGGCCTTGACGGAGAAGCGCTCTTCCGACGGCTTTGGGTTGGCCAGGTGTTCAATGAACTCGCCGACGGTCTGCCGGGCCTTCTGCATGGCCCCGTTCATCTCCTCGTCGTCCCTCTCGACGGAGATTACAGTCGGCTTCCCTGGGCGGCGGGCGGTCTTACCTTCCCGTTTGGCGTTTTTGCAGCCGCCCAGAAGCGCCAGCCCGACCAGACAGAGAACCAGGTGTTTTCTCATGCTTGTCTCCTTTCCTCAGGCGGTGAGTCTTGAGGGCCTTGTTGCGTTGGACTGGCGGCGTATTCGGCGGCGCGGGTACGGAAGACGGCGAACATCTCCGTGCGTGGGTCGAAGAACGAGCCGAAGAATGCGTCAAAGAAGACGGCCGGTTTGAGAAGCTTCAGGGCGTTGCCCTTGAGCGGCTCGAACGCGGCGTCCACTGTGTTGTCGGAGGACCTCAGGTATCGCAGCAGGAATCGCGTGTTCATCAGCGGCACGTGAGTGTTCGTGTAGGCCGTGGTGTAGAATCGTTGGAGCCGCCAGCCCAGATCGCCCGCGGCCTTCAGCAGCGCCTGCTTCGACCAGACGTGGCGATGGTAGGGCTGATGGAGCGAATGGACGAACCTCTCCGGGCGCGCCAGGTCGATGGCCTCGGCGTTGGGCGTGCCGATCACGATAGTCCCCCCGGGCCTCACCAGCCCCGCGAATGTCCTCAGCGATGCGAGGGGCTCCTCAACGTGCTCTATGACGTCCTGGCCCATCAGGCAGTCATACTGCTCGGCCAGCACGCCCGGATCGGCGAATTGCTCGCTGTAGGCGTCGTAGCCGGCGGCCCGGGCGTAACCTTTCGATCGCAGGAACTCCACCAGCAGCCCGCTGCCGCAGCCGTAGTCCAGTATGCTGCTGCTTTTCCTCAGCCCGGCCCTGCGGAGTCGGCCAAGCAGCACGCCGTAAACCCTCCGCAGCATCCAGCTCATGCGCTGGCGCTTGAAGGGGTAGTGTTCGTAGTAGGGCCCCAGGTCGATCTGGTCGCGGGCGTGTATGCTGCGGCAGGAAGCGCATCGCCACAGGGCGAACTGCTGGCGGCTGAATCGTCTGACGTTGGACCTGACAGCGGCGAACTGAAGGCCCTCGGCCCGGCCGTTCTTCGTCCCGCAGATGCAGCATGTAAACTGCTCGCCCACGCGCGATATCCTAGTGGGCGAAGGCTGACGAGTCAAAGCGCGCCCGGACGCGTCAGGAACAGAGCGCGATCACAAGTTCCTGGAGCGCCGCCTTGGGCTCCAGGCCGGACTTCATCTCCATATCCGCGCACAGCAGCCTGCGGAAGTCCTGATGCAGCTTCCGGGGCGAGCGGCGCTGCAGCATCGCGCGGAACGGGCGCCGCTGGTCGTAAGGCAGCCAGACGTCGGGCTGCTTGCCCGCGGCGAGCTGGCGCTGCGCCTTGAGGACCCTCCTGAGGTGCCAGGCTATCATGCCGAGCACCTTGAACTCGTCGCCCCTGGCGGCCAGCATGCCGCCGAGCGAGTCCAGCGCCGCGACGGCGTCGCCCGCGGTAATGGCGTTGGTCAGCGCGTACGGCGTCGGCCCGGCCGTGGCGGCAACCAGCGTCGAGACGTCCTCGATGGTTATCTCCGCCCGCTCGCCGACGAACAGGGAGAGCTTCTCTATCTCAGCGTCGAGAGACGCCCTGTCCTTTCCGACCCACTGTTCCAGCAGCTCGGCGGCGTCGCGCGAGATCTTCTTGCTGCGCCGTTCGGCCGAGTCGCGCAGAAAGGCGGTAAGGCTCTGCTTGGCCGGTACGGAGCAGTCGATGTAGTCTCCGATTTTGCCGGCCAGTTTGGCCAGCCGCCACTTGGAATCCCACCGCGAGACGATCAGCATCAGCGAGGAGGTCTTGGACGGCGAGGAGAGGTAATCTTCGAGCGGGCCTCTGTGTTTCGTTACGAAGGCATCCGCGTCGCGAAGAACCACAAGCCGGCGCTGCGCCAGAAATGGCAGGGTCCTGAGTTCGTCGAGCACGTCCGCCAGCCCGGCGTCCGCGTCAAAGGTGGTCACCGCCACCTGGGGGTCGGCGCCCTTGGTGACGCGGGCGGCGATCTCCTGGCGGTGTGCGTCGCGCAGAAATGCATCGTCACCGTGAAGGACGTAGACGGGCTTGATGGCTGCGATTGCCATGCCTTTGTGCGGCAGAGGCCATTATGGCTGTCGCGCCGCTCGGGGCGCCCCGACAGGGCGGTGGACGTTCGGTCTGGCCCGAGGCGGACAAACGGCTCGCGGCCTAAACTTGCCTGTTGCGCATCTTCCGCCAGAAGATAATCAGCGCCACCAGCAGAAGGATGAGCGGGATCTGCCAGACTTCAAATATCCACAGCCACTTTTGCGTCCAAAAGGATGCCAACAGCATTCATCGTCTCCTTAGCCGGCTCCCGTCGGCCAAGCCGGCCGGGTCGGACCTAGGGCGCCGGCGAACACATTAGGTACCGCTGGCCAAACAATGCGATTACGATATCAGACCGCGGCCGATGTTGCAAGACCGGCTCGGCACGGCCTTGCCGGAAAAACTAGCGGCGACTGGATTCGAACCAGCGACCCAGGGCTTATGAATCCCTTGCTCTACCCACTGAGCTACGCCGCCGCGCTTTCTATGTTAATTCTGGGCGGCGCGCCTGTGGTTTTCAAGGTGATTTTGCCGGCACCGGCGACTTTCGGGGGGCGCGGGCCGCCGATTCTTTCCCGATGGCCCCTGGGGGAGACCCGCAGATCGCCTCGAGAATGCGGTTGCAAACGGGTGTTTGTGGGCGTATTGTAGAGCGCCGAAGACGGCGACGGACGTCCGAGCAGGCAGGGGCTAGGCACGAGGTGGCTGATGTGAGAGACGTTCTTCCGCGCGTCAAGGAGAAGGCAAAGCGGTTCGTGGAAGGCATGACCAGCGAAGAACGCATGCTGGTGGTGCTGAACCGTGAACTCTACGAAGGCAGTTGGGACGAGATGATAGCCGACCTCAAGGCGCGTCTCGAAGGCAGGCCTTTTATCTTCAAACTGGCCCACCGGATTGCCGACGACCTCGGAAGGATCGAAAAGCTGAGGGAATTCGAGCGCAGTACCGGCGTAACACTCAGTGATTACGTCAATCTGGAGACCGAAAAACGAAAAAGGCCTTGACACTGCGCGGCCGATGGGTCCCCGAAGGAAAAAATATCATCACAGCTTGACGCTGCTAGTGACGATGAATAAACTGATTGGCTCGGCGGGCCACAGGTCCGTCCTGCCAAAGTGAGTGTTTTCAAGGCTTCTACGGGAGAAAAGCCTCCTGCGTTTACGAAAGGGCATAGCAATGAGACGGTTTGCTGTCTGCTTGGCTGGATTGAGCCTTTTGGCGGCCTCGGCGGCGATACTGGCCGGCTGCGGCTCCGACTGGCAGAACTATGAGGAGAAGTTCCTGCGGTCAGGAATCTGCAGGCCGGACAATGAGGAAGTGCCGGAGTGGGTCCAGGGAAGGGTGCCCGTGGATGAAAACGATGTCTATTTCGTCGGCCGCGGGATGGGCCACAATGTCTTTGACGAGCGTGACGCCTACGACGCCGCCGTGGACCACGTGGTCGAGCAGGTCGCCAAACAGGTGGCCACCTGGGTGAGCGTCCAGACCGAAGGGTCGGACGTTCGCACATTCGCCCCGGGCAGCGGCCTTTCGACCCTGCCGGGACGGGGTTGGGGCAACCGCTTCCAGCCCGGCGAAAGGTCGAAGCAGGAGCTTCAGACCGCGGTGAAGATGTGCACCGAGGCGCTGGTCGGCGAACTGAAGCCCAGGGATATTTACTGGGAGCAGTGGTACCTCGACGAGATGCCGGAGAGGCCGCAGCCGGATGCGCTGAGGATGAAGCGGTACAAGTGCTGGGTACTGATGTCCATCCCGAAAGATGCGATGATGCAGCGGATCGTGACCACGCTTGAGGCCGTCAAGGTCGCCGGTCACGGTCCCAACACGCTTTACGCCTCCGTGGCCGAGCACAGCGGCAAGTCGGCCAAGCCACTGGACGTTGCCGGCGCGTCGAAGCTTTTCGTCGTGACGTCGCCCCACTCGGAGCGGCTCGTCAGGACCAAGAAGAGCGATCCTCCTCGGTGGGATAAGACCTTGGATATCCCCGAAGAGGAAGAGTAAGGAATTGAATCTGGTCTTCCGCCGGACTTTCAGGCCCGGTGGAGCGGTTTGAACTTTTTTGGCCCAGACGGCCAAGCCGGGATTGCATAAGGGAAAGCCAACATGGTCGGTTGCAGGATCATAGCGATTTTCTTACTGGGCATATGCATTACGGGCCTCTTGACGGGCTGTAAGAACGTCGCAATCGTCCCGAAAGAGCAGATCAACCTCGTCGACACCAACTATCAGGCTATTGACGACATGCTCATTAAGGCCAAGATGGCCGTCGGGCGCGACGTTCCGATAATCGTCGCAACGTTCGTCAATCTCGATGATGTGACCAGCACCTCGAAGCTCGGGCGGGTCATGGGCGAGCTTTGCGCCGCAAGGCTGACGCAGCGCGGCTACAGGGTCGTCAACATCAGGATGCGCCCAGACTCGGTTGTGATAAAGCCCCGCCAGGGCGAGTTCCTGCTGTCGCGCGACGTGGCCGTCTTGAGCAAGGAACACGGCGCCCAGGTCGTGCTGGTGGGCACCTATACCAGGACCGACGTCATCGAGAAGATTCGGTCCGTTAACCAGCAGCTTGAGACCGTCGACCCCGAGCTGATGACGCGCGCGTCCTACATGCAGGGCGAGAAGAGGGTCTTTGAGACGATTGACGATTCCCTCTACGTTTCGCTGCGGCTGGTCAACGCAAAAGACCACAGCGTCATGGCGGCTCACGATTACAGGATAACGATCGACGAGAACGTCGAATCGCTCCTGTTCCACAGCGACGACGACTCGACGGCCAGGTATTGATCGCCTGCGGGCCTCCGAGCCGCCGGCTCGGAAAGCCCGAACCTCAGACATTACAAAGCGGCCCCCGTCCAAGTGGCGGGGGCCGATCTTTTTTGCGCATCGTTTCGGCCCGTGCCGCGGAGAATTGCGTTGAAAAAAAGGGGGCTTTTGCCTAAACTTGTGCGCCCAGCGTGTGGGTTCGCCTGAACCGGCCGGCGGCGGCAGCGCCTGGGCGGGCCGGGCACGCGGGCCTTGGCGCCGCGCAGGGGCGCGGGAAGGAGTCTTGCATGCGAAGCTGTGCGATTCTTGGGACACTCTTGGCCCTCTTGCTGCTTGCCGGCGGGCAGAATCCGGCCGGGTCGACCGGCGCGCCGGCAGGGGCTTCCGGCCGCGCGGCCGGCGCCGCTGAACGTTCCAGCGATCGCGAGGGGAATCTTCCCAAGCCCGTCTCGCTCGAGCAGGCGGGCCTTCAGACTTACTGGCGAGCGAAGATCAAGCTCAGATTCCGCGAGAGGATAACCCGTCTGGACCTGCTGGGCGACATTCTCTACTGTCTGACCAACAGTGGTCAGCTTGTGGCCATCGACGCAAAGCGCGGCCTGATCAAGTGGACCTACATGGTGGACGCCACGAAGAAAGAGACGATCTATCGCCCGAGCCATCCGCCCCTGAAGGTGGTGCTCCGCGTGGGCGTGGGCGAGGAGCGCAAGGCTAAGACTTTTAACGCCGTCGTATTCAATACAGTTACGCGCCTCATTGTGCTGGACCGCGACACCGGTCAGGAGATGCGCAACGTGGAGCTCCAATTGCCGGCCAATTCCTCCGGCGCCTCCGACGGCATTAACGAGTATCTCGGCTCCGTTAAAGGCCTGTTCCATTCCTTCGATCTTGATAAGGGCGTGCACGGCTGGACGCGAAAAACCGACGACATGATCACCGCCCCGGTGGTCTACCATAACGAGCACGTTTACGTCGGCGGCGAGGATCACTTTTTCCACGTGGTAACGGCGGGCCCGTGGGGCAGAACGGTTTGGAAGCAGGAGCTGGGCGGCGCGATAGTGGCGGAGTTTGCGGTCGGGCCGGAGGGCTGCTTCGTGCCTTGCGAGGACGGCAAGCTCTACGCCTTTCATGCACTGACCGGCGAAAAGCTCTGGGAGCCCTTCGTCTGCCGGGCGCCGCTGCTGGACCCTGCCCAGGTGGGGCGCAAGGCAGTTTTCACGTATGCAAGGGGCGACAAGTTCTACGCGGTCAACATAACAAACGGCGCGGAATTGTGGTCCGACCCGGATGATCGGCTCGTCCTGGCCGTCATCGGAGAGGACGCCTACATCCTGGACAAGGACCGCAACCTCAGGGTCATCGACGAGGCCACCGGGAAGATCAAATTCGTCGTTTCGCTGTCGAAGCTTGGCTTGTTCGCGCTCAATACCAGAGTCCCCGCGGTATTTGCCTCGTCTGATTCCGGCTGGGTGATTTGCATTAACCGCACTACCGAGGGCCACATCACACCCAAGATGATCAAGGAGGCGATGGAGCCTTAGCCCGTTCTCACAGGAAGTGGGAGCATTTCGAAAGACGCATGCCAGAGTACCTCCAAGACATGAAGGGATACAGATCGTGGAGAACAAGATTCGCAGAGCCCTGATCAGCGTGTTTGACAAGACGGGAATAGCCGAGTTCGCCAAGGCCCTGGCCGGGATGGGCGTGGAGATAATCTCATCCGGCGGCACGGCCAAGGCGATCGAGGCAGCCGGCGTGAAGGTCCGCTACGTCCAGGAATGGACGGGCTTTCCGGAGATGCTCGGGCATCGCGTGGTGACGCTTCATCCCAAGGTGCACGGCGGGATACTGGCGCTTCGCGACGACCCCGCCCACCAGGCGGACATGAAGAAATACGGCATCGAGCCTGTGGACCTTGTCTGCGTGGGGCTTTACCCGTTCGAGCAGGCCATCGCCAAGGAAGGCTGCACGCTGGCCGACGCCGTCGAGATGATCGACATCGGCGGCCCGACGATGGTTCGCGCGGCCGCCAAGAACCACAAGTTCGTTACGATTGTCACCAGCGCCAACCAGTACAAGCTCGTCTTGGACGAGATGAAGGCCAACGGCGGGGCCGTCAGCTTCGAGCTGCGCCAGAAGCTCGCCCGCCAGGCCTTCTCGCTGACGTGCCACTACGACAGCGCGATATCCGGGTACCTTTCCCGACAGCTCGGCGAAGAGTTTCCTGAGCTGCTCGCCTTCAGCTACTGCAAGGCCGCCGAGCTGCGCTACGGCGAGAACCCGCACCAGAAGGCGGCGTTCTACCTCAGCAGCGATTCGGCCGAGCCCTGCGTCGCACGGGCAAAGCTGCTGGGCGGCAAAGGCATCTCCTATAACAACTACCTCGACGCCAACGGCGCGATCGAGCTGGTCAAGGATTTCGACGCCCCGGCCGTGGCGATCATCAAGCACTCCAATCCCGCCGGCTGCGCCGTGGACGACGACCTCGTGGAGGCATACCGCAAGGCGTACTTCGGCGACGTCAACGCCGCGATGGGCGGGATCGTCGCGGTCAACCGCCCCGTCACGGAGGCCCTGGCCTCTGCGATAGTCGAGACGTACAAGCGCTGGGGCAAGAAGGCCGGCGCCGGCGGATTCTTCGCGGAGATCGTCGCGGCGCCCGGCTATGAGGGCAAGGCCCTGGAAATCATCCGCAGCCGCGAAGGCTGGGGCCAGGACGTGCGGGTGCTCGAGCTGGGCAAGCTGACGGGAAGACGCAACAGCGAGAAGTACATCAGGTACGTCGTGGGCGGCGCGATCGTCCAGGACCGCGACCTGCTCGGCTGCAACGAGGACCAGTGGAAGGTCGTGACCAAGCGCAAGCCCGACAAGCGCGAGATGCAGGACCTGCGTTTCGCCTGGCTGGTGGCCAAGCACACAAAGTCCAACGCCATCGTCCTTGCCAAGGACGAGGCGCTGCTGGGCGCCGGAGCGGGCCAGATGAGCCGCGTCAACTCCGCCAAGCTGGCGTCGCTGATAGCCAAGGGCTACGGCGGCGGGGGCGTGGTGGACATGAAAGGCTGCGTGCTGGCGTCAGACGCGTTCTTCCCGTTCCCCGACAGCCTGGACTGGGCGGTCGATGCCGGCGCGACGGCCGTCATCGAGCCGGGCGGCGCCAAGAAGGACGACGACGTGATCGCCCGCGCCGACGAGCTCGGCCTGGCGATGATCTTCACCGGCACGCGGCACTTCAACCATTGAGCGGGCCGAGGCTCCCGCGGCGCGGCGGCTGCGTGGGCGCGCGGGATTTCCGCTTGACGAGTTGGCCAGTTCTTATTGACAATTCCCCGCTTCTGTTGTGACACTGCGGCGCGAAGCGGGTAAACTGATGGCCAGGCCGGGGCGGCGCCGCCGGCCGACGTGCGACCTTACTGGACTGCCGGAAAAAGAATGAACGCAAAAAACCTACCTCTGAAATTTGCCTTCGTGGCCTTGCTGGTCGTGGTCTGCCTATGGTCGCTGCTCTACGGCAGGGGCGTGCCGCAGGGCATCGACCTTCGCGGCGGCCACAGCCTTATCTTCGAAATTCGCACGAACGAGATGGAGCTGAAGAAGCGCGAGGCGGAGAAGAAATCCCTCGAAAGCCAACTTGCCAAGGCCGTCGAGGAGGGCGACAAGGACAAGCAGGAGCGGCTGCGCCGGGCGATCAGTTCCGTCCAGGCCGAGATCGAGCAATACCGCCAGGCCGGGGCGGACCCCAGCGACCTGGCCGAGCGGATGATCTCGATCCTGAAGAACCGCATAGACCCTGACGGGCTGCGCGGCACAGAATGGCGCCCGCTGGGCAACAACCGCTTTGAAGTGCGAATGCCGGCCGGCAGCAAGGAAACGCAGCAGGCCAGGGAAGCATATTTCGCCGAGCTGGAGCGCCTGGACGACGGCAACCTGGAGAACAGCGACGTTCGCCGGCTGTTGCAGGCCCCCCGGGAACAGCGCGAAAAGATAATCGAGGATCTATCCCACGGCGATGCGGCGCAGAAGCGGCGCCTCGGCGGGGTGGTCTCGACGCATGGTGAGGTTCAGGAGGCCGCCGGCAAGCTGGAAGAAGCACGAAAGCAGTTGGCCGAAGCGATAAAGAAGCTCAACGCAGCCAAAGGCGGGTTCGGCGAGCCCGCGGCCAAGAAGAAAGCCGACGAAGCCGCCGAGCTGGCGCAGAAGGCCGAGGCGGCCCTGGAGGCCGCCCGCGTCGCCCACGAGCGGGCCCGAGGGGAGGCTCTGGATCACGGGCGCATCAGCTTGGAGCACCTTCAGAAGGATATTCTGTCGTACTACGTCTCGCCGCAGGAGGTAAGCTCCGGCGGCAAGGAAGGCTTCCAGGCGGAGGCCGAGCGGCGGATGCAGGCGTTCGGCAAGAGCGTCGATGAGCTGCTGGCGAAGTATCCCGCCCGAAAGGCGCAGCTCGAGAAAGTCGTCGAGTCTTACAAGAAGTGGGCGAACATGCGCCGCTACCTGGAGGATCCGTCGGATCTGAAGCGTCTGATTTCCAAGGCGGGCGTCCTGGAGTTTCGCATAGCGCCCTACCTGTCGAGCGCCAGCAGCGACTTCTACGTTCCGGACGAAACGTTCAGATACTACGAGAAGCTGTTGAATGAAGAAGGTCCCGAGGGCGTTCGGCGGCGCGACGGGGAGTTCATCTGGCTGCCGGTGCACGGCGAGCCGCAGGAGGATGACTATCCCGGCCTGCCCGTGGTCAAGCACGACGACGGGCGACACTACATGCTGGCTTACAACAAAGAGGGGTTCATGATGCTCCGCCAGCGCGGGCCCGGCGGGTGGACGCTGAGCCGAGCCCGGCGCACCGTGGACCAGAACAACCGCCCGGCGGTGGCGTTCGAGTTCGATGAGGCCGGCGCACGCGAGTTCGTCAAGCTTACCGACGCCCACAGGGCCCGCGACAACAAGCCGGGGCACTGCCTGGCGATCGTGCTGGACGACGAGATTTATTCCGCGCCGACCGTCCGCGAGCGAATCTCCAGCAGCGGCATTATCACCGGCCGGTTCACCGCGGACGAGGCCGAAGAGCTTGCACGCACGCTTGAGGCCGGCTCGCTGCCGGCAAAGCTGAACCCGAATCCCGTCGCGGAGAACAACTTCGGCCCGGCCATCGGCGAGGTCAACCGCGAGATGGGCCTCAAGGCGGGCTACTGGGGCCTGCTGGCCGTTGCGATCTTCATGGTCCTCTACTATCGGCTGCCCGGGCTCATCGCAGACGTCGCCCTGGTGCTGAACATAATCCTGATTCTCGGTGCCATCAGTCTGATGTCGGCGGTCCTGACGCTTCCGGGCATCGCGGGCGTGATACTCACCATCGGCATCGCGGTGGACGCCAACGTGCTGATCTTCGAGCGACTGCGAGAGGAGCAGGCAAAGGGGCAGTCCGTCCGGATGGCGCTCAAGAACGCCTACCAGCGCGCCTTCAGCGCCATATTCGACGCCAACGTCACGACTTTGATCGTCTGCCTTATCCTCGGCTGGGTGGGCACCGAGGAGGTGCGGGGCTTCGCCATCACGCTGGGGCTGGGCGTCGTGTTCAGCATGTTCACCGCACTGGTGGTCACGCGGTGGATATTCCAGTTGCTTCTGGACTTGCGCATCATCAAGCGGCCGCAGTCCATGACGCAGGTCATCGGCACGCCCGGTGTCAACTGGATGTCGAAACGGCATTTCTTCTGGGGCCTGTCGCTGGCGTTCATGGTGCTGGGCGCCGCGTCGCTGATCTGGCAGGGCAAGGATCTGCTGGGCATAGAATTCACCTCCGGGACGCAGGTGGTGGTGAAGTTCAGGGACGACGCGGTGCTGCGTGATCCGGGTGGGCAGAAGGAGTCACTTCCTGACGACGGCCTGGTCAGGGCCCTGGTAGTTGCCCAAGCGAGAAAGACCGGCGGGCAGGTCGGCGATCAGTTTGCCGCGACCGCGCGGGTCGAGAAACGCATAAACCCGTATCGCGTGCGGGAGTTTCTGACCAACTACGACAAGAACCGTGACGGGCAGGTTTCCCGCGACGAATGGCGCGGCAGCGAGGAGTTCTTCAAGCTGCTTGACGTCGACGGCGACGGTGCGATTTCGCGCCGCGAGCTGGACGAGCACCTGCCGGCGAATGAATATCAGATCACCACGACCGTGGAAGATGCCAATGCCCTTCGCCCAATCGTCATGGGCGCCTGCGGCGAGGCGATGCAGGTCCGCATCCCGTGCGAGTACGAATTTGCGAAGGCAGGCGCGGCGCCTGAGGTGGGTGTCGAGCTTGACGACCGCGGCGCCGCGGCGATCACCGACAGCGCG
>Ga0180438_10009653_pt1 | contig 11975 bp, 8 predicted proteins | sample SS_ome_12_FD_132455 | JGI IMG/M metagenome (GOLD analysis project Ga0180438, IMG submission 132455) | Hypersaline lake sediment archaeal communities from the Salton Sea, California, USA - SS_3_D_2 metaG | ecosystem: Environmental > Aquatic > Non-marine Saline and Alkaline > Hypersaline >...
GAGCTGCGAAAGCCGTACGCACGCCACCTCGGTGGTGTCAACATCGGCTTCCTCGATGGCCACGCTCAGTGGATCCACTCCGAGATGTGGCTGAACATGGCCAAAGAGGGCGAGCTCGAAGGCATCTACGTCTGGGGTCCGACCTCCGACGATGCCTCCTGGGTGCTGGACTGCTACCCCGACGCGGTCTTCATCTGGTAGGCCCGTCTTGACCGGGTCCTGCTGACCCGACTAAGCGTCCCAGCAGGACAAAGACGAAACATGCGGGCGGAGCGCCTCGAGGCGCTCCGCCCGACTCTTTCATCCCCACTGCTCTGGTGGTCGCGCTACTCGCCGGCCTGCTCCGGGTACCGGTCGCTCGGCACCAGCGCGTAGATCCGCTCTCTGCGCATCAGCCCGTCCGCCAGATCTCGTGGGTACTCGCGGCCGCCCACCTTCACGGTGTCCAGTCCGAGCGCCGACCATTCCTCGCCCGCCGAAACCCACGCCTCGTGCTGCAGGTGCGCCGCTCCACTCGTGTCCGTTATGAACCAGCCATACTCACGCAGCGCTCGCGCCAGTATCCGAGCATATCCCTTCATCTGCTCGACTTCCGCGGGCAGAGACGCGACCCACTCCTCGATCTCCTCCTCCGTCACCTCCAGAGCGAACCGCATCCCCTCGGGAATCCCCGCCGGCCGCCCCGGGTGCTCCAGCTTTGTTGCCGGGGCCACATACTCGGCCCCGTCCGTGTTCCTAATCGGCATCGACAGCGCGTGCCGGATCGCCCCTTGCGCCACCTCCTCCGGCCGAACCAGCATCGCCAGATACTGGATCCCCACCCCCCGGGAAGGCGCAAAGCCGTCCTCCTTCCTCCGGTAATCCCCCTCCACCAGATTCGCGTTCGAGGCCTCTACCACCCCATCCCGAAACTCGACCTGCCAGAAGTTCCACTCGCGACCGGTCTCCGGGTCCAGCACGATGATCTGCGCATCCGTGCCCGGCGCCGGCCGCCACTCGGGGTTCCACGGCACCCGCTTGCCGTCCAGGTTCGCCGTCCGGTACCTCGCCTTGACCGGGTATTCGCCAACCGCGTCCTCCACGTAGTAGACCGGATACGTGTACTCGTGGAAGCTCAGCAGGTAATTGCCGGGATGGCCTCTCGGGGCGTCATACCACAGGCGATCCCGATACAAATCTGATTGGGGGTGCCGGGGAAGACCTGCCACCGGCACATTCCAAGGAGCCCGAGGGCCATAAGGTCTCACATACTCCACCGCTGTCTCTCCTCTCGCGGCCTTCTCCAATGGTTCCTCCGCGCTCTTGCGGCACGATGCAGCACTCAGCGCAAGAGCGCACAGCACCGCGCAGACCGCGACAGCCGCGCCAGACCTCCCACCGGGTAGCTTCGGCTTCCAGCTACTCCAGAGCAACTTCCACAACCACCTTTTCACCAGGCACCACCGGCAGCGGTGTCCCGGGAGCATGCTCTCCACCGTCTACCTGCAGAGACGCGATCCCGTTGCCGCGTCCTCCCTCTCGCCGATAGCCGATGTCGTACACGCACCCGCGATACTCCCGGTGGAGCGAAGCTTCATCCCAGTGGGAGGGAAGACACGGACGCAGCACCAGTCCCTCGTACGTCCTCCGCGCGCCGAGCATGAACTCGACGATCGCCATGTGCATCCACGTGCCCGACCCCGTTACCCATCCGTACTGAGCCCGGCCGGGCTCGTAACGGTGACCCCTGCCGCCATACCCGTTCGAGAGCTGGTAGGGAAGCACGGCATCGCTCGGATTGTCTGGATTGTACGGCATGATGCGGCGCAGCGCGTCGTAGGCTTCGTCCGCGCGACCGGCCTGCAGCAGACCCATGACCAGGAACGACTCCCCGTGCGTGTACACGCTCCCGTTCTCGCTGCACCCCGGCTCCAGGAGAGAGAGCCGCCCGACGTTGTCCTGCTTTCGCGTGTACATAGGGTGAAGGAGCTGGTGGCCCCAGGGCGTCTCCAGATGCTGCTTCACGCTCCTGAGCATCACCTCCAGACGATCCTCGGGGACGGTCCGCGAGAGGAGCGCCCACGACTGAGTGTTCAGAAAGATCCGCCCCTGCTTGTTTGTCCGGCTGCCGATGACCTGCGCCTCGTCATCGAAGGCCCGCACGTACCAGGCGCCGTCCCAGCAGTCGCGGTTCAGGCTCTCTCTCATCTGCTCGTACCAATGGCGGTACCGCCGCGCCGCGCCGCGCCGCCCCAGCTTCAGGGCCAGCTCCTCCATCAGCAGGCAGGTGAAGCAGAACGCCTGCGAGAGCCACACGCTCTCCCCTCTTCCCGCCCTCCCGACGTGCGTGAGCGAGTCGTTCCAGTCGCCCTCCCGGATCAACGACAGCCCGTGAGCGCCGCGCTGCGACCCGAGCGCTCGCGCCGCTCGCTCCAGGTGGTCCCACACGGTGGCGGGCGAGCCGCTCAGGTACGGCACTCGCTGCCTGAGGAACCCGAGGTCCCCGGTCTCCTTCAAGTATTCCGTCACCGCCACGATCAGCCACATCGCGGAATCCGCATACTTCATCCCGGAGTCCTCGTGAATGGCCGGGATTCCCCGCGGGGCATTGCCGCTCCGAAACTGGTAGCGGAGCACCTGCTCGAAGCGCCCCCGCGTCTTCTCCTGTGGGTTGAACATGGCGGCGCCCTGCGTCTGCTGTACGATATCGCGGTACCCCATGATCCCCCACCGGCAGTGCGTCGCCCCGTACTGGATGAGCTGCGGTATCCACCGGCTGGCGAGCGCGTCCAGCTTCCGCTCGGGCGTCGTCACCGCGACTCGCGCCAGCCGCGCCTCCGTCTCCCTCCGCATCTCCTCGAATGCACCATCTGCACCCTTCCCGCTCGCCAGGTACTTCCGCCCGTATCGCGCCCCCTCCGCCTCGACGCGGAATGCGTCCGCCGCGCCGGCCGCGAAGTCCGTGCGCACGCTCCGCCCGGGCTCCAGCTTGTGCCGGAAGTGCAGCACCCCGGCGATGCGATCCCGGCTCGCAATCCCACCCGAGCAGCGGCCCCTCTCCAGCGACACCGGATTCGCCAGTGTCCGGAACTGCCCCACAAACGTGTTCCAGTTGGCGTCGAATGAGGCCGGCCTGCGAGAGCTGAGGAACACGGCGGCGAAGTACGGGTTGGGCAGGTTCATCGCCACCTTCCGCGCGGCCACACCGTTCGTCCGCTCCAGGCGCAGGCTGTGAAGATACGACTCGTGGCCGTACAGAGACACGTCACACCTGAGCGACAGCTCCGCCGCCGCAAACAGCGCGAGCCGTCGCGTCTTCCTGCCGCGGTTCTTGACCGCGACCGTCCATATCTCCACCGGGTCTTCCCCCAGGGGCACGAACAGCCGCCATGTGACCTCGACCTTGTCCGTCACATTCCTGACGACCGTATAGCCGATCCCGTGGCGGCACTCGTACTGCTGCGGCTCGCGGCACGCGGGATAGAAACCGACGTTCCAGAATTCCCCCGTATCTCGATCCTGCACGTACAGCAGCCGGGTATTCGCCTGAAAGCCCGGCTCGTAGTACGGCTCGTTCTGGCCCGAGATGACAGCCGTGTAGTGCCCCTCCGCATCCCCGTACTTCGAGTAGCCGTTCCCGCACTGGTTGACGCAGGCGAAGTAGCGCTCGTTGAACAAAAAGTTCTCCTGCGACTTGGGCGTCTCGGGAGTCGTGATGACATACTCCCCCGCCTCGTGATCCATGTGGCCGAAACGCTGCAACAAAAACCTCCTCTGACCGCGCGAGCGCACCGGTGCAGGCGCGATTACCCCTGCCGCCTCGATCTCTCTCGCGCCCCTCGGTAGTAGCTCCGCACCAGCTCGTATGCCATCTTCGGCCGCCGGTACTCGTCGACAATCCCCTTGTTATTGAAGTTCCGCGGCCGGCCAAGCGCCCTCCCGGTGGTCTCCGATGTCCGACAATCACAGAGCTGCCAGATCGTCATCCCGCACCAACGGCTCTCCTCCGCCAACAGGTGCCGCATCTCGGTCTCCAGCAGCCTCACCTGATACTGCTCGCTCCAGTACCCCGCGTTCCAGTCCCTCCACCCCCAGATCGCGCCCGCACCGATCTCCGCAATCATGAGCGGCTTGTCGTCAAAACCCCGTGACTCTATCGTGTCCGCGATCCCGTCCAGGTACTGCGGAATGTTCTCCGGCCGCTCGTCGTACCAGCCCGGATAGCAGTCCACAGCGATCACGTCCACGAGATCCAAGCAGAGGTCCTTCTCCGGTCGAGTGACCGTGTACGTAACCAGGCGAGTCGCATCCAGCTCCCGCAGCCGCGACAGCAGCCGCTCGTAGCCGGGCCTGCACTCCGCGTCATCGCTGCGGCTCTCGTTCAGTATCCCGTACACGATCACCGAGGGATGGTTGAAGGCCGAAGCGACCATCTCTTCCAGGTTCGTGAGCTGGGCCTGCATGAAATGAGGATCGGTGAGGTGCTGCGCGGTATGCTGCCAGCCCAGCACCTCGCTCCACACCATGAAGCCCATCTCGTCGCACAGATCGAGCCATCGGACGTCTTGTGGGTAGTGCGCGCCCCGTACGAAGTTGCAGCCCAGATCTCTCACGAGCTGCCCGTCGGCCACCAGCATAGCATCGGGCAGGCCGTGTCCGATCTGCGGGTGGGACTCGTGCCGGTTCACCCCCAGCAGGCGCACGGGCTTGTCGTTGAGCAGTATCTGCCGCCCTTCCCTGCGCACCTGCCGGATGCCCACCCGCGCCCGCATGTCGTCCCCTCCCAGCCGAACCTCCACCATGTGCAGGTTCGGCTCCTCCGGCGACCACAGCTCCGCCTCCGGCACCTCCATCCGCCGCCGGATCTCCCCCGACGCCTCAATCAGACCCACGACCTCCTCCAGCACCACCTCTCCGTCAAAGCGCACCTGCAGCTCCGTCTCCCCAGGCGCGTCCTTCGCACCATACCCCACCTCCAGCGAAAGCTTCCGCCCTGCATAGTCCTCCGTCACCACCCGCACCCCCTCAATCCATACCTCCCCCAGCGCGTGCAGCTCCACTCCCCGCGCAATTCCCCCATACTGGTACCAGTCGAAGTAATCCAGATGCAGCGGACACCGCTCGTAGTTGAACCGGTTGTCCACCAGCACCACCACCTCCACCTCCCCCGCTCCCCCCTGCTCGAAGTCCACCCCGAAGCGCGTGAAGCCCCCCACATGATCCCCCCTCGCCTCCCCATTCACGTACACCCGCCCCCAGTGATGCACCCCGTCCAGTATCAGCCGGTACCGACCGCCCTTCGGCGCCCACCCCCGCATCCGGTACGCCGCCAACCCCCGCCTCCCCGCATACCGCGGACTCGCATCGAAACAGCCCGGCACCCCCATCCCATCCCCGAACTCTATCGCCCCTACCTCCACCTCCTCCGGTTCCGCCTCTCCCAGAAACGCAAAATCCCATACCCCACGCATGTCCCACACCCTGCGCATGTCGTGCTCCCGATATCGTCGCAGCAAGATTGCCTCCCTCCGACCGATTGGCGTGCCGCCGCCCGGACCGCCGCGCGTCTTCGCCGTCTCGCGCTCGCGCCTCCCGAGCTTACGCGCCCGCGGACACTTCACACGTTCACACCGATGTTGCCTATCCCTGCTCGCCGCTGCCCCGCGGCAGTCGAGTTTGCGATGAATTCACATGAACACAGCAACAGCGGCCAGCTCTGGAGGCCGGCCGCTGCATCACAGGACCCTCTCACACGTCGACCGAAGGCCTACATCAGCCGCTTGAACAGCTTCAGGATCCCCTGCTTCCATGCCGCCCGATGCGTGATACCGGTCGCCTCCGACTCGACTTCCTCCACATGGTCCAGATACCACCGATACGACCGCACCAGGGCCGCCGCAGTGCTGTAGCGCGGCTCCCACCCCAGGGCCTTCTCGATCCGCTCGCTCGAGACATATGAATCCTTGTCCGCCGTCCCGTAGACCCACTCGTACAGGGGCGACAGCTTCAACACTTCGAACAGCCGCAGCGCCCGCTTCACCAACCAAGCTGGGGTCGTCATCACCCGCGCGCCCGTCCCCGCGTATTCGCACAGCGCGCCCACGTCCTCCTTCACCGTCCCCGTCACCTTCGCCCCCACGTTGAACGTATCGTTGGCCTTCTCCGCGGGGCCGGTGCACGCGAGCCAGATAGCCTCCACCAAATCCTCCACCTCCAGCAATTGATAGTGGTTCTCCCCAGACCCGATCACCGGGATCTTCTTCCCGCTGTGCACCCAGTCATACAGGATGGCGAACACCCCCAGGCGGCCTGTGCCGATGAACGTCTTCGGCCTGATGATCGGCACGCACAGACCCCTCCCTCGGTACTCCCCGCACAGCTTCTCCGCCTCGATCTTGCTCTCTCCGTACCGCCCTACTCCGATCAGCGGATCGTCTTCCTCAACCGGGTGCTTCTCGGGCACACCATACACTGCCGTCGAGGAAATGAATGTTACGCGCGCGACCCCGTGCGCCAGAGCGGCCTCCAGCATGTTTCGCGTCCCACGCACGTTGACCGCGAAGATCTCTTCACGCTTCCACAGCGGCAGAGCCGCCGCGCCGTGGATGATGATGTCGATCTCGCCGCCGCCCACAAGCGCGTCGATTGCCGCCCGGTCGCGCACATCGACGTTCAAGAGCTCCGCACCCTCCGGGTAATCCTCGGGCTCGAAGGGGGCGATGTCCGCCAGCACGAGCTTCCCCGCGCGTCCGGCAAGCCCGTTCGCCAAGTGATAGCCCAGAAATCCCGCTCCGCCGGTTATCAGCACGCTCGGGCGCGAAGGCGCCCCCGCTCCCGTCACCAGTGACCTCCCGATGGGACTGTCGAGCGCCGGCCGGACATCGTCCCCGGTCGGCGCGGCCTCCGCCCACATCTTACCGGATTCCACCACGAGGGGCAACGCGGTGCCACCTCCACGGCTCTTCGCACTGGGCTTCCCCGCCCCCGCCCGCCCTCCTGGCCTGGCAGCCACACCAACCACGGCCGGCAAGCGTGCCAACGCGCGAGCCCCGGGCCAGAGGAATCCCCGCCCGGCCCTCGAAACTGCATCCCGTGAAGCGGGTCTGGATCGACACAGATATCGGCTCCGATGTGGACGACGCGGTCGCTCTGCTCTGCGCCGCCCGCCACCCGGAAATACACCTGATTGGCGTCTCCACGGTCACGCTCCGCGTCGAGATCAGAACATGGCTCGCCAGGAGGATGCTGGAGTGTGCCAACACCCAAAACGTCACCGTCTTGCCCGGCTCGGTTGCGCCAGTCACCGGCGAGCAGCCGGCGAGCGTTGAGCTCCCCTCCCACGGCCGCCTCGCGCCGGGGCTCCCTCCGCTCTCACCGGCCGAAGACGGAGATCGCATTGATGCCATCGCCCAGGCCATGATCGCCTACCCCGAGTCCTTCCACCTGCTGACCATCGGCCCGCTCACCAACATCGCCCGCCTCTTGGACCGACATCCGGGCATTACAGACCGTTGGGCCTCGCTCACGTGCATGGCCGGACACCTTGAGACAGAACCGGAGTACAACGTTCGGGGCGACGCGGCCGCCGCGCGCCTCACCTTCGAGCGACTGGGCCCCAGCCTCGTCGGCCTCGAGGCCTCGAGCGAAACCCTCTCACGCGAGGAAGCGGAGGCCGCCCTCGACCCAGCGGACCCCGCCTCCGCCTTCCTGCTGGACTGCTATCGCGAGTATCGTGCCCACCCCGGCTGGCACCGCGACCCGGAGCGCGCCCCACTCACCCTCTTCGATGCCATCACCCTTCTCTCGCTCGTGGTGCCCGAGGCTTTCGACTTCCAAGCCCTCAGCGTCCTGGTCGAAAAAGACGGGCGCATGCGCCTGACCGACGACGGAGCACCTGTCACCTATGCGCTGTCCAGCGACTGGGCCGCGCTCGAGCCCCGGATCACAGCCCTCCTCAGGGGGGAACTCGCGTAACCCCGCACATGCGACGCCTATCCGCCGGCGCCGCCGTCACAGATACAGGTCGGCCAGCCGGCGGCTCCGCCGATCCAAAGCCGCGAGGTTCTCGATCAGATAGCGGTTTCCGTCAGCGTCCCTGATCACCAGCCGATTCCGGCCCACGAACCACACGGATTCCGACCGTGAGACCACATCGAACGCACTCCACCCTCGGTCGGTCTCCACCTCCCAGCGCGCAATCCCTATCCCCGCCCTTTCCTCTACCCCAATGATCCGCGTGATGCGCGGCATGAAGTACGCCTGATCGGCCTGCGCCAGCAGAAGCTCCCGCGACTCCCGGTCCAGCCGCCGCGGATCCACCACCAGGCCCAGCTCCTTCCCCTCGGCGTCCTGGAAGTAGACGAACTGGTTTGGCCGTGAGATCGGGAACGCAGGAACCACCCGCACGTCGCGCTCCACCGCCCCGTCGGGCAAGCGCAGTTCCAGAAGCCCCCGCTCGTTCAGGCGCAGTTGGATTTCCGTCGGCTCGAAAACCGCAACCGTCTCCGTCCGAGCCACCCCCTCCGATTGTACCCTATCCTCTGTCATTGCCCACCGCGCCCCGTCCCCGAATCTGTGCCCGGAGTGCCCCCCGACTCCGACGACATCCGGGTCTGAGCGGCCACCAGCCGTGCGTACGTGCCCTGCTGCGCCATCAACTCCTCGTGGCTGCCGATCTCTGCCACGCGTCCCTCCTCGAGCACCACGATCCGATCCGCATGGCGCAGCGTCGACAGTCGGTGCGCGATCGCGAACGTCGTCCGCCCGGACACCAATCGCTGAATCGCATCTTGGATCAGCATCTCCGTCTCGGTGTCCACAGACGAGGTCGCCTCATCGAAGATCAGCAGCCTCGGGTTGTGCAGGATCGCCCGCGCAATCGAGATCCGCTGTCTCTCCCCGCCCGACAGCCGCACACCGCGTTCGCCCACCTGCGTGTCGTACCGGTCGGGCTGCGCCATGATGAAGCCGTGCGCGTTCGCCGCCTTCGCCGCCGCGATGATCTCGAATTCCGACGCGTCCGCGCGGCCGTAAGCGATGTTCTCCGCGATGCTCCCATGGAACAGGAACGGCTCTTGCAGCACCATCCCGATCTGGCTCCGCCATCCCCGCAGATCGTATTCCCGCAGGTCGTGGCCGTCCGCGTAGATCGCGCCCTTGTTCGGGTCGTAGAACCGGCAGATCAGGTTCACTATCGTCGTCTTCCCGACCCCTGTCCGCCCCACGAGCCCGATCATCTCGCCCGGCTCCACATCCAGATCGATGTCGAACAGCACCGGCTCCCCGTCTTCATAGCTGAAAGAGACGCTCTCGAACTTCACCGCGCCCACGATGTTGTCGGAGGACCTCCGCTCTCGACTTCGATCCACCTCCGGCTGTGTGTCCAACACCTCGAAGACCCTCTCCGCCGCCGTCGCCGTGAACTGGAACCGCTCGTACATGTTGCTGATCTGCCCGATCGGCCCGTAGAGCTGCCACAGATAGGCCCCGAACATCACGATGGTCCCCACCGACAGCGCCGAAGGTCCGTACAAGATGTGGATCCGCGGCCCGAAGTACCACACCAGCACGTACCCCACCGACGTGATCAGCATCACCGATGCCATGAACCCGCCCCGGAGCCGAGCCGCGTTCAAGCTCGTCTGCATGTACCCCTCATTGCGCAAGTCGAACCGCTCCACCTCGCGATCCTCCTGCGCAAAGGCCTTCACGACCCGTACCCCGGGTATCGCGTCGGCCAGCACCGCGTGGATCCCGCCCATCCGGCGCCGTGCGCTCCGATAGTATCGCCGCACCCGCGGCCGCACGTAGATGGTCGTCGCCACCAGCAGCGGCAGCGGCAGCATCACCAGCGCCGCCAGCACCGGCTGGAACCGGAACATGATGATGATGACGATCAGCACCGTAAACGACTGGACGACGATCTCCTGCAGGTAGTTCGCCACGAAGTCCTGAATGTGCCCCGTGTCGTGCGTCAGACGAGACATCAACTGCCCCGTCTGCCGCCGCTCGTAGAAGCTCACCGCCAATTGGTGCAGATGCGCGTACGTCCGCGAGCGGACATCCGCAACCACTCGCTGACCCAACCAAGCCAGCAGATAGACGCGCCCGTACGTCAGCACCGAGCGGGACAGAAAGATCACGATCAGGAGTGCCATGATCGGGCCCAGAAGCTGCACCTGCCCGTTGCCCAGCACGTCGTCGATGATCTTCTTCGTCAGCAGCGGCGGCGTGAGCTGCACGAACGTTGCCAGCCCGGCGACCCCGATACCCAGGATCGCGTAGGCCGCGTACGGCTGCACGAACTGCAGCATCCGCCACGCGAGCTGCCCTCTGTTCATGCACTCCGGACACACGCCCGACCGCCCCAGCGTTCGCCCGCACACCGAGCAGCGCGCCGCCCCCCGGTCCCCTGCGCCCCCCGTCACCTCCACCGGCGACCGCCCCACGCTCGCCCGACGCTCCGTCGCCAGCCGGGCGAACTCCCGCACCGTCTCCTCGACGTCTCGCGCGAGCGACCGGGTGAACCGCGCCAGCGCCTGGCTGCTCCCGTTCGCCACCAGATCCAACCTACCGTTGCCGATGAACTCCCTCAGCTCCAGGCGCTCTATGTTCTCCAGCGGGACGCGCGCCTGAAGCCTCAGGCCGCCCGCATCCCAACGCACTGCCACCAGCGACTTGTCGGTCGCGATCACCCAGGCGTCGCCGAAATGCCCCGGCCCGTGCAGGTTCGCGTACTGGACTGCCTGCACCTCTTCGCCAGGGGCTTCCTCTTGCAGCCAGCCCTCCACCTCGGCCGGCAAGCCATTGCCCTCGAGCTGCTCTTCTTCGGCTTTGGATAGCGTCGGAACTCGCATAATCGCCTGCTATCTACCTATTCCCATACTGCTCCACATCTGTACGATATCCTCTGCTCCCGAGCCGACAACCCGCCCTCCGCGTATCTGAGATGAACAGAAGGAGCGCGCCCCACCCATTCTGAATACTCGCATCGGCACCGCAGCGTCCTGAAGGCGCCCGCCGGAGCGCCAAATCGCGCATCAGAGGAGAACGTGCCCAATGGTCAACTGGGAAAACACCTTCGACGAGATCAGGCGCGCCGAACCCGAGCTCGCCATCTTGCCCATCGGCGCCATCGAGCAGCACAGCTACCACTTGCCCGTCGCCACCGACTATATCGCAGCACACACCCTCGCCCAGCGGGTCGCCGAGCGCCTCGACGACTGCTACCTCCTGCCCACGCTGCCCTTTAGCTGCTCCCGCGAGCACTGCGACTTCTTCGGCACCGTCTGGCTCCGCCCGTCCACCCTCGCCGCGGTCATCCAGGACCTCGTCGGCGCCCTCCACCACCACGGCATCGCCAAGATCGTCCTTCTCCTGGGCCACGGCGGCAACTGGATTGTCAAGCCAACCGTCCGCGAGATAGACCTCGACCGCAAGGGCGTGCACGTCATCTTCACCACCCCCGACTCGTTCACCGTCGTCCAGGGCGAATTCGCCGACATCCACGCCGGGCAGGCCGAAACCTCGCTCATTATGCACGTGCGCCCGGAGCTGGTCAAGATGGACCGAGCGCGCTCCGACTTCTCTCCCCCGCAGGGCCGCGAGTTCTTCGACTACACAGGCATCGGCCCTGTCAGCCCGCACGGCATCTGGGGCGCACCCAGCAAGGCCACCCCGGAGCAGGGCGAGCAACTCCTGGCGGAGGCGACAGACCGCGCCGTCGCCTACATCAAGGAGACCTTCGCAGAGATCGAGCGGCTGGAGGCGCAGCGCCACAGCTCCGAGCACTGATCCACCTCCTCAGGTATGGTCATGCACTGAGCAACCTCTGCCGCCAGCGCGGTTGGTGTATCGGGAGACTCGCTCCCGATACCCGGCCGCCGCAGGTGCCTCCCTGGTGGCACAGGTTTGCAACCTGTGCAGGCGGCACAGCCGCCTCCGGTAGGGCGGGGTCTCCGCGCCCCGCCATTGTCTTGGCTGTCATTCTGAGCGCA
>Ga0180438_10009654_pt1 | contig 11975 bp, 10 predicted proteins | sample SS_ome_12_FD_132455 | JGI IMG/M metagenome (GOLD analysis project Ga0180438, IMG submission 132455) | Hypersaline lake sediment archaeal communities from the Salton Sea, California, USA - SS_3_D_2 metaG | ecosystem: Environmental > Aquatic > Non-marine Saline and Alkaline > Hypersaline >...
ACACCAAGATTGAAGGCGGCAAGGCGGATGAAGCCTATAACGCCATCAAGAGGTTCCGGGGCTCAACCGCACGGGTCATCAGGGCCACCCTCAGAAACATAACAAGCGACCGGGAACATATTGAAGATATCATTACGGAAAGCATCCTCAATGAGAACAGAGCACTTGACCGTTTCGGCAGTTTCACCCTGGTCATAGCCGCGGTTGCACCGCTTCTTGGCCTGCTCGGGACGGTGACCGGCATGATCCACACGTTTGATATTATTACCGTGTACGGCACCGGGGACCCGAAACTCTTGAGTGGCGGCATCTCGGAGGCCCTTGTGACAACCATGCTGGGACTCATTGTCGCCATCCCGCTCATACTTCTTGGAAACCTTTCCAACGGGTGGGCAGAAAGCATCAAGGATTCAATGGAGCAAAGCGCCCTTCATGTAGTGAACCTCTTTGAGAAATCCGCTGCGGCAAAATGATTGACATCCTCACACGACATCTGGAACAGTTTGCCACCCTGATGAACACCGGTGGCGCGGCCATGTGGATTCTATTCTTTTTGAACCTCCTGCTCTGGTACAGCCTGGGCCACCGGTACTTCACTCTCCGGCGACAGAGCATGCACAATGTCCGCCGTCTGGTGACCAAACACATGGGTGAAGGAGACAAGAGAAAACACAGGGGCATCCTGGATTACGCGATCGTAGACGCTCTCAAAGCCGCCTCCGAAGCCAGAGCCATCGGCAAGAAGCCGAGAAAACATGTTTACGATGCCTTGTGGCCGTACCGGCGCAGAATCAAAGAATACTCCGTCGTGGTGAAGAGCGTTGTCATGATGGCACCGCTCATAGGCCTCCTCGGAACGGTCATCGGGATGATCGAAACGTTTGACGCACTTCAGTCGAGCGCAATGTTCTCACAGGGAACCAGTATCTCGGGCGGTATTTCAAAGGCATTGTTTACCACGGAGCTGGGCCTCCTCGTAGCCGTCCCCGGGCTTATCATCGGGAGGACGCTGGAGAGAAGAGAGCGCAGGTTTGCCATGGAGTTCGACCAGCTGACCAACATTCTTTGCGCGGAGGAATCAACAGGTGCGGCTTAGAAGAAAAGAGCAGAGTGTCAACAATATTGATGTCTCTCCTCTTATTGATATGGTCTTCATCCTTCTGATCTTCTTCATGGTCACCACGACCTTCGTCAAGGACATGAAACTCGACCTGGACCGGCCCACCGCGGCATCGGCGTCCCTTCTGGATGAAAAGGTGATCCGGGTGTACATCGACGGCAACCGTGAGGTCTTTATTGACAACCAGCCGATAAAGATCTGGGCCATTCAGAGTAAACTGAGGGATTTGCTCAGAAGTTCGACAAGCAAGGCTGTCCTGGTCGTTTCAGACACGGACATCCCGGTTGAATCGCTCATCGATGTGATCGATGAGTGCAAATTGAGCGGCGCCAAGGATGTCGCCGTGTCCACCACAAAAGAATTGGGGTAAGCGAATGGCAAACAATACTCTCGGTGCCCTGGTATCCATGTTGTTGGGCGGTTTGTTGATGGTTCAAGGTGTCGTCACGCTTAACAAGGCTGTGGATGCCAGAGAAGAGGTCGTCAAACAGCAGACACGCATTGTCACGATGAAAAAGACCAAGAAGCAGGTGGTCAAGAAAGAAGAGCCCAAGGCAAGGCCGAAACGCAGCACCAAAGCGTCACCCAATGTTCGGCCCCCCGTCTTGAGCGCTGCTTTTGGTGGATTGGCCATGAATATTCCCGAATTCGCGGTGGCCGATATTGAAGGGGATCCCAGAGAACTGCTTGACGACGTCGCCAAGGATATCATCATGACCGAGGAGACCGCTGACAGCAAACCGATGGCGACGTACAGAGCGGCCATCGAGTACCCTGAAGCCGCTGTCGAAAACGGCATCGAAGGGTATGTCGTCATGCATCTTCTGATTGGAAAAGACGGCAGTATCCAGCTGGCCAAGGTGCTCAAATCAGAGCCAGAAGGCGTATTTGACAATAGCGTGTTAGCCGTTATCCAGGATTGGACATTTACCCCTGCCAGATACAAAGGTGAGTCTGTGGCCGTATGGGTAAAGCAGAAGGTTCGTTTCAATCTTTGATTCCTGCCTTTGTTTGAAAGCTGCCGTATGTCGTAATCCGTTCTACAGTCTTCTACTGTGCACTGCGGAAGCCGAAGGATACCTATGAACAAATTCATAACCGTGGTGCTCTTGCTTGTTTCATTCCCATCCCCTGTGCTTGCCCAGGATCTCGCACAAACTGCCGAAGTCGATCGTCTGGCTCTGGCGACTCTCATGATCCATGACGGACGGTATGACAAAGCGGAGGAGGAGCTTTCTCGGGTAGACAAATCAAGCATGAAATTCGATGCCGCCAGGTATTACACGGTTCGGGGTGTGCTCGATTCCAAAACCGATCGCTATGAAAGTGCAATAACCAACTATACAAAGGCACTCAGCGCGACCAAGACCAAGACCTTTCATGCACCCGAGATCGATAAAGGGCAGAAACACCTTTTTTCGGTGGGCCAAAGCCGCAGCGCAGAAGAACCTGAATCCAGTTTCGACCCAGAAAAGGAAAGAAAAGAAAAGCTTGAACAACTCCATGCTTACCTGGCAAAGGCATACTACGAAACAGGAGATTACACCAATACAGCCAAACATCTTGATCTGGCTGGCGACAGGGGAAGGGAGAACGCGGGCCTGTTTGCACTGCGGGCCGAGTGTTATTGGAAGACGGCGAACCCTGATAAAGCCATACATGCGCTGAACACGGGGCTCGAGCTTTTCCCGAATGATGCGCTACTTCTCAAGCAGAAATATCACTATTTTGCAGAGCTGGGGCTTTACCAGGCTGCCATAGAGCATGCCAACCAATATATGGCCGTCACCAACGCTGATGCCAATGAGTATATCATACTGGCACAACTGCTCAGTGAGGCAGGTCAGCTGGATGAGGCAATGCACATCCTTGAAACGGCCAAGGGCAAGTTCCCGGAAAACCCAAAAGTGGATGTGCTTCTCGCTCACACGTATATGAAGCAGGGAATGAATTACACAGCGGCCTATCTCCTTAAGGAAGGCGCCTACAAGGATAAGAAGTACCTGAAAGACGCGGTGGAAATGCACAGGCGGATTAAGGACTATTCGCATGCCATCTTCTTGACAACTCAAATGACCGACAAGGTGGAAAAGCTGAAACAGAAAGTAGCCATCTACCTGGACAGGGGCGAGTTTGAAAAAGCTATCGGTCTCAAAGACGACCTTCGACGGTACAACCTCCTTGAAGATGACAACATGCGCTATGCCCTCGCCTATTCGTACTATATGGCAAAAGACTATCCGAAAGCCGAGTTTCACCTGAAAAGAATCCAGACCGCTGCACTCTTTGACCAAGGCCTTGTGATTCTCCGGAATATTGAAAGGTGCAGAGAAGACATCACGGAGTGCTTCTAGTTGAAACCGGTTGCAGAGCTTTCAATCTTTGTCCTGCTCTTTGCATTTCTCCTGCTCTTTGCGGCGATGCCCCTCTTCGCCGACGCTGCAGGCACTTTAAGCGTATTTGTGTTTCTGGATGACAAGCCTCTGGCCAACATGGAAATTGTAGTAGATGGCAAATCCTCCTATAAGACCGACTCGGACGGTTCACAAAAAATCAGGTTGACAACCGGCCGACACCAGGTCGAGGTATCAGGCAAGAACGAAGCCGGACAAAACCTGGGCTATATCAGGAAGACCATTGAAATCAAGGAAGGCAAAGACACGCAGCTCATCGCCAGGTTTCTATCCGATGAAGATGAACGCATTACGATTGATACCCCCCTTGAAGGCGAAGAAACCAGGGTGGTTGAGTCCTCTGGAAAGGCCTTCCTTCATGGCACGGTTCTTTCCGGGGAGACACAGAAACCGATCTCGAACGCAAGGGTCTTCGTCAGGGGGACGTCGGTGGATGCCCGCACAGACAAAGAGGGGTCTTTTCAGATCGAGGTCCCGGCAGACGTGCCTTTAAGCATTTCGATCGTCCACTCTGAATACGCCTCTCAGACGATCGATGACCTTTCTTTGCCAAAAGGTGAACGTGTCACCAGAGAATTCGAGCTTTCGCCGGCAAGTGTGGAAGTTGAGGAGTTTATCGTCCTGGCGCCCAAAGTGAAGGGCAGTATCGCCAGGGTTGTTGCCGAGGAGAAAGAGGCGGTCTCCATAGCAAACTTCTTGAGTTCGGAAGAGTTACGGAAAAAGGGTGACAGCACGGCTGCCGACGCGTTGCAGCGCGTTGTTAACCTTACGCTTATCGACGGCAAGGATGTGTATGTGAGAGGTCTCGGGGAGAGGTACTCAAATATTGAAATGAACTCGCTGCCCCTTCCATCACCCGATCCACTTAAGAGAGCTGTCCCGCTGGACATCTTTCCGGCAGGGGCCATCCGTTCCATGAAGATCCAAAAGAGTGCCACCCCTGACGTTCCCGCCAGTTACGGCGGAGGATATATCGATATCCGCACCAAAGGCAGTTCCAAAGATGACTACCTAAAGCTTTCGGTTGAGGGAAAAGCCAATACCAACACGTTTAACTATGTACCTACTTATCAGGGGAGTGGGAGGGACTGGCTAGGCCATGACGATGGCTACAGGGAGGTTGATAAGGACCTTCGGGCCAGTGCCCAGGTGGTCGTCGGCGAACGCGTCAAGGGCCTGACAACCAGGGATTTCACGGAGGAACAGCTTTCGCAGTGGACGCAGGGTTTTGTGAACAGGGATTACAATGTGGTTCCAGAGAAACAGCCCCCTGGGTTTTCGCTGGGAGCGGAGTTTTCCTTATCGAGGTCTAGTGACGATCAAGAGCTCTCCCTGTTTGGTTATTACAAATACGAAAACGACTCGATATCCAGAACCGAGGATTACTATAATTACCGTTTTGACTCGAGTACAGGGGAACTGGAACAGGATCCAATCCAATACGGAGAAATCATTAAATCGCTGACCGAGCATGTCCACAATGGCTTCTTCAATTTGGGTTACACATTCGAACAAGTTCTGCATCTGCAATACACGTTTTTGTTCACGCACAATGCCGAGGATATCACCAGGATTGTTGACGGCATTCTGGGGTCGAACGATGAGGATATGACCAGGTACTTTCTCGACTGGGAAGAGCGCACCTTGTACGTGAATCAGCTGTCCGGTGCCTTTGACTATGAACTGTTTGGGAATGACACCAATTTCCGGTTTGGTTGCGAACACGCCCGGGCTGAACTATACCAGCCCAATAACTATAACTACACATACCTAAACGAAGGCGAACCCTATCTGAACCACAAGCTTACAAACAACATTTCCAGCAGACTTGAGAGCAAGGATAGGCTGACTGCATTTTTCGTGGAGAATAAGTTCCATTTCGATCTGTTGAGCAGTGAAGACTTCCTGGATCTCGGTGTATCCAGGAGTTCCAAAGAGCGGGAATCAAGGCAGGAAAGGTTCTTCCTGAGGAAAGTGGGGGCGGGCAGCATCGTCGATGACCGTGAAATGACCGGGACGATCGAGGATGTCTATGACACGTATGTCCGCCCGGACATACCCTACGAAGAGAGAAGCCTCGTGGTAGATCAAATCTTTCTGCCTGCGGACCACTACGACGCCGAGGTCGACCAAACCGATGTTTACGCCAGCCTCATGTTGAAACCCTTCAAGAAGGTAGAAGTCCTTGCTGGTGTCCGGCACGTCGATTTCTCTCAAGTGATCTATCAATATATGGAGGACAGGGACAATCCGGACGAATCCAAAAGAAGGCTGATCCAAAGGGTACCCGAAGAGTTGACGTTCAATGACTTCTACCCGAGCCTGAATGTGAAGTATCTTCTTGACAACAATGATATTGTGGATTTCGCGCTTTACAGAACATACATTGTGCCGGACTTGAGAGAGTTCACCAACGGTGCATACTCTCATCCCTATGAAGTTGCAACGATCATCGGAAATCCCGACCTGGTCAACACGGATATCTACAGTATTGACGTCAAATACGGCCACTATTTTTCAGGCATTCAGAACATCAAGTGTGGCCTGTTCTTCAAGTACCTTGTCGATCCCATTGAAGATGCCCTGGCCCTGTCGTCCTCACTGCCGGTTTACACTTTTATCAACACGGATGTTGCCATCCTTTATGGGGTGGAAATTGACGGCCGGAAGGATTTTTCATTCATTCATAAATCAATGAAGAACTATTACATATCCGGCAACTTTTCGTATACGAAGTCTGAGGTCACTCTCACCGAAGAGCAGGAAACCCTCTACAGCACAAACAAGAGAGAGCTTCAGGGGCTTTCACCCATTGTTGTGAATCTCACCCTTGGATATGACACGAAACGCCGCAGCATCACCCTTTCTTTCAACAAGATGGGTGAAAGAATCAGGAAAGTCGGGTTGATCGATGGCGAGAATCGCTTCCCGGATCAATATGAAGACCCGGCTCCCCTGCTGGACTTCGTCTGGATAGAGAACTTCAGGAATGGCATCACCTTGAGAGCGAAGATTGAAAACATCCTGCAGCAAAAAACCGTTTGGAGGCAAGGTGATAGAGTAACCAGGGAATTCACGAATCCCATGGAATTCAGTCTCAGAGTATCATACAAGTTTTAGTCCGAACAGCCTGTTCATTTACCGATCCAAAGGAAGGGGGATTCGCTATGTCGTGTCCCCTTTTCTTAATGAGGCATATTGACTCCCCGTTAGGGAACATGCCACAAACCGAGCCCGGCGCAAGAAACAGGCGATACGGGAGGCCATTTCCTTGGATCTAAACCTCTTGCTGTACCTCCTCCTCTTCCTGCTCTTACTGGGCCTCTCCGTCTACTCGATTGTCAGGAAGAGACTCGACGAGCACGGGATTCGGGACGAACCCGCTTCTTCTGGAGGCCCGACCACCGACCCGGAGGGGAGGAGTGGAGACACGGGCGGATGAAGCCAATCCTCTTTCGTCTTGCCGATGGTTCTTATCTTCATTCAGGACCTTTCATGCTCTTCATCGGTGGCCTGGCCGCCATCGTCCTCATCGCCTTGGAGATGAGAAGGACGGGTGAAAGACCCGAGGAGATCTATCCGCTCTTGCTCCTGCTCTTGATCGCCGCCATATTCGGGGCCCGCATTCTCTACTGCATCGACTTCCACGAGCAGCACTCGTATGGCCTTCTCGACGTTCTCAAGTTCTGGAAGGGAGGGTTGGCTCTTCACGGTGGGGGCATTCTCGCCTTTGTCACCTATACTCTGTACACCAGCTGGAGACGATTGGACTTCTGGGGAACAGCAGACCTGTTTACACCCCCGGCAGCTCTGTTCATCTTCTTCGCGAGAATCGGATGCTTTCTGACGGGTTGCTGCTACGGGAAGCAGTGTGATCCTGACTTTCCCCTTGCCCTGACCTTCACGAACCATTCCGCGAGTGCTCCGAAGAACGAGGCCCTTTACCCAACCCAGCTCGCCTTCGCCGCAGCCGCCCTCCTCGTTCTTGTCGTGGTCTGGGTAAGGAGAAGGAGGAGGAGGTTCGAGGGCGAGATCACCCTGATGGGGATCTCCTTGTTCTCCCTTCTCGCTTTTTTCATCGAGTTCTTTCGTGCGGACTTGAGGGTGCTCTATGCGGTAGGCGGGGTTACCCTCTCCCAGAACCAGGTCATGAACGCCTTGATCCTTCTGGTTTCGAGCCACCTGTACATGGTTCGACGGAGAGAGTCAGGGGGCAGCCCGGACTGAAGTAGGCTGCCCTTGACACAGCGGGACAGGTTTTTCTATCCTGTTAAGTTATGGATTTTGAATAGGAATCGAATCATCTCGGCCCTGGGCACGTAGGGAAGGCCGTCCATGAGAATTGAATTTCAGCGAAAAGTCGACCGGATCGTCGGGAAGTTGATCTGCCGGATTCTCTCCGTGTTCTATCGGAGAGGGGTAACTCCACCCCTTGATCACACCCCGAAACGGATATTGATCATTCTCCTGTCCGAGATGGGGAGTCTTGTCCTGGCCCACCCGATGTTCTGTCACCTGAAGGAGAAGTTCCCCGGTGTGTCTCTCCACGTTCTCCTGTTCGAGAAGAACAAAGAGTGCCTGGAGGTCCTGGATACGGTTTCGCCTGAGAACATCCTTACGATAAACGACAAGACCTTCTCCCAGTTCGCAGGGAGTTGCTTCACGTCGTTGATCAGGATGCGAAAACAGAAATACGACGTGGTTATCGATTGCGAGCTGTTTGCGAGGATCAGCAGCATCTTCTCCGTACTGAGTGGAGCGCCTCTCCGCGTCGGGTTTCATCCCCATACACAGGAAGGACTCTACCGCGGGGATTTCATCAATCGGCCAGTACTCTACAATCCCTACCACCATATCTCACAGCAGTATCTGACCCTCGCCGACGGGATCGATTCAACGACGGTTCCCAGTGCGAAACGTTTGATGATGGTGCAGGAGCTGGAAGCCCCGGCGATCCAGTTTGGGCAGGATGAGATGGAGCGGATGAGGAAACGAGTGGCCGATGATTTTCCTCAGATCCTTGGAAAGGAACTGGTACTGATCTACCCGAGCGGAGGGATCCTGCCGATTCGTGCGTGGCCGCTGGACCATTACTGCCGGATTGCCAGAGAACTTGTCTCAATGGAGTATGCCGTTGGGGTGATTGGCTTGGCAGAGGACCGCCCCTTTGGTGGCCGCATCTTGTCCTTCTGCGGTCAGGAGAGCTGCATCGATTTGACGGGGTACACGAAATCGATCCGCGAACTGATGATCCTGTTCCATTTTGCCTCTCTCCTGATCACGAATGACGGTGGTCCCGTGCATTTTGCCTCCATGACACCGATACCTACCATGGCCTTCTTCGGCCCTGAGTCGCCCGTCCTGTACGGAAGCCTGGACCGGAAAGCGGTGAACTACTTCCTGGGGATTTCGTGCTCGCCTTGCCTGACCGCCTACAATCACCGGAACTCCCCATGCGACGGAGACAACGCCTGTCTGAAAGAAATCTCCCCGGAACAGGTACTCGAAAAGGCGCTCGAGATACTCAGGAACGAAAAGCGGCCCGTCGCCAGGGCCCTTGCCGACTGAGAACCTTTCTCCGGCCGGCCTGGAGAGGGTTTTTATCTGGAGCTTGCAGGGCACGCCTATCAGCTTAACAAAATTATCATCATTCACTAATGACTCCATGAAGAGCAACCCGCATACTTGTCCTGCCCGGGAGATGTGCCCGCTCTAGGCGTTCCGCGGCTCCTTTGTTGTCGCCCCCGCACCGAACCCGGGTTAACGCAGGGTTCACAGTTGGTTAACAATTTCTTAACATTTATGGTCTATGTTTGTGTTTTTGGTAGGATGGTGCCGGATCCAGCCCCCGGAACGCGGACTGGCCGGTGGACGGAACGTAAACCCAGAGCACAGAAGGAGGAGGAAGAAAGATGAGATGCAAACCCCTTATGATTGCCCTTTTGCTGGTTTCCTTTGCAGCGGTTCCCACCGTTTGGGCGGGAAACATCGTGATCAAAGGCTCGACCACGGTTCTCCCGATTGCCCAGAAGGTCGCGGAGGCCTACATGAAGGCAAACCCGGAGGTGAGGATCTCCATATCGGGTGGTGGATCCGGGAACGGGATCAAGGCCCTCATCGACGGCATGACCGACATTGCCGACAGTTCCCGGTTCATCAAGGACAAGGAAGTGGAACAGGCGGTGGCAAACGGTCAGTACCCCGTACCCTTTGCCGTAGCCTACGACTGCATCGTTCCGGTCGTGCACCCGAGCAATTCGGCGGGGAACATCAGCATGGACCAGCTTAAGGCGATCTACCAGGGCCAGATCACCAACTGGAAGGAATTGGGCGGTCCGGACCTGAAGATCACGGTCATCTCACGGGATACATCCTCAGGGACGTACGAGGTTTGGGAGAAGATCGTCATGCGGAAGGAAAGGGTCTACCCCGGGGCACTCCTGCAGGCATCCAACGGTGCGGTTGCCCAGGCTGTGTCCAAGAACAAGAACGCGATCGGGTACATCGGGATCGGATACCTGAACGAGAACGTGAAGGCCCTGACCGTGAACGGTGTCGAGGGAACCCCGGAGACGACCCTGAACGGAAAGTATCCGATCAGCCGGCCCCTTTACATGTTCACCCGGGGCTGGCCGACAGGGGACACGCTCAACTTCATGAACTACGTTCTCCATCCGGAAAAGGGCCAGCAACTCGTCGGTGAGGCCGGCTTCGTGCCCCTGTACTGATCCTACGTTGAGGCGGTGAAGCCGCAGTCAATAGGTAGTAAGGGGTCAGGGATCAGGGGTCAGGCCACCGCCTCATCCCCCAAGAAAGGGCAGGAACAGGAATGGCGACACTGCAACGGCCAAAGGAATGGGCGATCCGTTCCACTTTCTTCTGTGTGGCCCTGGCTTCGATCACGATCCTCATCCTGATCGTCGTCTTCCTCTTCGCCGAAGGGCTGCCCATTCTGAAGCATGTTTCCTTAAAGGGTTTCCTCTTCGGCAGGTACTGGTATCCCACGGCCGATCCACCGGATTTTGGGATCTACCCGCTGATTACGGCTTCCATCGCCGTTACCCTGCTGTCGGCCCTCTTCTCGATCCCCTTAGGTGTGATGACAGCGATCTATCTTGCAGAGATCGCCACGCCCCGGGTGCGTGAATGGGTCAAGCCGATCGTGGAACTGCTCGCGGCCCTGCCGTCGGTGGTGATCGGCTTCTTCGGAATGGTCGTGGTCGCCCCTTTTCTGCAGAGCTTGTTCGACATTCCCACGGGCTTGAACCTCTTCAATGCTTCGGTGATGCTCGCCTTCATGTCGATCCCCACCATCACGAGCATCTCTGAGGACGCGATCTACAGCGTTCCCGTGGAGCTGAAGGAGGCGTCTCTGGCGGTGGGGGCGAATCACTGGCAGACCATCTCTCGCGTGGTCGTGCCCGCGTCTCTGTCAGGCATCAGCACGGCCGTCATCCTGGGCATGTCCCGAGCCATCGGGGAGACCATGGTCGTGCTCATGGTGGCCGGGGGGGCGACGCTCGTTCCTTCGTCCCTGTTCGATCCTGTCAGGCCCATGCCGGCAAGTATCGCAGCCGAGATGGCGGAGGCCCCGTTTCGGGGCGATCATTACTATGCCCTGTTCGCGACTGGCGTGGTTCTGTTCCTGTTCACATTGCTGTTCAACCTGGTGGCAGACTACTACGCACAGAAGTACAAGCAGGTGGGAGCCGCCACACTTTGAGGCCCCGCTTCGCTGGGGCGGAGGGAAAAGGTGAAAGGCGAAAGGCGAAAGGGATGAATCAAGTACTGACGAGCGAATCTGTGTCCGCCGTGCGACGCGGCAGAACGAGGCGTCGCATGTTGCAGACGATCATGTTCGGACTGTTCCGGGGGGCAGCGGCACTGAACGGCCTCGTGTTGTTCGTGGTGGTTATCTTTCTCGTCGCCAAGGGGTGGCGTGCGATCAACTGGGACTTCCTCACGCAGCCGCCGGCTGACGCGATGACCACAGGAGGGATCCTCCCCTGCATCGTCGGGACCTTGTACCTGAGCCTGGGCGCGCTCCTGGTTGCGTTTCCGATCGGGGTTGCCTCTGCCATCTACCTTCACGAGTATGCGCGGCCCGGCCGGACGATTCGTGTGATTCGACTCGGGATCAACAACCTGGCAGGCGTGCCGTCCGTGGTCTTCGGGCTCTTTGGTTTGGCCTTCTTTGTTATCTATCTGAAGATGGGGGTCAGCATCCTGGCAGGCGCACTCACCCTGGGGGCCCTCACCCTGCCCGTGATCATCGGAGCCTCGGAAGAGGCCCTGCGATCCGTCCCCCAGTCCTATCGGGAGGCTTCGCTGGCACTGGGTGCATCTCGATGGCAAACCATTTCCCGGGTGGTCTTGCCGGCGGCCCTGCCCGGGATCCTTACCGGCGCCATCCTGGGCCTGAGTCGGGCCGCGGGTGAGAC
>Ga0180438_10009655_pt1 | contig 11973 bp, 9 predicted proteins | sample SS_ome_12_FD_132455 | JGI IMG/M metagenome (GOLD analysis project Ga0180438, IMG submission 132455) | Hypersaline lake sediment archaeal communities from the Salton Sea, California, USA - SS_3_D_2 metaG | ecosystem: Environmental > Aquatic > Non-marine Saline and Alkaline > Hypersaline >...
CAGTAAACGGTGAACGGTAAACGGATTAATTGATGGGTCTGCGACTCTGCACCTTTTGCTGTCTTTTACTCTATGCCCTTTACCCTAAGCTCCATGCCCTATCAAATCCGCAATCCGAAATTGTCAAGGTGCATAGTGCCTACTGCATAGTGCTTAGTAAAAGAGCCACCGGCTAGATGCCTGTTTCGACTGAACTCAGCCAGCGCAAAATATGTTCTGCCACCTCCTGTGGCGACAACACGTCTGTTTCCACCTGTAAATGCATGGCCTCATCATATAGGGGCAATCTTTCTGCAAAAACCTCCTCGATCTCAGCGACAGAGTCATAACCATGGAGAGGAGGCCGCTGACGAGCGCTGTCTATGTCCGCCTCCATCCGCTCAGCAATGGTCGCAGGGCTGGCATGCAGCCAGACGACTTTACCGCTGCCACGCATTGTGGCTATATTCTCCTCCGCTGTTACCACGCCACCGCCTGTAGAAATCACCTGCTTTGTAGCTTGACTGAGCCTCTCGAGCAACTGGGCTTCACGCTCCCTGAAATATTTCCAACCCCGGCTGGCGACAATCTCTTCAATTGGGATGCCCGCCTCTGCCACTAATTCGTTATCTATATCCACGAAAACCCAGCCGAGAGTATCAGAGAGTATGCGTCCTACGCTGCTCTTGCCCGTGCACCGATAGCCAATAAGGTAAAGATTCACAACGGATCCCCTGAACAATCACTATTACTATGAGACTGTTCGACAAGGCCATAAATCCCTCCCCCTTGACGGGGGAGGGTTAGGGTGGGGGTGTCCCCCTCCCCTTTATCCCCTCCCGCCAGGGGAGGGGAAAGTGTTTGTAAGACAAACACTTATGCAATTTCTAATTCGACATTTTTTCAAGGAATTCTATGGTAGCAGGGTGATGGGATATTTGCAAACAACTGGATTGATAGGTAAAGACACATAAAGGGGAGTAAGGGGAATGGAGAAATCTCCCGGCCCTAGCAAGGGCCGGGAGATTTTTTATTGATTCTTACGCGGCAAGCTGGAATACCTTCTCAGTTGCCTCGCGAATTTCGTTGGGGGTGAAGGGCTTGGGCAGGTAAGCAACAGCCCCTAACCTAGCAGTCTCTTTTGCAGTCTCTATGCTGGCGTATCCGGTAATAATGATCACCATGGTCTCCGGTCTCTTCTCACGGATCGCCCGCAGAAGCTCAAGGCCCTTTACGCCAGGCATCTTTAAATCTAAAAGAACTAACTTGTAAGCTCTCTGTTCTACCTTCTGAAGAGCCTCGTCTTTAGTAACGGCCTGTTCTACTTGGTAACCCTTCTTGGCCAGGACCTTTCTGATATTGTTATTAACCGCTACCTCGTCATCTATTATCAGCACATCTGGCTGGGCAGCCATTTCGACTACTTCGGCGGCAATTTCTACAGGCTCAGGCTCGTCTGCCGTAAATCTAGCAGCATTCTTCTTCAGTTCCGCATATGGAAGGAAAGCATAGCCGTCGCGCTCGACATACTGAACATACTCCGGCCCGGTTATGGCAGCCACCTCTTCATAATCGAAAGGCATATCGATGCCAATGAGCTTGGTTGGGTCAAACCCCTGCTTCTTCTGAGCTGCCTTTTTCTTTCTTGCCTCTATTTGGGGACATTTCCCGGTCTTCATTCCCCCTTTGCATGTCCCTCCTACCTTGGCGAAGATCTCGCAGATCATTCCTCCCAATTCACAGTAGTTTTCTAAAAGCTCTGGCCTGGGAGCTCCGCCAACGGGGATATCCGAACGGCTCAAAGTCTTAGCGTACTCTTCATCCGTATATTGCGCCACCTCATCTTTGTCAAAAGGGCTATCAATATCTATAACATTAACAGACTCTATCTCTTGCTCCGTCGCTGATGCTTCAACCAATTCACCTGACAGAGCCAGCTCCACCGGCAGTCTTAACTCATCCGGGGTAAAGGGCTTGGGGATGTAGTCCAGGGCTCCCAGCCTGATTGCTTTGACCGCTGTATCGGTGGATGCATAGGCGGTGAACATTATAACTTTGGTTAGTGGCCATTGATTCTTAACGAGTTTAAGAAGTTCGAGGCCATTCTTCCCCGGCATGATTATGTCAGAAAGCAAGAGTCCATAAGATTCCTTGGCCATCTTTTCCAAAGCTTCGTCTGCACTCAGAGCATAGGTAATTTCATAATCTTCTTGGGATAGGATCTTTTTTACATTTCTGCAGATCTTCTCCTCATCGTCCACTACCAGAATTTTAGTCTTTGTTTCCATTTTCTCCCCCATTTTTGAATCTAGTATTAATTTGGTCTCAATGCAAAGTTCATATGTTTTGACAAAGTTGTATGACTCCTTTAGCAGGGTGTATGCCAAAGTCGCCAATACCATGTAAGCATTGGAAATAATAGATAAAAACTTAGTGAGGGAACAATCTAGGGCTGGATTATGTATAAAAAAAATATACACTTATTTCAATAAAATGAAAAGCTGCGCCAAACTAATCTCCTCAAAATTTGATATAAGTCAATCTTTTGATATTCTTTATAAAAACTTTGAATACTCAGCCCAAAATCAGCAGTATCTCAGTTTGAATTTATAGGCTCCCCATGGTGTATATAAAAAAAATACAGAGTATAAGTTTTTATGATCATCTCTAATTATCTCACTCGATTTTGCCGGAAGGGGTCGACCTTTTCTTTTTGCCAACCTGAGTCCGCCGCTGAAGCTTGATTCCATGTTTTTTCATAAGATTTTGGAAATTGCTTCGCTGTAGCCCGACCTTCTTTGCCGCCTGGGTCACGTTCCAATTATTCAGGGTCAGAGCGTTTAGAACGAAATTTTTTTCAACCTCACTAACCGCCTTCTGCCTGATCTCCTTCTTGATTCTTTTTAGTTCCTCGTTAGTGGCTGGTATATGCTCGATTAGTTGTTCGAAGTCATCTGTAAATGGGAGCTCTTTCAAGGTTATTTGCTCTTTGTCGCTGAGAATGACCGCTCTTTCAACAGCATTTCTTAACTGCCTTACATTTCCAGGCCAGTCGTACTGGGTCAACTTATTTACCGCACCAGCATCAAAGCCCAAGATATTCTTTCCTAGGCTGCGATTAAACTGCTCCAGGAAATGATAGGCAATGGGCAAAATATCCTCTTTTCTTTCCCTCAACGGCGGCATGCTGATGGGGTAGACAAAAATTCTGTAATAGAAATCTTCCCTGAAAGATCCCTGGGTTACCATCTCGTTCAAATCTTGATTCGTGGCTAGGATGAGGCGAACATCCACGCTTTGGGTAATAGTGCTACCCAGAGGTAAGAATTCCCGAGCCTCCAAAAAGCGAAGGAGCTTGGCCTGTACCTCCAGAGAGATATTTCCTATCTCGTCTAAAAAAACCGTACCCCCATCTGCCACCCTGAAAATACCGGGTTTGTCCTGATGGGCCCCGGTAAATGCTCCTTTGGTGTGACCAAATAGTTCACTTTCCAGTAAGCTATCTGAGATGGTTCCGCAGTCGACAGCAAAAAATGACGCCTTACTCCTTTCACTGTTGGCATGTATTGCCCTGGCGATCAACTCTTTTCCTGTGCCGCTTTCACCGTAGATAAGAACAGTTGAATCTGTAGGTGCAACTTTCCGCACCATGTCGATTACTTTTTTTATCTTGGCACTGTCACCAACTAGTTGGTGAGAAAATGTTCGTAGATCTCCCTGTTTCTGCCTAAGCTCTCTGTTCTGAAGCTTAATAGCTTTTTCCGCAATAGCCTGGCGCACAACACCGCGCAGTTCATCTGGAGTAAAAGGCTTTGGCAAGTAGTCAAACGCCCCCAGCTTCATTACTTCTACCGCAGAAGAAACGCTGGCGTAGCCAGTGATCACAATAACCATGGTGTCAGGCTGTGTCGCCTTCACCCGCCTGAGAACCTCCATTCCTCCCAAACTGCTCATTTTCAAATCAGTTATGATTAGATCAAAGGGCTCCGCCTCCATCATCTTTAGGGCGTCATATCCATTTAGAGCATATTCCGCTTCGCATTCAATCTTAGATAATATCTTCAGACAATTCTGACAGATAGATAGTTCGTCATCTATGACCAAGATACGGGGACTACGATCAATGGTCATCCTTGTCTCCATGGTCTAGGGGAAATTCAACGGTAAAACTAGTCCCTTGGCCCTGCTTGCTTTTCGCCTTTATGGTCCCACCGTGCTGTTGAATGATGCCATGGGTAATGGCCAATCCCAGGCCCGTACCACTTTCTTTGGTGGTAAAAAAGGGATCAAAAATCCTGGCCATGTTTTCCTCTGATATACCTTCGCCTGTGTCGCAAACCTCAAGCTCAATCGTATCGGTCTCGGAAACAAATTTGGTGCTAATAGTGACTTTTCCTCCGGGATCGGTCACTTCTATGGCGTTGAGTATCAAGTTAATCAGGGCCTGTTCAAGCTGATCTTTATCCATATTAGCTGCTGGCAAATCCTCCGCCAGGCTTTGCTCTAAAGTCACATCTTGGAAGGCCGCCTGTTTCTTTGTGAGCACAACAGATTCCTTAACCACATCATTAAGATTGTGTTGTTTTTTTACAGGCTTACTCTGGCGAGCAAAATCCAGCAAGCTACTGACGATCTTGCGACAGCGCAAGGCTTCGTCGGCTATGGTTTGCAATTCCTGGTAATTTGGATCCTCGGAATCGGTATCCTCTTGGATCAACATGGCGCTGGTCAAAATTGTGGTCAGGGGATTATTGATTTCATGGGCAACACCCGCTGCCAAACGACCGATGGAAGCCAGTTTATCTTGTTGCATCATAACCTTCTGAATATCAATATCCGTGGTTATGTCTCTTGCTACTTCTATCGCCCCCACTACCTCACCATTGTCTAGAAGGGGATAGCAGGAAATGGAATAGAAAAGTTCCTTGTCACCTTTGTCCAAATGTACATGGGTCACCCGGAATGGCTTACCGCTCTTGACGGTCTGGACAAGTGGACAGGGATGATCTTTCCCTGAACATGGGGCACTTTCGCGGTGCAGGATTTCGTAACAGTACCGACCAATGGCGTCCTTTCGGTGCATGCCCAATTTATTAGCCAGAGTCGCGTTTATATCTAAAACTCGGTGATTAGACGCCATAACTATAACGTCTTCCTGAATGAGTTCGTTGATTAGAACGTTATAAATTGCCCTAGTTTCCTGAAGTTTCCTTCTTGCTTTTTGCTCAATCCTGGAAGAGAGGGTGAATTCCCAAAAGAGCGTTGCAGTTTTGTGGTTGATCGCCCTGACCGTTTCTTTCTTCTTTAGCAGGATGTCTTCGTATACATCCTCCTTGCCGGTAAGTTCTATTATGAGATCTATATCATCTCTGTTGAAAAAATCGTTGTAATCCCTGGTGACGAAGAGACCTGTTTTTTTAGCCTTAACCAGACCGGGAGCATTCTCCTCAGGGTCGGCCACTGCAACTACTTTAGGATGCATCTCCCGAAAGGTGTGTTTTTCGATGGAATCCAAAAGAGTACGACACCGAGTACCCCCACCTACAATGGCAATATTCATATTGCATCTCCAGATTTACGAAAGTTATGCCTAACCCGGATATTTGATGAATTGCTTCATGGAATATCCGGGCTGGATCTTGCTATAAATATACTAGATTTCAAGGATGAGGTCATTGGGGATGCCCTGCAAAAAAGAAACCTGTCTTCACCAGACAGGTCCTGTCAAAATCAAACGCCTGTCCTGGGTTATTTGGCAAAAACTTTTACGGCCGTCTTGCCAAGCTCTCCCAGGTTCTTGACTACAGTAATGCCAGCCCCCTCCATGGCCTCGATCTTGGCCTGGGCTGTTCCACTGGAACCACTAATGATTGCTCCAGCATGACCCATTCGTCTGCCGGGAGGCGCGGTTAGTCCTGCAACAAAACCAATAACTGGCTTGCTAACTTCCCGGACGATGAACTCAGCAGCGTCCTCTTCCGCTGAGCCACCAATCTCGCCAACCATTACAATCCCGTTGGTTCCGGGATCTGCCTCGAATAGCTTCAAGGCATCGATGAAATTCGTCCCAATAACGGGGTCGCCGCCGATTCCCATGCAGGTGGACTGTCCCACCCCATTCTTGCTCAACTGATCGACCACCTCGTAGGTCAGAGTACCGCTCCGGGAAACCACTCCCACAGAACCTTCCAGGTGAATGGGACCGGGCATGATTCCTACTTTACATTTCCCGGGTGAGATTATACCGGGACAGTTGGGACCAATAAGGTGCGAACCACTGTTTTTCACTACATGGTAGACCTTCATCATATCCAACACCGGTATGCCTTCAGTAATGGCCACGATTACCTCGATCCCGGCAAAAGTTGCTTCCATAATGGCATCTGCAGCAAAAGCCGGGGGCACAAAAATCATGGAAACATTGGCACCGGTCTCTCGTCTTGCCTGCTCCACAGTGTTAAATACCGGGATGGAATCCATTTGCTGGCCGCCCTTACCGGGAGTCACCCCCGCCACCACTTTGGTGCCGTATTCTGCGCACTGGCGAGTGTGAAATTGACCCTCTTTGCCGGTTATTCCCTGAACCACTAAACGCGTGTTTTCATCAACCAGTATGCTCATATCAACCTCTCAGTTTAAAAGCTATCAGCGATCAGCTATCAGCCGTCAGCTCTTATCGGTAGGCGATGCCCACCTTACATATTCGGGCGAGGCGGGAGACGAAGGATGTCGAATCTATCAATGCTTTTTTCTCGTCTCGCTCGTCTCGCACGTCTCGCTCGTCTCGCAGATGCCCTATACGCTCTTGGCGATTTCAGCAACTTTCGAGGCGGCATCCCAAACGTCCCTGGCCACTTGCAGATCCAGGCCGGACTCATCTAGAATCCTGCGACCTTCTTTGACGTTGGTACCTTCCATGCGGATCACCACCGGTACTTGCACCCCAACTTTATTGGCTGCCTCGACCACACCACGGGCCAGTATGTCACAGCGCAATATACCGCCAAATATATTGATTAAAACTCCCTTGACATTCTTGTCGCTCAAAATAATACGAAAGCCATTTTCCACCATTTCGGCGGTTGCCCCTCCTCCCACATCAAGAAAGTTGGCCGGTTCAGCCCCGGCCAGTTTAATTATGTCCATGGTAGCCATGGCCAGACCAGCACCATTGACCATGTTGCCGATGTTGCCATCAAGCTTGATGTAATTGAGGTTGTACTTGGAGGCCTCCACTTCTAGGGCCTCCTCTTCGCTGAGATCGCGATACTCGACAATCTCCTTTTGACGATAGAGGGAGTTGTCATCGATATTGATCTTGGCATCCAAAGCGATGAGCTTCTTGTCTTTGGTAATTACCAAGGGATTGATCTCCACCAAGGAACAGTCGTACTTCATGAAGAGGTTGTAGAGTTTAGACACCAGGGGGATAAACTGTTTTACCACCTCCGGCTCCAGGTTCAAGCCATAGGCCAGAACGCGGGCCTGAAAGGGTTGCAAGCCTTCTCCAGGCCTCACCTGTTGCTTGATGATCTTCTCCGGGGTACTGGCGGCCACTTCCTCGATATCCATGCCCCCAGCCTCACTGGCCATGAACACCAAGCTAGCCGTGGCCCTGTCCGGCACCACCCCTAAATAAAGCTCCTTGTCGATTGCCAAACCCTCCTCTACCAAGACCTTGCCAACGATCTTTCCTTCTGCGCCGGTTTGATGGGTGACAAGGGTCATCCCCAAGATCTCGCTAGCTACTTTCGCTGCCACCTCGGCCGACTCGGCCAACTTGACGCCCCCTCCTTTGCCTCGGCCACCCGCGTGAATTTGTGCCTTCACCACCACCGGCAAAACCGCCAGCTCTTCGGCAACTTCTTTGGCCTCATCCACATTAAAGGCCACCCGGCCCCTTGGTATGGGAATGTCAAATTTGTCAAACAACTCCTTTGCCTGATACTCGTGAATGTTCATGGTTCAATTCTCCACTTAAATGTATTAACCACAGAGATGATTTTAGATTTTAGATTGTCATAAGTATAAACCAGAATATTTTCCAATCTGCAATCCACAATCAACAATCTGAAATTCCAGCTCTCTGTTTCCTCAGTGGTCGCTGTGGTTCTATCAATCACATCGCGACCAGGAGGTCGCTCCTACAGAACAAATTTCTGACTAGACGCTAGGCGCTCTGCGCTATGCACTATGCGGTCAAGCCCGATTCATCTTTATGACAAAAAGAGAAGAGATTATCAAGGATATTAGCCAAGAAAATTTGCAGCATGAGCCCAACAGGTAAATGACATGAATATATCCATTTTCAATTGATTTTTACATGAATTTTGGTTACAATTTGATACTCGTGCAACAATGCACAAAGTTTCAACCGGGATAGAGACAAATTTCACATTTTGCTTGACAACCATTACCCCCCATACTAGAAAATGTTGTCTTAGTAGATAAACACTGGGGCTTCAGCCCTGTCCAGGGGGTCAACCGGTGCACCGACCAAACGTGGCCGTCCTTTTTTGCCAGCAAACTGCCCTTTTGTTTCAACTCACCTCGTTGCAGGAGAAAATATGAGTGCCAAGAAGAAAAAAAATGGAACCATCGGTTCAGTCTTGGTGGTAGGCGGAGGTATCGCCGGAATGCAAGCAGCTCTGGATCTGGCGAATTCCGGCTATTACGTCTACCTGCTTGAGAAATCCCCTGCCATCGGCGGAGTAATGGCGCAGCTCGACAAGACCTTTCCCACCAACGAATGCGCCATGTGAATTATCTCTCCTAAACTGGTCGAGGTCGGCCGGCATTTGAATATAGAGTTGATCACTCTCGCTGACTTAGTAAGCGTGGACGGACAACCAGGCAAGTTCAAGGTGAAGGTAAATAAGCGAGCCCGCTATATTGACCCTGAGCTCTGTACAGCCTGCGGTATTTGTTATGCAAACTGTCCGGTGACGAATGAGCCATATCCTAAAAAAGCTCGGGAGTAAAGGTCTAAGCCTGAGCCAAAATGAACTGGGAGGGAATATCCGTGGCTGAAAGCGCAACTTCACAGGAGATGGCAAAGATGGTGGAGCAGCCTGAAATTGATTTCAGGGCCTTAGACGATCTGATAAAAGAGAGGTTTGCTGGGGACCAAGAGAATCTCATCATGATCTTGCAGGCGATCAACAAAGAGTACAATTACCTCCCCAGACCTGCTCTAAACTACGTCTCCACCAGGCTCGACGTTCCGTTGAGTCAGATATATGGAATAGCTACTTTTTACAGCATGTTTAGCCTTGAGCCGAGGGGCAGAAATATCGTTACCATTTGTCTTGGTACTGCCTGTCACGTCCGTGGGGGCGAACGGATCAAAGAAAGGCTAGAAAGCCATTTAGGCATTCACGCTGGTGATACCACAGAAGATATGCGTTTTACCTTGGAGACGGTTCGCTGCATTGGCTGCTGTAGTTTAGGGCCTGTGGTTACTATTAATGAAAAGGTATACGCCCGCACTGACTCAGAGAAAACTCTTAAGACCTTGGACCAGTATGAATAAAGCCACTGTAAACCGAGAAGGCGTCGAGTCATGAGGATAACCAAGAAAGATCAATTACAGAAGATAAGGGGTGAGGTGCAGGACTCTATTTATGCACCAACGCTGCTTAAGATAAATGTCGGCATGGCTACCTGCGGCATAGCTGCTGGGGCCAAGGACGTCTACGATAAAGCCCGCGAGATATTTAATGAACAGGAGGTGCTGGTAGCCAGAACCGGCTGTTTGGGGTTGTGCGAGGAAGAGCCGCTGGTGGACATCCAAACGCCAGGCCAGCCCCGCATTGTCTACCGGCGCGTCTCTGCGGACAAGGTTATGGAGCTGGTGGAAGCTCATCAGAAAGCTGAGTACCTGGAAAAAGCCATTCTTGGCCAGATGAAGGACCCTCGCTCCATCCTTGAAGACGACATAGACAATCCTTTGAAAACTATATTTTCTAGCAACTCCATTCCCACCTTGGAAGAAATACCTTTTTACAGCAAGCAGCTAAAGATAGCCCTGAGGAATTGCGGTTACATAGATCCTGAGAGCATTGAAGAGTATATAGGTAGAGGCGGCTACTTCGCAGCCTTCCATGCCCTGCACGACATGGAGCCGGAAGAGATTATTGAGGCTATCAAAATCTCGGGACTCAGGGGAAGAGGGGGAGGCGGCTTTCCCACCGGGATAAAATGGGCAACCTGTCGTAAGGCTCACGGGGAGAAAAGATACGTTATCTGCAATGCCGACGAGGGCGACCCCGGCGCTTACATGGACAGGAGTGTCCTGGAAGGTGATCCTCACAGTGTGCTGGAGGGCATGATCATAGGGGCTTATGCTATTGGCTCCAATGAAGGTTTTATCTATGTGCGCAACGAATACCCTTTGGCTGTGGTCAGACTGATTGAAGCCATCAAGCAGGCTGAAAATCACGGCCTATTAGGCGACGACATTTTGGGCAGTGGTTTCAACTTCAACATAAAGATCAGCACCGGAGCAGGTGCTTTTGTCTGCGGTGAGTCAACCGCCTTGATGCGCTCTCTCGAGGGTAAGGTTGGCAGGCCCCGGGCCAAATACATCCATACGGTAGAGAAGGGATACCGCGACAGTCCCTCCACTCTCAATAACGTGGAGACCTGGGCCAACGTGCCGGCAATTATGAGCAAGGGAGCCGAATGGTACGCCTCTCTCGGCACCGAGAAGAGCAAGGGTACCAAGGTCTTTTCCTTGGTAGGCAAGGTGAAAAACACCGGTTTGGTGGAAGTGCCCATGGGCACCTCTCTTAGAACGATCATCTACGATGTGGGGGGAGGAATTCTCAGGAAAAAGAAGTTCAAAGCCGTGCAGACCGGTGGCCCCTCAGGTGGTTGCGTTCCCGAGGGATTGCTCGATCTGCCTGTGGATTACGAACGACTCACCCAGGCGGGCTCCATGATGGGCTCTGGCGGAATGATCGTCATGGACCAGGATACCTGTATGGTGGACGTGGCCAGGTACTTTCTCGAATTTCTCCAAGAGGAGTCCTGCGGCCAGTGCGTGCCCTGTCGAGAGGGCATCATGAGACTTTTACAGGTATTGACCGACATTTGTGCAGGCAAAGGCAAAGACGGCGACATTGAGCTATTGGAAGATCTTTCCGACACGGTAGTCAAGCTCTCCCTTTGCGCTCTGGGAGGAACCGCCCCTAATCCGGTTCTCACCACCCTGGCCTACTTTCGCAACGAATATGAAACGCACATCTACGATAAGAAGTGCCCCGGCGGTGTCTGCAAGGAACTCTTCTACTACGAAATAGATGAAGAAAATTGTAACGGCTGCCACGTCTGTTTCAGGAAATGCCCTGAGCAAGCTATCTCGGGTGAGAAAAAGGAAGTGCACACTATTGACCAGGAAAAATGCATCAAGTGTTCCATTTGTTATGAATCGTGTAAGTTCGACGCCATACTCATTAAGTGACAAGCATAGCAAGGAATGACACATGGTAACCTTCAAACTGAACGGCAAAGAAGTAAAAGCTGAAGAAGGGTTAACGATCCTCCAGGTTGCAGAGCAACACAACATCCACATACACACCCTCTGTAACCACAAAGCCCTAGAACCGGCCGGCTTGTGCCGGATCTGTTCAGTAGAACTCTTCGACGGACGGAGAACAAGATTTGTCACTGCCTGTAACTATCCGGTTTGGACGGGCATGGAGGTCAAGACCGATACGGAGGAGGTCCTCCACCACAGAAAGACCATCGTTGAGCTGCTGCTGGCTCGCTGTCCCAACAATGACTTCGTCAAAGATCTGGCGGCGCAGTATGGGGTCGATGAACCTAGATTTAAACTGGACGATGATGATTGCATTCTTTGTGGCCTCTGCGTTCGTATGTGCGAGAGGATAGGCGCTCGGGCAATTGATTTTTCCGGCCGTGGCACGAAAATGGAGGTGGCAACCCCCTTCGACACCTTCTCGGAAGCATGTGTAGCCTGCGGTGCCTCCG
>Ga0180438_10009656_pt1 | contig 11972 bp, 7 predicted proteins | sample SS_ome_12_FD_132455 | JGI IMG/M metagenome (GOLD analysis project Ga0180438, IMG submission 132455) | Hypersaline lake sediment archaeal communities from the Salton Sea, California, USA - SS_3_D_2 metaG | ecosystem: Environmental > Aquatic > Non-marine Saline and Alkaline > Hypersaline >...
GCAACCGAACGTCGCGTAGTCCGCCAGGCTCTTGTCGAGCTTGGCATTTTATCCACCACCTGGAGGTCCATTGCTCTACCAATTAAGCCCCGAAAGTGCGCATGAATTTTGCAGTGGGCACACCCGTTCCAAGTACAGCGGACTGCGCCACCGACGTGCTGTCGATGCCATAGTCAAAGTACGTGTGCCTATTCCAAGCGAGTTGTTTTTCACGTGATCACAACTTCAGAGTGTTGGCCTGAGGCGCGTTGCGATAGGTCATCCTGCCAAGAAGTGGCACGATAACTTGGCAAACAGCACCAAGGATTGAGAATATGAATACTGATGCATCTCCTAGAAGGGTTGGCGGTGACGGATGAAACGCAAAACCGACGTTCTCGATGAGCTTCGAAACCGTCGCGTGGCGCTAGTGTTGATGGGCGGGGGCGCAAAAGGCGCATACCAGGTTGGAGTCTGGAAAGCGCTTTGGGAACTTGGCATTCGCAGGTTCTGTACGATAGCTGGCACGTCCGTGGGCGCACTGAACGCGGTACTGTTTGCGCAAAGCGGCCCTGTAACGGCCGAAAAGGTCTGGGAGTCCATAGTAAAGGCCGGCGTGCTTGAGACACCTGAAAGTCGGTGGAATCGGGTTGCGTTGTGGTGCCTCGGCTATTCTTTGATTTTCCTGCCGGTCATTGTCGCCGCGCCGGTGGCCGTGTACATCGATTTTGCCACGGCCGAAAGCTGGTTCCGTTCCACGCTCGCTGGATCTCTCATTGTGTCGATGGGAATCTATCTTCGCTTACACTCTTTACTGCTGAAACGCGCCGCCAAAAAGGGCGTGATGATTCCGTTTTTCCTACTAAACATCGAAAGGTACGACACAATTGGGGATCGGGTTTGGCAGCTTGGGCTTCTGAACGTTGTCATTGCTGCGTTCCAGGCGAAATCCGTCTATGACACGACTTGGGCCTATTGCGGTATGCTGCTGGGCTATCCTCTCTCGTATGCTTGTCTACAGCTTGGAATGCAGTTGCTCAAGAAGACGCTGCAACGCACGCCCCTGTTCGCGCGTGAGCGATTGACAGACGTGATCGAAGAAATAGGCGCCAACCACGAGTTTCCGCATTGTGAAGGTCCAGTGTGGGCGACTGTGGCGAAGTACAGTGTCTATCACAATCCCTTTGTGGCGAATCCGTTTGACTATGAGTTGCGTTATCGCGGATCGCGCTACAAGGCTCGCGACTGGCGGCGCTCAGCGCCGATTACGGACTGGACGCCGTTTTATGTTGATGTAACGCACGAGAGCGACTGTTTTTGGGTCCTGAAAGCGACATCGGCCATCCCATTCGCGTTCCAAAGCGTGCAGCACTACGAGCAAGTCTTCGTCGATGGCGGCGTATGTGATAACAGACCGATAACACCAGTTCTCGAAAGCTCACCCGACTATGTCATCGTCGTTGGTGTTAACAACGAAGACCGACTGCCGGGCGATGAACAGTTGCACGAGACTCTCGAACGGCTCTGGCAGTTGAACCACTTTTCCAATGCTAGTCGAGAAGAAGTCGACCGGGTCCGCGCGGAGTGGGTAGGTTCCGTTCCTGACAGCCTACGAAGCATTGATTTGGAACTGAACTCCGGGCTTGGCCGATATCTGAACATCTCGCAACCCATTATGCCGACGACGCCTGCGATCGGCCCCAAGCTGCGGGCGAAGGTCCTGCTCCTAAAGCCGTCCGAGCCGATCGCATCCCGATTGCCATTACTGCAATGGACGTCTGGCACGTTGAACTTCAGCCCCGAGTACGTTAGTCGCCTCATTAAACTCGGGTACGAAGATACAAAACGACGCTTTAACGGAACGATCGGAGAGGCTGGAGCACGCGGGGGGCCGTAGGCCTGATATAGCGCCGGTCGGCCCACATCTGCATCGAAGCGCAACTTGCCAACGAAAGCCGGTCACATCGACTGAGTGATCATAGCGTCTTATCGTTGCGCGCGTCGGTGACCTCTGCCGCCACCCCTGAGAGACGGGCCAGACCGTGAATCCGCCTGCCGATCCGGATTGCATCACTCCGAAGAGAGGTTGCGCCGGGATACCAGGATCGCGTCGAGCGATTTCAGCGACGCACATTAGCGCATGCTACTGAGAGGGGTCGGTGTGTCGTCCCTGAAAGAGGTTTGGCTGTCAATAGGTGCTCCTGGGAATTCTTCTCCTGAACTTCCCGGAAGGTCACGTACGTCTTTCGCCGTAATGAGAACCAGCCGAAAACGAATGTGCTGACAGATCAGAGGCCTCCCACGGATCTCCAAGACGTGTTTGAGCGAGTGAGCGGCCCGATGTTTGTTGGCAATCTTCCAGGTCGGTTCGTTCACTGAACGGTTGGACCTGGGTAAATCGTCAGCCAGATTCTCCCCTCACCTAGCTACCGGCCAGGTTCGGTGTGTCGGCAGCCGAATCACCGTCTCGCGCCGACCTTTGCATCCCTGGAACTCGCGTTCACCCTTTGGTACACTACGGAAAACCCGTCGGTGACGTGCTCAATAGGGCTATCCCTAATTACCCACAAAGGGGGCTCCCTTGATGGGCGAGTCGGATTCGGGAGGCAATATCATGAGCGCCGTGAGTTGTCCTCACTGTGGAGGCCTCGTGGAGGTGACCCCCGCTCTGGCCGGTCAAGCTGTCCGATGCCCTCATTGCAGCGGGACTTTTCTAGCCCCGAACGAGGCGGGGCAGTCGGAGGTGGCGCCCGAGGGCATTCCCGCCTTTATTCTAGTCTTGATTTTTGTGGCCGGGCATGTCCTGGCCACCCTCGTCCTCGGCGCGATGCTCGGATTGGAACGAAGCATTGCATTGGTGTTGCTAGGAGCAGCCATAGAGATCGCCGTCTGGCAGCGCAGACGAATCGCCGATCTCCTGAGAAGCGAGGCTGCCCACAATCTGACTGATCGTGCGCGGCGGCGGATGTCGGAGTTACTGGAGCCGAAAGCGGGAGTCGGTGGGCAGCCAGCGGGTGGTGCTACGGGATCAAGACAACCGACGCAAGAGCCTGAGATGGCGTCCGTAGTTCACGCCGACGACAGCCTGGTGGAAATTCAAGTTGCTGCTCCACCGGCTCGCCGTCGTGAGAGAATACCCACGGCGCCGCAGCCCGGGCGGCCACCCTTCTGGCAAAGGCTGTCCGGAACTGGCCTGCAAGGCAATCTGCCGCGGGATACGATAGAGTTTTTTGGCCCTGGCACACGGCTTACTTTGGAGGGGCGCGGTGCCGCGGACAGCCCGCTTGTCTATGCGACAGGCGTAAGGTATGAGGACACGTTCGACGCCTCGTTGATCGATGGCACACTCCCGCTCGCGGCGCGCGGCACTGTCCCCGCCCTGGGCTTGCCCTACTGGCCCAGCTACTACGAGTGTTCTCCGGAGCAACGCGCCCGTTACGTCGATTGGCTTCTCGGCGGACGCTGCGACCCGAGTATTGAGCTTGGGTACGTGTTTATCTACTTCTATGGCTTGGAGCGGCGGGTCATCCTCGACCATGCCGACCATATTCCGATTGCGCAGGAGGTCATTCGCCTTTGCGACATCTACAGCCACTCCAATTCGTTCCGAAACTACTCGTCGGCCTTCCTGTGGCTTACCATTCTCCTGGCTGGCCAGTCTCAGACCGTTCCGGAGACGCTCCTGCTGAACGCGATGGAAGCCACGGGGCGTTGGAGCGAAAAGGTCCTCTCAATATGCCTCGCATTCTACTGTAATCGAGGCGGCCCTTTGTCCGAGGAATTGGCCTTGCGTATTGCACAGCAGGACCCTCGCTCACGATCCAGTGTCGTTGTAAAACGTCACGGCGAGAAGTTCCGTGAGCTGTTCCACAAGAGGTATTGCGCGAAGTTCGGTGACGGAATGATCCTAAGGTCTTCCAAGCGTCCCGCGAAAATCTCATACCGTCCGGCGAGTGGAACGCTGCTGCGAGCCTCGGGCTACGACAGTGATCTGGCCCTGGGTACAATGCCGAACGTCTTGGCAATCTCTTCCCTGTTTAAGCCTCTGCTGGAGATTTGGGAGGAGTGCATCGCCGACTTGCAGGCTTTCAACAGGGCACACCGTGCTGCTGGCGGTGAGGAGTTGACAGCCGAAGCTTACGAAGCACTGCCGGAGGAATTGCGGGTGGGCGACCACCCGGAAACCGAGACCTGGATGAACCTCTGGCAAGAGTGCGCCGATGAGGACGGCTGGCCGCTCATCCCGGTATCTCGGTTGGCGGAGTTGAAACGAATCCAGCGGCGCGACCGTCTAACAAAGGCCCAGTGCAGCAAAATCCTCAAGACGGCGGACAGCATGGGGATCGGGCTTGAGCCGGATGCGCGACTCACTGGTCGGAACTACCGGTGGCATGAGCAGGTTAGCCCCTTCTTCCTGGAAACCGAGCAACCTGAGGATATGGGGTCGTATAACGCCGCGGCCGTGCTGTTGCGACTCGGCCTGAGTGTTGCAGAGGCCGATGGCCAAGTGGATGAGAGCGAGTTGGCTCTGATTACTGAGCACTTGGAGGCGCAATTCGACCTCTCGGCGAACCAGTCGAAGCGACTAGAACAGCTCAAGAGCCTGCTAGTTCGCGGGGAGGCAGCAGACAAGACCGTCAGTACCACGCTCAGGAAGCGTCTTCCACATGACCATCGGCTCGTGGTTGGGCGGTTTCTGGTGGGAATAGCCGCCGTCGATCAAGTGGTCACGCGTGGCGAGGTTCGAGCGCTGAAGAACGCGTACCGCGCCCTCGGCCTTGAGGCGAACGAACTCGACGAATTACTCCGGCCGCACGCGGCTGGCGAAAGAAAAGCTGCAGCGGATGAGGCGGAGCGAGAGGAAGTCCAAGAGTTCCGCCTTGACATGAAGGCGATCTCTGACATCATGCAGGAAACGAAGGAGGTCTCCGCGATCCTCCGGGAGGCGATGGCGGAGGACGAAGCGGTGGACCCGTGGTCCTCCACGCCATCGTTCACGTCCTCAACTCCCGATGCGGTTCCCGTGACGCAGTCGGACTCCGCTGCAGCCACTGCCACCCTGGAGTCAGAAGAGAACCCGGCGGCCAGCCAGTTCAGCCATCAAAGCGGTGTGCCCGATGGATTACCAGCGCGTTATCTGCCGTTCTTCCAGTCAGCCATCCAAAGGCCAGAGTGGACACAAGACAAAATCAAGGCGCTGGCCCAAGAGCACGGTGTAATGCTGGGCGGCGCAATTGAAGCGATCAACGAGTGGTCGTGTGAGCACCTCGGTGACTGGCTCATCGAGGAGGGCGATCCGGTTACGGTTCAAGTGCACTTGCTGGAGTAGTCAAAGTAATGGCCAAGATAACGCGACGGGAGCGAACGGCGATTCTCCAGTCCTTAGGGGCTGGTGTCGTGCCGGCGCTCGGGCTTCATCAGATTCAAGTTGGCCGCAAGGAGGAAGTCGCGGCGTTGGTCCGCGACCTGGAACTTGTGGAACAAGGGGCTTCCACAGTGCGTTTCATTGTCGGCCGTTTTGGCAGCGGCAAAACGTTCTTCCTGAACTTGATCCGTAACGTCGCCTTGAAAAAGAAGTTTGTCGTCGCACAGGCAGATGTCACAACCGACCGACGGCTCCACGGAACGGGAGGTCAGGCCCGGTCTCTGTACGCCGAGTTGATGCGCAAGCTTTGCACTCGCTCCAGGCCCGAAGGCGGTGCGATGCAGAATCTTGTGGAGCGCTGGGTTGAGGAGGTCGACTACTCGATTCGAAACCAGGGTGGGACTGAAGAGGACGTGAAGAAGCGCCTTGCGGGGGAGCTGCGCTCCTTGCAGGAGTTGGTCAGCGGCTTTGACTTCGCGACGGTCATCACGCGCTACTATGAGGGGCATCTATCTCAGAACGAGGAGTTGCAGACTGCGGCTCTCCGTTGGCTGCGAGGTGAATACAGAACCAAGACCGAGGCGCGGCAGGCCCTCGGAGTTCGGACAATCATTGACGACGCCGCGTTTTACGACTACTTGAAGCTTCTCGCTACGTTTATCCGTATTGCGGGCTACGCCGGACTGGTAATCAACATTGATGAACTGGTGGTCCTATCCCATCGCCTGACGAATACGATGGCTCGAAACAAGAATTATGAGGCCCTCCTGCGGATCATCAACGATTGCTTTCAGGGGCACACGCGGGGACTGGCCTTTCTGTTTGCCGGGACTGACGAATGCCTAGAAGACCAGCGCCGGGGACTTTACAGCTATGAGGCGTTGGCAACAAGACTCGCCCCCAACCGATTCGCCACCGACGGTCGCCAGGACTATGCTTCGCCTGTTATCACACTGCAGAACCTCAGCCCGGAAGACTGCTACGTGTTGCTCTGCAATATCCGCCATGTTCATGCGGGAGGCCACGAGGAAAACTACTTGATCCCGGACGAGGGGATAGCAGAGTATCTCAAGGACTGCCATCATCGAATGGGTGCAGCGTACTTCCAGACACCTCGCGACACGGTCAAGGATTTCGTGAACTTGCTGAACATGCTGGAGCAGGACGGTTCCGCAGACTGGAAGTCCCTGCTACGGTCGAGCGGGCCACGGATGCCGGAAGGCCCAAATCAACCCGCACAGCGGCCGCGCGGGACGGATGACCTGAGGGAGTTCCGACTCTGACCCCGATGTCGCACGGTGCTTTCAACTTGCTCGCCCGACCAATTCAGCACATCCTCTGGGATATGGGCTGGGAAGCGCTCCGCCCCATCCAAGCGGATTCTATTCATCAAATAATTGAGCATGATTGCGACCTCATCATTTCAGCCCGAACCGCGGCCGGGAAGACGGAAGCGGCCTTTCTGCCGATTCTGTCAATGTTGTATGAGAACCGGCAGCCAAGCATCCAGGCGCTCTATGTCGGGCCGTTGAAGGCGCTCATCAACGACCAGTTTCGCCGTCTCGAAGACCTGTGCTCTCGCGCCGGAATCACCGTGCACCGATGGCACGGCGACGTCGATCGAAGCAGGAAGCAGCGGCTCCTGGACGCTCCTGCCGGGGTGCTGCTGATCACACCGGAATCGATCGAGTCACTGTTCGTCAACCGCAGCACCTACTTGTCGCGTTTGTTCCAACATGTAGGCTTTGTGGTAATCGATGAGATCCATGCCCTCGTTGGACGAGAGCGAGGGATCCACCTGCGCAGCCTGCTCTTCCGTCTGGGACGGTTCATTCAGGGCGACTTCCGATTGGTTGGCCTGTCCGCTACGCTGGGCGATGCGCTTCCCACTTACGCCGAGTGGATGAGGCCGGGACGCTCGGACCGTGTCGTCCATGTGCATGACCCAATCGAACAGAAACGCGTCCTCTACCGCATTCAGGCCTATACGATCTCCGACAAGAGGTCAGGCCGGGGGGCGGCCGGGAAGAAGACGGACGACGACACAGGTGGACTGCCACCGCTGATCATCGAGGACATGCACGGGGCGTTTGCTGGAAAGAAGAACCTTGTCTTTGCGAACAACCGTCAGAATGTGGAGTCCTTTGCTGATTCACTCAACGACTACTGCCGACGATCTGGTATGACGGCCGAGTTTCTTGTACACCACGGCTCTTTGAGCAAAGAGGTCCGCGAGCACACCGAATTGGCAATGCGGGGTAGGCGGCCCCATACAACTCTTTGCTCCTCGACCCTCGAACTCGGAATCGATATCGGCAACGTCGCGAGTGTTGGCCAGATCGGCGCGCCTTGGTCGGTCAGTTCGCTGGTCCAGAGGCTTGGACGCAGTGGGCGGGGAGAGGGCGAAGCCCAGGCGATGCGGCTGTACGTCGTCGAACAACGCGCGGACGCTCGCAGTTCGCTCGTTGACCGGCTCTACCCAGATCTTTTGCGGGCCATCGCGCTAACCGAACTGATGCTGCAAAAGTGGGTCGAGCCCCCTGGCATCGATGAGCTGGACCTAAGCACGCTTGTGCAGCAGATCCTGAGCGTTCTGGCCCAGACGGGCGGCATCAATGCAGAGCAGCTGTACCAAACGCTCGTTGTCAATGGGGCTTTCAGGGAGGTTGATCAAGAGCTGTTCATTGCCTTGCTCCGTGGTCTAGGAACCGAGAATGTGATCGAGCAGATGTCCGGCGGCGATCTGATCCTGACTCCCCAAGGCGAGTCGATCGTAGGTCACTACACGTTCTACAGTGCTTTCGCAACGCCGATCGAGTACTCAGTGATTTGCGAGGGCAGGCCGATTGGCCGCTTGCCGGCGGTCTCGGTCCCGGAGGTGCACGACCACCTGCTCCTGGCCGCCAGACGCTGGGAAGTCGTCCGAGTAGATCACGAGCGAACCGAGATCCTCGTTGTTCCCGCGCGAGGCAGAAAACCGCCTCATTTCAGTGGCGAGATTGGCGAGATACACCCCAGAGTCCGCCAAACGATGCGCCAGGTGCTAATCTCCGGAAACGCGTATCCCTACATCGATGAGATGGCACAGCGGTTGCTCGACGACGCCCGCCAAGCGGCCTCATCTGCCCGGCTCTCCTCTTGCCCGTTGGTCCCGCTGGCAACGGATGAATGTCTCTGGTTCACTTGGACCGGAACAACCATCCAACGTACGCTGTGCTTGATGGCACGGGTGATGGGAATGGATCCAGTTGACGACGATATCGCCATTCATTTTTCATCGAGTTGCGAGGCTGTGATGTCTTGTTACAGGGAGCTTCTTGTGACACCGCCGAGCGCAATAACCTTGGCGCGCAGAATCCGTGCAAAGAGAAGCCGGAAGTTCGACTGGTACGTTGCAGAGCCTCTGCTTATCCGGTCTCTTGCCCGCGACGCAATCGACGTCGCTGGGGCGTGCGACGCGATTCGTGACCTAGTGCTAACTCGTTGAGGTGCCCCGCTCGCCGACTCTACGCTGCGTCACCATCTTCCGCATCGGTGATCTGTCGCATGGCGTCCTTCAGGTGGTCGCACTTCAGGTTCAAGTGCTGGTAGATGCGAGTGAGCATCGTCAGGTCCTTGTGACCCATCAACGTTGCGATAGTCATCAGGTCCACGCCGCGGACGATCGACGAGTGAAGGCCGCCGGATCGCGTTGTTTTTCAGCGGCCGCAAGCACGCCGGCGAGAACCTCAAGGATGTGCTGGCCCAGCGTGCGGCGGACCTGGCCCTGCCGATCCAGATGTGTGACGCGCTCTCGCGAAACTTACCTGCTGAGTTGGAGACGATCGTAGCCAACTGCCTGGCACACGGCCGGCGACGGTTTTGCCGTTGCCAGTTGACATCGTGCTTCGTTCACATCGCCGGACGCATCCAGAATTCGATCGCTGCTTGCGTCGGTGTTAACGACCAGCGCACGTAACGGAAGGATGCAAAGTGAATTCGGTGGCGTACTTGCATTCGTTCAGAGCAAGTACCAAGAGGCCAAGGAGGACTCCGGGGAAGTCGTGTTCCCGATAGAGAGATACACGATGTCCGAGGAGGCGCTTGAGAACCGCAGCGAGACCATCGTGGCAAAGACGGCTATGGCTCGCCCGTCAACCATGCCTGTAGGAGTCTATCGTCAGAACGTCGCAACGTGATATGTGTCTCCAAGGCAGTCACAACAACTTGGAGTGACCCAAGCCGCGAAAGAGGGGCGGCAACCGTGACACCGATGGATGCTTTCGAGCGGCTTTGCTTCGTCAGCCTCTTGTTCAAACGCGTCGATACAGCACTCACAAGGTAGTCTTCATTACGTGAGACTGGAAAGGCTGACTTGAATAGGCAACCGAATCCGACACCCTGTTCAACTCGTTCGATCAACAGGCGTTCAAGGGAGAATTGTGGTAAATATACCCGATGTTCTGATCGGCGGCGTATCGGGTGCTGGAATTGTCGTCGCAACGTCAACTTGGCTTGGGAAGGTCTGGGCAACTCGACTCCTTGAGCGTGATCGAGTCAAGTACGAGACGCAAATGCAGGCCGCGCTCTCGCGTGACGAGATCAACACTCTGCGGCAATCTAGCTTCATCGAGCCAATACACGGTTGATCTTCCACTCATACGTAGTTCGTGAGATTATTTCCGCCTGTCTCACATCGTTCGGTCAGGTGGACCGATGTCGGAATAGAAATGCCCCCTCGAAAGTCGCCATGGTTTTGACAACATCAGAAGCCGGAACATCCGTTTCTTTCGGAATCGTCGCAGCCAGATTGCGTCGCCTGGTCGCGGAGAAAGGTGTCGAGCGTCGATTCTGTTCAACGGAAATGGGACACATCGGGATCAGCTTGAGGGGACCTATTCGGTGGTTTCCGGGCCTGACGTCCGTTGCCGGATCAAGTATAAGAGAATGTTCCCGGCCATCTTGTCACCGAGCTGCACCTTATCAAGCAATCTAGGTATCTCTTCGTCGCCAACGCGATCAGCAGGTCCAGGGGGCGTTTCTGCCGCAGAGCTCGATTCCTTCGCTGAAAACACTTCTTCGAGAACCTGCCTACCGACATCGTCGAGCAGAAAAGGGCTTTCCAACCTTCGCGACAAGGTCTGCGCCTGATACCTAACGTACCGGGCTAGTTTATCTTCCTTTAAGCCAAGCATGCGCTGGCTCATCGTCACTATGGTGCTTGCCGCAGTTGTCCGAATAAGCTTCCATTCGAACTCATCAAGGAATCGCTCATTGAGTGTCGTACTAAGCCGGCGGTAGGTTTGCCGTAAATCTGGCGCGTCGCTCGCATTCTGCCGAAGTCGAGTGATGGTGTACCACACAAACAGGGCACCGGCGGTCCTGATCGCTCGGTCTTGTTGGTCTATGGGCTGGCGTTTGAATATCTCTCCCATGTTACTTCTCTTCGGTTGCGCCGCATCGATCAACCAATCCATGATCCGTTCAACATCCCTGAAATCCAGGTTCAATTGTTGTGGTTCAGCGCCTTCATTGTTGGCGGGGACGGCACAGAAAAAAGTCGTGAACGTTTCGAGCGCCTTTGTCGCATCCCAAAACATGATGCCACCCTCGGTGTCGTTCTCAACGACCTCCAACATGACGGGCAACAATGCATTAGCGGCGTCGCGGCAGAATGTGACGTGAGCCTTATTGAGTGGGTCCGATTTGCCAACCGTTGTAGTCAGCTGTGCGACTAACCCGGATAACTCATTGAGCTTGTCTGTTTTGTCCTTGTGATTGCGAATAACCGCTACAAGACGGGGCAGGGTGGCCGGCTCGCAGGTGTTGCGTAGCGCAGAATCCAATCGGTGCCAACACTCGGCCCATTGGTCTGCCTGAAGTGCGGTCTCGCCCATGAACTGATCGATCGTGTCAACCACCTTGTTTCCGGCGTCGACTGATTGCATGTTGCCCAACATTGTCGCTGCCACGCAACGGCTGCGCCAGGACGCGTCCTTCTTCGTGAGGTCAAAGATGGCTTGTTTCTCGTACTGTGCCTTCTTCCCAGGGGGTACGCCATCCAGAAGGTTGATCGTCACCTGCGACGCTAGGCCAAACACATCTCCGCGCTGCTTCTCACACTGCCAGAGCCACTTGATGCGTTTATCAGCGAACTCGTCCGGAAACTCCCAGATCAGCTCGGTGGCGAACTTGACGTCGCTGTCTTGATATGAACGCCAAAGGTCGAGGAGGATTCGGTGCGCATGGTCGGAATTGATCGCTACCAGTGCCTCCCTGAAGGTATTGCGAACGTCTTCATTTGGGATGTCTCGGAAGGCCTCAGTAATCTTGTTCTTGGTTTCCTCGTGCTCTTTGTCAGAGGTTGCCAGGCAGGCAAGAGCCCACGCTGCCATTCTCTGTGTGGGTACGCTGGATTCAGCATCGCCGAGCATCTCCTTAAAAACTTCGTATTCGGCCTGTTCAAGAAGTGCCATTATCGCCGCGATACGCAATTCAGCCGACTCGGCTTTGTCCACCATCACCTCCAGCAGCACGTCCTTGGTTGACTCCCGAAGCGGCCTCTCCATCATCGCCAGGGCTTCGATAGCCACCGTGCGGTCGGCCCGCTCTCCCGCTTTCGCCGCGCGTGCGACCGGTTCTTCAACCA
>Ga0180438_10009657_pt1 | contig 11971 bp, 15 predicted proteins | sample SS_ome_12_FD_132455 | JGI IMG/M metagenome (GOLD analysis project Ga0180438, IMG submission 132455) | Hypersaline lake sediment archaeal communities from the Salton Sea, California, USA - SS_3_D_2 metaG | ecosystem: Environmental > Aquatic > Non-marine Saline and Alkaline > Hypersaline >...
GAAAAAAAAGGCTATCAAAAAGGCTGTTGGGGCCGGCAAGGTTTTTTTACTCATCTGCGGTAGCTATCAGCTCTTCGGACGCTTTTTTAAAACCCATGCAGGCGAGAAAATCCCTGGCATCGGCATTTTGGATATTACCACGGTAGCTTCTCACAAACGCAAGATTGGCAATGTAGCAATCAAGTTACCAGTTGCCGGTTACCAGTTGCCAGTTACTACTCTTGTTGGTTTTGAGAATCACTCGGGGAATACCTTTTTAGCGGCAAGCGGCAAGAGGCAAGCGGCAAGTAAAACTTTGCCCTTAGGTAAGGTTATTAAGGGTTTTGGGAATAATGGAAAAGATAAGACCGAGGGAGCGATTTACAAAAATGTTTTTGGCACATACCTTCACGGCTCGCTTCTGCCAAAAAACCCCCATTTTGCCGATCTTTTGATAAAACTGGCGCTGGAAAACCGTTATAAAAAGGAAGTCAACTTAAAGCCTCTTGACGATTCTCTTGAGTGGCAAGCCCACAACTTCGCCAAAAAATTGAAATAATTTGATAAAATAAATAAAGCCTGCCCTGAGGAACAAAGCAACGAAGGGCCAAGGTGGCGGAACTGGCAGACGCGCATGGTTTAGGACCATGTGGGGGAAACCCCATGGAGGTTCAAGTCCTCTCCTTGGCACAAATCCTATCCTATAATTATTTTCCCATCATTTCCTTGACTTCTTCTTCGCCTTCCTTCATCTCTTTAACCTGCTCTTTGTCTTTCATCAAAAGCAGCGCCTGAAATTCACCAACATGGGCTTTTTCTTCTCGAGCAATATCCATCAAAACCTTTTTGATGTTTTTGTCAGTCGTCATTGCCGCCATCTGCTCATAAAAATTAACAGCATCAAGTTCGGCAATAATCCCAAGCCGCAAAATTTCTTTATCTAAGGCCTTTTTGCCTAATTTTTTAATATCGATTGGTAGCTGACCAAGCATTTTTTCCTCACCTCCTTTACCCGCCTAAATTTCTTGTAGCATAAATAAAACTAAAAAAATATTTTTGCCAAAACTCGTCAGTAGACTGGTATCTGTTTTCAAAAAAATACCAGTCGGCCAAAAGCTCGCGGACTCTTAAAATTTCTTTTAATCTATCTTTATTTTTAATATCGGCAGCTGTTAAATCGATAAGCTCCAGGGCCCGTTCAAAAGCCAAGTCGGCATATTTTTTATTGCCCTTTTTTCTCCAGCTGATCGTTCTCTCCACTTCACTGCCAATGTTTGCCATCTGTTCAAAGATGGATAAAGAACGCCATTTTTTAAGAGTTAAACTCTTGTGGTGGATAAGCTTCATCTTTCTATTAATTGTTTTACAATATCAGCAATGTTCTTCCGGATTTTAGCGCTTTTGACATCGCGGCTTAGGTTGCCTTGCAGGGGCCGCAAGTTAATAACTGAATCAAACTCAATAAAATCTTTAAAATCTTTGCTTTTGGCCTCCGGGTAAAGATTTATTCCCCAAAGACTTTCCTGCTTTGAGCCGTTTTTTAAAAGCAGAGCTTCTTCGTCAGCATGCATTGCCCCGCCTATCGCCATTATTTTTTTGTCAACATCAACAACTGCCTTAATTAAGCTGCCAAACTCCTCTTCGGCCATCTTTTTAAGCTCTTTTATGGAAATCTTTTCTTTAATGATTTTCATACTGCATTTCCCTTTTCTAGATTCTAACACAAAAATCCACTGAAATTTCGCAGTGAAAATGAATCTTTATTATACAACTCCAAGAAAAGAATCCAAGGCAAAGAAACCTCCGAGGTTGACCCTGAGCTTGCCGAACGGGTCATCCTCGGACGGTTGACGAATAGATGCATAAAGCCTCGAAATGTTTTATTGGATTTGTATAATGTGCCTATCGCTCCATGAGCTATCTCTTCTATTATCCGCCAGGGGCAGTTTGGGAGAAAATTCCTGCGGCAGCAGAAGAAATGGCGGCCTTCTGCTGCCGCCGGCCACGCTGGGCGTGTCAGGCCCCACTGGGCAGGGCCGTTTTTTTTGGGGGGGGAAGTTTAAGCAGAACCTGAAGGCAAAATTTCTTCAAATATGATAAAATACCGTCAAAACAAGCTATTTTAATATTATGGAAACAAAACTTGTAAAACTATACCATGGGTCATCTTTTGAAAATGTGCGTCTAGTTGTTAGAGGTCAAAGTGATCTTATTGGAGTACGAATACCCACTGCCCCAAATTACTCAGGTAGTCTTACTAACCAATTCAAAACTGCTGAAATTTCGACACTTGGTGTTGCCGACCCTTTTACTGGAATGCCCATAGTGCTTACGTTTGAAATACCTGAAGAAGAATTGATAGATGAGGGGCCTATAGGCCATAATGACGAAACAGTAAGGGCTTTTTCAACAATCCACGAAATTACACCTGAAGAACTTCCTCAAGAATATTTTGATGCTTCAGGTTATACTGCTGAAGAGGCAAAAGCTAAAGTTGATTCGGGGAGAATATCCTTTCACAGAATTCCTTCAGAATATCTTACCAGTTGTCGTGCATTAGAACCGCTTTTAGGGTGAGAAATTCTAAATATCTATGTTTTGCTCTTAGCTTTTTTTTCTTCTGGTTTTTGTAGAGCTTCTATCTCTGCTTTTATCTCTTCAAGCCGTTTTTCATAAACTTCTAAGATTTCAAAAACGCTTCGCCCTTCTTTCCCTGCCTCAGCATCGTCATAAATTTGATACAAGGGATAAATTTTATCTAGTATCGGATCTACTTCCTCTGGCGCAAAAGCGTCGGTCACAGAATTCCACAAGGCATTAATTTCAAAATTAAATAGACTTATTGCTACATTTTCCCTACATGCCCTTGTCTGTTTAGCTTTTTCTTCTAAGTCAGCCAATCTTTGGTTGTATTCTCTAAAAACATCAAGCAATGGCTTGTCACTATTTTCTCTTATTTCGCTTAACAACTTTCTATGTAAGTTTATAACTTCTCCATGTAAATCATAGGCGTCTTGATATTCATCCCATTTGCCAGAGACAGGCACGAGGCGCCAGAGCAGGGGTGTATATCTTTTTTGGAAACGATTAGCTTCCTTTTTTTCTTCTATGAAAAGCGTTTCATTAAGTTGTTTTTCCCACTGAGTTATTGGGATTTGAGCCAAAACCCATCGGAAAATTCTGGCTCTTTTTTGCCACGGAGCCCAAGAAGCGGTGTAAAAATCTGCTAACTCAAGTGCTGTTTTTGTACATTCTTCTAGTTTAGCCGAGTAATCCTGCCACAAGTGTTTATGGCTTTCAGAGCCTCCTTCTAGCACAAGCCTTTTAACAAAATAATCATATAAGCCACTCCTTTTTAGCAAAACTCTTAAATGAGAGCGAGCCCCTCGAGGCTCTGGCTTCATTGTTGCTAAAAGTTCATCCTTCGCTTCAGATAAACCCCATACAATCAAATCATTCCATCTTTCTGGTGGTACGCCTTTGCCCGTCCATTCCCTAATCTTCTCAAGTTGGGCCATCTTCGGAAGAGAATAAGGAGTAGTCCACACCACTGAATATTTTCTAGATTTTCTCAGTGTTTTTTCCAAAACTTTTTTTTCTCCATGAGCTTGTTCATGTTCAAAAACTAAACTTCCTCTTTTAACTACAATCACTGGAACTCCAGAAAGATTTCGTTTTCTGGCTTTAAGCTGAATCAGTCTAGAGTTGCTCCAAAAGCCACCAGTATTTTTCTTCTCATCTACTAATTTAAAATCTTCTTTGCTAACCAATATAACGATAGCCAGAGGGTAATTAGCAAACAATTCAACCTTCTCTTGCGGCTCTTGAAAAAGTTTAGAAAGACTAATAAAAATTGTTCTGGGTAGTTCTTCTTCAGACACAACAGCTTCTTTCTCCAACTCTTTGCTTGCTTGCAACACCGTGTCTCTCGTATCAAGAAGGTCTTCTATAAATTGTTGGCTTTCTTCGGGATGGACAATAATTCCTTCTTCTTGCGCCTGGGAAATAAAATCCCCCCTTGTTATATCGGGAGTTTTTTCTAATGTTGCTACTAAGTTTTCCGCTAATTGGGCATTAGTTAATAAAGCCTCCATTCTTAACAACCTTGCCTGTTCTTGTTTAACTTTTTTCTCTTCAGGCGTTTTTGCTTTCAGGCGTTGAACTTCTTCTATTCTTTTCTGGACGGCTTCTGATCTTTGCAGTTCTCCTGAGGACATAACCATATTTTACAAGAAATTTTTATTGGATTATACTGAAAATAGTGAAAAAACTGCTCCTAACATCAGAAGGGCTTACCAATAAGGCCATCAAAAAAGAGTTTATTCGGCTTTTGAGGTGTTCTATTAAAAAGGCCAAGGTTGCTTTTATTCCTACAGCCGCTAATTTAGAAAAAGACCAGTCTTGGGTTAAAGAAGATGTCGAAGAAATAAAAGACCTAGGCGTGGCTAAACTTGAAAAAATTGATATTTCTAAAGTTGCAAGTAGAAGACTAGGAGAAAAACTAAAAAACAAAGATGTAATTTGGCTAAATGGCGGCAATACTTTTTATTTACTCTACTGGATTAAAAAATCTGGCCTTGATAAATTTTTACCCAAATTTTTAGAAAAAGGTGTTTTGTATGTTGGTGTTAGTGCTGGCAGTATTGTCGCCGGGCCGAATATTGACCTTTGTTATTTAAAAGGCTTTGATGATCCATCAGTAGTTAAGCTCAAAAATACCAAATCCTTAAATTTTGTTCCTTTTACAATTTTTCCTCATTACAAACCCAAGTGGAAAAAAGTAGTTGAAAAAAACAAAGATAAACTTCCTGAAAAACTTATCTTTTTGACAGATAATCAAGCAGTCGTTGTTGAAGGCAAAAAATACAAAACTGTTGGCAAATAATCAAACCTCCTCCTAAAATTCCCCAATTTTAGTGATAAAATAACAGTTATGAGCTACAAGAAAAGACTTAATAAAAATATTACTTTTGCCTATATCTCTTGCTTTTTTAGCGCCTTAATCTTTGTTATTCCAATCTGGGTTGCTTATCAGAGAAGGGTTTTAACTTTTACCCAGATGGCCTTCTTTTCATCTATTGCTTATGCAACAACGACTTTTTTAGAGCTTCCCACAGGCGCTTTAGCCGACCTTCTCGGCAGAAGAAAAACTATCATGTTGGGCTGGCTGATAGCCGCCCTTTCAAATGTTTACCTTGCTTTTGCTTCAAGTGTTTTAATGTTTTTTAGCGGCTTTGTTGTCAGAGCGATGGGTGAAGCCTTAATATCTGGGGCAGATACAGCTTTGATTTTTGATACATTAAAAGAATTAAAAAGAGAAAACTATTTTTCTAAATATATGGCTAGAGCCGGTCTTATCTACAGAAGCGCCTTGGTTTTGGCAACCTTTCTTGGTGGCTATTTATACCAGATTTGGATGGGCCTTCCTTATGCTTTGATGGGGTTAACAGAACTGCTTGTTATTATTTTTATCTTTTTAATGATTGAGCCAAGAATAGATACTGAAAAATTTACTCTTAAATCATATGTCAGACAAACAAGAGATGGTTTTAAAGAGCTTTTAAAAAGCAGTTATATGAAAAAACTAACTGTTTACTATACTGTGGTTGGCGGAATTACCTGGACATGTCTTTACTACTTTAACCAGCCTTTTGCTAAAGACTTAGGTTTTTCAGAAATTGGCTTAAGCTGGCTTTTTGGAACACTATACTTAATAAGCTCTCTTTTAATTCTTGTCTTGACAGAAAAGGAAGAATTGCTGACAAGAAACAGGGTTTATCTTGGCTTTCCAATAATAATGTCCTTGGCCCTTTTGCCTGGTATTTTTGCCACCAAGATCACCGGGCCGCTTCTGCTTCTTGGCATTATGTTTGCTGGCAGCTCAAGATTTGCAATTCTTGATAAATATGCTAATAAAGAATTTTTGTCAAAATACAGAGCGACTGCCGTTTCTTCTTTAAATATGCTCGTTAGCCTTTTTTACATTGTTGTAGTAGGGATAAGCGGTAAAATTCAGGACTTATACAACACCAAGCTGATATTCACCCTTCTAGGCATTTTAACTCTTTTTTTGGTTTGGCCAAGTAGTCTGAGTCTCGTTCGAGAATACAAAGCCTATCTTGTAAGGAAAAATAATAACCAGTCCTAAGATGAAGCTTAAAAAAATAAAATCTGTAGAGCTTATTCCAAAAGCTCCATTTAATTTTGATGCCACATTTCATAAGCCTGCCCATTTCCCTTCGGGCGATAATTTCTGGCAGCCAGGGACTAGGTGGCAAACAATGTTATGGCAGGGAACCAGATTAGGTTTAAAGTTTGAAAATAGAGGAACTGTTAATAAGCCTAAGATTATTCTTCATATCTGGGCAAGAAAAAAACTGAGTAGAGATTTTCTTGATTCCTTGAGGAAAGAAATCATATATCGTTATTGTTTAGGCCTTAATCTCTCAGGCTTCTTAAAAGCCTTTAAAAATGACCCCCACTTAGGATCGATTATTAAAAAATGGCGGGGCATGAGGCCTTTAAATTATAGTTCTCTTTATGAATATTTAATCATTGGTATAGTCTTACAAAATTGCACTGTCCGGCGTTCAATACAAATGATGCAGGCGCTTTTTGAAAATTATGGAACCCTTCTGGAATATAACAGAAAAAAACTTTGGTGTTTTTGGAAACCTGGAGATTTACAAAAAGTTAAAGAAGAGGAATTGCGAGCTTTAAAAATCGGCTATCGGGCAAAATCAATCAGAAGAATTGATGATTATTTTGCCCAAGGAAAGATTGATGAATTTGAACTTCGTAAAAAAGACAGAGAAACACAAAAGGAAGAGCTAATTAAACTCTATGGCGTTGGTCCAGCCACAGTTTGGTATTTGCTTTTTGATGTTTTTCACCACTATGACTTTTTTGACCATATTTCTCCTTGGGAGCAAAAAATTTATTCCAAGCTTTTCTTTAACAAAGACCCAGAAAAACCAGTTTCTGTTAGAAAACTTCTTAAATATTTTGAAAAATACAAATCCTACCAACAACTAGCAGTCCATTATATTTGGGACGATTTATGGTGGAAAAGGAAAAACAAACATATTCCCTGGTTAGAAAAATTAGTCAGACTCTAATGATTCGAGTCATTAGACTTTAGTTGATTAAAGTGGGCCAAAATGAAAAAAATTATTATTCAAGGTGATGATTGGGGATATTCAAAAGAAGCAAATGCGGGCATAGAATATGTTTATGAACATGGTATCCTCACAGAGACTACAGTAATGGTGAATGTTTTTGATGTTAAGAAAAAATCTGAATACCGCCATCGCATTGATAGCCTTGAAAATAAATCAGGATTAAACAAACCAAAATTAGGGATAGGCGTTCATTTAAATGTAACCTATGGAAAGCCATTGTCTCCAAAATGGCCAAACCCTGAATTTACACGTCCTCATAAAGACAGTGGTAGGCCTGAAGAATGGATTGGCAGTGCTTGGAAAAAGTATTTTGCCCAATTTACTCCTGTACAGGTTGAAGATGAATATAGAAGGCAAATTGAATTAGCACTTAAAATCTTTGGAAAGATTGACCATCTAGACTCACATCACTTTTCTGCTTCTTACAAACCATTAAAAACTGTTTATGAAAAGCTAGCAAAGGAATATATACTTGCAGTCCGCCCAGACGCCCCCTTGTCAGAAAATCCAGTTTATGGCGGTGATTTTATAGTCAAAAAAGAAGCAAGTGATAGATTAAAGGCAAAAGGCACAAAAACTGCAGACAGATATTGCCTCAAACTATTTTCTAATGAGAAAAATCCAATAGGCTCATTTCTTAAAGAAGTAAACAAAGTTATGGATAACGAAACTGCCGAGATAATGTTTCATCCTGCAAAAGGTAAAAATGCAGATGAATGGAGAAAAATTGACCTGTCAATTCTGACCAACAAGGAAGTGCTGGAATTTTTTAAAAACTCCAACATTCAACTGATTACTTACGGTAATTTGTAAAAAATGGAGGCCTTAAAGTATGAGTAAAAGAATCACAGGTGGTGTAGCAATAATAACAAGAAGCAGGAAACACTTTCTTATTAGACAGTCGGAGAATAAACCTTTGGGTGGTCAATGGAGACATCCAGGCGGTTCTTTTGAGAAAGGAGAAAGTAAAAAACAGGGTATAAAAAGAGAAATAAAAGAAGAGCTTGGTTTAGAAATTAAAGTTTTGGGCGATAAACCTATTCATATAGAAAAAATAGATTATAAGCCTGGATATTTCGGGTTTTATAAAGCTAAAATTATTGGTGAAAAACTAAAATTGGACAAAAGGGAAATTGACGACTGCGGTTGGTTTACAACTGAGGAAATAAAAAACTTGAAACTTATGAAAGCAACAAAATCTTTTTATAAAAACAAAATCAACGCCTTTTCTAAATTACTTTAGTCAACTAAAGTAAATAAAAATGAACATTTATTTGAAAAAATTTAGAAATGCCAGTTTAGAAGAGCTTAAAAATTTAAAGCCTGAAGAAATTAAGATTTTTAAAAACACGCCCATTAAGGAAAGTCTAACTATTGTTGCAAGACTACCTTTACAAGCTCTAAGGAATATTAAAAAATTAATTTCTGAATTAAAAAGAATTGAGCCTAGTCATTATTACTACCCGACTGGCCAACTCCATCTGACTATTCTTGGAAACATTCCTGCTGAAATTAATGTTAAAAGGGTAAACAGAACTATAAAAGAAACAATTCTTCTTTATAGCTTGAATTTCAATCTATGGGGTTTGGGCTCTAATGTCTATTGTTCTTCTATTAGTGCTTATCCAATAAGTTTCTCAATACACAAACTAAGAGAAAAGCTAAGACAAAAACTAGGAGGTGTAGGTGCTGATTATAAAAAGCCAACTTTAACAAAACAGCTTTCTCTTTACGAATACATGGGATGGATAAATTATTTGCGTTTTTTAAAAAAACCAAAACAAAAACTCTTAGACAAACTTTACGAATTAAAAGACAGAAATTTTAGCAAAGCAACAATTAAAAGAATTGAAGTGTATAAAAATACCAGCAAAGTGCTTGATCCTAAAAAAGCTGATTTAATCTCCTCGTTTAATCTTTAAATTTTAATCCCTCATTCCTACTTTTTCCACAAGTTCCTCGCCAAAAATTTAATAATTTCTGAAAATTTGGAAGAGAAGCGTAGCTTCTTGCAAAAAATTGGCTCGAACTGGCGCATCGGCGACCAGCAGGTGCGATTTTGCTTGCTGCCAGAATGGAAATTGCTCGCGAAGCGAGCAAAATTTGGAGGATTTTCTGTTATGAGCCGGTAACGGTACCTGGCTCGAACCTATTTAGCCTGAAGGACTATATCAAACCAGATCTTGTTTTACAGTTGAATCTTCTTAAAAAGCATTTAGGCATTAAATCTTTTGCTCAGCTATAAGCTCATCAAACATCCAGATTAGAGTATTCACTCTGTCTTTATATGCTTTTTCATCACCTGCTTCTAAATCGGACCCAAATAAGTCAGCACGCATTAACAGTACAAGCTCCAAAGCTACATCACCCACAGTTTCTTTAAATATCACTAAATATTTATTTTTTTGCCCGTTAGCCACAATCAATTCTAAAATCTGATAGATAAAACCGTGATAACGAACAATTCGCTCAACATAGGATTCAGCTTGAGAATCCAACCCAAACCGCTCAGCAAAATTCTTCACTTGAGCAGCCCCTACCAGTTCATGGCCAGGGCAACCAGCAGTGCCATCAGGTCGTTGCATCAAGGTCTCAGCTTTGCCAATATCATGCAGTAAGGTTGCCACTATAAGAATTTCGCGCCTTGTCTTGTTTCCGAGAACTTCCGACAAGTACCTTTCTACCAGATCTCTATGCAAATCGGGGACACTTTCAAACTTGAGCACTTTTTCTAATCCCTCAAATACCCCGATCACATGATCTAAAACATTTTGGTTGTTATGCCAAAGACTGTTTTCTGTGACTTTGGCTAAATTGTAGTATTCAGGAAAAACATCAAGATATGCCTTTTCTTTAAGGGATTCAGAAGTAATTTTCAATATGTTAATCTGGTGAGATGTATTTTTCATCATATTTGACATATTTTGTATCAGTTAATGTAAATTAATGTTTATTTCTGTCACTTTATGAGCGGGTAGGGGGAGTCGAACCCCCTTCTTCACCTTGGAAGGGTGATGTTGGGCCAATCAACTATACCCGCTTCTCTCCGCCAGTTGGCGGATCGAGGTAAACTTCTTACTTCGTCGCTTCACTCCTCAGTGTAAACACTTTTGCTCGAAGTGAACGCTTAAATTACTTCAAAAATAAATCAAAAAGCTGGTTTTCTGAGTTGCTTTGTTTTTGCAGCTCGTCTAAAAGCTGCCTCTGCTGGCTGGTCTGGTCCAAGCCGGGCAGGTTTAAAAGCTGGCTTTGGATCTGGTCAAGCTTTTTAACCTGAGTCTGCAGGGCTGGCAAGACAAAACCAAAAAAGCCAATAACGCCAACCAAAAAGAAAATCACTATAAAAATCCACCTTGCAACCATCAGCCTAAACTGCCAGATTTGGATTTTAAGCCACTTTTGTAAAAGCTGTTCTGTTTCAGGTAGCATCAGAGATATTTTAGCAAAAGTTTGCAAGGCCGCGCAAGCAAAAGTCAAGCACAAATTGGTTTTTTGTTTTGAGAAAATCCAACTGTTTGGGGTAAAATGGGGCAAATGGTTATAGTAGAATAATTTTTAAATAAGTTAGGACTAAACAAAACTGGGTGAATATAAATGACTAAACAAATATCTTCAAACAATAACCCTGTAGTAGCTAGACCGTTTTTAAAGTGGGTGGGGGGAAAATCTCAATTGCTTGAGCAGCTTGAAGAGTTTTTCCCTCAAAAATTTAATAATTATCTAGAGCCGATGGTGGGGGGCGGAGCGGTTTTTTTCTATTTACGTTCAACAAATCGTCTGAAAAAAAGAACTTTCTTGCTAGATGTCAATAAAGAGCTAATTAACTGCTATAAGATTATTAAAAAAAACTAAATTTATTGACAGAAAAATTAAAAGAGCTTAAAAGAGGGTACGACAAAGACGCAAAGGGTGCTTTTTATTCTGTAAGAAGGTGGGACAGAAAAAAAGATTTCAAAAAACGAATGGATATTGAAAGAGCAGCAAGAACTATCTTTTTAAACAAAACCTGCTACAATGGTCTTTATCGGGTTAATGGGAAAGGGCAGTTTAATACCCCAATTGGCAGCTACAATGATCCTAATATTTGTGATGAAGAAAATCTGTATGCTGTCAAGAAAGCCTTAAAAAAAACAAGTCTATTGGCGTGGGATTTTGAAAAGATACTAGACATTGTCTCTGCTGGTGACTTTGTCTATTTTGACCCCCCATATAACCCACTTAACCATACGGCTAATTTTACTAGTTATACCTCAAATAACTTTGACAAAGAAGATCAAAAAAGATTAAAGGATATTTTTGAAAAGCTAACAAAAATAGGTTGTAAGGTTATGCTTAGCAACTCTGACACGAATTTTATACACCATTAGGACAAAATATTATGAAACAACACGAGGCGGTAATAAAAGTCATGGAAAAAAAGGGTGGCTATGCTACCCTTGGTTATCTATACCAGAAGGTTTTAAAAATTCCTGGCGTCGAGTGGAAAACTAAAACACCTCATGCCAGCATTCGGAGGATTGTCCAGGACGATAGATTTTTCTTCAAGATTAAGCCAGGCCTTTGGGCATTGAAAAGCTACAGAAATAAATTACCACAAGAAGTTTTGCCTTTACCCAAAACTACTAAGAAAAAAAAGGAAGAACTAAACCATTATTACTATCAAGGCTTATTGCTAGAAATTGGAAATCTTAAGAAAATGAAAACGGCCGTCCCTCCGCAGGACCGTAATCAAAAATATCTTGATAAGAAACTGGAAGAAATTGCAAGCATAGCCGATTTTTACGACTTTACTTATAAATATCTTGTATCTA
>Ga0180438_10009659_pt1 | contig 11970 bp, 9 predicted proteins | sample SS_ome_12_FD_132455 | JGI IMG/M metagenome (GOLD analysis project Ga0180438, IMG submission 132455) | Hypersaline lake sediment archaeal communities from the Salton Sea, California, USA - SS_3_D_2 metaG | ecosystem: Environmental > Aquatic > Non-marine Saline and Alkaline > Hypersaline >...
ACTATAGACAGGTGCAGGGAACATGAGTGCAATCAACATTGTCCGTCCCAGGCTGAACGTTCTGGATCCGGAACAGATTGAACAGGTTCACGAGTATTCGCTACGGATCCTATCGACCACCGGCGTCCGGGTGGACTCGGCCCGGGCACGGGAGATCTTGATCCGTGCTGCTGGCACGGATGCCTCCGACGGCGACAGGGTGCACATACCCCGCGAACTGGTCGAGTGGGCCCTGGCGACGGCGCCTTCGACGGTCCAAGTCTATGACCGGTTGGGGAATCCCGCCTTTCACCTGCCCGGAGAGACCCGTTTTGGCATCGGCGTGACCGCTCTTTACTACCAGGAGCCGGAGAGTGGTGACGTGGTACCTTTTGCCCGGCAGCACATGGCTGACATGGTGCGACTGGGCCACGCGCTGCCCAGTTTCGACGCTGTTTCGACAGTGGGCATCATCCAGGATGTTCCGCCGCAGCTCTCAGACCTCTATGCCGCGCTGGAGATGTCAGCCAACACGACCAAACCGTTGGTGATTCTGATCTCCGACGAGCATGCTTTTCCGGCTGCACTGGATCTGCTGGAGCAGCTACAAGGTGACCTGGCTTCCCGACCGTCGATCATCCCCTATCTCAATCCCATTACCCCCCTGGTGATCAACCAGGGGACCTCCGACAAGATGATGCTCTCCATCGAGCGGGGGCTCCCTTTCATCTACTCCAACTATGGTATGGCCGGGGCATCCACGCCTATCACGCCAGCCGGGACCCTGGCCCTGCTGAACGCCGAGTTGTTGGCCGGGCTTACACTGAGCCAATTGATCAAAGAGGGCGCCCCGATCATCCTGGGCATCCTGCCCGCCTTCTTTGACATGAAGGGCATGGGCAATTTCTACGATCCGATCAGCTACGTCCTGGACCTGGCCTGCGCCGAGCTGATGGCTCACTACGGCCTGCCGCACAGTGGCACCTCCGGTAGTGGCATGGGCTGGGGGGCGGATCTGATCGCGGTGGGACACCAGTGGCTCAACCACGTGACCAGTTGCCTGGGCAAGGTCGGCCTGGTGCCCTTTGTAGGCGATGTCCTGACATCCATGGCCTTTTCACCCACCGTGGTGGTCTATGCCGACGAGGTGATCGCCCAGGCCCGTCTCATTGCCGCCGGATTCAACCTGGACGACGATGCCGTGTCTGTGGACGAGATCGCCCAGACAGGCCCCGGCGGCAGTTTCTTGACATCTGGCCTGACGCTCAAGCACTTTCGCCAGGCTTACTATGAGAGCGGCATCTTTCCCAAGCTGACCCTGGACGAGTGGCAGGCGCAGAAGCGCCCACAGGCCGACGATCGGCTGAAACGCTACACTCGCCGGTTGCTAGAAGACAGCAGGCCACCAGAGGATCATGAAGATCTGTTGGCGCGAGGAGAGAGCCTCATCCAGAACCTGGTACGCCGTCGCCGATGAACGAAACCAGCCCCAGACAACGCCGTCCAGGGCGCATCCTCTCGGCGCTGCTTCAGACCGACCTGCCTGTTGCGCCACGCAGCGACGCCGAAATCGCCGACGAGGTAGAGCATAACTACCGCTGGAACCTGACCGTCAACCTCTTGGAAGGCACCGCCTTTTGGTTCGGCCTCAGCTTTATCTCTGCCAGCACCATCGTGCCCCTCTTTATCAGCAAACTGACCTCCAGTCCGCTACCGATTGGCCTTGCGGCCGTCATCGCCCAGGGGGCATGGTTCCTGCCCCAATTGTTCACAGCCAACGCCGTGGAAGGGCTGCCCCGCAAGAAACCGGTCGTCGTCAGGCTAGGGCTTTTCTTGGAGCGCCTGCCCGTCTGGCTATTGGTGGTGGCCGCATTGTTGGCTGTGCGAGCTCCTGCTCTCGCGCTGATCATCTTTTTCGTCGGCTATGCCTGGCGCGGCCTGGGTGGAGGCGTCGTGGCCACTGCCTGGCAGGACCTTGTTGCCCGCTGCTTCCCAGTAGAACGGCGCGGACGGTTCTTTGGGATGGCCAGCTTCCTGGGCGCTGCCATGGGAGTAGCCGGCGCTTCATTGAGTAGCTGGATCCTCCAGGTCTCGGACTTTCCGGTCAGCTTTGTTTACCTGTTCACCCTCGCCGCCGTTGCCCTCCTCGCCAGTTGGTTCTTTCTCTCGCTGACCCGCGAGCCGGTGCAGCCGGTGCGTACCCCAAGGCAGAGCAGCCGCGACTATCTGTCCGGGCTATCTGAGATCTTGCACCACGACCACAATTTCCGCCGTTTTCTGGGAGCGCGCTCTTTGTTGGCCCTCGGCAGCTTGGGTGCCGGCTTTGTCACCGTGGCAGCCATACAACGTTGGCAGGTGCCGGACAGCAGTGTGGGTCTCTATACCGCAGCCTATTGGGGCGGCCAGATGATGGGTTACCTCGCCTTTGGCTTCCTGGCAGATCGGTTCGGCCACAAGCTGCCCCTGGAGCTGGGTGCGCTGTCTTCGGTGCTGGCCTTTGTGGTAGCGTGGTTGGCGCCCTCTCCCGAGTGGATCTATCTCGTATTTGTGCTGCTGGGGATCAACCTAAGTTCTGTGATCGTTTCTGGCATCCTCGTGGCCCTGGAATTCTGTAAGCCTGAACGCCGCCCTACCTACGCTGGCCTGACCAACACAACCGCAGGCGTGGTTGCCATGGCCGCTCCGCTCCTGGGCGCCTGGCTGGCGGGCATCAGCTATGACTGGCTCTTTGCCCTCAGCGCTGTCATCAACCTGGCAGCCTGGGCCGCAATGCGTTGGGGTGTACGCGAACCACGCTGGTCCCCGGTGGTCGAGATCGAGTAGCGGAAAGATAGCTATGCTCATTCTTCTGAACGTGATTCTGCCTGTCTTTGTCGTGGCCGGCCTGGGCGCGCTGGCCCAGGTCCGTCTGCAGCTCGACCTGCGGACACTCTCTCGAGCAACCTTTTACCTATTCGCCCCGGCGCTGATCTTTGACAGTCTGGCGACCTCTGGCATCGGAGGAGCGGAGTTTGGCCGGATCACGGCCGTGGTGTTGCTGACGACACTGGTCCTCTGGGCAGTAGGCATCTTCACCGCCAAGCTCCTCCGCCTCTCAGGCCCAACGCAGGCTGCCTTTCTCGCTGCAATTCTGATCATGAACTCTGGCAACTATGGCCTCCCTGTCAACCTCTTTGCCTTTGGCGAAGCCGGCCTGGCCCGGGCCTCCCTGTTCTTTCCCGTAACCGCCCTGATCGCCTCCAGTCTGGGTGTCTATCTCAACGCCCGCGGTCGACTGTCCAGCCGCCAGGCTCTCCGCCGGGTGGTAGGTGTACCGTTGGTCTATGCGGCTGTTCTGGGTATGGCCTTCAACCTAGCCAACCTGACGGTGCCGGAACCATTGGAAAAGGCAATCCACCTGCTCGGCCAGGCCTCCATCCCCTCCATGCTCCTGGTCCTGGGGGTCCGACTGGCCGAGACCATCAAAAGCCGGCCCGAAGCACTTCGGCTGCCCGCTCTGACAGCAGTCACCATCTTGCGCCTGCTCTTGGCACCTGCACTGGCCTGGTTCGTGGCCACAGGTGTAGGTCTTCAGGCCCTGACACGCGACGTCGTCGTCCTCGAGAGCGCCATGCCCACGGCCGTGATGACCACCATCCTGGCCACAGAGTTTGATTCGGATCCATCGTTCGCCGCACTCTGCGTTCTAATCACCACCTTGGCCAGCCTGCCCACCGTCACCATCCTGCTCAACCTACTCGCGTGACCCTTGCGCCGTCAGGTCGGTGGGCTGCTCGCTTGCCGCCTGACCCATTTTGAAGTATAATGCAGCCAGTTACTGCTGGACCCTCTGGCTCCTTGCGTAGCAGGCAGTAGAGGGTAGGCTGGCGGTGACAGTGAATACGAGGAAACCATGCCGACGATCCTTCAGACTTTTCGTCACCTGCGCCGCTACGAGCAGATCGCTCGCATACTGACCCGCTATGGCTTTGGCTACGTGCTAACCCAACTCGGCATCGGCCGGGCCATCACCCCGGGCCTGGAGAGGCTGCGCTTCAGTTCAGCCGAGATCTTGCAGGCCACCCCGGCGGAGCGAGTGCGGATGGCGATCGAGGAATTGGGACCGACGTTTGTCAAGCTGGGCCAGATTCTAAGCACGCGAGGCGACATCATCCCTGCGGACTTGATCCGGGAGTTGGAAAAACTACAGGACACTGTGCCCCCGACCGATTTCTCCCTCATCCAGGATCAGGTAGAGAAGGAACTTGGCGAGCCGCTCTACGAGGTCTTTCCCACCTTTGAACCTGTGCCGGTCGCTTCCGCATCGCTGGGCCAAGTTCATTTTGCCACCCTGCCGGACGGCCAGGAGGTCGCTGTCAAGGTCTTTCGTCCGGGTGTAGACAAGCTGATCGAGATCGACCTGGACATCCTGTTGGAGTTGGCTGCCCTGGCAGAGAAACGGACCGACTGGGGTGAATACTATGGCGTCCTTTCGTTGGCCCAAGAATTCGCCGACACGCTGCGCACCGAGCAGAACTATGAGCAAGAAGGCCACAACATTGACCGTTACAGGCAGATGTTTGCCGGGGAGGGATACGTCCACGTACCCAGGGTCTACTGGGGGACCACCACGCGCCGTGTGCTGACGATGGAGCGGATCGAAGGTATCAAAATCACCGACGTCACTGCGCTTGACGCGGCCGGGCTGGATCGCAAAGAGGTTGCCCGGCGCAACATCGCCATCCTGCTCAAGGCGGTGCTACAGGACGGCTTTTTCCACGCCGACCCCCATGCCGGGAACTTTCGGGTGATGGACAACGAAGTGATCGGCATGTTGGACTTTGGCATCATGGGCCACCTGGATCCCGTGGAACGGCTGGGGCTCGTCGAGATGTTTGTCGGCCTCTTTAGCCAGGATACCGACCGGGTGGTGGTAGCCCTGGCGGACCTGGGCATCGCCGCCAAGGCCGCGGACAGACGTAATCTGACACGTGACCTGGACCGGCTAAAGATGCGCTATTATGGTCTCGAGCTGGAAAAGATCCGCGCCCGTTCTTTCATTGAGGATCTGATGAGCCTGGCTTTTGCCCACCGGCTCCGAATGCCCAGCAATCTGGTCCTGGTCTTCAAGACAGTCGCCATGTTGGAGGGAATCAGCCTGCAACTCGACCCCGATCTCAACGTGTTCAGTGAGGTTGAACCCTATGTGCGCGATGCCCTTCTCGAGCTCCAGTCTCCCATTGCCCGCTTCAAGGGCATGACCCAACAGATGGCCGAGGCGGCCGAAGCGATGATGCTTCTGCCCAAGCAGCTTCAGAGAATGCTAGAACAGATCGAAGCCGGAGAAGGCAACCTCAGCATGACCATGAAGGGCTTTGATGAGCCAACGCGCCGCATTACATCAGCCGCCAACCGGCTGGTCCTGGCCATCCTGGTAGCGGCATTTATCATCGGCCCAGCGTTGCTTATTCCTCGGATTCAAGAGATGTTTCCAGAATGGCAAGCGGCTGGGGTCTTTTTGGCCATTGCAGGGTTTGGCATGTCCTTGTTGCTCACGCTGTTTCTCATCCTGTCTATCTGGCGTTCGGGACGGTAGCACTTGGACCACATTGCGCGAGTGTTGGAGACCCTCTACCTCCGTGCCGACCGGTTCGCCGGTGGGCGACTGAGCGTGCTGCTGCGCGCCGTCCTGGCTTTCGACCAGGACGATGGGGCTGTCGTATCCCGTTCTATCGCCTATTACGCCCTGTTCTCCCTATTCCCCTTGCTGTTGGTACTGATGGTCATTGCTACTTCCGTGGCAGCCGTCGAAGAGGCACAGCAGCTTGTCTTCCAGGCGGTCGAAGCCTACCTGCCGGCGGCAATTCCCCTGCTCGAGACCAACATCGAGCAGTTGCTGGAAGCACGAAGTACCGTTGGCATTCTGGCAGGGATTGGCCTGCTGTGGTCGGCCTCCGGCGTATTCACCGCGATCTACCGGGCCGTCAATCGTGCCTGGGGCAATCCCAAATCGCAGCTTTTCTGGACAGAGAAACTCTTTGGCGTCGCCGTCGTAATGGTGGTCGGGTTGCTTTTGCTGGCGACGACGGTATTCAGCACGTTGGCCAGCGTTCTGCAGGACAGGCAGACATGGCCTTCAGGCTGGGAGCCGGTCACTGACATGGTCATGAATTGGTGGAGAGGCTGGCCATCGGCCCTGTTGCCGGCCGTGATCAGCGTGCTCACCTTCACGATCTTTTACCGGATCATACCCCGAAATCGGGTAAGGTGGCGAGACGTGTGGGTTGGCGGGCTGTTAGGAGGCCTGATCTGGGAAGTAGCCAGGCAGATCTACGCCTGGTACCTGGCCAACTTTGCCCGCTATAGCCTCATCTATGGTTCGGTGGGAGCCATCATCGGCTTTTTGCTGTGGGCCTATGTCAGCGCCATGATCCTGCTACTGGGCGCAGAACTCACCGCCCAGTATACCCATTGGCGCCGCTCCGGCCGCACCGTCGAGTCTCGCCCGCCCCGTCAGTGGCTGAATGAGTGGTCGAAGAGAGACATGGAATGGTAGATGCCACAGATATCATCATCCTGGCCTTGACCCTGCTCGTGATGTTGGTAGGCGTGATCGGTACTGTAGTGCCGGTTATCCCGGGGACCATACTGATCTTTGCGGCAGCCCTTATCTATGCACTGCTCGAGGGGTTCGAGGCAATTGGCTGGCCCACACTGGTCGCCCTTGGCTTGCTGACCGCGGTAGCGACTACCGCAGACATCTGGGCCAGCAGCATTGGCGCCAAAATAGGCGGCGCCAGTGGCTGGAGCGTGGTGGCAGGTCTGGTCGGAGGTCTGATCGGCTTGTTCTTTTTCAGCCTACCCGGAGCGATCGTCGGTGCGATCCTGGGAGTGTTGCTGACGGAAGCGTTCCGCCTGCGCGATTGGGGGAAGGCTCTCAAGGCAGGAAGTGGTTGGGCAATTGGTTGGGTGCTTGCGACCATCCTTCAGTTGATCATCGGTCTGGCCATGGTGGCCATCTTTGTATGGCAGGTGATGCAAGGGCCCTGACCCCAGCTAGTATTCGGTGCGAAACTCGCTCGAGCCCCCGTTTCCGAACGGGCGTCGTCCCCGGGGGCGGATCCGGCCCCGAGAGCAATCTCGCACCAGAAACTAGCTACTGGAACCTGGCCAGATAGGTTTGAACCGGCTTACTCTTGCCCTTGATCTCCATGGGCTCCTGGCGCTCAAACGTCCAACCTTCAGGTTTCTCTACCAACGATTGGTATAGCGCTTCGGAGATGATGATTTCGCCGTTCTGGGCCAACTCGACCAGGCGATGGGCGGTGTTGACAACTTCGCCCACCATGCCAAAGTTCATATGACTGGGCGCGCCAATGCTCCCCATTACGACAACACCGCGGTCAATGCCTACGCCCAGGCCAATCTCGATACCCCGCGCCTCCTTCCAGCGCTGGCGCATATGGGCAAACGACTTTTGCATGTCGCCTGCGGTCCACAAGGCCCGCTCGACGGCATCTTTCTGGTCAAAGGGGGCTCCAAAGCCGACCATCAGCTCGTCGCCAGCCAGATCAAACACGGTACCCTGATGCTGGTGAACTATGTTCACCATCGAAGTGAAGAACTCGTTCAACACCTCGATGACGGAATAAGCCGGAAACAAGGCCGTCAAGTCGGAAAAGCGACGCAGATCAGCAAAGAGAACGACCACATCCCGGCGCTCGCGGCGTTCCAGGAGTCCCGCTTCTTGGGCCAGAATGCGATCCACAAGCTCGGGACTGATATATCGCTCAAAGAGTTGGTGAATGCGGTGTCGCTCGTCCTGTTCTGCCTTGAGGCGCATGGTTTCCAGTTCTTTGAGGGGAGTGATGTCCTGCACCACAGCCACCTGTCCAACACCATGCACAGGTGAGACGCTGACATAGAGCGAGCGCCCCCCTTCCGTCGCGATCTCGACAGAAACCGGCTCGCCGGTGGCTGCCACCTGATCATAAACTGAAAGCAACTGCGGCGTCACCTTGCCCGCCAAAGGCTTTCCCATCAACTGGTCGGCACTCAACCCAAAGGTCCGCTCGGCAGCAGGATTCGCCAGGATCAGGTGACCAGCTTCATCTATAGCCAGTACGGCGTCGGTGGTGCTGCTGAGTACAGCAGACAGCTTCCCCCGTTCCTCGCGGGTGCTTTCCAAGAGTTTGGCATTTGCCAGGGCAATGGCCGCCTGCTGGGCAAAGGTCTCCGCCAGTTTGACCTCGTCGGCATCAAATCGGCGAGGTTCATGTCGACTATAGAGATTCAACAACCCCATGAACCGCCCTGAGGCCACCAGGGCCAGTGACAACTGGCTGACCAGATTTGCCCGTGAGATCAGTGTGTCCTGACCGGCCGGCCGCTGGTTCAGATCATCGATCTGAAAGGAACGCAGACCGCCAGCCAGCCAATCCTGGAACTCTCCAACCGGCAATTTCCGGCTATCGCCAGGCTCCTCGGAAAATCCCCACCAAGCCTCCATCGTCAGAATGCTCTCGGTCTCATCGAGTAGCATCAGGCTCGCAGCCTGAGCATCCAGCAAAGCAGCCACTTGATGGACGATAAGGCGGCAGAGGGCAGTCTGGTTAAGTTCTGCACTGACCGCGACGCCTGCTGTTTGGAGCAGCTCCAGTTCTTGGCGCCGCTGCTGCTCCTCCTCGTAGAGGTGGGCATTCCTCACCGTGACCGCCGCCTGCGCCGCAATGGAGGTGAGCACAGCGAGGTGGCTCTCATCGAAAAAGTTGGGTACAGCATGCGTTAGCAGAAGAATGCCGGTGATCTCCTGCCCCACCACCAACGGTGCAGCGATGGCAGATCCGACCGGCTCACTGTCACCGGGTAGAACCAGCCAGCGCTGATCCTCAGATGCATCTCGTACAATCGTGCCCTGCTGGTGGCGTCGGACCCACCCTGCCAGACCTTGTTCCAAAATAGCGGGTGAGATCAGCGCCTCGCGGCGAGGGGGCTGCCCTTCGCGATTGATGATCTGCTGGGCCACTTCCTGCGTGTCGCCGAACAGGACAAAGCTGCACATGCTAGCCTGCAAAGCCTCGCGCGTCAATGTGACGATCTTGCCCAACACATCGTCGAGGGCCAGCCGGCTGTTGATCTCCTGGCTGATGTTGAAAAGCAGAGCCAGGCGGTTGCGCTCCGTCTGCAAAGCATCGTGGGCGGCCCGCAAACGTAACAGAGAACGCACGCGCGCCAGGAGTTCCTCACGGTTGAAGGGTTTGCTCAAGAAATCGTCGGCACCTGCCTCAATCCCCTGGATGCGATCCTGAACCTGGGTAAGGGCGGTGAGCAGAATGATGGGAATAAACCAGGTCGCGTTGTCTGACTTGAGCCGCTCGCAGACAGAAAAACCATCCAGGCCGGGCATCATGACGTCCAAGATAATCAGATCCGGCAGGTCGGCCTCGACCATGGCCAGGGCCTCTTCACCATCATGAGCCATCTTTACGCAGTAGCCAGCCCGCTCGAGCTGGATCTGGAGGAGTTGCGCACTGGGCACGGAATCATCTACTACCAGGATGGTCCCAGATTCCCGTGCAATGCCAGACGATCCTGGCGAACCGTGGTCTTCCATATCCCTGTACATCGTCACGAACTAGAGCGTTATCTCCATGCCTTCCCGCGCCAGGAAGGAAGATGCAAACTGTGCCTGTGCCTGTCGTTCGATCTCTTCGAGTTCGTCGTCGCTGTGGTCCGGATCGTGATGGATGAGCGCCAACTGCCGCACATTCGCTGTCTGTGCAACCCGGACGGCTTCAAGCCAACTACTATGGCCCCACATTTCACGCTCGAGCTTTTCCTGTGGTGTGTACTGTGCATCATGGATGAGCAAATCTGCATCTTGGGCGAGTTCCAGTACCGCGGGCTCAAGATTTGCAGGCGGGTGATTCACATCGCTGGCATACACGACGACCTTGCCCTGGCACGTGATGCGGTAGCCAAAGACGCCTCCTGGATGGGGAAGACGCCGGGCTATCGCCGTCGTGCGGTCGCCTACGACGATCTGCTCCCCATCGTGTACCTCTTTGATCAACAGATCTGCGTACAGATCGTCCAGGGTGAAGGGCAGGTATGCGTCACTCATCTGGCCGGCCAGCACCTGCTCCAGCCGCATGCCCACCCGCTGCTCCCCAAGGATGACCAACCGGTTGTGCCGGGTCCTGGCCGGGGAGAAGAAGGGCAATCCCTGGATATGATCCCAGTGCGTGTGGCTGAAGAACAGAACAGCCACCAGCCGCTCGTCGGACCGGCGAGCCAGATCCAAGCCCAGCAGCCGGATGCCTGTGCCCGCGTCCAGGATCAATACTTCCCGGTCCGCCGTACGCACTTCCACACACAGCGTGTTGCCTCCGACACGGACCGTTTTGGGACCAGGGACGGGGATAGAGCCCCGAACTCCCCAAAACTTGACCTTCATTCCCGTTCTCCAACGATCTGCAGGTAGCACACCCTGTATGGGCACTGCACGCTTGCGTGACCCTGCCGAGCACCTGGCGCCCACCGTAGGGCTAGTTGCTGCTGCAAACCTACTCCCCGATCCGCCTCCGCAGGGCGAAGCCTGTTTCTCCGAGATAGGAGCTGGAGCCATTTCCGCATCAAGAACTAGCTGGCTCTCTCCAGGGCCAGGACCGCATAGTCGGCAAAGACCTTCAGCATCTGCTCGTCGCGCTCGCTAAACGGCTCAACACCGATCCACCTATCAACCGTCACCAGACCCAGGATACGCCCTTGAGCCTGCAAAGGTACCTGGAGCACGGCCCTGGTTGCGCGGCCGGTCTGGATCTCGATGTTGCACTCCTCACGCGAATGAAGCCGCACAGCAATACCTGCTTGCAGAACCGGGTAGAGGCGTTCGTCGCCTGCCTGTGCAGCGAGATTCCCAGCCATGCCCTGGGCTTGTCCCAGGTCAGCCGCCACACGGAGCTCTTGCATCGTTTCGTCCAGCAGCAGCAATGATCCTGCCTCTGCCCCAGTGGACGATATTCCTGCTTCGACAATCTGCCGCAGTATCAGGTCCAGATCGTAATCCAAGACAATCGCCCGCCCAATGTCACCAAACAGCGTGACACAGCGCGCACAATCCTGGAGGAGCACCGACAACCGATCTCTTTCACTCCGAAGCCGGCTGTCTTCCAGCGCCCGCTCGATGCTGGACAGGACCTCCTCGGTCGTAAATGGCTTGATGAGATAGTCGCGCACACCCAGGCGCAGAGCACGAGCCGCCGTACCTTCGGATCCATAGCCGGTCATCATGATCGTGGGGATCTTGAGTCCCTGCCGATTCAACTGCTCGACAACTTTGAGACCGGTGGTGTCAGGAAGTTCCAGATCGATGAGAATCACGTCTGGCTGCCTCTCCGCAACCATGTCGAGCCCTTCCTGGCCAGTGCTGGCGCTGAGGGGTTCGTAGCCACCGTAGAGCAAGACAGCCTCTACCGTAGCCCTGAGCTCGGCACTATCGTCAATGATCAGAACTGTCTCCGCAGTCATATGGTTGTTCCGTTTGATCCTCTAGGATTCCGCTTGCGCCACGTCTTGAGGCACGAGGGTATTTGTCTAACAGAGCCCTAACATAGTTTCTGGTGCGAGATTGCTCCCGGGCCCAGACCCGCCCCCGGGGACGGGGGCTCGAGCGAGTTTCGCACCGAGCCCTAGTATAGCACAATCGCGGAGACTTGCCAACCGCCAACACCCGTGTGTTAAGTCAATCGCGCTTGACCGGAGACCGCCACGCCGGGAGCGTTCTGCGCAATCAGACGCGTCTTCCGTGAGTGGATCTCTTCAGCTCGCCCCCGAGACGAGGGCTGGTAGCTTGGAGTGCAATTGCCCTACCTGCAAGATTCCAGGCCACAACCCTCTCCGGATTTGCATGCTGTGCTGAAGTGAGGTATACTATGCCCCGCGTTAGCACTCTTTCGCCATGAGTGCTAGCGCACGAATCATGTAACCCTATCATTCGATTAAGGAGGAAGG
>Ga0180438_10009660_pt1 | contig 11969 bp, 12 predicted proteins | sample SS_ome_12_FD_132455 | JGI IMG/M metagenome (GOLD analysis project Ga0180438, IMG submission 132455) | Hypersaline lake sediment archaeal communities from the Salton Sea, California, USA - SS_3_D_2 metaG | ecosystem: Environmental > Aquatic > Non-marine Saline and Alkaline > Hypersaline >...
AGGGCCTTCTCATAACTCTCGATCGCCCTTCCGATGTCCGGCTCCTTCTGGGTATTCTTGAAGATCTTGTGGTAGGCGTTTCCCCTGAGGAACCAGACCTGCGGGTGAAAATCAGGTCCGAGCTTCTTTGTGTACTCATCGCAGACAGCGATGGCTCCGGTGTTGTCTCCCTGGTCGTAGAGATCTTTCGCCTTCTTCAAGAGCTCCAGGTGCTGGCTCTGGAGTGATTCGGGCGAATCGGAAGCCAGACCGGTTGCGGGGACAAGCAGGAATACGATACCGACAACGAGGGCATTGACCTTTTTCATCATCCTCACTCCTTCAGGATCTGTTGCAACGCGGATAGACAGGAGGTGATTTCCTCCAGTTTGGTCCCCACGGGAACCGATTCGGCCCCATCGACGGATCGCCGCATTTCAAACCGAGGATAAGGCTCCCCCTGCACGAGGCTGATCACGTGTTGTTTTCCGTTTGCGTACTGGAGCACGACCTGTGCACGGGAATAACTGATGGCTGTTAGGCTGTTGGAGCCCTTCCGAGCTCCTGCTGCATCTGCCGTGGACACCGTAACCGGTGTGTCCGGCAGGGCCTGCTGCTCGAGTAACCGCTTCAAATGGGCCGAGTTCCGAATATAGGCACTGCCCGTATGGGTCTCTGACCCGATATCGGCCAGTGCGAATGCCAGTGGTGCGCCCAGCCGAATCGAACCCTTGGAGGTCTGCAACGTCACCCGAACGGACGTTTTCGGGGTAGGGACTGGTTGGACGCCCCTCGCGTAACCTTTGCCGTCCCCTTTTCCCTCGAGGATTCCGACAGGCAAATCGATTCCTCCCAGCCCTTTTCCGGTCACGGCAGCGAACCTTGCGGCCTTTGTCTCCTTTGTTATCGTCCCTTGGGGGCCGGATCTTGATAGACCTTCCCGTTTTTCCCCGATCTCGAGGGACATGGGAACGCTGGCTGCCGGGCCGGAGGGCCCTTTTGCGATGAGCGTTCGATGGGGAGTCCCTTTGCGGGCCGGTTGATTCGAAGCCTTTGCCGTGGTCGGAAAAGAAGCCGTCTGCGGAGCCATCTCCATCGGAAGGGACACGTAGTCAGCCCCGGCAGCGCTGCGCACGACCGGCTGTTTCGGTCTTGGGGCCGGCGTCACGACCCGGGGTGGCTTCTCCGGCGGAGGCTGCTCCATGAGCTCCATGTCCACATCGGCGGCCGAAGTGCGCATCTTGGGTATGGCCTGCTTGGGGATCTCCCTGGGTTCCTGGGGAACCATAGGCGCAGGCGCATCCTCTGCAATCTGGATGTCCAGATCCAGGTCCTTCACCACGGCCATCTTCACGGGCTGTGGTACGGGAACCTTTTGAGGCTCCTCCACAGGTTCCGGCTTCTCGGGTTCCTTCTCGTCGACCAGCGCCATGTCCACCCATTCCAGCTCAAGGGGTTTGGGTTCCTCCTTTTCCGCTTCCACGGGTGGGGGCACGAAGGTCTTCCGACTCGCAACGAGGGTCTTCTTCTTGATCGGCCTGTCCACGAACCGGATTTGATCCTTGTAGAGGAAGTAGTAGTTGGGCTTGTAATCGTCTTCGAGAAACTCCCGTTTCACCTCCCACCGGGCACGGGCCGGCAGCATGGCCAACTCGGGGAGTGGTTGTGGGAGCTCAGGAGGACGCAAGGCGGTCCCAGGTTCCGTCCAGTTCGCCTCGGCCGAGGGAATCGTGTTCGAACGGTGAAAGAAGAAGAAATTGATCAGCAAGACGAGGAAGATCCAACAGAAGGCGGAAATGACCTGGCAGGCCATCACATCCTCGTCCTCCTTGGACCAGCGCAGCCAGCCCTGCCTTCGCGGGGTACGGGCTCGTTGCATAGGAAGTTGCTCCCCGGATGCAGAATGAGTTATGTCCGGCCTCTCTCGTAACAGATATACGGGGAAACACCGAGCTGCGTGCAGATCAACTCAACCGTATTGACGACCCCAAATGGAGAGTTGTAGTCGGCGAAAACGACAACCTTGGCGTCCTTGCTCGCCGACAGGAACGCGCTGAGCTTTGCCGTTCCGTCCTGGAAGAGCGCGTCTCTCACGAGGGGATATTCCTGTTTCTGATAGATGAGGACGACCTGGGAGAGAGGGTCGATCTTGAGGACGATGTCCTTGTTGTTGTCGATGACGAGTTCCTCGTCGATCTTCTTCGGCGGTTTGATCTTGGCCCCGACGAGTATCTGAAAGGAGCTCGTGAGAACGAAGAAGATCAAAAGGAGAAACACAATATCGATGGCTCCTTCGAGCTGTTCGTCTTGATGGCCAGACCTGCGTATCCCCATTCGCTTCATCATGCCAGCATCTCCTTGAGTTCGCTCACCATGACAACCGACAGGTCTTCCTGAAGGGATTCCAGAATCGTCTTGCAGAACAGGGCCACGAATCGTATGCCAAGACCGACGACGGTTGTGATCAGGGCGATCTTCAGGTCTGCGGCAAGCTGCTCGGCACCGGCTACCCCCACGTCGTCGAAGATGGCCACCATGCCCACGGCCGTCCCCAGAAAGCCCAGGGTCGGCGCTGTGATGCTAATGTAGTTGTAGAAGGAAAGGACCTGTTTCCTCTGGGCGACCATATCGCCCACGCGCACCTCCAGGGCATGGATGAAATCCTGCTTGCTCTTCAGGTCCTCTTCACTCAGTCCCTGGAGAACTTCGCCGTAGGGGGAATCCTCTTCCGTCTTCACCGTCTGCCAGAGCTTTTCTGCTCGACTTCCTTCGCCCGACTCTTCCGCATCCTGATCGCCTCGGAACAGGCTCCGTACGGCAGCTCGCACCCTGTGGGACTTACCGTTCAAGGTCTTCCGGGACTGCTGGAACGTGTGAAGGTGGAAGATGAAGATCCCGCTCGTATAGATCAGCGTGCCGAAGAGGAGGTAGAGGATCACGTCGCCAAGTTGTACGTAGAAAGGGGCGATGAAATCAGAAACGTTGTAGATCGTGACCTTACCAACTCCGGTGGCGTTGCTGAGCACAAACCAAACCATCACTCCGATGAACACCGCGACTAAAGACTTCTTCATCTGCTCGCTCCTTTGCGCTTTCCCGCCCGAATCGCCGGGCTTCGAGATCCCCCATGGTCACAGGACCGACTTCCATAGGAGTGTCCCGAAAAGCAATTTCAATGCCATGGACCCGGGCATTCCATCGCAGCTTGAACTCTCACGCTTCCACGGGTCGCACCAGGGAAACGGATAGGCCTGTGTCTTCAGGGGGCTCCGTGGATGGAGACAGGTCTAACGGATTGAATTTCAGTTCTTTTCCTGCAAGGCGGAGAGACCCTCGAAAGGACCCCCCTTCGAGAAAACCTCAGCCACGGCCACAAACGGGGTTCCATCCTGTACCGGCTGCGGGGCTCGAGGTTACCTTTTTGAAACCCTTCGGTACCCGGAAAAATTTTCCCAGGGGACCTGGCCGATCAGGCCTCGGACAAAAGGGAGGGGACGGGTCATCGTGGCGAAGACAGGGACTATGAAAAAAATGCAGAGCATATGATCAGAGCGTTTGATCAATGATTTCAAGAGATTCGAATCGATCGTCTCGGATTCTCACCGGAAGGGAAAATCACAACCCTCGCAGATCGGGTAAGACGGCTCCCTTCTCCTTTCAAGGTCATGGGTCTCTCGGAGCGCCAAACGACGGAGGTCCCCGCGATTCGTCTCGCCCTTAAGATCGTTGCAGCAGGCCAGGAGCTGTCCTTCCCAGGTCACATAGAGGGCGTTGTGAAAGGACCAGCACCGCTCGGCCATTCCGGAGGGCGAGGGCGGTCCCAAGGCCTGCTCAAGCCCTAGGAAATGGCCCCCTCGGTTGTGACAAGGCGAGAAGTTTATACGGGAAACACCGCGCCCCTGCCAGTACGACGCAAAGTCGCGGGTCTCCTGACGATTCCAGGGCATATTCTGCAGAAGAAGCGACCTTCTGCCACCACCTTCTTCATGCTTGTTTCTCAGGTTTCGGGTGCGGGCGCGGGCCAGAAGAAACCTTTTCTGAGAGTGAACCATCTGAAACAAGAGGAGAATATCGAAAAACACCCATCTCATGAAGGAGGGATATGATGGCAAAAAAGATGCCCCACGCCGGACACGAAAAGCACATGTGCTACATGGTCAACATTCGAACGAGCATGAGCGAGCTCAAAAAGATCGCCAAAGACCCCAAGTTCATCTGTAAGAACTGTGCTCGCGTGGCAAGAGAAGGAAAACACCTTTGCAATCCGGTCAAGCTCTGATCAAGGCCGGTCTCGAATGGAGCCAAATCGGGAAGGAAGGAACCCAAGATGGAAAGCGAAGGGTACCGATACGTGATCATCGGGGGCGGGCTGGCCGGTGCAAGCGCAGCAGAGGGCATTCGAGAGGTTGACCCAAACGGATCCGTGGTGATCATCGGCCAGGAGGACCGGCATCCCTACCATAGGCCACCCGTCTCAAAGGGGATCCTGCTGGGGGGCAAGAAACCGGAAGACACGTTCTGCAAGCCAGCAGAATTCTACGAGGAAAACAAGATCGAACTGGAGACAGGGGTCTCGGGAAGGAACCTGGATCCTGCCGAGCGGACGGTAGCCTTGAGCGATGGAAGGGTCCTGTCTTACGAGAGATTGCTCCTGGCCACCGGAAGCAGGGCCAGGACGCTACCCCTGCCCGGAGCAGACCTGAAGGGGATCTTTACCCTCCGCACGCTGGACGATGCCTTGACATTGGTCACGGCAATGAGGGATGCGCGCAATGCAGCCGTGATCGGAGGAAGCTATATCGGCGCCGAAACCGCCTCTGCTCTCGCGCAGAACGGAATCCAAACCACGATGATCTTCCCGGAAAGCCGATTGCTCGAAGGTCTGACAGACAAGGATTTCGGCGGATATCTCCGGTCGCTGTACGACAGGAACCGCGTCAAGATCCTAGCCCACCGGAAACCGGTCCGGTTTCAGGGAGAAGGGCGTGTGGGGTCCGTCCTTACGGATGGGCAAGAGGAGATCCCCGCGGATCTGGTCGTAACCGGGGTTGGGGCTGAGCTGAACACCGGCTTGGCCCGTGATGCGGGGATCATGATGACGCAGGACGGCGGGGTCTGCGCCGATGCCCTCCTCCAATCCAGCCAGGAGCACATCTTCGTGGCGGGTGACATCGCCGAGTATCCGGACCCGACCTTTGAGAAACGCCTCCGGCTCGAGCATTGGGAAGCCGCGCTCCTGCAAGGGAAGACGGCGGGCAGGAACATGGCCGGGGCGGGAGAGCCTTACACCGCTCTGCCACACTATTTCTCGACCCTGTTCGAATGCGGTTTCTCCGTGTGGGGAGATTTCTCGCAGTGGGATCAGACCCTGCTCAAGGGTGAGATGGGCCTTTCCGGGACTTCGATCTTCTACCTGGAAAAGGGGCGACTCTGTGGCATCCTCCAGTTTGAACCCGTAGAAAAGGAAGAGGCAGAGAAGATCGAGAGGCTGGTCCGGAAGAGGCCGTCCCTCCGAGAGATTGAGGCCCTGGTCCAGGGCGAGGGAGCGAGCCTTCGGGACAGCGTCTAACCCTGAACCACCTGCGGAGCCAGCCCGCGGCTCCGTCGTAAACCACCAGGACGAATCGAGGCAGCAAGGAAAAAGCAGATGAATTCCCTACCCTTCTTGAGCATCTATATCCTCCCACTGTCTGTGCTCATCGGCTATGGCCTCGGCGGGGCCTACAATTTCTTGGCCCTTGTGTTCGTCTTTGGCCTCCTGCCCCTCCTGGATGTGCTCGTCGGGAAGAACACACGCAACCCGTCGGAGCAGGAAGAAGAGACCCTATCGGAATCACGCGTCTTCCGATTCATCACGTGGGCCTGCATGCCCGTCCAGGTGATCCTGGTCGTCTGGGGAGCCTACGTGGTGACCCATCAATCCCTCACCCCAATCGAACTCACCGGTTTCGTCCTTTCCGTGGGGATTACGAGCGGCGCTTTGGGAATCAACGTGTCTCACGAATTGATACACCGGGTCAACAACCGCCTTGAGCCCTTCCTCGGGAAGATCATGCTGGCCACCGTGTGCTACCTCCACTGGGCGATCGAGCATGTAAGAGGGCATCACCGGACCGTCGCCACTCCCCCAGACCCTGCGACGGCCCGGCGGGGAGAATCCTTCTATGCTTTCTGGCCGCGGACCGTTCTTGGAGGCCTCCAGAGCGCCCACCAAATCGAGGCGGATCGTCTTGCCCGGCAGGGCAAGCAACCGGGGAGACTTCAGAACGCCGTGCACAGGTATGTTGCCATAGAGCTGGTGATTGCCGCAGCGCTTTGGTGGTCTTTCGGGTTCGGCGCCGTCCTGTTCTTCCTCGCCCAGAGCCTTGTTGCTGTCTCTCTCCTCGAAGCTGTCAACTACCTCGAACACTATGGAATGGAGAGGAGGACACTCGAGGATGGCCGCTACGAAAAGGTCAAACCCGAGCACTCCTGGAACGCGAGTCACCGCATTACCAACTACTTCTTGTTCAACCTGCAGCGCCACTCGGATCACCACTACAGACCGAATCGTCGCTACCAGATCCTGAGGGATTTTGGACAGAGCCCGCAGCTTCCGAATGGATACGCTGGGATGGTCCTCCTTGCCCTGGTCCCTCCGCTCTGGCGATGGGTCATGGACAAGCGCCTTCCTTGACAAACACCTGGTTCTCGCCTAATGTCTATTAAAGCACTAGAATTTATGAAGACTGTGGTATATGCAGGGCTTCGAGGGGTTCGATGCGCCTTTCAACAAAGAGCCGGTACGGGACGCGAGCGGTTCTGGACATCGCGCTGCACGGCAGGAACGGGCCGGTCACCCTGAAAGACATGTCCAGGCGGCAGGAGGTGTCGAGGAAATACCTGGGTCAAATCGTCAACCATTTGTTGACGGCTGGCATCCTCGAAAGCATTCGTGGACCGCAAGGGGGTTACGTTCTCAGCCGTGCCCCGGATTCGATCCGGCTCGGAGAGATCGTCCGGGCCTTGGACGGCTCTGTCGCTCCGAGTCGGTGTGTGGACAATCCCGGAGTATGCGAGAGGAACGCGAAATGCGTGACACGGGAGTTATGGACCCGGGTCAAGGAAAGTGTGGAGTCCGTGATCGATGAAACCACCATAGCCGATCTCGTGGCCCGGCAGAAGGATCTCGAATCCTTGCCCCCGTGAACGAATCAGTGAAAAGATGCCTCTTCTCCAAAAAATGAAGGAAGACGTTCAGACCGTCTTCGCCAAGGACCCAGCGGCCCAAGCCCTGCCCGAGGTGTTGACCTGTTATCCGGGCCTCCACGCGCTCTGGGCTCACAGAATTTCCCACTGGCTGTGGGGGCGTAAACGTAGGCTCACCGCCAGGGGGTTTTCCCACCTGTCACGCTTCTTCACCGGCATCGAGATCCACCCAGGAGCCAAGATCGGTCGCCGCGTCTTTATCGATCACGGCATGGGTGTGGTGATCGGCGAGACGACAGAGATCGGTGACGACGTCCTGATCTACAAGGGCGTTGTCCTCGGCGGGACAAGCCTGGAGAAGAAGAAGCGGCACCCGACCATCGGGAACCATGTTGTGTTAGGGACGGGCACGACCGTCTTGGGTCCCGTCTCGATTGGGGACAGCGTGCGCATCGGGGCCGGTTCGGTGGTCATCGATTCCGTCCCACCGGGCTCGACCGTGGTTGGGGTGCCGGGAAGGGTGGTCAGGGACGGGATGCGAACGGAAACCGACCTGAACCACGGGACCCTGCCTGACCCGGTCGTCCAGGCAATCCAGGATCTGCGAAAGGACATCACACAACTAGGCAAAAGGCTTGACACGATCGAGGGAAAGGCTGCGCCCCGTCAACCTCCCGGAAAACGGCAAAAGGCAAAAGGCAAAAAAAGCTCTTAGCTTTTGGCTATTAGCCCACCTCCCCCCTACGTGGAAACCCTGTCGGCGGGGTAAAATGGCCGGGAGCTAAGGGCTGACGGCTAACGGCTGACTGCTTCCAGACTGAAACCACACATGCAGGACGGAGAACCCCTCCTCCACCTGGTACCCATAGAGATCGCACCGCCCGTTGCCGTCCAAGTCATCCGCGTTGATGTAGTTGATCCCCGGAGCCTCAAGAACGGACCAGGGGCTGGACGCAAATTCCCTCTCGGGACGGCCGAGATAGATCGCCAATTCGTCGTCCCCTTTACCCGCCACGAGATCCCTGAGCCCGTCCCGGTTGAAATCCCCTTTCGTGTTTGGAACAAGTCCTCGAATGAGATCCGGCCGGTCCGAGTCGACGTGCAGGTCGAATTCCCTTTGGCTCGTCGGTTTGGGGGGAAACCCCTCCGGCCAGGACGCGTAGTAGAATTGGGAATTCAGGTGAACAACCCTTCTTAGAAAGATATCCACGAGTGGCCAAACGCCCATCTTTACCGACCAGCGGGTCATGTCCGCATAACCGTCGCCGTCCAGATCCTCCACCGACACACCGGAGAAGAACCCCCGCGAAGGAAACCTCTGGTCCGGTTCCTTTGGCCCGAGACCATCCGCTCCGCCGAGAAAGACCGCGGTCTCTGCACTCCAGGACACGAATTGCATCCCAATCTTGTGGACCACCACGTCTGCAAACCCGTCCCGGTTCAGATCGACCACACGGTAGCACAATGTAGCCCTGCGCCGGAGGATCTCCTCCTCGCTCCGGATCTCCAGGTCCCACTCGACCGGTTCGGCATCGAGTTTCCCGTTCTCTCCGCGCAGGTAACAGAGACCCTTCCCGTTCCTGAGTGCAATCAAGTCCTTCCGGCCGTCCCCGTTCAGATCTGCGGGCTCCAGAAGCGGATAGAAGACGACCGCCAGATGCTCATAACTCCCCACCCTTCTCCCAAACAGGATGTTGTTGTTGTAATACGGAAAAGGCTCGAGCTTTACCGAATCCACCATCTCCCAGCCTGCTTCCTTGTTCCGTCTGTAGAATCGGGCCTCCCGGCCGAGGGGCAGGAGGGCCTCCACACGGCCGTCACCATCCCAATCCCGAATCGCATCGAGCCACAGGAACTCGTCCTCTTGACCTGTGGAGACAAAAACAGGCGCCTCGACCCGGAGGCTCGGCACGAGACCGGCCTGCCCCTTTCCGCTCAGCTCGGACAACCCATCGGCTGACAGAAAATAGCAACTGGTCCTTCCCGACCCCCCATGGGCCGGACCCGTGTCCCAGAAGACCGCTTCCGGGGATACCTTCCAGGCGTTGAGCAATGAAGGGCTTGCATCCATCCCACGCCCGGACCATCCGTACACATGAAGGGTACGCTCCATCTTGTTCTCCCGGTGTGCGGTGAAGGAGACGAGCATTTCCTTCAAACCGTCCCCTTCCAGGTCCACCGCCCTCGCTACCTTGATCTCGCCCTCAACCCTGACCCTGTGTGCATCAAACATCTGGGCATGCACACCCGACACGAGGATGAGGTTCAGGATCAGACAGACGGTCGAGTACAACCCGCCTCGAACCAAAGGGAAGCAGAACGCTTTGCCTCGTTGCATCGAAAGCCCAACCTTCTTCTTGGGGAACGGAAATCACGGGTATTCTGGTATAATATAGGACGGAATGGACATTATCCACCGAAACAGAGAGAGAGAAGGAAGGAAGGCATGTCCCAACGACCGGCCCTGCCCGGGCAAAGGACCCTCGTTCTATTCGTGGCGGTCGCCCTGACGGTGGGCTGCCTTTCGCCTGTCTCCAAGTCAGTCCGAAAGGAGTTGGACCAGGACATCTCCTTCGATCAACTCACGGAACTCCCTGGTTCGTATGAGGGCAGGTTGGTGCTTCTGGGCGGCGAGATCATCCGGACACACAACAAGCTGGAAGGCACGACGATCGAGATCCTGCAGAAGAGACTCAATCGGTGGGGCCGGCCAAAGGACGAGGACGACACCGGGGGAAGGTTCCTCGTGTTTGCCGAGCGTTTCCTGGATCCGGTGGTCTACAGCCGGGGCAGGAGGATAACGGTGGCCGGCACGGTCTTGGGAGGCCATGCAGAGAAGATCGGAGAGGTGGACTACGTCTACCCGCTCCTTCGCGCAAGAGAGATCCACCTCTGGCAAGATCGCTCGAGCCCGGTCCTCGTGTATCCCTACCCCATCTGGTATCAATGGGAACTCGACTAGGAGGCTGTGGATAGACGGCCATCTGCAGTGCTATCCCTGTTCCGATTCGATTTGCTTGGGCTCCGTCCCCCCCCTTCCCCTGTCAAAATCGCCCTGCACGAATCTCATTCGGAACAGGTGATAGCACCAGAGGCCCACGCCCGCACCCGCCAAAATAAAAGCGGACTTGGCTAATTTCTCGTTCGTTCACCGGGAGGGGATTGATAATCGCTTTTTCACATGTGTTGAAAAACGTGGCCGTCTATCCTAGCATGATCCCTCGGCTCGCAAAGGCTCCTTCTACCTGAATACCCACTGTGCCCGAATCGTTTTGCCTGTGCTCATGAACGTACTCTTGGTCAATCCCAACCGCGTACAGCCTCCGGTCGCTCCCTTGGCATTCGACTACCTGGGAGCGGCCTTACAGACAGAGGGGATAGGAATCAGGGTGGCGGACCTGTGCAGAGACAGTTCCGCCGGCTCGACCGCCCCCGAGCGCACCTGGAAGACCTTCGATGGAGAAGACCCAGACGCCATCCTGTTGACCCTTCGGAATATCGACGATGCCTACTACTTCAGCCAGGCGTCTTTTCTCCCGGACATCCGGGACCTGACACAAACCCTGCGAGAAACGTTCGGCAAGCCCATCATCGTTGGAGGGTGTGGCTTCTCGATCGCACCGGAGCCAATCCTGGAGTTCCTGGGGGCGGATCTGGGGATCGCCGGTGCTCAGGAAAAAGACCTGATACGCCTGTTAGCCTCCCTAGACGACGTGGACACCTATCCAGGAATCCCCGGCCTCGTCTGGCGAGAAGGAGACGGTCTTCGAGCGAACCCGCCAAGCCCTCCGAAGATGGACGAAGACTTCTTTTCCCCTCGTCGAACCGTTGAGAACGCAAGCTATTTTCAGGTAGGGGGTATGGTCGGCCTCGAAACGAAGCGTGGGTGCACGGGCCTATGCCGTTACTGCGTCGATCCTGTGGCAAAAGGGGGGACGGTCTTCCCAAAACCCCTGCCCTACCTGATCAAGGAAGTCGAGTCCCTGGTCGACCAGGGGGTGACTGTGTTTCATCTTTGCGACAGTGAATTCAACATACCACGAAAACACGCTCTCCATGTCTGCGAGGCCCTCGATCAAGCCGGGCTCTCCGCTAGGATTCGCTGGTTTACCTACGCAAGTCCACTCGAATTCGACGAGACCCTTGCCTCCCGCATGGTCGAGGCGGGCTGTGCCGGGATCAATTTCGGCGTCGATCACAGCCATCCCGACATGCTCGCGGCTCTAGGGCGGCAGCATCGGTCAGAGGATCTGGCAAGAACCATCGAAGCCACCCGCCGAGCCGGGATCCCCGTACTCTTTGATCTTCTTCTCGGTGGGCCGGGGGAAACACGAGAGACCCTCCGGGAGGCCATCGAGTTCTGCAAGAGGTTCGACGTTCCGAGGGTGGGCGCAAACTGCGGCATAAGGATCTACCCGGGCACTTCCCTTGCCCAGGAGGTTATGGAGCAGGGCCCGATGCACCAGAACCCGAACATCGAGGGACGACTGGAAGAAAACGAGGAGATGCTCTACCCTGTATTCTATGTTTCCCATGCGATGGGCCCGGGCTGGCAGGATACCCTTGCCTCCCTTGTAAAGGATGACGCTCGTTTCTTCCTCCCTATCCGGGAGTCGAAGGAGTCCAACTACAATTACAATGAGAACGAAGTTCTGGTGAAGGCCCTTCGCGAAGGCCACCGGGGAGCCTTCTGGGACATCTTGCGCAGGGTACAGGAAGGCTTACCGCCTCTCTCCGTACCCGGATCCTCGCAGCAGGGAGTAGCGTGGTGAAGAACGTCCTAGACATCTTCGAAGAAAGAG
>Ga0180438_10009661_pt1 | contig 11966 bp, 12 predicted proteins | sample SS_ome_12_FD_132455 | JGI IMG/M metagenome (GOLD analysis project Ga0180438, IMG submission 132455) | Hypersaline lake sediment archaeal communities from the Salton Sea, California, USA - SS_3_D_2 metaG | ecosystem: Environmental > Aquatic > Non-marine Saline and Alkaline > Hypersaline >...
AAGAGGGTTTACCAAACGAAAATGTTAAGCGGCTGTTTGAACAAGAAACAGGTTTATACCTGAGTTTCTAAGGTGGCGGCAATGAACGAGCTTTTATCCGATTTATTCTCAGGGGTCGGGAAACGGCCTAACCCCACGATACTCCGCAAGGTGAAGGGCATATACTTTGCCAGCAAAGCACAAACCCCCCGCCAACCTTCGGCCGTATTGTACCGACGAGGGTTAACTTGGTACTTGGACCATGAGGGCGACACTTACAAATGCGCCCATGAGCTTGCCGGACTTAAGCTTTTGAACGCTAAAACCGGCTTGGAGCTAACCGATGAGCAACTATCCGATTTACAAAAAACAGTATCTTAACGGGCAAGCCGTATTGACTTCGCCTAACGAGCCGGTAGCGGATTTACTGCACACAATAGTAAGCCGAGCAACCGGCAACGATAGCCTGAAGCAGCACGAAGTTTACGCCAAGGCTTTGCGCTATGGCTTGGAAAAAGGTTTACTGAGAGTAGCCGGTCGCCAGGGCTTGCGCCACAAAATTTATTTTACCCAAAAGGGTTACACGGCCGTGAGAAAACTTCAGAAAAAAACCTGTTTGTTTTCCGGTCGCCGCATGAGGTGAAACATGAATACTTTAGCCGATGTTGTTAAAAAGGTGGTTGGATCGGAGAAAAGTGGCGGCTTTGGGTACGCTCTTCCTCCAAACAGGAACCCGGTAACGGTGGGGGAAAAATACCTTAGCCGGATGTACGGCCCTTGCCGCTGCGTGAAGCTGACTAACGGCGGTCGCGTGGCTGTCATGGAGAACGCAAGCGGAGTACAGTGGGAAGAGTCCCTTTATTCTCTGTCTTTATGGGAGTGGGGTTGGTATGAAAGGGCGACATTAAACGCCCTGAAATGGCTTACCTACACTTATTTTTATTTTGTTAACGAACCGGGCGACGGCGAAAATGGAACAAACATAGCCGTCGGGTCAATTGTCCGGCTGTTGTTGGTTGGCAGAACGGCGATAAAATTCCGCTACTTTCCCATTGATTGACAAAGTGTATTACTGTGGCAATCGCCCCAAACTCCTTTAAATATATATTTAAAGGAAAAGAGGGCGATTGCTACAGTTTGTCGAGTAAACTGTGTTACAGAACCCGCTTTATATTGGGGGTTGACCTTGTGTGTTGCGTGTGCTAGAATTGTCATTAAAGATAAGTGAGGTGACAAGATGACAGATTATTTTGCCCCTATGGAAAACATAGACGGCTTTGTAAAAAAAGACCAACCTGATCACGCAGATCACCTTTGTCCTGTGTGCCAGGGTTACGGCGGGTGGAACCTTCGCCTCAACGCCTACGGACCTGGGAGACATTTCAAGGCGTTTTGCTCGCAGTGTAACGGCTGGGGCTGGGTGAAAGAAGAGGATTTGTGCGTTCATGACATGGTAGAGTTATCTCAAGATCAATGTCGCAAATTGGGGATCGCCCATTGGGGTAACCTCTGGCACGTTTACCGCTGTACAAAGTGCGGTAGGGTAAGGAGCTATGATTCAAGCGATTAAGGAGGTTTTGATGTCAAAGTATACGTGGTGTGACTTCTGCCGTAACTGGCGGTACTGCTTTAAGCGGCGGGGTGTGTGGATTTGCCGAGAGTGTGCAAGCCAAAGTTAATTTATTATTTTTTACACGCCGGAAAACCCGGCAAAGGATGGAAAGCATGAAAATCAGTGTTGACGCAAAAAGTTTTGTAGATGAGCTTATTGACTCAATTGACGCCGATAAACCCGCGTCTGATTATCTGAACTCATTGAGTCCTGATGAACTCCCCGGTACGTTTGCCAGAATTTGCGGCGACATAGCACGGGCGTCTATCTCGTCCGGTTCAGACTTTCAAACTCTGGTCGGGCAGGCTTATGAAATTGGGCGGGATAGTGAGGACGTTTACTTTGTCCGTGATTACGGTACGTGGGCTGATCGTGAACTCGATCCCTATCTTCGCGTAGGGAGCCACTTCGCTCACTCCAATTATTACCATGACGAACCGGATCAACCTTTTGAGCGCGTCGGGGCGGTAGGATTTGTGCCTAACCCATTTGATCCCGATCAAATTTTGATCGTGACGCTGTTTCATAAAGCAGCGGATGATGTTTTAGTGGTCATTGATCGGCGCACCGGGGATTATGTCTCTGCCCTGAATGTTGATGCAGACAAGATTATGTCAGTGGTAGGAAAAACCCTCAGCGAAGCTTACGATAAAGCTTATCTGGCGTATCAAATTCATGAAGAGACCTTCAGAAGTTACCGCACTTACTCAGCCGTTAGGGTAATGGCGTTAAACAAGATGTTCTCGGTTTTGCAAGACCTTCACAGTACGACAGACAATACGATGAAGAGTAGCTGATAGCGTTAACGGCCGTTCCCAAGAACGGCCGTTAACGCCCATTAGGGCAAAGGTGGGAAAATGATCAACAAACGAATAATTCAATTGCTGGTTTTGGCGACGGTAGTTGTGTGCTTGTTCCTCGTGGTCGCCGGGTCGCCGCTGGAGGTTAATGGAGGTGAACCGGTTACGCCGACAAAAACGATTGCGCCAAGCGTCACAAAAACGCCAACGGTGATCGAGCTTGAAAGCCTGACAGCGAACGCCGAGCAAGCCCCTGACCTTGTTTTGTTTCTGCTAATTCTTTGCGTCGTCGCCGGGTTATTCCTGGCGTTCCTGGCTATGTTGTTATGGCTAAGTGGGAATTAACATCAAGGAGGAGCGCCGGGTGGCGCTCGCTTCACCGGGAACGGTTTTTTATCAACCCAACCGGCACGAATCAATCTACCTAAAAGCAAGCGACCGCGATCTTGGATCGGGCTTATAATTGACAACCGGGGATCGCCTGTCTATAATGACATAAGTATTACCGCTTCGTAATTAGGGGCGGCGCTCATGCGCCGTCCCTTTTTTTTTGGGAGGTTCTTGATGGCCGCAAATTCCGTACAGCAAATTGGTCTAGCTGGCGTCGCCGGTATGCTTTTGATGTTGTTGTTCGAGTATATCCCCGGTTTCGCCGGATGGTTCAAGGAGTTGGAGGCCGCTCAAAAACGACTGACCATGCTGATTATGATCGTGGTTGTCGCCGTCGCTATTTACGGGCTGGGCTGCATTGACTCAAGCCCTTGGCAGGTGGTCGCTTGCACCGAGCAAGGCGCATGGGATTTAGTTTTAATGGTTATTACGGCTATCATGTCAAACCAAAGCGGTCACAGTTTACTTAAGAAGAGTTAAACAATGCTTCCTCCGAATTTTAGGACAACAACCGAAAATAATCGCTGTGTTAACTGTCAGGCTTTTGACGTGGTTACTCACCGCTGCAACCGCTATAAAGCGGAGGTTCCCAATACGGCCGTTTGCGACGACTGGCGACCGGTAACTGGTAAAGAGGTAAGCTCTTCGCCGTCGGGCGCAATGCTTCACGGACCGGGCGGCTTGCTGGGGCTTCCCGGCTTAGGTGAAAACGAGAAGTCGTTGAGCCGCGCTAAACATCTACTCGGCAAGCACGATCAGCGGACGCATGGACACGGAAAAGGCGACGGCGGGGGTGGAGGCCGAGCGAGATCAGCGTTGCAAAAACTGGCTAGTCGGCTGAGGGGCGGCAAGGGCGGCGAAGGCGGCAAGGGCGGTGGGTCTGCCCCTAAAAAAGGGAAACCAAGCCGTCAGCAAAAAGACCACGCCGACAAAATTACCGGCGTTGCTTATAAGCGCGGCGCTGGTCGGGTAGGCAAAGGCGGGGCGTATTCTTTTAGGATGACAAGTAACAGAAAAAACGCCACCCCAAGCCAAGACCTTGCTAAACAAACATCGCTTGAGCGGCGATTAAACCGGCAATACAAAAAAGCCGGTTTTTGGCGGTGGACCACGCCGGACGGCCACACAATTAAAATAAGTTTGCCCAAAGGCCGCGATCCACTGTACACAGAATTTAACGTAACGATCTCGCCATCAGGGTCAAGCTCTAAATCGCTGGGTCGCGCCAAGTTGTTAAGTGGAGTCGCCACAAAACCGGGCATGACTGGGGGATTGCATGGACCCAGCATAAAAAACCCGCGAGTTTACGAAGCTTTGATTAAGCAAGGCTACTCAAAAGAACAGGCGGCGAGAATCAGTAACTCTATGGTCGCCGCCGTGACGAAAAAAGAAACCCAGCGCAGCAATGCCTCAACACACGCCCTTCTACCTGATGTCGTCGCCGCGCAAGCCTTGGCTTTTGGCGCGGAAATTGATCCGCAAGATTTGACCGGCAGCGGGGTCGAGACTTACCCGCACATCACCCTTGTTTATGGGGTTGTCAATGACCCCGAAGCGTTCAGACAGGTGGCGCGGATATTCCGGCCGTTTTCTGTTCGTTTTGGCGAAGCGTCTTTATTTACAAACGATGACTTTGACGTGTTGAAAATAGACGTGGAGGACGTTGGCGATACACCGGGTTTAAGAACCCTTAACCGGCTTATTCAAGTAAAAATGCCCCAGCTTGCCGAAGGGCGAGCGATTTACGAACCGCACCTAACCATAGCTTACTTAAAACCAGGTACAGGGCGAAAATATACCGGGCGCATGTCTTTGTATGGAAAAACGGCCGTTATTAACCGGATCGAGTTCACATCGCCCGACGACGAGCGCACGACAATATCATTAGGACCGGAAGAAGCGGGATCGGACACCCGATCTCACCTAACAGTTATCAAACAGAAAAACGGTACTTATCGTTGGATTGGCCTTTCGTCTAACGCCTTTAGAGACCGGGATTCTGAGATAGTCAGCACAAAAGCACTTGCTGAAGATGTCGCTTACGCCGACAAAACAAAGGATTATGGTACTTTGCGCTTTTGGCATATGCCAAACGGCATCATTGGCGAGTGCGATTTTAATTGGTTATACGGGCGAACTTTGATCGAGTCAGGGACTTTTCTTAATCCCAAAGTTGCTCAAAAAGTCGCGGAGAAGGCAGCGGATTATCAACTATCTATCGGTTTTCGACACCCCCCAAGCGAGCCGGATAGTTTTGGTGTTTTCCACCACATACGGCGATTTGAACGGTCACTCGTCCCGACCGGTCTGGTCGCTAACCCGTTTACAAAACTTGTTGTAAAGGAGAATCATATGAACGATGAACAAAAGCGAAAAGCTTTCGCCGCCTTGTTAGATGGTGACACCGAAACCGTCAAGGCTGTTCTGGATAGTGCGAGCGCAAGTGAGAAGCAAGCTGATGCAATGGGGGTTGCATTTAAGAGCGCCGATCTTGCCACCGTATTATCTAAGGTCGATCCCGACCTGTTACTTGAGATGGCGATCTCCATTAAGGAATCGAGTCTTGAGGAAAAGGACAAAAGCGAAGCTGACGGGCAAGCCACCAAAGCCCGTAATATGGACAGCGAGGGTGAAGACGACGGCGAAGATGACGCAATGTCGGCTGCTGCTCGCAAAATGACCGCAATGGTGGAGAAAATGGGCGGTTATCTTGATCGGATGGAGAAAATGGTCGGTTCCCGCGAAAAAGAGGCCAGCGAAGCCGCGCAGGTAGCCGCCAGCGTCACCGAAGCTAAAGACCGGTTAGATAAGTTGATGGCCGAGGTCGCTGCTACCCAGGCGACTTTGAAGGAATTGACCGAAGGTCAACCGGGCGACCTAGCCGAAGGCTACCGACCCAGCGGCGACTCAACCAACGTTGTCGGAACGCAAACCGGCGAGCAAACAAAGGAAAAAGCCAGCGCCAACGGGTTTGATGGGTTGGTCAATTTCGCCTTGGGAGGGATCGAATAATGGACCCCAAAGAACTGAGTAACTTTACAAACGCAGTAGTGAGCGCCTACAAAGCGGTCTCTTCTACTCCATCAGGCAACTTCGGACACGGACCGGGCGGTACGTTTAGCGTTCCCGGCTTGGATCGTTTTGTCTTTAACGCCATGATGATGCCTCACTTGGGCGTACAGGGACGTTTACCCTTAAATGTCCGCAACGACACCCATCCTGAGTACAGCATCCTTACCGGCGTAACCGCCTCTTCCGGTTCGCAGCCGTCGGGCGCGTGTGACAACTTCAAAACGGCCGGTCTCGCCAAATTGTGTACCTATAGCCCCCCGTTTGGCCGCTACGGTCTTGACACCACTGTAGTCAACATTGAACACGCCGGGGAAGTGACAAACCGGGGTGAAATGGTTGACCTTCAGTTGATTGGCGACCCGACCGCAGCCACCGTAAACGCCAGCGGCGTTTTTCCGCAAGTGCCTATTAACGGATCGCCGCTGCAAAACGAAAGCGCCAAACGTTTGTTTGAGCTTGCCGCTTCGTTCGCCGACGAGTACAGTCACATTTTTTGGGACGGTTCGCCGTTGAATAATGTTGGCGACGGGTATCATGAGTATTATGGGCTGGAAACGCTCGTCAATACCGGCTACCGCGACAGCATCACCGGGGTCGCTTGTCCCGCTGCTGACTCTATTGTCTGGTCTTTTGGTAACAATGCGGTCACTGACGCCTCGGCTAATTTGGTCGGCAAAGTTCAGCACATCTTGTTTCGTTTGCGCCACATAGCCTCCCGCGCCAACCTGGGCGCGGTTCGTTGGGTCATGGCTATGCCGCTTGGTTTGTTCTACAAGTTGACCGAAGTCTGGTCATACTATTACATCACTCAGGCGATTGCTGGCTTGACCTTCAACTCATCCGTGAGCGTAAACGTGGGTGGGGCTGACGCCACCGCTCTCCGCGATCAGATGCGGGGCGATATGGAAACTCGGACCGGGCAATTCCTATTTGTTGATGGGCAGCGTATTGATGTTTGGATTGATGACGCCATGCCGGTTACTGAAGTAACCCCCGGCGTCTTTAGCGCCGACATCTATATTTTGCCGGTCACTGTACGGGGAGGCACTCAGCCGGTTCTTTACAAAGAAAGCTTTAATTACGCCACTCCTGGCGGGTCAATGGAAGTTGCCAGAATGTTCACACCGGGCGACAGTTTCTTTACCACCGACGCCGGAACATTCTTGTGGCATCGCAAGCCGCCAACAAACTACTGTGTCCAGTTGTCCACTGTTACGAGGCCGCGAGTCATTTTGCGGACCCCGTACATTGCGGCAAGAATCACAGATGTGAGTTGGACGCCGGAAACCGAGCATGAGCGCTCACCGTTTACTTCCAATAGCTACTTTGTAAATGGCGGGATGACTTCATACGAGGGTTACTTCCCCTCCTTCTATAGCCCGACTAGCTAACACCAGTCCCTAGCGGCTGGCCTGTGTTCACAGGGCGGCGAGCGCACCTACTCGCCGCCCTAAACATAGGGCGACCGCTGTTATGGAGAAAGATGAACACAGGACGCACGTTAACAGGTGAAGTTTTTATAACCGGTGGAACCGGTACTCTTGGCAGCGCGATCATAGATCGCGCATGGCGGGAGGGCTGGGACTGTCAAATAACCGTATACAGTCGAAATGTAACAAGTCACGCTAAATTAACCCGAACGTATCCCGGCTTGGTCCGCACCATACCGGGCGATATAAGAGACTATGATCGCCTTTATCTGGCAATGATAGGTCACAATATCGTGATTCATGCGGCGGCGCAAAAGCACATAGGCGTGGGTGAAAGCCACCCTATAGAGACCCATACAATAAACGTGACGGGCAGCGAAAACGTTATCATGGCGGCGGCGCAAGCCTCAGTGAAGCAAATTATCTTGGTGTCAACCGACAAAGCCGCTTATGCTGGGAGCGTATACGGCAGTACAAAAAGGATCATGGAATCTTTGGGCAAGGCCGCATCTAAGCGGTTTGATCTCAAAGTGAATATGGTCAGATATGGCAACGTTTTAGGCAGCAACGGCAGCGTCTTAGCTGTTTGGAGCGATCAGTTTAATTCAAGTGGTGTTATTAGCCTTACCGATCCATCCATGACAAGATTTTGGTTAAGCGTTAATGACGCCGTTGATCTGGTAGTTGATTCGACAAAAACCCCATCAGGCAGCATCTTGATCCCGCTGGCCCCGGCGTCCACTGTAGGGGATTTGGCGAGGTCTTTCTTTAGTGGAGCTACCTGGAACGTTGTAGGGCGTCGCCCAGGTGAAAAAAGCAACGAGTGTTTGATTAGCGACGAAGAGGCCGTGTATTGCATGTCGCCCGGCATCAAACACCCGAATTTTCCCTACAAAATCCTTACCGACGGCGAACACGCCGACGATAGAGCGACCGGTTATTATAGCGATGATCCGCATCACTGGTTGACGGATGAGGAGCTACGCTCAATGCTTGACGGCGGAGGTGGGTAATGCCGCCCGTAGCCGTTGTTTTACAGACCTATAACCGAACAGAGTACGCCGTCCGCACATTAAGGACGGCGATTGACCGGCTAACCTATAATGGCGGTTTAGTGTGGATTATCGGCGATGACGGCAGCAGTCAAGAGCATTTGGACGCCTTAGCTGACGTTATGCGCCTTAAAGGTGTTGACGGACAGATTATGACCGGTCGCCGATCTTATGGGGGCGTAGCTAATGATGCAGCCGATAAAGCCCAGCGCATCACGCCGCTTACCTTTTGGTTAGAGGACGATTGGGAATTAACCGAGCCGTTTGACTTGACGCCTTACGCTCGCTGCTTACTTGACGCCGACGATGTAGGTATGATCCGGCTGGGTCATCTACCGGTAGGGCTTGACCTGCGTAGCGTCGGCTATTACGGGCGCATGTATGTCAGTGTCCGCAACTCAACGCAGTATATGTACTCTGGTAACCCCCACCTGAAGCATCGCCGCTTTTTTGAGGCTTATGGCGAGTATCCTTATGGTCGGAATCCCGGCGAAACCGAGATCGCCTATGATTACCAAATAAGGGCTTCGGTTACTTCGCATAGCCCCAAAATCCTATGGCCGTTAATTCTTGGCGATAGGTTCTTGTTCGCACACATTGGGGAGGTACAGAGCTATGCTTAACGTTTACCTATCCCCAAGCCCAGCGAGCGCACCGTATGGGATCAAGCGTGTTTTGGAGGCTATCGTCAAACACGCACCGCAGAATAACGTAAACATTGTTGATACTGTTGACGCCGCCGATGTGATCCACGTTCACGGTACGGCTTTTGTTGACCCTGGTGACAAGCCGCTGGTGTATACGTCGCACGGGCTTTACTGGACAAATTACTCTTGGCCGGTTGATTATTTACGGGCAAACGAAGCCATGATCCGCTATATGCTGGGGGCTGATGAGATCACGGCCGTTTCCCAATGGGTCACCAGGGCGATTAGTCGCGGCGTCTTGCGAAATATCCGCACAATTGATCACGGAACGGACTTAATTAATGCGCCGACCGGCGCGAGTCAAGGTTATGTGTTGTGGAACAAAGCCAGAACCGATCCGGTATCCGATGTTGACCACATGCAAAAGGCGGCGGCAAGCTGCCCTGACGTGAAGTTTGTTTCAACTATCGGCGAGAAAACCGGTAACGTGAGTATCGTCGGTGTCCAACCACACGAAGCAATGATCGAGCTAGTTCGCAACGCCGGGGTTTATCTGGTAACGGCGCGGGAAACGTTCGGGATCGGTACGCTGGAGGCGCTGGCCTTGGGCGTTCCTGTTGTCGGCTGGGACTTTGGCGGTCAAAGCGAGATCGTGCTGCAAGGGGCGACCGGTTTGCTGGTTCCTTTTGGCGATTATAACGCTTTAGCTGATGCAATTCGCTTTGTTTTGAAAAACCGGGATCACTTTTCTAAGAACGCTCGGACTGACGCGGCGAGTCGGTGGGGCTGGGAGTCGCGGGTGACGCAGTACGCCGACGCTTACCAAGCCGCCTACGATCAAAAACACAGCAATTCTCCGCGAACGAGCGTCATCGTCACCTCTTACAACCTTGGCCGTTACCTGTTTGACGCCTTGCAAAGCGTAGCCGATCAAACCGATCAAGATTGGGAATGTATCATAGTTGACGACGACAGCAGCGACAACACCGAGGAGATCGCCCTTCAGTTCGCCAATAACGATCCCCGCTTTCGTTATGCGAAGAACACGCACAACCTTGGTTTAAGCGAGTCGAGGAACGCCGGTATAGGGCTGGCGACGGGGCGCTATGTTATCGCTCTGGACGCCGACGATATGCTTGCGCCCGACGCCCTTAAGGTTTTGGCCGATTCGTTGGACAAGACAAGAAATGCGGCGATTGTTTACGGTCATTTACGGACCATGAACGACGGCGGAGTTTTAGCCGATAACCTGAATGATTGGCCGTTCGAGGAGTTCTCTTGGTTATCGCAAATGGCGCATTTGAACCAACTACCTTACTGCTCTATGGTTCGCCGCCGAGCGATTATTGAAGCCGGGAAGTACCGCCGTCGGGACTGGCGAGCCGAGGACGCTTCTTTGTGGTCAAGGATGACATCTTTTGGTCATTTCGCCCTGAAGGTGACTCAAGACGCAACGCTTTATTATCGCTTTCGTGGCGACAGCAAGTCGGCAAACGAACGCGCCGAGGGACATACTGACGGCAATTGGTTGGGGTGGCTGCCCTGGTCAATAGCCAGCGATACGCAGCAGGGAGTTAAGAGGCTTAATCAAGGAGTCTTGCCTGACCGTAAGCTTACGCCTTTCGGCGCTCAGTATCTTCACCCTGAAGGGTTTTTACCGGTAGACCACCGACAAAACCCGACCGTTAGCGTGATTATACCGGTTGGTCCAAATCATCAAGCTTATGTTGTGGACGCCATAGACAGCGTTCAAGCCCAAACTTTTCCAAATTGGGAGTGTATCGTTGTTAATGATACGGGCGCTCCGTTGGACGTATACGCGAAGTGGGCGAAAGTCGTGGAGTATCACGGCCATAGCATAGCCGGGGCGCGTAACGCTGGGCTTAATGCGGCTACAGCGCCTTTGGTTTTGTTTCTTGACGCCGATGATTACTTAGTGCCTGACGCGCTTAATGTTTTGATCAAAGAGTACACTGACTCAGGACATTACTCCTACGGCGATTGGTTCGCCGTGAAGGAGGAAAAGTGGGACTTAAAAGCCTCGAAGCCTTATAGTCAATTGGCTTGGGGCAGCGATGGGCTACACCCGATTACCTGTCTGATTCCCCGTAGCTGGGTTGTCGATGTGGGCGGGTTTGACGAGTCCTTACCGGGCTGGGAGGATTGGGAGTTATTTATCAAGTTGGCGATAAACGGCTATTGCGGATCGTACACTAACAAACCGACCCTGGTTTACCGGTTACACGCTGGGGAAAGGCGCGAAGACAGTCTAATAAAAGCACAGAACACGCTCCCCATTTTGAACGAACGCTACGCCGATTTTTTTACCGGCAAAAAGGAGATTAAGATGTGTTGTGGAGATAGCGGTCCGGCTGGCGCAGCTATACTAAAAGCAAAAACCGATTACGCCACTTATGGAGGTACACAAACGATGTTATTAGACGACACAATTCCCAGCGGTGAGAGCCGCGTCGAGTATGTGGGGCAAAGAAAAGGGTCAATCACAATCAAAAGTATTGGCGGGGAGTCGTTGGACAAGGTTTATATTTTGGGCGATTCGCCTTTAAGACGCTATGCGAACGCTACGGCGCATGACACCCGGCTTTTAGTCCAAGCCGGGTTAGTGCGGGTCGTGCAGCGGTCGGACGTTTACGAGATTGAGCAAGCCCAAGTACCGGTACTTGCCCAAGCGGAAACAGTTGTTAAAGAAACAAAAGTCAAGCCGCGTGATGGCGACGGTTACGATTACGAACTCCCCCCGCTTCAGGAATCGCTAGACGAAGCGGATAACGCCATGTCCATTTTACCGGAGCTTATCGCCATGCCGGTAAAGGACTTGACCGCCAAATTAGACGAGTTACCCGCCGATGTTTTGCCCATTTTGTTAAACATGGAGATTAATGGGCGCAATCGAAAAACGGCCGTTTCCGCTATTAAGGAGAAAATGGGTTTGACTGATGAATGACGCACTTTTGTACGCCCTG
>Ga0180438_10009662_pt1 | contig 11966 bp, 4 predicted proteins | sample SS_ome_12_FD_132455 | JGI IMG/M metagenome (GOLD analysis project Ga0180438, IMG submission 132455) | Hypersaline lake sediment archaeal communities from the Salton Sea, California, USA - SS_3_D_2 metaG | ecosystem: Environmental > Aquatic > Non-marine Saline and Alkaline > Hypersaline >...
GATCACCCCCTCTTGTCCACCCCCTGCTCACGTCAGTCTACCGATCCCCATGTCGGAAAAGAGACTGGGGTATGGACTTGCATAACTCAATCACCGCCCTGTGAATACAGTCCCTTATGGCCAGCTCCAGCGGCGTATTCTGAAGCATCTCCAGGCTCGTCGGCAGGCCCGTATCCCTGGCTGTGGTGCCCACCATACCTCCGCCGGAAAGGGCGGTACCTTCAACCGCCTGGCTCGCTATCACTCGCCCGCTTGCCGAATCCACCACCCGGACATCAATGGTGACCTTGGCCTTGTGACAGGAGCCACCCAACCTGGCCGGTGCACTGGGGATTTTGACCCGTAGCCCTAATCCCCCTCCTTCAAGGGCCGTGATAGCCCCATAAACCAACACCTCTGCCGGCAGCATCCGGCCCTGCTGCAAAATGGCATCGGGGTCCGCCATAAAAGAGTCAGAGAGCAATTGCTCCGCGCTGATCCCGGCCACGTCGGAACGGTCCACTACGACAAAACGGTTGGACTCGAAGAGGGCTGTCTGAAGCATCTCCCTCAGTCCGTCTCCCACTTCCCTGGGAGCGCCCCGGGCCTGCACAGTGAAATCGCCTACAGCAATTACGCACTTCGGCCCCTCGTATGCAGCCCCCATGGCCATTTCTTCTGTTCCGCAGACATTGGGGGAGCACCAGAACAACATGAGGCACTCAGAAATGAAAACAAGAATCCCCATCCGTAACATGACCTTAATCCAGCCTTTAGCGACTTTGTCTTTATCTCGCGGTGCCAGAACCACCATGAGATAAATGGTGTGTTCTCCTCCCTCTCTTCACATTCTTCATTTCGCCCCACGGATCGCAAATACGGTGGTGCTGTACGGGCCATCATGGGGATATACCCTCACAGCGTAATACTCTCCGGTCTGCACATTGAATTGTTTTTTCAGCTTTCGACGATTGCTGGAGTCCCAGGGAGGGTAGTTGCTATAAACATACACACTCTTTATGCCCTTTCCAGACACCTTGACGCTGACCTTTTCTGCCCTGTGGTGTTGGCCCTTGGGGACTCCGGGAAGTAGAATCTCAATGTACTCATAAGACCGGGAGCCGCGCTTCTTCTTGGCCTTACGGCATTTCTTCCCATCCCCTTGAGGGAAGTGAACCTGTATCTTATACCGCCCACTACTGTCTGGAAAGGTGACTTTGGTGGGCTTCTCCGATGGTCGCACTGTTGTCGTCCTTCTTGTGGTGGTGCTTGGCCGAGTGGTGGTGGCCCTTGTTGTGGTAGAAGATCGGCGAATCGTTGTGGTGCTCCCTTTAGATGAATCCTTGCAGCAAGCGGCGGCACCGTCTTTTCTTCCGTGTTGGCCTGGAGGGCACTTGACGCACTTTCCATTCTTCTTATTGCAGTAATATTGGTTACTGCCATATTTGCTCCAGCAGTCACTGTTTGTTTTGCATTTGAACGTGGTGGTCTGGGGTGGAGGTTGACTTCCCCCTGTGGGGCTGCCTTCCTCCTCCCCGCCGGGTTCATCCCCTGTGTCATCTCCTCCAGCGTCGCTCTCGTCCCCGGTATCTTCGGGCTCTTCGTCTTTGTCCCTATCAAGTCTTGTTGTCAGGCCGCCCATGTCAAAGGGCCTTACGCCGGCGTCATCTTGCTCACTCCACCATTGCTGCTCCTGGTCCCTTTGGCGATCATCCCCTCGGCTTTCCAGCAGACCCTGAGCCGTCCTCCACTCGTCGTCAAAGGGAGGGGCATCCTCCTGGTCGCGATCATCCGGTGGCGGTGACACCTCCACCCATTCTCCATTCACGAGTTCGTATGTGGCGCCACTGGCCCCCATAAACCTGTCACCCTCCTGGCCCGCCCGTGGATCACCCACACCGGAAACCGCGCCCCCGCCCAGGGTTCCATCCTCTTCAGTTGGCGGGCCGTGACGGCTGGTACCGTCGGACGGCGGAGTCGTCTGAGGAGGCCCGCCCGGAGACGTGCCGTCTTGACGGGTATCCGTGTGGATCTGGGGCTCGTCCAAACAGTTATAGGCATCTTCCTGATATCTGCTCATGCGGGAGACAAGGGCGTCTGCCTCACCCCATGTCATATCCTGACCAATAAGCTCGTAACTCGGCTGCCTATAGCGTGGCGCATTACAGGGCGCCGCAGCAAAGTGGAAACAGGGCGGTGGGTCCCCGTACATCTTGTAGCGCCACACACAGTACTGACCCCCCCTTCCTGTTGTCACCGTGGCCGGAGGACGGATGCCGGGCCCTTGGCTAGGTGTCCGGCCCGGCTGAAGGATCATAACCTGCAGCCTCAATGTTACCGCCGGCCCTGCCCCTTGCTGTTGGACAGTAAAAGTGACCGGATAGGTCCCCGGCCGGGCATCCCGCGAAGCCCGAAAACTCTGGGAAAGCACATAGCGGTCATGAAAATCGGTCCTTCCGGCCGTGAACATGTTGCTGGGCGACTTGGACCAATCACCTGGAAAGACCTCAAGGCCCACGTTGCGAGGGAAATTCGCCTGTACTGTAACCCGATCTTCCGTGTTGCCGCGCCAACCCCGAATGACAATGCCGCAGCCACGACCGGCAAAATCTCCCGGGGCCAATTCAAAGGATTCACCGCAGTCCAGTGAAGCGTTCAGGCGGGCCGGAGGAGGCGTGGTCGTCGTGCTTGTCGTGTCAATCGTGATCCTTTCCTCTTCATTGTCCTCTATGACTATGGTGGCCTCCACCCTCGCGTCCATGGCCACCTTAACGCCGTCCCTGTTTCTAGGGTTTTCCAACTGCACATGGATGGTCTCTTCACGAGGCTCCCCTTCGTCGTCATCAATGATTTCCACAATAAAGGGTTTGGGCCCAGCGTCACCGTGGGTCCAAGTGAGGCTTTCTCTCTTGGCCTTGTAGTCCTTCCCCGCCTCCGCGGTGGCATCTTGGGTATAGCAGTCGACCGTAAGTTCACCTTCCTTACCGCCCACACGTTTCACCCAGACAGTGACCGTGCCCACACCTTCGTCCACCCGGTACATGGTTGGATCAAAGACGGCCATCTGAGCGTCATTGTCCTCTATAGTCAGCGTGGCCTCCTTGGGACTGCCCAACCTGACGCTTCCCTTGGCGTTTTTGACATAGGGGAGCGTGCTGGGCGGCTTGGCCTCTCCCCTAGGGTTCTTGAGAACCAGACGGAGCTGTTCTTGTGGTTCTCCTTCCTTGTCGTCACGGATGGGTATGGGGACATCTTTGGAATCCATGTCACCGTGTTTCCAGGTGAGCGTTTTCGATACCGACGTGTAATCCTGTGGTGCTGTGGCTGACCCATCAATGGTCTCAAAGTCAACCGAGATATTGCCCTTGCCGGCTCCTTTCCGGACGACCTTTATCTTGGCCTCGCCGCCGTCCTCAGCTATTGAATAACTGTCTTTGTCAAACTCCAAGACGTCATAGTCGTCATCGTCTTCTATGACCACTTCAACCTGACTTCGTCCCAGCTTGACCCTCTTCCCTGTGGGAGAGTGAAGCCTCAGGAAAAGACTCTCATTGCCCTCCGCCTCATAGTCATCCAGGACCGTTATGTATTTTCTTTCGTCTCCTTGAGACTTGTCGGGCCAATACACTTTGTCGTCGCTCGGGTGGACATAATCCTGTCCAACGGTGGCCGAACCCAGGCCCGTTACAACCTCCCATTGGACCGATACGTCCCCGGTGCCCGTGCCATTGCGGGTGATAACAATCTCTACATTTCCGCCTTCCTTGACCCAGTATTTTCCCATGTGCGTTCCCGGCCCGAACTCTATGATCTCCGGAAACACGCCCCTTACTTTCACATAGTCATCAATCCATTCTTCCGTGGGACTCCAGCCAAAGGGGTTATTAGGTGGCACCTTTCTAAGAATACGCGCTTTCAATTCAAATTCTTCACCAACGTTCTTAACGTCAACACACCACTCTGGCACCCCCTTGGCCCCTTTCAACACCTCCCACTTGACCCCCTGGGGATTCAACAGTGTTCTGTGGCCGGGGTAGTAGACCACTTCTGCATCAAAACAGTGCGTCTTGCCCACTTCCACCTCGAAAATCCGGCCCCTACCTGTGCCCAATACACGAATTTCCCGATAAGACTTCTGTGACTTTATATGGATAATCGTCGGCCAATGACCAGTTCCTGTTCCGCTGCCACTGTCAGGGATGTCCAGCCCGGTCCACGACTCCCTGGCCAACAGTTGTCTGGGTGCGCCAAGTACATCCGTCTCCTCTCCACGGACATCCTGAGCGGCCAGCAAGGAAAGAATCGCCACGGTGCAGATTGCCAGAAAGAGCGATTCTGCTCTTTTCAGAACAGGCTTGGCGGGGTGACATTCGGCCATAGGCAGCCGAGGAGACGGCATCAAACCGTAACGGCCGACAACAGCTCTGTCATATTCTTTTCTCATTGGCCTACCCCATTAGAGTGAAGTGCAATTACCTGTGGTACATTGGCAAAACACGGCAAGGTAGATTACAAGAAACACCATCGATGGTCAGAGTATTTAAAACATCAGCGCTGGATCAACACTCTATTCATGCCTGAAATACTCCTCAGGGATATTGTTTACGACGGCGAAGGTAGCCTTTTGGAGACAATCCCTTATTGCCTTCTCCGCTGGTGTATTTCTGAACGTACGGAAACAGACCGGCAGGGAGACGCTGCCTATGGGGATTCTTGTGTAGACGCCCCCTTGGACCGACCTGGCAGATCCCGGCACACTCTGCTCAAAGAGTACGGTCCCCTTGGCCGCATCTACCACACGAATATCAGTAACTAACTCGGCCGTCTTTTCTCCGCTGGCAAAAGCTATGAGCGTCTTTGCCACTTTTCCCATTGTCGACTGCCCAAAGCCAAAGCCTAACGGGTCGAATTGCGTGACCGCACCGTAAACGATGATCTCTGCAACATCCATCTTACCGCTCGAGACAGGAGAGCCTTTCTTCGCCGTAGTGGAATTGGAGAGGGCCTGTTCTGCAACCGGCCCATGGATGTCAAATCTTTCCAGGACGATAAAATAGCCGCTGTTATGCAAGGCAGTGATCAGCATTTCCCTCAAGCCGTCTCCGATGAACTGGTCAGCGTTAGCGGCTTTCACCTCAAAGTCTCCCACCGCTATGGTGGCCTTCAGGCCGTCCGTTCGGCCAAGAGGCAGCGCTGTGGTCCCGTTCAAAGAGGCGTCATGGGCCGTTTCCGGCTTCACGTCAGGAATCAGGCTGATATCCTTTTCCCGGCCTGATCGCATAACGGTCAGGGAAATAGCTTCCCCACGAGGCAGCGTCTTGACAAGCGATACGAAGTCCTTTGCCCGCCCTATCTTTCGCCATCCGGCCTTAGTAATTACATCGCCATCCTTCAACCCCGCCCTCTCTGCGGGCATCCCTGGTGTAACGCTCGTAACCTCCGCTCCCCGGCTGTCAGAAGCATCCCTGACTTTCAAGCCCCACTGGCCGGCAGAAGCGGCGGTGAAACAGCTCAGGGCAAGAACCATTACCCAGCTGCAGACCAGGGAACATCTCATCATGTGCCTGCTCTCTTCACGCATGAGGCATGCCGGAGACCCTGTTGCCATCCTGCTTATCTTCCCTTGATTACCCCGTCGCAGATTCCCACCAACAGAATTGATGCATGTGCCCACTATATCATTTCATTCACGCCGGAATTCACAGCTCGTATTCACGTGCAGCAGGTTTAGTAGATGGCTTCTGTTCTGGAACAACCCCTTTTTCAGGCCCCCCTGGTGTGGGCATGGTCGATGTTCTCTCCAGACGCCCAGCGTGTGTTGCAGCGAGAATCTCGTCAAAGGCCTTGTAGAAGTCCTTCACGAATTTCGGCAGCCATGTTGTGAAAGCTACTTCCGGGCCGGCTATGCTGGTGGCAGACACGTTTAACCCGCCGCCGGGATCTCTGGAAACCTGTACCTCAAGATAGAATGTCATGGTGCCAACCCGTAAGGCATCTTTTGTTTTCATTTCGCCATAAAGGTAACCGGCAGTGTCATTCTGCTTGGTGACCCAGAAGTCCACTCGCTGCATGGCCTGGGCAGCAATACGGACGCCTTCAGCGACGCAAATGTCGTAATCCCCAGGCACTGCCTGCACCTTGGTGTGCTTCATTCCCGTTGTGGCGCAGCCAGCCAGAACAAACCCAGAAATAGACATGATGGCCAAGACCTTGAAGATGACCATTCCTTTCCTACTTTCCATAAGCAGGCTCCTTATTCACTTGGGCTAATTCCCTTCTTTAAGCGACACGAACCACTTCTTTCGTCCAGGCAAGTGTCCACTCCCAAGTCCTTCATTACTGACAAGACCATGTGTTGTGGTTTCGGGGAAGACTTGTTGGTGCCCCATTCGAAATCCTCCCATTCGGAGTGTTTCGTAACCGATCCGACCCAATACTAGGATTCTCAGCGGCACGTAGACTTCGAATTGAGGCGCATTGCGTCACGCCCTTTACTTCTTCACCTTTGCCATCATCAGGTCTATTTCGTTCCAGTCAATTCAAAATATGTTCGGGTGCGGACCCACTGCTTGTCTGGGGGCGCCGCCTCAGGTATCCCCACAAGGTATATAACCCCGATTTCCGCAGAAAATTCGTTCTTCAAAGGCGGTGGCAACGTGTCCGAAAGAGGACTGATATCCCTCGTGTCGCACACCCACCAGCTGTCTCCGCATTTTGAGACCTTTACCCTCACCTTCACCTTGCCATGGCGTTGCTTCTTGGGAACCTTCGGAAGCAGTATCTGGACTAAATCTCCAAGAAGGTCTTGGAGAGCGTCGCCTTTCAATTTGCGGTATCCTTTGCCCTCACCATTGGGGAAGTAAACCTGAATCCTGCATTTTCCGCTGGTATCTGAGAACTTGACGCTTGTGGATTTCTTTGTGGGTTCCACCGTTGTCGTCCTTCTTGTGGTGGTTCGCCGAGTGGTCGTGGCGCTTGTCGTGGAGGTCTGTCGTGTGGTTGCAACGCTCGTCGTGGAGGTTGGCCGCGCAGTTGTAGCGCTTGTCCCCGAGGTTGGGCGAGTAGTTGTTGTGCTGGTTCCTTCATCCGCGCCGATTTCATCCCCCGTGTCATCTCCTCCCGTATCGCTGTCGTCGTCCGTATCCTCAGGCTCTTCGTCTTTGTCCCTGTCAAGTCTTGTTGTCAGGCCATCCATGTCAAAGGGCGTCCCGCCAGGGCGGTCTTGATCCTCCCACCATCGCTGCTCTTGTTCGCCTTCGCGCGCCCCCTCGCGACCTTCCAAGGTGTCTTGATGTGCCACGTAGGCCTCGTCAAAGGGTGGAACACAGCGCCCGTCTTTGCACACCTCGTCGGGACAGTGGGCGTCCGATGTACATTCAACGACTTCCACGTCAAAAAAGGCCGTCATGCCGTCCTTGTGGGCAATGACGGTTGCGGTGCCCACTTTGTTTGCCACGGCGCTGCCGCTGCCGTCAATGGTGACAACGTCTTCGACTGATGAGGCCCACTCCACTCCTGCATAAGGCCTGCCGCCACCGTCAGCAGCTTGAAAACCTGCGCCACTGCCCAGGACCATTCTTGCCGGCCCACTTATGAAAAGTCCGCCATACTCCTGAGACGGAGGGGTCGGTGGCTCTGGGGTAGGTTCTGAAGAAGGCCCAGGTGCGGGTGTGTCTGAAGGGGCGGTTTCCGCTGACGTCACCGTTACTGTGGCAGAGCCCGACAGGCCTTGATAGGTGGCCGTTATGGTGTGCGTGCCAGTGGTCGCAGCCGTAAACTCCTTCTGACTGCTTGGCCAATTGTTGGGCTTAATGGGTGTTGTAGAACCGTCGGCATATTCCCCCATTGCCGTAAAGGATTTTGATTCGCCAAGAGACAGTTCAGCCGCACCGGGCACTACGATCACTTTTACCAATGTGTTCTTTGCCTTTTCCGCACAGTCCCTGGCCCGGGCAAGGGCGCTGTCGGCCCGCTGGAGCCACCCCTCTATCTTCTTATGGATACGTTTCAGATCCCTCGCCGCTGATTCGCCCTTTTCCTTAAGCCCTCCCGCGTCTTTCTTGACCTTCCCAAGGTCAAGTTCTGTCAAGAACCGCTCCACGGCGTTCTTGTGTTCATTGGCACTCGACAGAAGCCTTGTGCCCTCTTCCACATCGGGAAGGGTAATGCGGTCGAATCGGGGACGCAGAGCGGCCAGATCTTCTGCGAGACTGCCGAAAACCTTCAGGTTGTTTAGGCCACTGCGCACGGTGTCATGGAGTCTTTTCGCTTGCTGCCAGTTCTCCACTGTACCCTTCATGAGGGTGATTCTCTCATGAATGCCTCTAAGATCAGAACCGACATCTTGCTCCAATTCCTCGGCGTCCAGGAGGCAATCCCGAGCCCCATCAGAGATTGATTTCGCCATCTCCAATGCGGCATAAAACTCTGTACTAGGTGATATGTCTGCCTTTAGTTTTCTCGCCTTGCTTTCAGCTTCCGACTTCAGCTCCCTGGTCTTTTGGCCTCCGTCAGGATCGTTCCTGTGATCGCAGGCCTGCCCGGCCAGATCTTCAATCTCTCTCAAATCGTTTTCAGCCTGGCTCTCATCCAGGGCTTTCCTACTGTTTTTTCCATAGGTTATCTGATTCATCAGCTTAACAAGAGCCGTCAGTTTGTCGTCTTGCAGCTTCTTCACATCATCCGTCAGGTTTACAGCCCTGTCTTCTTGGGCTGTGGCATGATCTCGCCGGTTGGCCGCTTCGGTTTCCAGTTCCCTGAGTTCATTCAAATCCCCCCCGATGAGGGTCTCGATCTTGGAAATCTTCTCCTCCATGGAATCAACAATCTTCACCTGGTTCTGCCTGAAGATTTCATGATTCTTGCCTCCCCGTATGGTGTTGAGCATCTCTTGTTGAGCATTGACTGCGGCGTGGTATTCCTGGTAAGCAGTTCCCGCACGATTTCCGGCTCCATAGGCGAGTCCCACGGCAGATACAACTGCCCCGCCAACAACTATTACGGGCGCCGCCGCTGGTGCGGCTGCGACAAGCAGACCGCCAGCAGCGTAAGTACCTAAGCCCACAGCAGCTCCCCCGATTGCCAGCCCTGTCAGGTTCTGGGCCGCCTCATCCAACGCTGCCGAAGCGTCCTCACCATAGGCCCAGGCAGCAATAGGCTCGGCGGCAATGTCTGCCAACGCCATCGCGAGGTTGCCCAAACCAGCGGTATAACCCACACTCTGGGCTGACGGGCCTGTCTCCTGCCATGTTTGCCATTGTGACTGCAAACGCTGATTTACAGCCTGCCCCCAGCCGCTGCCGGATGGTTGGCCAGCTCCGGGTTGCGGTGGAGCCACTCCTGTTGCCCCACCGGGTGCCATCACGGTCCCTCCTCCAGTCTGTTGTGGCGCCATAACGGTCTGTCCGCCCCCCAGAGTCTGCCCGCCGGACAGAGTCTGGCCGCCAGGAGTGCCTCCTGAGCCCTCAAGACCTGAAGCAGGAATGCTTTGGGGACTCACGCCAGGGGGTGGGGGCTGTCGAATTCCTTGGTCATAAATCTGATTCGCCACGTCTGTATACCAAACCTCGGCCGTATTCATGCCTTCCACGGATACTGGAGCCCTGCCAAAGTACAGGGCGTTGTTGATGTTTAGGGTGCCAATATTATGTGTGGTTCCAAAGGGATCCACATAGGTTAGAGGATTGTTCCGGGCATAGACATAGGGGGTCAGCCTGGTCGGGTCATCAATCCTGCCGAATACAGAATCTGGAGAGATGAACCGCCCCGTCTTTGGATCGTAGAAGCGGGCCCGCAGATCATACAAGCCGGTGGCACGGTCCAAAGGACGGCCGGTGAAGCATACCCGTTGCCCTGGGTCCTCCCCTTCCTGCTGGGCAATACTACCGAAGGCGTCATAGGCATAGCGGGCAGAGGCTTTGCCTTGGGCATCGGATAGAACCAGGACACTACCCAGGTCATCCTGATGGAAGAACCGGGCCTCTCCATCTCCAGAAAAAACCATGAGGGGGCGGTCCAGTCCGGCGTGTACATAGGTTAATAGGGGTTTAAAATCTGCCGACAGCTCCTGAAGGAGGTCGTCTCCGTCCAGGAGATAGTAAATGCGCCTTCCATTTTCTTCCCGCCAGATCCTCTCCCCAAAAGGCCCATAGCCATAGGCAACGGTCTTGCCGCCAGGAAGCTCAACCTTAACGAGCTTGTTCTCGCTATCGTAGGTGTAGCGGGTGGTGCCTTCCTTGTCCTTTCTTAGAGCCAGATTCCCGTCGTCATCGTAAGCAAAGGTTACCTCTCCTGCCTGCACAAGCCTTCCGGATTCGTCGTAACGATATGGCACCGTTCCCGACGGATCGGTTACAGAAGACCGGTTCCCCCCGGGACCGTACACATAGGTCTTCTGGCCCCAGGGTCCCCTCTCGCTGGTGAGGCGGCGTTCTGCATCGTAGCCATAAATGGTCTTATCTCCCCTCTCGTCCATTACTTCCACCCGGTTGCCATCCACATCGTAACTGAAGTTTCGGGCTGTGAGGACTTCCCCTGAAGGATTGGTATGAACAATGGACACGATCCGACCGCTTTCGTCATACTCACAGGCCGCAGTAGTGCCGTTGGCCGCCTTTGTCTGAGCCAGACGTCCTGACTGGTCATAGCTGAACGTGAAGGCCTTGCCTCCTGGCCCTTCTATCTCGGAGATCCTTCCTGCCTCGTCATAAACATAAGGGGTCTTATTCCCGTCCGGGTCCGTCCGTGCAGCAATCCGTCCTAACGTGTCGTACTCGTATTGGATGGCCTTTCCCCACTCCACGTATTCGGTCTGAACAAGCCGGCCGAGGCTGTCATAGGAATACCGCATGGTGAATTGGCCATTAGTCGCCTGTAACAGGTTCCCCCGTCCGTCATAACGGTAGGCCCAGCGTTCCTCAGGAGTTTGCTTGCTGACAAGCCTCCCGCCTTCGTCGTATTTGTATGCGCCTTTTTGGCCGCGGCCATTGGTGCTCTTCACCATAAGCCCCATCATGTTGTAATGAAAGGACACGGTTTTCCCCGACGGGTAGGCAATGGAAGCAAGCCTCCCTGCGGAATCATAGGTCAGCGTCTGCTTCCCGTGGTCAGGAAAGGCCACTTCTTGAAGTTGCCCCACACCATTGTGTCTAAAGCGCCAGGTATCGCCCGTGGGCGAAGTTATGGCTTGGAGGAAACCATCCGGGTCATATGCCATTTGCTCTTGCCCGCCCCCCGGGAAGACACGTTGAACCACCCGCCCCTGCCGGTCTTTCATCAGGCTGGTCACTCCTCCGGAGGGATCGGTCACGCGCACCACCCTTCCACCATCTTCGGAGGCAATGAGGAGCTTGCTCTGACCCACGTCAATGGACTCCAATGCGCCCGAGGAGTCAAAATGGTTGGCTACGACAACTCCCGAAGGGAGCGTGGTCTTGACCAGACGTCCAAGGGGATCAAAGGCCTTTTTCGTTACTCGTCCCTGTCCGTCGGTTACCGTCAATGGGTATCCGAGGGTATCGTAAGCCGTCTCCTGGAAAGTCTTGTCCGGGTAATCGGTTCGGACCAGAAGGCCTCTCTTGTCATAGGTGTATCGAATGGTGTCAGCGCCGATGGTTTCCTGGACAAGTCGTCCCTGGCTGTTATAGGCATAGGAAATCCGTCGTCTATCTGGGCTGGTTATAGAGGCCAGAAGCCCATTGGGCTCGTAGGTGTAGGTTGTTGCGTGCCCTAAGGGGTCAATCCGTCTGGAGACCCGGCCTGTGCTGTCGTACTTCCATGAAATAACACCGCCATCCGGATTCACCTGTTTGACCATGTTGCCATGGGAATCATAGTCGAAGCGGGTGATTCGCCCTTCGCCATCGGTGATGGATACCCTCCGGCCTTTATGATCATACCGGTAGGCTGTCTTTCTTTCGCTGGGGGTGGTAATGGAAAGGACATTCCCCCTGTCGTCATAGGCGAGGCGGGTAATGGCGCCGTTGCGA
>Ga0180438_10009664_pt1 | contig 11965 bp, 7 predicted proteins | sample SS_ome_12_FD_132455 | JGI IMG/M metagenome (GOLD analysis project Ga0180438, IMG submission 132455) | Hypersaline lake sediment archaeal communities from the Salton Sea, California, USA - SS_3_D_2 metaG | ecosystem: Environmental > Aquatic > Non-marine Saline and Alkaline > Hypersaline >...
ATCGGCGTGCTGGGTTTGAAGCCGACGTCGCGGGTCAGGTCGTCCACGTCGGCGTACGTTTCGGGCACGTCACCGGGTTGCATCGGCAACATGTTTTTGGTTGCCTCTTTTCCAAGGCACTCCTCCAACGTGGAGATCAGGTGAAGCAACTCGACCGGCTGGTTGTTGCCGATGTTGTAGATCCGATAGGGGGCATTGCTGGTGGGCGGATCCGGATCGTCGCCCGACCACTGTGGATTCGGCTGCGGGACGCGGTCCATCGTGCGGATCACGCCCTCGACGATGTCGTCGATGTAGGTGAAGTCCCGCCGCATCCGCCCGTGGTTGAACACGTCGATCGGACGCCCTTCCACGATGGCCTTGGTGAACAGATACAGTGCCATGTCGGGGCGCCCCCACGGGCCGTAGACCGTGAAGAAACGCAAGCCCGTCGTCGGCAGCCGGTAGAGATGGCTGTAGGTATGGGCCATCAGCTCGTTCGCCTTTTTGGTGGCGGCGTACAGGCTCACCGGATGGTCGACGTTGTGGTGGATCGAAAAGGGCATCCGCGTGTTGGCCCCGTAGACCGAGCTGGACGACGCGTAGACCAGGTGTTGCACGCCGTGATGCCGGCAGCCTTCCAGCACGTTGGCGAAGGCGACCAGATTGCTGTCGACGTACGCGTGGGGGTTGGTCAGGGAATAGCGCACGCCCGCCTGGGCGGCCAGATGGACGACGTGCTGGAAGCGTTCTTCTTCGAACAGCCGGGCCGCGGCCTCGCGGTCGGCCAGGTCGAGCTTCCGGAAGCGGAAGCCCGGCTGCCCTTCGAGTTGTGCCAGGCGGTCGGTCTTCAGGCGGACGTCGTAATAGTCGTTGAGGTTATCCAGTCCCAGCACGGTGTCGCCGCGGGCCGACAACTGCCGGCTGAGATGGAACCCGATGAAACCGGCTGCCCCGGTAACGAGGACCTTGCTCATGTCGTTTCCTGCTGGAATGCCGTGGAACCGCCTCGACTTTCCCAACGGGTCTTAGCGCGGCCGCACGGAAGATTCCCCGGAAACCTACCAAGGTAGCCGAGCCTTGTCAATGGGCCGCGGTCAAGAGCGATCCCCGGTCCGGCCGTGGGTCGCCCGCGTGCAAAGCTCGGTCAATTCCGTCACGGCGGTTTGAATCTGGTCCCGGTCGGCTCCGCGGGTTGCCAGTTTGTTGATTTTCCGGGCCATGGCGGCGATGGGGTCGAACCCGTAAATCCCGGCGGCGCCTTTGAGTTGGTGGGCCAGATCGATCACGCACTGAAGGTCGTCGCCGTGCAAGGCGTTCTGAATCTTCTCTGAGCGTTGGGGTAATTCATCTACAAAGTCTTCGAGCAGATCCGCCAGCACGGGGTGATCGGCCTTGCTGCTGATCAGCGGCCCCTTGGAGCCGGACCCGCGGGTGGGGCGCTCGACGTTCGCTGCGGCGCCGGCGGTCGGCTGTCCCAGAAACCGTCCGATCGTGGCCAGCAACTCGGCCCGGTCTACCGGCTTGACGAGATAATCGTCGCAGCCGGCCTGCAGACACTTCTCGCGGTCGCCGGCCATGGCATGCGCGGTCAGGGCGACGATGGGCCTTTGCCAGCCGTCCCGGCGAAGCTGTCGCGTGGCCTGGTAGCCGTCGACCTGGGGCATCTGAATGTCCATCAAAATCAGGTCGTAGGGCCTTCCCTCGGCTGCCGAGGCCAACGCCTTGCGGCAGGCCACCCGCCCGTTCTCGGCCAGATCGACTTCCAGTCCGGTGTTGCCGAGCACGAAGCGGATCAAGTTCTGAACGTCGCGACCGTCTTCGGCTACCAGCACCAGCCCGGAGAACCTTAAATCCTCTTCCACGACCGCCGGTTGGACTTTTCGCTCGGGGGTCTCCTGCAACCAGGGCACCGCCTGCAACGGTCCGGGGTCAATCAGCAGCGTGAAAGTGCTGCCCGCGCCGAGCTTCGTTTCCACCTCGATGTTCCCGCCGAGTTTCTCGGCCAGGCGCTTGGAAATGGTCAGGCCCAAACCGGTGCCGCTGAAGCGGCGGGCAGCGGACGTGTCGAGTTGCACGAACGGTTTGAACAGCCGCGTCACCTCTTGCGGCCTCATGCCGATGCCCGTATCGGTGACGGCGAACTCCATCCGCGGCGGGGCGTTCCGGTGCGTGGTGCAGCGGACGGACATCTGCACGTCGCCCCGCTCGGTGAACTTGACGGCGTTCGAGACCAGGTTGGTGAGGATTTGGCGGAGCCGGACGGGGTCGGTGTGGATGGTCCGCGGCAGCGGAAAGGCGTAGTCGACGTGCAAGTAGAGGCCTTTTTCCTCCGCGGGAACCCGCATCAACGACATCACGTCCTCCACCACGTCCCAGATCGAACACTCGATCGGTTCGATTAGCATTCGCCCCGCCTCGATCTTGGAAAGATCGAGGATGTCGTTGATCAGATCCAGCAGGGCCTGCCCGTTTCGGCGAATCGTTTGCAGGTGCTCGCGTTGCTCTCGCTGCGAGATGTTGGGCGACATCAGCAAGTCGGCGAACCCCAGGATGGCGGTCATGGGCGTGCGGATTTCGTGGCTCATATTGGCCAGGAAGTCGCTCTTGGCCCGGCTGGCCGCTTCCGCCGCGCGTTTGGCCTCGGCCAACTCCAACTCGACCTGTTTGCGTTCGGTGAAATCGCGCAGGGAAACCAGGATGCCCGACGCGTTGCCCGACGCGTCGATCACCGGCGTCTTGGCCACGTGCATGAACCGGGGGCCCTCGACGCCGGTGACGGTCTCGTCTTGAACGAGAGTCCGGCCGGTGGCGATGACCTTCAGGTCGCCGTCGCGGTAGACCTCGGCCTCCTCGGGGGAGAACAGGTCGAAGTCGGTCTTGCCGAGGAGTTCTGCTTCCGACCGGCCCAGCATCTCGCAGGCGGCGGGGTTGACCGCCGCCACCGCGAAGTTCCGATCCTTCAGCACCAGCGGGTCGGGGATGGCCGCGAAAATGGTCCTCAACCGGCGGTGTTGCTCTTGCAGCGCTTCCTCGGCCTCTTTGCGTTCGGTGATGTCTCGGGCCATGGACACCGTGGCGACGACTTTTCCGTCCCGGAACACGGGAACGCTGCTGTTCTCGCCGAATCGCCGACTTCCGTCTTTGGCCACCATCTCATAGACGCAGGACGAGACCGACTCGCCGGCAAAAACGCGCTGCGTGTCGGCCAGCATGCGCTCCATTTCGTGGGGCGCCACGATTCCCAACTCGGGAAACGATTTGCCGATCAGTTCTTCGGGCCGATATCCCAGGGCCCTCTCCACCGACGGCGACACGTTGAGGAATCGGAACTCCGAATCGATCGAATAGATGACGTCGGAGGCGTTTTCGAAATGCAATCGGTACTGCTCTTCGCTGGCCCGCAGCGCCTCTTCAGCCTGTTTGCGATCGGTGATGTCGAGATGCAGGCCGATGGCCCGGATCGGTTTGCCGTCTTCATCGCGTTCGATGACCCGGCCCCAGTTGCGAATCCACTTCCACTGACCAGACTTGGTGCGCATGCGATGTTCGACGGAGAAGGTCTCCGTCAAGCCCGCCTCGTGGTCTCCTGCAACCTGCTCGACGCGCGACCTGTCGTCGGGATGGATAAGTTCTTTCCAAGCGGTGAGGTCCAACTCGATCTCTCCCGGCTCGTATCCGAGCATCCTCATCCAGTTGTTGCCCCGGGTGACGCTGCCGGTTCGGAAGTTCTGATCCCACAATCCCAACCCGGCGCACTCAATGGCCATGGCCAGTTGGTATTCGCTCTCGCGCAGCGCCTCTTCCGCCCGCTTGCGCTCGGTAATGTCGAGAAAGGCGACCTGGATGGCCGGTTCGCCCGCGTAATCGATGTGACCGATGAAGGTCTCCAGGCAGATCTCGCGCCCGTCCTTCCGCCGAATCCGATACTCCCAGTGGGGCGAAATTGGCTTCCCGGCAAAGCGGTTCTGGAAATTCTGAAACGCGACCTCTCGGCATTCGGGTGCGAGGATTTCCCAGGCTTCCTCGCGCGAGAGATTGAGCAATTCCTCCACCGTCAGGCCGGCGATTTCGGCGGCGGCGGCGTTGGCGAAGCAAATGCGAAAGTCCTGCAGAATGATGATCCCTTGCAGCGACCCTTCCACCAGCATGCGATACTTCTGTTCCGACTCCTGCAAGGAGATTTCGGCCCGCTTGCGCTGGGTCACGTCGCGGATAACGCCTTGGACTCCCACCACTTCATCGTGTTGAAGAATACGCGAATGACTGAGTTCGAGAAACGCTTCCTGGTCGTCTTTCTTGCGTGCCTCGAATTGCAGAACGTCGGTGTATGCTCCCCGGGTAGCTTCAGCGAAATGCTGCATGACGCGAGGCATTTCGGATTCGGGCAGGAAGCTCTTGAAGTGTTTTCCCGCCACTTCTTCCGGTGGGAAGCCGAGGATGGTCTCGATGGCAGGAGACACGTAGGTGATATGGCCTTGAGGATCCGCGGTGAAGATCGCATCGAAGCTTCGCTCCGCGATCCCCCTGAACTTCTCCTCACTCTCCCGCAATGCCTCCTCCGCCCGCTTGCGCTCGGTGACGTCGCGATTGATCGACAGGATGGCCTTCCGCCCCTCGTAATCCACGACGTCGGCATTCACCTCGACGCAAACCTCCGTCCCGTCCTTGCGGCGGTGAATCAGTTCGACCCCGTGACCGGCTCCATTCTCCAGGATCTCGCGCGTCTTCGCGAGGCCGCGTCGATCCTCCGGCTGAATCAGGTCCAGCGAGCGGCCCACGAGTTCTTCCCGCCGAAACCCGTAGATCTGACAGGCCCGCCGGTTGACCTCCAAAATGGTCTCATCCTTGGGATCGAAAACCAGCAGCCCATTGTGGGCGTTTTCGAACAGGGTGCGATAGTCGCGCTCTGAGCGGCGTAGCGCGTTCTCGGCCTGCTTGCGGGCCGTGGTGTCGCGGCACGATTCGACCATTTGGACCACTTCACCCGACTCGTCGAAAATCGGGGCCGCCGTGATCTCGACGATCGTCGCGTCGCCTGCGGTGTGGAGATGGCGGTGCGTCGCTCGCACCGGCGCCTTGGTGGCGACAACCTGCTTCAGCGGACAGGCCTCGTCCGGAGTGTGGCAAGGGGCGTCGCGATGATGGAACACCTCATAGCACATCATGCCCTTGACCACTGGGTCTTCGTAGCCGGTGAGTTCCCGGGCGGCCCGATTGGCCAAGGTGACGCGGTACTCTCGATCGACGACCATGGTGACTTCGGGGATGGCGTCGATCACGGTCTGCAAGAATGCCTGCGACTTGCGCAGTTCGGCTTCCGCCCGCTTTCGCCGAATGAGGTTTTCCCAGTGTTCCAGGGTCCGCTCGGCGATCCGCGGCATGTCGCCCAACGTCGCCTTCGACTTCACGACGTAGTCCAGCGCTCCGGCCTTCATGGCATCGACCGCGGCCTGCTCGTTGCCGAAACTCGTCATTACGATGGCAGGAAAACCGTGCTGCGGCGCGTCGGCCGTCAACAATTCCGTACCGAGACCGTCCGGCAAGACCAGGTCGGCGATCAACAGGTCGGGGGTAGACTGGGCCAAGTAGTCGCGGGCTTCTTGGAGCGTGGCCGCCGTGTTCAAGTTCACTTGCGGGGCGCGGCTTTGGAAGGCCCGGCGGATCAGCCCCGCGTGTCCCTCATCATCCTCGACCAAAAGGATATTGACGTCGCGCTCGTCCATCGGGGTCGCTTCCGCCATGATGATGGATGAAGGTTGGTCGCTCTTTCCTCAAGCGTCGCCGGTTCTATCGGCCCCAGGATCTCAAGCCCGCAATCGGCGGCCTTCTCTACTAGACCTCCGACAGCGAAGGATAGCGATTCCACGCCAGCCAGTAGAATCCCAGACACTCCATCATCTTCAGGAACTTGTCGAAATCCACCGGTTTGACCAGATAGCTGTTGGCGTGATAATCGTACGACTGGACCACGTCCTTTTCGGCATCGGACGAGGTGAGAATCACGACTGGAATCCGCGCCAATTCCTCCGTGCTGCGGATCACCCGCAGCACGTCCAGGCCGTCGATCTTGGGCAGCCGGAGGTCCAGCAACACCACGTTCGGCCGGGGACTCTTCTGCGGATCCTCGTAGTTGCCTCGCCGCAGCAGATAATCCAACGCCGTCTCGCCGTCCTCGGCCAGATGGACGACGTTGGCCACGCGATGCTGCTTCAGGCTGCGGGCGATCAGATGGGCGTGGTCCGGATTGTCCTCAACGTGGAGAATGCTCAGCGGCTCGCCGTTCATGGGTCATGGTTCCTCGGTGGTTTCTGCCGCCCCATTCCCGGAAGGTGTCAAAACACTGGACATCGGGCCATGTCCCAACCCCTCGGACTCGACACAAATCCGTTTGCTGTGCCGAGTTGCCTATCCCAACGAAAACTCGGGCGACCTGCCAGAGACTGTCCCCCCAGCAGCCGACCGTCTATCCGAAAACGATAAGCCAATCCAAGAAAAGTGCAAGCCCTCCGAGAATGTTCTTGCCTTATCGCCTGCAGTCTTTCTAAATCGCTGGCATTGCGCATATTGCGTTATCGTCCGCGATTTCCTCCGCGTCGTCTCTTCCAGGCAGCAAGCGACGAACAACGCGATGCCCGCCACTCCGCCCGCAGCCGCTGGCGGAATCGCTCCCCAGACGCTACAACAGAGGGACCAATCCGGCCCGGAATCCGTCTGCAAGGGAGATTGTGCCATGCTCAGCCGTTGGGAATTCCAGATCCCCACGCGAATCCACTTCGGTCGCGGAACACTGAGAAAACTGGGAAGTATAGCCAAACCGTTCGGCCGATCGGCCCTGCTGGTCGGCTATCGCGACCGGACGGAGCTGGAAGAGACCTACGATCGGGCGGCACACTCATTGTCCAAAGCGGGGATGACGGTCACCAAGTTCTTCGAGATCCCGCCCGATCCCGATGCCGAGCTGGCGACCCAAGGGGTCCAATGTGCTCGGCAAGCCGCTGCCGACGTGGTCATCGGCCTGGGCGGCGGCAGCCCCATCGACGCCGCCAAAGGCATTGCGGCGCTGGCTAAAATGGGGGGGGAACTCTGGGACTACGCCGGCTCGAACCCCAATTTCCAGCCGGTGACCGACTCGCTGCCCCTGATTGCCGTCCCCACGACCTCCGGCACCGGCACCGAGCTGACGGCCGTGGCCGTCTTCAATCACCACGGGATCGGCTCCCAGCCGGAATTCCCGCTGAAGGCCTCGATCAACGGTCCGGCCGTGTTGCCCAAGGTCGCCCTGATCGACCCGGACCTGACCATCGGCAGCCCGGCCCGATTGACGGCCGCCTGCGGCGCCGACGCGCTGGGCCACGCCATCGAGGCCTGTATGAGCCGCCGGGCGAACCCGTTCTCCACGGCGTTGGCGGGCCGGGCCGTGGCGCTGATCGTCGAGCACCTGCCTTGGGCGGTCGAAAAGCCCGACGATCCCGAGCCCCGCGAGCCGCTGGCGTTGGCTTCCACCTTGGCCGGGGCGGCGTTCAGCGCTTCGAGCGTGGTGATGACCCACTCGATCGCCCACGCGCTGGGCGCCCTGTTGCACGTCCCGCACGGCGAGGCGATTGCGGCCGCCACGCCGCTGAACCTCCGCTACAACGCGGAGGTCTGCCACGACGTTTATTGCCAATTGGCCCAGCACTGCGAGATCACGGCCGACACGCCGCAACAGCAGTCCTGGCTGTTTGTCGAGTGCATTATCGAGTTGCTGCAATCGGTGGGGCTGCCCGATCGGATCCGCGTCCCCGACGACGCCCCCAAGGACCTGGCCGCCAAGCTGGCCCACAACGCCGTGGAGAGCACGCTCAAGCCGCTCGAATGGAACCCCCGCGATATCAACGAAACCACGCTCAAGGAACTCTTCGAAGAGTTGCTCGAAGCCGCGTAGCCGCGAGGCTCGCTCCGCATGCACCGCGCGGATCGCACTTGCATTTTCCCCGACCACGATCGAAACGGCACCTACGTATGAAACCCTTGAAGAACCACATCGCCGGCCAATGGACCGACGCCGAGCACCACGAGTTGCTCGACGTCGAGAACCCCAGCTCCACGGAAGTCATCGCCCAGGTGCCGCTCTCGGTGGCCGCGGAGGTCGACCGTGCGGTGGCGGCGGCCAAGGCGGCGTTTCCCGCCTGGAGCGCTACGCCCGTTTCCCGACGCTGCGAGCTGCTCTTCCGCTTCGCCGATCTGCTGCGAACGCACAGCGACGAGCTGACCCGGCTGATCACCCGGGAGAACGGCAAGTCGTTGCCCGACGCCCGGGCCGAGGTGAAACGGGCCTTGGAAAACACCGAGGTGGCCTGCGGCATGCCCATGTTGCAGCAGGGTGACAAGCTGATCGGGGCCGCGGCCGACATCGACGGCGAGGTGCTGCGGCTGCCGCTGGGGGTCTTCGGCATGATCGCGCCGTTTAACTTCCCGCTGATGGTCCCCTTCTGGTTCTTCCCCTACGCCCTGGCGACCGGCAACACCTACGTCGTCAAGCCGTCGGAGCAAACGCCCTGCTGCATGGGCCGGGTGGCCGATTTGATCGAGCAGGCCGGCTTCCCGCCCGGCGTGTTCAACGTGGTCCACGGCGACCGCCGGGCCGCCGAGCGGCTGCTGGAAAGCCCGGACGTGCGGGGAATCTCGTTCGTGGGCACCTCGCGCGTGTGCCGCATCGTGGCCGCCCGATGTGCCGAGACGAACAAGCGGTTCCAGGCCCTGGGCAGCGCCAAAAACCACCTGATCGCCATGCCCGACGCCAAAATGGACGAGATGATCCGCAACATGATCACCTCCTGCTACGGCTGCGCCGGACAGCGGTGCATGGCCTCTTCGGCGATCGTGGGCGTGGGCGAGACGATGTATCGCGAGGTGGTCGGGCGGTTCGTCGAGGCGTCGCGGCAGGTGCGGGTGGCCGATCCGTTGGATCCGGCCGTGGCCGACGAGCCGATGGTGATGGGGCCGGTGATCTCGGCCAAATCGAAGCAGTTCATCTTCGAGATGATCCAGGCCGGCCTCGACGAGGGCGCCACGCTCGCCCTGGACGGCCGCGACTTGACCGTCCCCGGCTGCGAGCAAGGCCATTTCATCGGCCCCACGGTCTTCAGCGACGTGCAGCCCGGCATAAAGATCCACCAGACCGAAATCTTCGGACCGGTGGTGGTGATCCTCAAGGCCGACTCGCTCGACGAAGCGATCGAGATCGTCAACAACCACCAATACGGCAACGGGGCGTCGATCTACACGCAGAACGGCTACTGGGCCCGCGAGTTCAAGCTCCGCACGCAATGCGGCATGATCGGCATCAACATCGGCATCCCGGCCCCGGTGGCCCCGCTGCCCTTCGGCGGTATGAAGAACTCGCTGATGGCCGACACCAAAGGCCAAGGCAAAGCGGCCATCGAGTTCTTCACCGACCGGAAGATCATCACCGAACGATACTGGCCCGAGCCGGGCGCGTAGCCTGACTCGCCCGGACCGAGAGTGTTTTGGAGTGCGGCGGCTCGACGCCGCTTTCGTTTTCGAATCGGACTGACCGCTTGTTCAACTCGCCGCAACCAGGGAGGTCAAGCCATTGAGTGGAGCGTTAGGGGTCGGACCCCCGGTAAGGCACACGAAGATATTTGTGCATGGCGTCCCTGGAATTCCGTTGCTGCGAATGTCCTTGCCGGCGGACCGCTGCCGTGATAGAGTGAACGGCACGTCCTGGGGCAGAAGTAGGGCTTCGGGGTCAGACCGACTTTAGTCGTTAGTGGCCGTTAACGACTAAAGTCGGTTTGACCCCAATGGCACATCCTTCGGCAATAAGGGTAACATTCGCTTCCACAAAGCGTCCGGAAGACGCCAAACACAACGACTCTGTCTCTTCGACATGTGTCACACCTCCGTGCAAAGAATGGATCAACCGACCAATATCATCCATACGCAGGGAAGTGACCACGTGTTCAGTATTTGGATAGGTTCTAAGCAGAAAGGTGACGTGATGAAGCGTTTGATCGTTCTCTGTACGGTAGCTATCTGCGTGGGATGTAATTCAGGAGCTACTACCTTGGATTGTTCAAGCGACGAGGCTTACAGCCGGTCGTATGAGGCGATGCTGGAAGAGCTTTCGCCTGAAGAGCAAGCAGCATTCATGATTGCCTTGGTGAAAGTTAATATGAAAGCCCTGGCAGACGCCAACCCTTCCAACCCCAATGCTGCTGATATCGACGTGGCCACTGAACGGCTGAATCAGACGGTTGATGGCAAGACTGCTGCCGACATAATCGACTTGGCAGAGACGATAGAAATTGAATAGAACCCCATTTGTCTAAGATCAGACCAACTTTGCGGATGCCTGAAGGCAGTACAGACGTGTTTCAGGTGATGAGCGATGGCTATTTCCCCAATAGCCTCGACCTCTTGATACGAGATTACGCCGGGTGCCACGGGCCTGCCCGTGCTTCCTGGCCCATGCCTTGCAGCCAAGAACTGCCGTTGAACTCTCCCCGTGAGCGGACGGAATGCCGGCTGCTATGGTTGTGTGCCTCTGGTGCGTCTCCGATGGCGCCCAGTTCGATGGCCATCTCCCGATGCTCCTGGGCTGGCCATCGGAGTCTTTTCGCCTATGTGTTTAAGCCCCCGGCCGACGTGCAACACGCGGGGACTTTGTCTGCCGACGCGGCAGTGCAAGATCCGGACAAGAAGAGCACGGGCACGCCCGTGGCACCCGCGCCGTGATCCTGAATTTCTGTGTCCCTGGAATTCTGGAATTCCGCTGCTGCGAATGTCCTTGCCGGCGGCCCGCTGCCGTGGTAGAGTGAACGGCACATCCTGGGGCAAAAGCGGTGTCCGCTGAAGAGGGAGCACGACCCGGTGGAGAATCCGTATCAATCGCCCCAATCGCCGTTCGCCCCCGGATCGCAGCCTGCCGGCATGCCGCCCTATCCGAGGCCGGGAAGACTCGTGCATCACGTTCGCGTCGTCGCGATCTTGATGATGGTTCAGGCCGGGCTCGAGGTCCTCGCCGGCATCGGATTGATCGGCCTCGGGGCGTTCATGCCGCAGTTCATGGCCGCGCATATGGAATCCATGCCGCAGGGCCAGCAACAAATCCAAGCCCCGCAGGAGTTCTTCTGGGTCATGTTCGCAGTCTACGGTGGCATGGGGTTGGTGGCCCTGGTCGCCGGCATCCTCCACGGCATCGCGGGCATACGCAATTACCGCTTCCAAAGCAGAAGGCTCGGCATCGTAGCGGTTTCCGTCGGCCTGCTCACCCTCTTCACGTGCTACTGCCTGCCTACGGCGGTCGGTGTTGCCGTGTACGGGCTGATTGTGCTCCTCAATCGCGAAGTCGCCGAGGCCTTCGCCCTGGTAGAGACGGGCCACGCCCTCGACGACGTCCTGGCCCGTTTTTACTGAACTCTCGCCGGGGTGGCACGGGCGTGCCCGTGCGTTGTGGCCCGGGTCTTGCCGCCGAGAATCGCCGTTGGACTCTCTGCGTGAGGAGGTGACGTGATGCTCGACGTGGGCTGCCACGTGCCCGGTGGCACCAGACGCGAGCAGAGTGACTCGGACACAAATGACCGCACGCGGGCAACACGATCGCACGGTACCGACGACTTACCTCAGCCAATCCATCCGCCGCTGCCAGTCGCGCAGATACGCTTCGCGCCAGCGGTTGACCGTCTTGGCGCCGTTGCGTCCGGCATCGCGTCGAGTCGGATCCGGATCGTCGTGCCAGTAGTTGGGGCCGTGGCCCGTCTTGACGTACGAACCGCCCCAGCTCGGCTCGGCCGGATCGTTCGGATTGCCGCGCAGCAGGAACAGCACGCTGGGCGTGTCGCCCATCTTGATGTCGCGTTTCTTGCGGTAGAACAGATCGCCCAGGGCGCCGTGATCCTTGACTTGCTGCTCGACAAACGTGCGGTTTCCCAAATCGCCGTCTTGCCGGCCGCCCATGTACATGCCCCGGAAGGTCGTG
>Ga0180438_10009665_pt1 | contig 11965 bp, 12 predicted proteins | sample SS_ome_12_FD_132455 | JGI IMG/M metagenome (GOLD analysis project Ga0180438, IMG submission 132455) | Hypersaline lake sediment archaeal communities from the Salton Sea, California, USA - SS_3_D_2 metaG | ecosystem: Environmental > Aquatic > Non-marine Saline and Alkaline > Hypersaline >...
AACGGGTTGATCCCTTGGACCAGCATGGGCACCATTCCCAGGATCAGGGCCAACATCAGACTGACGATGGGTACCGCGTACGGCAACCACCGGGGCACCACGAGTCTAGGCTCGAGCCTTATGGAGAACCTCCGCCAGAGAGGCAGAGTTTGCTGGGCGCTACTCTCCACTCCCCTCCTCCAACGCTGTGCCTGCCATCATCAAACCCAAGTCCTCGACGCGAGCCTCTTCGGACTCCACCACGCCCATGAGTCGTCCCTCGTAGAGTACTGCGATACGGTCGCTCATGCTCAATAGCTCATCCAGGTCCTCCGAAATCAGCACGATGCCGCCCCCGGCCTCACGTTGTTCGAGCAACAATCTACGCACGTCCTCCGTAGCGCCGATGTCCAGTCCCCGCGTGGGATGCACTGCCACCATCAAAGCGGGCCGCGACGATATCTCTCGCGCCAGGATAAGCTTCTGAAGGTTTCCACCAGACAGCAGCCTGGTCCGAGTTCGGATGCCCGGCGTCTTGACATCGTAACCGTGCACCAATTCCTCAGCGTGCGCTGAGATGGCATCCCCATCTAAGAAGAACCCTCTGCAAACAGGGGGCTCGCGATAGCATTTCAAGATCAGATTCTCGGCCACACTCAAGTTGACCACAAGCCCGGCACCCATTCGGTCCGCCGGAATGTAGCCCACGCCCCTGTCCAGCATCTCCCTGGGCGATCTATTCGTCACATCTTGCCCAGCCAGGCGAATTTGCCCACCAGTCACCGGCCGAAGGCCCACGATGGTCTCTGCCAACTCGCGCTGCCCATTCCCAGCAACGCCTGCCACGCCGAGGATCTCGCCCCGCCGAACGGCAAGCGACACGCCACGCAGAGCTTCCAGTCCCTTGTCGTTCAAGGCCGTCAGTCCCTCGATCTCCAGGACGACGTCACCTGGACTAGACTCCCTCTTGCCCAGACGGAAGAGGACATCCCTTCCCACCATCATCCTGGCCAGATCTTCCCTGCCGATCTCGCTGGCGGGAACTGAGTCCACTACCTCTCCCCGACGAAGGACTGTGATACGATCGGCGACGGCCGTCACTTCGCCCAGTTTGTGGCTGATGAATACGATGGTGTGCCCTTCGGACACCATGCTACGCAGAGTCTTGAAGAGCTCTTCCGTTTCCTGAGGAGTCAGCACCGCGGTCGGTTCGTCCATTACCAGGATTCGCGCTCCGCGGTACAGTGCTTTCAGTATCTCGACCCTCTGCTGCTCGCCAACGGACAGCTGCCAAATCCTTGCTCGCGGGTCTACCTGCAGGTGGTACTGGTCGGCCAGCGCAGCTATCTGATCCTCCACCTGCCGCAAGTTCAGCACAAAACGGGGGGCGTCCAGACCGAGAATGATGTTCTCCGCCACACTATGAGACTCTACCAACATGAAATGCTGGTGGATCATACCAATGCCCAAATCAATCGCATCGCGGGGAGAACGCACGGCCACCGCCCGGCCGTCTATCCAGATCCGGCCCTCATCCGGCTGATACAGCCCGGCCAGTACCTTCATCAAGGTCGTCTTACCCGCCCCATTCTCTCCAAGCAAGGCGTGAATCTCGCCCTTGCGCACCGCAAAGTCGATCTCCCTGTTGGCCACCACGCCGGGGAAACGTTTGGTGATGCCCTCCATACGAATGGCAAAGGGGGTTGTCTCGGCCAATTAGACGCATCCCTCCAAGTAGACAGGTAGCCCTGAGACCTGCCTCAGGGCTACCCGGTTCAAGACACGGCTACTGGCAGCCGACCCCTTCTGGCACTTCGGAGTTCACACCCTCCACGTACCAGTCGAAGCAAATCAGCTCCAGATCGGTCATGCACTCGCCTTCCGCCACCTTGAGGTCACCGTGGTTGTCGTACAACGGGCCGCAGAAGACGTCGTCGCCCGGCCAACCCGCATCAACCGCCGCCTCTGCACCTTCGGCGGCCGCTGCGCCGAGATCGGTCAGAACCACCGTGCCCTCGGACATGTCGCGATAGATCGTATCAGGCTCCCAAGTGCCATCACGTACCGCTTCCACGATGTCCACGTAGATCGGGCCCCAGTTCCAGCAGGGAGTGGTCAGACATAGATCGGGCGCTGCCTCGCAGCTCTCACAGCTGTCGTACCCCACCGACCATACGCCTCTCTCGTCGGCGGTTACCACGGGTACTGTGGTATCCGTCCCTGTGAAGATGACGTCCACACCCGCATCGACCATGGAGTCGACAGCCGCGGTCTCTGCCGGGGGATCGAACCAATTACCGATCCATACGACTTCCATCTCCACGTCAGGATTAACAGACCGAGCACCCAGGGTGACACCATTGATCAGCCTTATGATCTCAGGTATCTGGATCGGCGCGACGTATCCGATCTTATTGGTCTGGGTAGTCATTCCGGCTACGATGCCTGCCAGATACTTGGCCTGGTACATACGACCAAAGTAAGAACCCATATTGTCATCGGTCAGGAATCCTGAGCAGTTCTCAAAGATCACGTCGGGGTACTCTGGAGCCACCGCCGCCGTAGCATCACGGAAGCTGGCGCTGGTGGTGAATATTACGTCGTAACCTTCCTCGGCCAAGTCTCGGATTCTGGCCTCGGCGTCAACGTCAGAAACGCTCTCCAGGAAGGTGGTCTCCACGTTTTCGACGTTTGCTTCAAGGTACTCCCGACCCTGGTCGTGCGCGAACGTCCATCCGTGGTCTCCAACGGGTCCCACGTAGACGAACGCGACTCTTATCGTTTCCTCTTCTGGCTGTGGCGGTGGCGCTGGTGTTCCGCATGCACTGAGCACTAGTCCTAACCCCATCACCACCACCATCATCAGCGCGACTTTCCTAGTCATGTTCTCCTCCTAGTGTGTCTTTCAAGCTGCGGTTGGTGGGTATTAGAAGAATCAGTCTCTCCTCGATAAGCCCACCCCCTTTCTTCAAGAGTTAGATGTGGACCATGCAGACTCACACGTTGGATGCATCCATGCACAAGATGTGCGCGGCACGGTTCCTCACGCCACAACATGTTGTGTTCAACACAAAACCAGCTTACCATACAACCCTCATCATTACAAGCCAACTGAGCGCTGGCGACCTTAAAGATTGGGCACGGCTCAACACTCGGACGAAGCCCAGGTGTGGCACCAGCGGGGGGTGGCCGCGGGACACAGGCGGATGCTGTCCTGTACCTACCTCTCTTCGGGGGCAGCAGGAAGGCCCCCCGTGCTCAGGCTCGCGATGGTGCGTGCGACCTCGTCCACACCGCGGTGCAACTCCTCGATCTCCGCACTTTCATGCGGCGTGTGATCCAGCGCCGGGTCGCCCGGACCGTAGGCGGCCATGGGACAGTCCCAGGCTGTGCCCAGGGTGTTCATGTCAGACGTGCCTGTCTTGAGCTTGAACCGTGGCTTGCCCCCCTGTGCCCGGATGGCCGTGAGAAGGTCTCGGATCAACGGCGTGTTCTTCTCAGCCACGTACGGCGGATAAGAGGACTCCAGGGTGATCCGAGCTTCTCCGCCCCAGATCTGCAAGCGGCGCCTCAATAACTCCACCTCGAATCCCGGAGGAAGCAGTATGCCAATGTCCATGAGCGCGCCGTCTTCCAGTCCATCTCCGAATGTCTGAAAGCCCCGGAGGCTGGCGTGCAGAGCATCGAACCGCCCACGTACGCCAACGTGGTGAGCCCCCTCGTACAACTTCAGGCTGTTCCAGAATGCCACAGCCCGTTCCGCTGGAGAGGAGGGATACGGCCCTGCGCTGTGCCCGGTGGGCTGGGTTGTCCGGTAGCCCATCCGTAGATTGCCCTTGTACCCTGGAGTCACTCCCAGACCAACCGCCGGGCTCGCCGATGATGCAGCAGTATGTAGACGGCATCGTCTGCACCACATGCTTGGCTCCGCTTCCGTTTCCTTCCTCCTGGGCTGTCCCCACCACCACAACTCGCGCCGAGCTCAAGAGCGGTGCCACACTCGCAGCTGCGACAACGAAAACCCCCAGATGCCCCTTGGCATCCACCGATCCCCGCTCGTACAGTAGCCCATTCCTGCGCTCCACAGGTATGAATCCCGGCACGGTGTCCATATGACCGACAAGCATGATATGTCTCTGTGCTCCAGCATCTCCCACTACGCCGACAGCATTCCCCACTTCGTCCCGGTACGACGAGAAGCCCAGTTCGGCCATCCGCCCGACTAGATGCTCGGCAACCGCATCTTCCCTTCCGCTCGGACTTGGTATGGAGATCAGTTCCTCGATAAGTGCTTTGTCACTCATGCGAGTACGTGGCCTGGCCAGCCCGCGGCATCCCGGTTAGCGATGCTGGAAACTCCACGCTGTGATCGACCCCGACGGAGCATCAGCGCTCCCAACAATCCTGTGTCCAGAGTACACCCTGGAGGCTGGACTACCGCTCCTGGCCATCACCCTCCCCGTGCCGCAGTCAACACGAACGACACCTGTTCCACCACCTCATCCACCTGTTCCTCGGTGATCACCAAGGGGGGCAGAAAGCGCATGACGTTCGCCCCAGCCGTCAGCGCCAGAACCCCCCGTTCGACCAGGGCCGTGAGGTAGGGCCCGGACTGAGTCCTCAGTTCTACAGCCACCATCAATCCCATTCCGCGTACCCACCTCACCAACGGGGAGGTTTTGCCGAGCAATCCTTCCTTAAGAGCGCGCCCCGACTTCGGCCGCGCGCTCCAGGAGTTCTTGAGACTCTATGAAATCGATCGTCGCCAGCGCCGCCGCGCAGCACAGGGGGTTGCCGCCGAACGTACTGCCGTAGCGCCCTGGGGGCAAATCGCCCACGCGAGCGCCGATGACCACCGCTCCCATGGGCAGCCCACCAGCCATCCCCTTCGTCATACACACAAGGTCAGGCCTCAAGCCGTAGTGCTGGCAGGCGAACATTCGCCCCGTGCGTTCAAACCCCGTCTGCACCTCGTCCACGATGAACAGTGGGCCCCGCTCCTAGCGGAGACTCTGAACCGACCGCAGGTAGTCCTCATCACCCGGTATCGCCCCGCCCTCCCCCTGAATCACCTCCGGGATGACGGCCGCGGTCTCCCCATCCACAGCGCTCTCCATCGCGTCCAATCGGTTGAATGGTGCGAATCGGACACCGGGTAGCAGGGGCTCGAACGGCTCGCGGCAGGCTCTCTTCCCCGTCGCTGACAGCGCCCCCAGGGTCCGTCCATGGAAGCCTCTCATCGCAGCGACACTCCCGGTCCGCATCGTACTTGCTCTCGCGAACTTGAAGGCTGCCTCGACCGCTTCCGCCCCCGGAGGAGCACAAGAACGCACGGGCAGAATCAACCGGGGAGATGTCCGCCAGCCTCGCCCGCAGGCGGGCACGCTGATCTTTGTAGGAGCCATTGGCGCACACAGTTAACCGCTGTGCCTGCGCGGCGACTGACCTGGCTACCTCCGGGTTGGCATGGCCTACATTCGCGACGCCGTGACTGCGATGCAGTCGATATGCTCACGACCGCCAGAGTCCCACACTCTCGCTCCCTCGCCCCGCACAGTGACTAACGGTTGCTTGGCATAGACACCGCATTCGAAGCTGTCTTCCAACCTGATGAGATCTTCGGCCAAGAACATGCTCCCCCGTCAGCCCACACTACAGCCGCGAAATCACCGCTTGGGTCATGCGACGCGTATCGCCCGTGCCTCCCACGTCTGGAGTGAGGTCTTCTCCTTGGCGATATACCTCCAACGTTGCTCGCTCGATTCTCGTAGCCGCATCATCTTCGCCAAGGTGCGCAAGCATCATCGCACTGGCCAGGATCATCGCAGTGGGGTTGGCGATTCCCTGCCCCTCTACGTCCGGCGCAGACCCGTGCACCGCTTCGAACAGCGCGATTCCACGTCCAATATTGACGGACGGCACCACTCCCAAACCGCCCACCAGACCCGCCGCCAGGTCAGAAACGATGTCGCCGTACAGGTTGGGGCAGAGCAGAATCTCGTGCCTACCGGGGTCAGTCACCAGATCCAGACACAAAGCATCCACTATTCTCTCCCGGTGTTCGATCTCCGGGTACCCGGCAGCCACCTCCCTGGCGCACTCCAGGAAGAGACCATCAGTGAGCTTAAGGATGTTGGCCTTGTGTACAGTAGTTACGGCCTTCCCCCCCATATGGCGTGCATGCTCGAAGGCGAACTCCGCGATCGCCAGACTCGCCTTGCGAGTGACGTGCTTCACAGCCTCCGCAGCACTATCGTCTATCCGCACCTCGACACCGGAGTACAGGCCCTCGGTGTTTTCCCGCACGACCACCAGGTCCACCTCGCCAAAGCGACCGGCGAGACCAGGTATGCTCCGCACCGGCCTCAGACTTGCGTACAGGCCTAGCCCCCTTCGCAGACCGACCGAGACGCTGGAGTAGCCACCCCCAACGGGAGTGGCCACCGGTCCCTTCAGGGCCACCCGTGTGCGACGAATGGCCTCCAACACCTCCGCTGGAAGGGGCGTCCCCCGTGTCTCCATGGCGGCCAGACCCGCATCATGTGTCTGCCATTCGATCTCCACGCCAGCCGCATCAAGCACCTCTTGAGCGGCCCCAACCACTTCCGGGCCGATGCCGTCCCCGGGTATGACGACTACCGTGTGCTTTCCCATTTGTACCCTCCGTGCTTGAGAAGGTGTGGCACAAGCCCCCCGTCCGCGAAGATCTCCTGCATCACAGCAGGGAGAGGCGAGAACGTGCGGTCGAACCCCTGGGTCAGGTTCTTCACCACACCCGCTTCCAGATCTGCCTCAATCTCGTCCCCAGCCCGGAAGCCGTCTGTGTCGCAGATGATGGGCGCCAGACCCACATTCACCGCGTTGCGAAAGAAGATGCGCGCGAAGGAAACGGCGAGCACTGCAGTCACGCCCCGTTCCCTTAGAACCAAGGCCGCATGCTCCCTTGATGAGCCTTGACCGAAGTTCTTGCCGGCTACGATACAGTCGCCTCGGCTGACCTCCTGAGAGAAGGAGGGCTCTGCGTCCTCCAAGGTGTGCTGGGCCAAAGCTGGGAGGTCTCCCCGCAAGTGGTAGTATCGGCCCGGAATGATGTGATCGGTGCTGATGCCGTCCCCAAACCTCCAGACTCGACCGCGAAGAACACTATCCATGACTTCGCCCCCGTTCGTTCAAGTATCTCCTCGGATCCGTGAGTTCACCCCGCAGCGCGCTGGCAGCCGCTGTGGCCGGAGAGGCGAGTACTATCTCTCCCTGAGGGTTGCCCATCCTGCCAAGGAAGTTGCGGTTTTGCGTGGAAAGGCAACGCTCCCCGTCGGAGAGCACACCCATGTGCACACCTACGCACGGACCACATCCTGGCGGTAGTAGAATAGCCCCAGCCTTCACAAGGGTCTCTAAGAGCCCCTCGTTCAGCGCATCGAGGTAAACCCTCCGCGAAGCAGGCCCCACCAGGAGTCGCACACTGGTGTGCACTTGATGACCCTTCAGAATCTCAGCCGCCGCCCGGAGGTCCGACAATCGGCCATTGGTGCATGTGCCGATGAAGATCTGATCTAGGGACAAGCCGGCAGCCTGTTCCACACTCCTCACGTTGTCCACTGTGCTGGGAAGTGCCACCTGAGGCGACAGGCCGCCCAGATCCACGTGGATCACGTCTTCGTAGGTCGCGTCTCTATCCGGAGAGAGAGGTGAGAAATCGACTTCTCTCCCTTGTTCAGACAGGAATAGACGAGTGGTCTCGTCGGCGGCACATATTCCCGCCTTCGCCCCTGCCTCCACCGCCATATTGCAGAGCGTCAGCCGCTCCTCCACGGTCATCTGCGCTAGCCCAGGGCCGCCGAACTCCAAAGCCTTGTAGATTGCCCCATCGGCCTTGAGTAGGCCGATGATCTGCAGGATCACATCTTTGGCCGACACCGGCGATCGAAATTCGCCTCTCAGCTCTACGCGTACCGTCTCGGGGACCATCAGCCAGATCTGACCCAGGGCCATGGCTGCCCCCACATCGGTGGAACCCATGCCCGTGGCGAAAGCGCTCAGTGCGCCCGCCGTGCAGGTGTGGGAATCGGCGCCCACGACGATTGATCCCGGCTTGGCCCACTGTTCCGCCACGATCTGGTGACACACCCCACAGCCGGGCCCGTAGAAATCGGCGCCCCAGTGCCCCGCGAACTCCCTCAGCCTCTGCTGCACGTTGGAGAGTTCCTTGCGGGGAGAAGGGGCCGCGTGATCGCAGAAGAGAAGCGTTCTGGCCGAAAGGCCAGGCTTGCCTAGATCTTCGAACTGCTCTATAGCCAGAACCCCCGTCCCTTCGTGAGCCAGCACCACATCCACCGGTGCCAGAACGAATTCGCCAGCTCTGACCTGCAGCCCTGTCCGCTGACTGATGATCTTCTCCACCAGTGTCTGGACCATCAGGCGCCCCCTTGCCAAGATTCTTCGTAGAGAAACATCAACTCTTTTGTGAAGAGGGGTCTCTTAAGCTCCACGGCAGTGGAGCGCACTCGCTCTAGTAGCAGATTGGCCGTCTCTCCGTCCAGCTCGATGCCAAACTCGGTGCGGAACTTGTGCACCAGGGCGTTGGACCCGGAGTGCTTGCCAATCACGATCTGCCGCTCGAGTCCGACCTCTTCTGGGCTGAAGGCCTCGTAGCTTGAAGGGTTCTTGAGGATACCATCGGCATGAATGCCCGACTCGTGGGCGAAAACGTTGGTGCCGATGATAGCCTTCCAGATAGGAATTGCCCGTTGGCTAGCCCCGGCCACGTACTCCGCAATCTCTCGGAAGCGGCTGGTGTCGATGTCCAGAGACACGCCGTAGAGATGTGTGAGGGCCATCACCACCTCCTCCAGGGGAGCATTCCCTGTCCTCTCCCCCAGGCCACCTATGGACGAGACCACCGATCTGGCTCCCGCCCGAACACCAGCCAAGGCGTTGGCCGTTGCCATGCCGAAATCGTTGTGCATGTGCATTTCCACAGGCAGCCCGATCTCCTGAGTAAGGACCTTCACCCGCCTGTATGTGGTGTAGGGATCTTCCACGCCCAAGGAGTCACAATAGCGTACCGTTCTCGCCCCCAGTTCCTCTGCAAGCTGGTAGTACTGAATGAGGAAAGCAAGATCGGTGCGGGAAGCATCCTCTGCACTGACGCAGAAGACCAGGCCAAGGCTGCGGGCCTCATCTGCGGCCTCCTGAATCTGCTCCAGCACCCATTGCCTTGAGCGGCGGAACTTGCGCTCAATGTGCATGTCAGAAGTGGAGATAGAGATGACGACGGCATCTGCGCCGCACGCCGCTACAGCCACGACGTCATCGCGCCTGGCTCTGGCGAAGGCATTCACCTCCAGCGGCTGAACTCCGCCATTGACCCTGAGACCCGCTTCTGCGATCGCCATCACACACTCCTGCTCCTCTGGTCCCAAGGGAGGGTACCCAGCCTCGATGGCTGGTACGCCAATCTCCGCCAGCAGCGTGGCGATTTGCTTCTTCTCCCAACGGGTGAAGATGACCCCTACGGCCTGCTCTCCATCCCGCAGTGTTGTGTCTACGAGCCGTATCTTCAGTTCAGCTACCACCTACCGTCTCCTCCCGTCTCCCAAGGCCAGGTACTCCTCCACCACTTCGCTGGCAAACAGTGATCTCTTGAGTTCAATAGCTCTAGTTCTGAGCACAGGCACCAGTTTCGACACCTCCCCGTCAAGGGGATGATAGCCGCGCTCCCGCAACTGCTGCCGCACGGCGCTGGCTCCAGAATACTTGCCCACGTTGAACCGGCGCACCAGGCCCACCTCGCCAGGGAGGAATATCTCATATGTGGCAGGATCGCGCACTACGCCGCTGGCACGCCCCTCGGACTCGTAGACGAAGAGGTTACCACCCACCACGGGCTTCCACGCCGGCAGTGGACGGCCCGAGGCGAGCGCCACGTACTCCGATAATTCTCTGAACAGGGAGGTCCGGATCCCAAGGCTGATCCCGGCGCAGTACTGTAGGGCCATTACCAGTTCCTCCAATGGCGCGTTCCCGGCCCGCTCGCCCAACCCATTCACCGTGGTATTCACGTATGTCGCTCCCGCCTCCAGGCCCGCGATGGCGTTGGCCGTCGCCATGCCGAAGTCGTTGTGCGTGTGCATCTCGATAGGCAGCGCTATCTCGTCCACCAGCGACTTCACCCTTTCGTAGGTCTCCAGGGGATCCAGTATGCCGACCGTATCACAGTACCTCACTCTGTCGGCCCCCGCTTCTTTGGCCGCCAGGCCAAACTCCACCAGGAATTGGCGGTCCGCCCGAGAGGCGTCCTCGGCATTGACAGAGACGTACAACCCATGCTTCTTCGCAAACTCCGTAGCTCGCTTCACGGAATCCAACACCCACTGCCGGTCCCGCTGTAGCTTGTGCTTGATGTGGATGTCCGAGGCCGAGATGGAGATCGCCACAGCATCGACGCCGCAATCGAGAGACTTTTGGACATCCTCCACTACGGCCCGGTTCCAGGCCAGAATGCTCGCTGGCAACCCGAGGTCAGCTATCCGCTTGATGGTCTCTTTCTCATCCCCCCCCATCGCAGGGATGCCGACCTCTATCTGGTGTACACCCACACGAGCCAGCATCCGGGCGATGTGTATCTTCTCCTCGTTGGCGAAGACCACACCTGCCGTTTGCTCGCCGTCTCGCAGGGTAGTATCATCGATGTACACCGGACCTTGAATCTTCGAGGAGAGCATCTCCTCGGTGAAGGTGTCCGTCAGCCCAGAACTTCTATGTTGCTCCATCGAATCCCTCCAACACCGATCCTATCAACCCCATTCACTCAACCCGGCAGCAGGAAACAGACCACAGACGGCCGTTCCAGGGTTTAAATCCCTCCCGCCTGTAGCCAGTCCACCGGCCGAAGAGACAACGATGTCTGGATCATTGCACCAAGGAGCCCCCCTCCAGGGGCGCCCCTATGGCGGTGCCGGCCCCCGCCAACGCCTGCTCCAGAGGTCTTTGAACGCGCCCGTCAGCTATGACCACTCGCCGCACCCCTTCCTGCAACGCCTCTATGGCTCCCGGCATTTTCCTCTTCATCTGGCCCTCCGCGTACCGCTCCAGGAACATCTGCGCTCGAGAGAGCGGAATGTAGTCAATGAGACTACTCTCGTCGGGGAAATGACTCAGGAAACCTGGCACGTCGGACAGGATGATCAACGTGTCGGCCTTCAGGGCCGCACTGATCGCGGCCGCGACACGGTCGCCATCCACATTCAGCGTAGTCCACGATGCTGATGGGGACGTCACCTGGCACGGTCTCCATGCTGCCGTGGAATTCCGGCGTGAGGTTCACCTCCATCACCAGCAGCCGGCCGTCAGTGGCCTCCATCAGATCCACCGCCACGATTCCTCCTCCCACCGCCCTGGCCGCGGCAATGGACTACTCGCTCAACTCTGGAGTGAGGGCACGAGGCTCAGCCTTCCCACCCAACGCAGTGTTAGTGATCCAGTGCTCGCAGCGCCGGTACACGAAATAGAGTGTGCTGTCGCCGACCACCACCACGCGGATATCTCGACCAGGCTTGTCCACATACTCCTGGATGTAGAAGATGCCATGGAGATAGCCTACCAGGGAGCTCTTGTGTTCCAGGATGGCCTCAGCTGCGTCTCGGTCGTTCACTCGCGCCACGACGCGACCCCAGGATCCCACCAGTGGCTCGAGAACCACGGGGTACCCCGCATCCTCGATGGCCCGGAGCGCCATCTCCGGGCTGAAGGCTACCGCCGTGTGAGGGGAGGACACGCCCCCCTCCAGTAGCAGGGTGGTGGTCAGCATCTTGTCACCGCACGCAGCCACAACCTGGTGGGGGCTGACTGTCGGGACGCCTATGCTCTGCAACCAGCGGGTGAGGTAGAAGGCCCCGGAATGGCTCAGGCAGCGCAGCTGCACGGCGTCATACTGCTCCATGCCGTTTCCTCTGGGGCCCACAGCCACATTCCGTGGCTCCAGGCG
>Ga0180438_10009668_pt1 | contig 11962 bp, 8 predicted proteins | sample SS_ome_12_FD_132455 | JGI IMG/M metagenome (GOLD analysis project Ga0180438, IMG submission 132455) | Hypersaline lake sediment archaeal communities from the Salton Sea, California, USA - SS_3_D_2 metaG | ecosystem: Environmental > Aquatic > Non-marine Saline and Alkaline > Hypersaline >...
CATGGCCACCACAGACTTTGATGGGGACGGCGACACGACGGAAGGGATGGCTGGCGAAATCGCCACCCTCTACGAGGCCCTCTACGCAGCGATGCAGGACTATGCCACCAACGTGGTCGGAACTGGCATCGTCTACGATGCGCACGCCTACCCCTACTTCTTCGACGAAGCCGAAGAAAGGTACAGCACCTGGACCCCGCGCTTGCTGAGGGCGGCCTACAACTACCAGTACGCCACCAAGGATCCGGGCGCCTTTGCCCACAACGGCCAGTACATCATCCAGGTCCTGTACGATAGCCTGGAGGACCTCGGCGAGCAGGTATCCGTGGACATGTCCGGCATGACCCGGCCTTAGAAGCGCGTCCTGATCTCTTCTGTAGTGTGATATCGGGGCGTCTAGATGGTCAAAGGGGAGCGAGTCGGCAAGCGACTCGCTCCCCGCCTTTTTGTGATTGTTTGACTGGAAACGAGCCATTCGTCTGCCTTTCCCTGGCGTGGGCAGGACAGGAGTGGATGTGTTTGTTGAGCCGATTGCACCCAATGTACGAGACAAAGCAGGGAAACCAGCGGAGATGGAGGGTGAAAGATGACAGCCAGGAGATTCTACCGTAGCCTACGTTTCAAGATCACAATTAGCGTGGCTGTGCCGCTGCTCATCATCCTGACCACTATTTCCTACCTGCAATGCAACAGCCATCGCGATCTGTTGATGGAAAACCTGAGGCTCTCGGCGTCGAACACCGGTGACATCATTGAGGCCAGCTTGCAGCATGCCATGCTGACCAACGATTTCTCCGAGGTGCAGCAAATCGTAGATGAAATCGCCAAACGAGAGGGGGTCAGAGACCTGTTCTTGCTTGATAAGCAGGGTCGGATAGTGATGTCTGCTGCGGGAAAGCAAGTAGAAACGGTGCTGAGCCTGGACGACCCTACCTGCCAGGCATGCCACCAGCACGAGACCCTCAATCGCAATTTGAGTATGGTCTTTACTAGCGTGGAAGGGGAAAGAGTATTTCGCAATCTCAATCCGATTGACAACCGCCAGGACTGCCAGGGCTGTCACGCCCCCCAGGACAGGCTCAGCGGGGTGCTGATCACCGACTTTTCCATGGCCGATATTGACAGACATCTGGCTATGGATCGCCGCAACAGCCTTCTGTGGTCCGCAGGAACTATCGTGGTCACGATCCTGATCGTCGGCCTGATGATGAACCGGCTGGTGATTACCAGACTGGAACGATTCACCGAAGCGATCAGATCGCTGGGCAAGGGTGACCTGGACCAACGAGTGATGCTTGGGGGCAACGATGAAATAGGCGAGCTGGCCAACTCATTCAACAGCATGGCGGATGGGTTAAGAGAAAAGGCGAGACTTGAGCGGAAAGTCAAGCGGCGGACTGAAGAGTTGCAAGCGCAAACGGAGCGGCTTTCCACTCTCAACACCATTGCCGCCACGGTCAGCCAATCGCTGAATCTGGAAGAAATCCTGCACAGTGCTTTGTGCAAAGTGCTGGAGCTGATGAAGTTGAGGGCCGGGTGGATATTCTTGTCAGATCGTCAGGGCGAAATGCTTCAACTGGTGGTTCACTGTGGCCTGTCAGAAGCGTTCGCGCAAGCAGAGGTCAAGCAGGATCTGGAAGGCTGTATCTGCCTGGAGGTTTTCGAGTCAGGTCAAACGATGGTTTTTGAGACCATGGCACGCTGTCCCAGACTGAGCCCCAAATTACTGGAGAGAGAAGGATTGACCTACCATGCCAGTGTACCCTTAAAGTCCAAAGACAAAGTGCTGGGCATTATCAATGTCGCCGGTGACGGTCGCCGCCCCTCCCCTCCCTTCACCGAAGAGGAGCTACAGTTGCTGACGGCCATCGGACAGCAAATAGGTGTTGCGGTGGAGAACGCGGCTTTGTATGAGGAACTGCATCAAAAAGAGCGCCTCCGTGGTCAGCTTTTGGAAAAGGTGATCACTGCCCAGGAAGAAGAGCGTAAGCGCATCGCTCGCGAGCTACATGACGAAACGGGTCAAACCTTAACCTCCTTGATGGTTGGCCTCAAAGTGCTGGCGGGAGCCGCCTCGCTGCAGGAAATTCAGGAGAAAGCTGGCCAATTGCGAGCGGTGGCTGCGCAAACTCTGGACAGCGTGCACCGCCTGGCTTTGGAACTGCGGCCTAGCGTACTCGACGACCTGGGGTTGATGGCCGCCATGCAGCGGTACGTCAAAGACTGGGGGGAGAACTTTGGACTGAGTGTTGATTTTCAGGCCACAGGCCTTGACAGGCGTCTGTTACCCCAGGTAGAGACGACGGTGTATCGCGTTGTGCAAGAAGCTCTGACCAATGTGGCCAGACATGCTGAAGCCCAGAACGTGAGTGTGCTTTTAGAATACCGGGGCGACTCCGTAGTCTGCATCGTTGAGGATGATGGGCGAGGCTTTGACGTGAGGAATGTGCTCAAGGCGAACGATATGAGAAGGCTAGGGCTTTACGGCATGCAAGAACGGATTTCCCTAGCAGGTGGCAAACTGGCTGTGGAATCCACTGCGGGTGTGGGCACCACCGTCTTTGTTGAGATCCCACTGGATGTAGCACCCCAGCCGGAGTAGGGCCAGGCACAAGGAGAGGCAAGATGGACAAGATACGAGTGCTGCTGGCCGATGACCATGCTGTGCTGCGGGCTGGCCTTCGGCTGCTGCTCAACAGCCAGGATGATATGGAGGTAGTCGGCGAGGCCGACACCGGTGCTCAGGCTGTGGCCCAGGCCAGACAATTGCACCCTGATATCGTCCTTCTGGATATCACCATGTCTGGCGCTGACGGACTGGGAGCTGTGCGTGAGATCAAGGAGGACAATCCCGACACAAAGGTGCTGGCATTGACGATGCACGACGACGAGAGTTACCTGCGTCACGTGCTAGAAGCAGGTGGAGCTGGCTACGTTCTGAAGAGATCTGCCGACACTGAACTACTGTCTGCCATCCGCGCAGTTCACCAGGGGGGAACCTTCCTGCACCCGGAACACGCCAAGGCCCTACTCGAGCCGACAGTTGAGACGGCGGAGGAGTTGAAGAAAAAAGGATCTGACAGCTATGATCTTTTGAGCGATCGAGAACAGCAGGTGCTCAAGTTTCTGGCGCTGGGCCACACCAATAAGCAGATAGCTGAGAAGCTGTTCATCAGCGTGAAGACGGTGGAAACGTACAGAGCCCGAGTCCAAGAGAAGCTTGGGCTAAGAGGCCGAGCGGCCCTGGTCCGGTATGCCCTCCAAAGAGGATTACTTGCTGGCGAGGAAGAGTGACATTCCTTTGAGCAATGGAAAGCTGATCAATCTAACTCTGACCTATTGCCCTCGCCCCAGAGGGTTTTAGGAAGTCTCTACAGCGGAGGAACTCGACACCGGGAGTCGAGTTCCTCTTTTTTATTAATGAGGGCGGGATGATCTTTTGCGACGCAGGTCTGACGACATCTCCAGCATCTGTATCCCCACCAGAGGAGTAGGAATATACCTGACAAAAGCTGAAGCATCTTTGGGGTTTTCCCCTCTAGACAAGGCGACGTTAAGCCAATATAATTGTTACAGATAGAACACATTCATAGAACTAGTTCTGTAGTGTTTATACCCCAGCGGTCTGCTTATGGATACAGATGCGAAGCGAGATATTAATCGCCTGGAAGAAGGGAAAGCTGCCCGAGGACATGAAGAACAATGCTTCAGCGACTCTATCCTGTCCAGCGCCGAGGTTGAGAGGCAAGCCAAAGTATTTAATGCCCTGGGAAATGAAACACGATTGAAGATCCTGCGATTGCTCTTGGACTGCAATGAAATGTGTGTTTCCGACATCGTGGAGAGGGTTGGTGGGGCTGCATCAACGGTAGCCCACCACTTGCACACCCTGGAGGATGCAGAGCTCATCCTCAGCCGACGCCATGGAAGGTCTACCTACTACACCGTCCGGAAAGAAGAACTGGCCAAGTATCACATCTTTGAGTAGACTCTGTTCAATGGGGGACTCGATACCAAGATGAGAGGACTTAAAAGGCGCGACTTTCTAAAGCTTGCGGGGGCCAGCACCGCTGCTGTTGGGCTGTACAAGCTCGGTCTGGAGGAGTTTGTCCTGAGGGCCTCGGCCGCGAGCCAGAGAGGAGAGACTCAATCTCGTGAGGAAAGGTGGGTGCCAACCGTTTGCCAGCTCTGTCCGGCTGGCTGCGGAATCCTGGTCAGGGTAATTGACGGCAAAGCAGTCAAGATCGAGGGCAATCCCCTGAACCCCAACAACCAGGGCCGGCTCTGCCCCAGGGGACAGGCTGGTTTGCAGATGCTCTACAACCCCGACCGCATCAAGGGACCATTCCAGAGAGTGGGCGAAAGGGGGAGCGGTGAATGGCAGTCCATATCCTGGGATGAAGCTATCAAGCTAACGGCCAGCAAGCTGAAGGATTTACGGGACAATGGCCAGCCTCACACATTCGTCTTCATCCATGGCGCAAAGCCTGGCTTGATGCATGATCTCATTGTCAGATTCTGCCAGGCCCTTGGCACACCAAACGCTGTAGAGCTAACGACCAGCAGTACCGGCAGCAGCCCTCTGGTTCACTACCTGATGCAAGGCTGGAGGGCCTGTGCCGGATACGACTGGGAAAATACGAACTATCTCCTCAGTTTCGGTGCTTCTATCTTAGAGGCTCGGCAACCATCGGTCAGGATGCTACAGGCCTATAGCCGCCTGCGGCGAGGCCGGCCAGGAGCCAGGGTCAAAATCGTACAGATGGAGTCCAGATTCTCGGTCACGGCGGCCAAAGCAGACGAGTGGATACCAATTAAGCCAGGCACCGAGGGAGCCCTGGCCTTGAGCATAGCCCGTGTGATCGTTGAAGAAGGCCTTTATGATAGAGACTTTATCGAGAACCACGCTTTCGGTTTCGAGGATTGGACCGACGAGGACGGAGAGAAACACATAGGGTTCAAGACCCTGCTGTTGGAGAGCTATTCACCGGGGACAGTGTCGGTGGTAACGGGTATCCCCATGGAGACCATCAAGCGGGTAGCACGGGAATTCGCCGCCACCAAGCCGGCAGTAGCCATTGGCGATGAGAGCTGGCAAACCAACGGCCTGTTCACTCGAATGGCCATCCACGCCCTGAACGGTCTGGTGGGCTCCATAGACGTCCCTGGCGGCGTGATACGGCAAGATGCCCCACCCTTCGCCCCCTGGCCCAAGATGGTGCAGGATGGTCTAGCAAAGCAGGGGCTGGCCAGGCCTCGCCTCGATCGGGCTAGTACCCAAAAGTACCCTCTGGCCAATGGAGTGTACCAGGCGTTGCCGGAGAGTATCCTGGCCGATGATCCCTACCCAGCCAACGCCATCTTTTTGTACCAGGCCAATCCGCTCTTCGACAGCCCTGATCCGGATCGGTTCCGTGAAGCCTTCCAAAAGGTCCCCTTCATTGTCAGCTTTTCCCCCTTTTTGGATGACAGCACTTCGTACGCTGACCTCATCCTGCCGGGCCACGTTTACCTAGAGGGATGGGGGGACGATGTGCTGGTGCCCAGCCTGGGCTACCCCGTCCTAGGGCTCGGACAGCCTGCAGTCCGGCCTCTGTACGACACGAGAAACGCAGGCGATGTGCTCATCCAGTTGACCAAGGAAATAGGAGGTACAATAGCCGAATCCTTGCCCTGGCTGAACTTCGAAGAACTGTTGCGTTTCAGGCTGAGGAGCATCTTCGAGACAGGGAGGGGTTCTATCACGACCGATACCTTCGACCAGTTCTGGGATGAGTTCCAAGAAAGAGGGGTGTGGTCTGCCCCACCGTATCATTTCGAAGAATGGGAGAGGGTATTGACCACCTCCTCTGGCAAGTTTGAGTTCTATTCACAGAACTTGAAGCACAACCTCAAAACCCTCGCCAAGAGAGAGGCAGCGGAGAAGGGCACAACGGTTGAGGAGGAAATGGAGGAGATACTCCAAGAACTCGCTCTTCGAGCGCGCGGGGATGAGCTATATATGCCCCACTACGAGTCCCCAAGGTGGGTGGGAGAAGAGAGTGAGTATCCTTTCCACCTAAACGTCTACGAGCTGATGACCCTCCTCGATGGCCGAATGGCAAACTCCCCCTGGTTGCAAGAGATATACGGCTTACACATCAAGGAGAGCTGGGATAATTGGGTGGAGATTAACCCCGAGACAGCAAGGGAACTGGGCATCTCCGATGGAGACCCAGTGTGGGTCGAGTCCCCCATAGGCAGGATACAGGCCAGGGCCCGGCTCTATCCCGGGACCATGCCTGAGGTGGTTAACATGCCCCTAGGCCAGGGCCACACGGTCTATGGCCGCTGGGCGGGGGGCCGAGGGGCGAATCCCAAGCGGATCATCGGCAATGAATATGATTATCTGAGTGGGCTGACCGCCCGGTCATCCACTCGCGTGAGGATCTACAGAGCATAGATAAGCAAGAGGAGAGCCGCCGAAAAGGGCACCACTGCTCGTGGTGGAAAGGGGACAAAATCTCTCAGACCTCTGAGACGTATGACCTAAGCCTCGTAGAGGAGAATGCCAATGCCCCGCTGGGGAATGGTCATTGACCTGGACAAATGCACGGCTTGCCAAGCTTGCACTGTGGCCTGTCTGGCCGAGAATAACGTGCCTTTCGCCGGGCCGGAACAGGCGGCTATGGGCAGGGCCATATTCTGGCACAAGGTGATCACTGATCTGGAGGGTGAGTACCCCCACGTGCGGGCTCGGTTCATCCCCAGACCCTGCATGCATTGCGACGATCCGCCATGCGTCAAGGTCTGTCCCGTAGGTGCGACTTACATACGGGAAGACGGCCTAGTCATGCAGGACTATGACCGGTGCATTGGGTGCCGGTATTGCACCGTGGCTTGTCCCTACACCATCCGTAGCTTCAATTGGTACGCGCCCCAGTGGCCCGAGCCGATGGATCAGCATCTCAATCCGGACGTAGGACCTCCTCAGCCTACCGGAGGCAGAGGAGGTCCAGAAGTACGGCCCAAGGGGGTGGTGGAAAAGTGCACTTTCTGCGTTCACCGGCTGGAGAAGGCCAAACAAAAGGCCGAAGAGGAGGATCGGGAACTGACCAACGCGGAACTCACCCTGCTGCCGGCCTGCAATCAAACTTGCCCTGCCTCAGCCAGGTACTTTGGCGATCTGGATAACCCCAAAAGTACTGTCTCCCAACTGGCCAGAAGTGCACGGGCTTTCAGGTTGCTAGAAGACCTCGGCACCGAGCCCAAGGTTTATTACCTGGCGGAGGATAGATAATATGGATCACGAGGTCTCCAAGGGAGACGACATATTGTTCGAGCCGCTGATTCACACCGGCCGGGGATTCTACGTCATAGTGGCCATACTTCTGGCCGTCATAGGTGTGGGCGCCTACGGCTATCTTCGCCAATTGATCCACGGCCTCGGCGTCACGGGTCTAAACATACCCGTCTTCATGGGAATCTACATTTGCAACGCCATCTTCTTCATCGCCATCAGCTACGGCGGAACCCTGACCTCGGCTATCCTGCGGATCGTCAACGCGGGGTGGCGAACGCCAATCACGAGGGCTGCTGAGGTGATAACAGTTTGCGCCCTACTGATCGGCTCGCTGAATATACTCATTGACATGGGAAGGCCAGAGCGGACACTCAACTTGATCCTACATGCACGATTGCAATCCCCCATCCTCTGGGACTTTATCGCCATCAACCTTTACTTGCTCTGCAGCATGATTTACCTATCTCTTCCCTTGATCCCTGACGCTGCCATTTTGCGGGACAAGCTGCCAACCCCTGGCTGGCGGAGGCAGCTCTATGCGTGGTTGTCCCTAGGCTGGACGGGCACAAAGGCGCAGAAAAGGCGGCTGGAGATAGGAATAAGTGTGATGGCCATCCTCATGGTCCCCGTTGCCATATCTGTGCACACGGTTTTGGCCTGGATGTTCGGAATGACCACTCAGCCCATGTGGCACAGCACGATTCTTGGCCCCTACTTCGTGATAGGTGCGATCTACAGTGGGATCGCAATGCTTATAATAGCGATGGCTATCCTCAGGCGAGTCGCTCATCTGGAAGATTACCTCAAGCCGATCCACTTCAACAACCTGGGCTTGCTGCTCATCACCATGACTCTCGCTTGGCTTTACTTCACCATGGCTGAATACCTGACCACATTCTATGGCAACGAACCAGCGCACATGGCGGTGTTCTATGCAAAGTGGAACGGGGAGTTTGCCCCCTTTTTCTGGGTGCAGGTGATTACCTGCTTCGTGATCCCCTTCTTCATCCTGGCTTTCCGTAGAACGCGCACCATAGTGGGAACAGTGATCGCCTCCGTCTCGGTGAGCATTGGGATGTGGCTGGAACGATACCTCATCGTCGTTCCCACCCTGACCTACCCCAGACTTCCCGACGGGTGGGGAATATATCGTCCCACTTGGGTGGAATGGGCGCTCATGGCCGGATGCGCTGCCGGGCTTGTTCTCATGTTTGTGACCTTCACCAAACTGTTCCCCATCATCTCCATATGGGAGGTTAGGGAAGAGAGAGAGAAAGAGGCTATCCAGCGCAGGATCGAGGCCGAGGGAGCCGTCTAAAGGATAATAAAGGAGACTTGCTGACCGATGAAGCGACCGACCATTCGCTACTTGCTCACCGTCCTGGTAGGCGGGCTGCTCCTCTTATTCATGGGTGTGATGGTCAGCCGTGCCCAGCCCCCCTTCCCGCACCCTGTGGAGGGAAGGGACGATTGTCTGGGGTGTCACGAAGCTGGCGTGGCGGGCGCACCACGAGTGGCCGCAGATCACATAGGACGCACCAATGAAACCTGTGAGCAGTGTCACCGTCCCATCGGCATTGAACCGGTGGCAGTGCGCCCCATCCCTCATCCCGTGGAAGGAAGGGACAATTGTCTAGCCTGTCACGAATCAGGTGTAGGCGGTGCATCACCAGTGCCCGCCGACCATACAGGACGCACTAATGAGACCTGTGGCCAGTGTCATGTCGTGGCCAGCGCCACACCTGTTGCGGCACCATATATCCCTCATCCCCTGGAGGGCAAAGGCGATTGTCTGGTTTGTCACCGGGAGGGTGTGAGCGGCGCATCACCAGTGCCCGCCGACCATGCAGGACGCACTAATGAAAGTTGCCGCCAGTGTCACATCGCCCCCGACCTTGCACCGACTTCAGTCCCCCCCATTCCCCACTGCGTGGAAGAGCAGGAGGCGTGCTTGATCTGTCACGGGGTCGGAATCGGGGAACCGCTAGAGATTCCCGAGGATCATGTTGGGCGTCCGAACGAGACCTGCCAAACCTGTCACCAACCGCCAGTGATCATAGTGGCAACGCCTGCTCCGCCCCCTAGCCCTACCCCCATTCAGCACCCAGAGGTTCCAGGTGAGAATTCCTGTCTCGAGTGCCACAGTGGCCTGGACGGAAAGTATTCAAATATAGCCAACCAATGGGAGGGAAGCGTCCACGCTACATTCGACGTCACCTGCGCCGACTGTCACGGTGGCAACCCGGGAGCCAGTGACAAAGTCGCTGCCAAATCACCGGAGGCTGGCTACTTCGGCAGGCCCGCCAGAAGTGCCATCCCTGCCCTATGTGGCTCTTGTCACGCTGACCCTGAGAGAATGCATCCCTACGAGCTTCCAGTTGATCAACTACGCGAGTACGAAGAGAGCGTGCACGGCCAGCGTTTGGCTCAAGGGGATGAGAACACGGCAACCTGTTACGATTGCCATGGCGGCCACGCCATCAAGGATATACTAGATCCCACGTCGAGCATCCATCCGAGGAATCTGCCAGCTACTTGCGCCCACTGCCACGCCGACGAGGAGCGCATGAAGCCCTATGGCATTGCTACTGATCAGTACGACTTGTACCAGGCAAGCGTTCATGGAGTTGCTCTCCTGGAGGAACAGAATCTGGGAGCTCCTTCTTGCCCGACCTGTCACAGTAGCCATGGAGCTGCCCTTCCTGGCTACGCCGAGGTGATAGACGTATGCGGACAATGTCATTCCAAGTCAGAGGAATATTACCTGACGGGAGGACACCGGCATGGGAGGAAGAAGGGCTCCGAAGCACCGCGCTGCATCGACTGCCACGGTCGCTACGATGTGGAGCCCGCCAGCTTGGATCTCTTTGTCGGTGATGAGCCACGCCACTGCGGCTCTTGCCACGCCTCGGGCTCACTTGAGACAGCAGCGATTGATGCCATGTACCAGACCTTGGTCAAGGCAGAACAGACTCTCGAGGCAGCAGAGGAGGCCATGGATAAGGCCCAGACTTTGGGGCTAAGCCTTGACGACCAAGAGGCCTGGTTGGAAGAGGCCAGAACCAGGCTTGCTGAAGCAGCGGCAGTGCAGCACGAGCTACGACTGGAGACCATCGAGGCGAAGACCGCTGAGGTCGAGTCTATCAGCGCCGAGATCCAGGAAGCCGTGGAGACAGCCATGACCAGGCGCGATCTGGGGAATTGGGTGCCGGCCGGGATCATCGCTGCTGCCCTCGGGCTAGGTGGCCTGATCGTCAATCTGATCAGGCGACGAGCAGAGACGATATAAGATAATACACGGATAACACAAAAACAGAAGGGAGGAATAGATAATGAGTTTCTTTGGACTGCTTCCCTGGATTATGGTGGGCTTGATAGCAACCCTGGTTGTTCTTGTCCCGGCCATCAGGATCGTGCAACAGTGGGAGCGCGGCGTGGTACTGCGCTTCGGGAAGCTGGTGGGCACCCGGGAGCCTGGCTTTAACGTGATCATCCCCTACGTAGACCGCATGATCAAGATTGACCTACGCACTGTAACCTGGGCTTTGACAGAACGCCAGGAAATCATCACCCGGGACAACGTGACCGTGCACGTGGATGCGGTGGTGTACTTCAACGTGTTCGATCCAGTGAAGGCTGTGCTTAACGTGGAGGACTACAAGACGGCCACCGAACAGTTGGCGCTGACCACCCTGCGGAGCGTCCTCGGCCAATCCGATTTAGACGAACTCCTGGCACATCGAGACCGCGTCAATGAGCGGCTACGCGACATCATTGACGAGCACTCCGAGGAGCCTTGGGGAGTGCGGGTCAGCCTGGTGGAAGTCAAGGACGTGTTACTCCCCGAGGGCATGCAACGGGCTATGGCCAGGCAGGCTGAAGCGGAGCGCGAGAAACGGGCCAAGATCATCCACGCCGAAGGCGAGTACTCGGCAGCTCAAACCTTGAAGGATGCTGGCGATATCATTGCCTCACAACCGGTCTCATTGCAGCTCAGATACTTGCAAACCCTGGTTGAGATGTCTGGTGAGAGGAACGCGACCGTCATCCCCCTGCCCCTCGACCTGCTGGGCAGCATTGCGCAAGCCTTGAAAGCCACGGCGTCGGAGTAGAGGCTTTGTATAAGCTCTCCCGAGACCGGAATCCGGCTGGTCAACTTGCTCAGAACAAAACTCAATCAACGCAACTGAGCCCATCAACAGGGGACTGGCAAAGAGAAACACTGGGTTATTCGGGTGGCTAAAGGGGAGCGGGTCGGTTGCCGACTTGCTCCCTGCCTTTTTGGGAGCCGACCAAGTTGACACCTACCCTTGAAACAGGTATAATACACTCAAGGAATTCTTTAATCCACCCAATGGTTGTGATATTGCTGCAAGAGGGAGTGTATCCATGGCCAAGTTAAAAGAGATCTTTAGCCCCCAGAACCATGCTGTCCGGCGGACGTTACTTACCGGGGCTGTTTTTATTTTGGGTTTCATCGTACTGGGTGTCGTTGGCATCCAGGCATGGGAATGGTCCAACAGCACATATTTTTGCACTAATGTTTGCCACGATGTGCACCCTGAAGAACCGGCGGCCTACCAGGACTCGTACCACGCCCGCGTCAAATGCACCGAATGTCACATGGGCCGGGTGGGCACCATCCGGGCCATGCTCCTCAAAGCCAGCCACTTTCAGCAC
>Ga0180438_10009669_pt1 | contig 11961 bp, 7 predicted proteins | sample SS_ome_12_FD_132455 | JGI IMG/M metagenome (GOLD analysis project Ga0180438, IMG submission 132455) | Hypersaline lake sediment archaeal communities from the Salton Sea, California, USA - SS_3_D_2 metaG | ecosystem: Environmental > Aquatic > Non-marine Saline and Alkaline > Hypersaline >...
AGCGGTTCAAGAGAGCTCAGAGGGGACTGGATAGGATCCGCCAAGACCTCGCCGGGGAAGCGTTCGACGACATCCGCGAGTCGGATCGCCGGGTCCTCGCGGCTCAGGTCGAGCAGTTCCTCGGCGAGTCCAAAGAAATCTACAGCGACTTCTTCGCAGGTCTGCCCGAGGGTCTGTCACCCGAGACGAAGGACGCGATGGCTCGGCTTGGCGAGATCCTCGGGCCCGAGTGGAACAAAGCTCTGCAAGACGCTGTCGCGGCGGATGAGAAAACGAAGGCGGAAGCAGCGAAGGCAGGAGAGGATGCCGCGAAAGCAGCGCTCACGGGAGCGACAGGAACCGGCATCAGCGAGGCTGGAGGAGAAGCCGCGGACTTCAACGCTCAGCTCTCGAAGCTTGAGGGTCGGATGGAGTCGCTCAAGTCGTCCATGTCCGAGTATCGGACGCAGCTTGCTCGGATTGATGAGCTGACGGCGGGCGGTTTCATCACGAGGGCTGAAGGGGCGAAGCGAACTCAGGACCTTCAGGATCAGTACAACGATTCGCTGAAGGAAACCGAGGAGCTGATCCTCCAGATCCAAGCCGGTTTCGAAGGGAACACGGGTCGGGCGAAGCTCTACGCTGAGCAGCTTCAGGTCATGTCCGACAAGCTCGCGGCGGCGAAGGATGAAATCGCTGGAGCCAACGTCGAGTCAGGAACTCTTTGGACCGGTCTACAAGCTGGTATCCTTAACACCATCGAGACGCTAGGAGACCTTCGTCAAGCCGGTCTCAGCGCTGGTCAAGCCATCGCTAGTGGTTTAGGTGATGGGGTGATCGCAGCGCTTGAGAAGGGCAAGGAGGGCTTCAAGGAGTGGGGTCTCACCTTCCTTCGCCAGATGGCTGCGATGATCCTCAAGGCGATGATCTTCAAGGCGATCATGGCTGGTCTCGGTGCGGCGGGAGTCGGCTTCAGTGAGGGAGGCGGAATCGGGTTCGCTGGAGGAGGCTCGGTTCCGGGACCGCGAGGAGCGGGCGACATCGTTCCGGCGAGGCTCAGCCCCGGAGAATTCGTCCAGACTCGTCAGTCCGTAGATTACTACGGTCCTCAGGTGATGGAAGCTCTGCGGCGGAGGCTCATCCCCAGAGGGCTTCTCGCCTCCTATGGTCGGACGGTCCGGCCGATTCCAAGTGGACGGGCTCTTCAGGGAGGCGGGATGCCTTCATCGGCTGAGCCGGTTGGACCATCCCCGGCTTTCATTGTCGCCAACGAGCAGAACCTCGAACGTCAGCTTGCCGGTGGACAGCGAGCCTTCATGCGATTCCTTCGGGCGAATTCACGTGACGTGAAAGCTGCTCTGGAGACCTAATGGCTGACTGTACGAGAGCAGCTACTCAACTTCAGGTCACTGATGGATTCAACCTCGCAGACGGATATCCCGATCCGAGCCCGGCTGACTACAATGACCTGACCATCAACCCTCCGGGAAATTGGGGATACATCGGAGCAAGGACTCCTCGGCGATATGGAGTCGGCAAGCTCGGATGGTGGCCCGTCGAGAACGGTGGTCTCCACATGATGGAGGCGACCAGTGACGACCGTTCTCAAGCCGACCCGTTGATGGACAAGCAGGACTATCACGAGTTGAACGCGTCGTACAAGGGAGGGATCCCGGTCAGCAACACCGATCCAGATTACTACTCCCTCGGCTCGACTCCGCCGAACTTGACGGACCCGTTCATCCGAGTTCAGGTCGACATGCTCGCTGCTCAGGCTCCGTACTACGGAGGACCCGGAGTCTACTTCTACAAGAAGCGGGGCGGGACCTACGGGAAGTATGACTCCTTCGAAGTCCGTCACTACAATACGGCGTCCAACAACTTCAAGCTCTACCAGAACGGGATCGTCCTCGCAACGGCGACAGTTGATTACGCGGACCGAGGAGTCATCCGGCTGGACGTCTTCCACACTCACAATCCGGGTGCTGGTCACGACCCGATCGATGGGGACTGGTCGTTCCGCGTCTATCAGGAAGCGACCGGGATGGAGACGCCGGTCCTGACTTACGACGATTTCCACGATGCTTCATGGACGTCGCAGGATCACGCTTACGCATACGGGATGCTGGTCGGTCGGGGCATCACCTACTTCGACGATTTCCTCGTCCAGTATCCGGGAGGAGTAGTCGGGCTGACCGATGGGTGGGACGACCCTACGACCGTGACTCCCTTATCCTTGCCGAGCCCCGAGCCGTCGATCTTCCTCTTCCACCGTGAGCAGAACATCCAACTGGACACCATCTTCATGACGGATGTCGCCCGCGCACGGACTGTGGATGAAGACCGTCGGCTTCTCGCAAGTCGTCCGAACCGATCGCTGTTCTTGAACCATCGGGCTTTGCATCGTGAAGAGGCTTGGCCTCTCTACATGAACCTGATGCGTCATGGGACTAGCAGAGTTCCGGTCCCGCTCTTCTGTGATCATTCACGTGTGACGGGAGCAGCGTCTGGGACGAACATCCCTTGCGATACGAGGTATCGTCGATTCTTCGTCGGCCAGCGGATCTTGATTCACGACTGGTCTCTGCAGAACGGAGCTTCGCTCCCGAACAACTTCGAGTACGACACGATCCTCTCCTTCACTGATTCGGCGATCACGACGGTCACGGGATTGTCTGGGACCTTCGCTGAGGGAGACAGAGTCTATCCGTGCATCGACGCTGAGATTCTGCTAGGTGGCGAGATGGATCAGCACACTGATGATATCATGGATCTGCGACTCGATGTGGAGGAAGTTTACGGCAAGTCGGCTCTCCCTCCGATCGAAAGCGGAACCCCGACTGGCTTCGTCGAGCATGACGGATATCCGGTCCTCTCCATCGCTCCGTCGTGGGTGGACATGGAGCCGGGGATGCGAGTGGAGGGACACAAGAGAGGTCTCGGCCGAGGACGTCTCCTCGAGACGTATGGGTCGCGCCCTCGCTTCTGGATGAGGATCGCCTACGACAAGTTCAGCCGGGAAGATATCTGGCCTCTCATCGAGTTCTTCGAGTCGCGGCGGGGACGGTATCGGGCGTTCATCTTCGTCCAACATTTCAATCCCTTCAACATCGAAGAGACGAACGTCGACTACTTCGATGTCTACCCGACGGGGAACTTCGATGACTTTGAGGACATCCTCACCTACGTCGCCGTTCTTGAGAAGGACGGGACGCTTCAGCTAGCGACCGTGGACTACGTCGTGGACAACGGGGCGACTTGGCGAATCGCATTCGTCGACAGCCTCTCCTCAGCTCCGGCAATCGCTGACATTCGTCGGTTCGCGCCCGCTCATCTCGTCCGGATGAACTCCGACAGGCTGAGCGAAGTCTGGACCACGGATGAGCGATGCTCGCTCGTCTTCGAGGTGATCGAGCTCCTCCTTGAACAGGATGTGACCGTGTCATGCCAGTTCTAGATACTCCGAACAAAGAAGCCGCGATCCTCGTCGAGTTTGAGTACGGCGAGCAAGAGGTCACTGGGAAGAAGGGGATCCAGTCCGTCATTACCGAGGATCCTCCGGACATCGAGAACGACTACACCGAGAACGACCCAGGAGCAGAACTGTCAATCTCGGGAAGCACGATCACCTTCACGAACGCGGCTTGGGATGAGCAGACCTACGTCTACAGAGACTACGGTGCTGGTCACTTCACGATGGAACACGAGTGGGAGTTCAAGTTCCGCTTTGAAGTGACCGACTTCGGAACTTCAGAAGCTGGATTGGTCTGCTTCTGGGGGATGTCCGATGTCCTCCTGACTCGCTATCAGTGGCAGAACAATCCGGAGGAAGCGCTCTGCTTCTTCGCCTACGGAAATCTCGGTGTCCAAGAGATCATCGGAATAGAGGAGTTCGACGGGGTCGGTGGGGTCGTCAGGGACACGATGGACATCACTCAGAACACCGAGTATTGGGTCCACATCGAATTCGATCCTGACGCTGGGACCTACGGAACCATCACCGCGAAAGTCTACTCCGACGAGTTCAGCACACTCGTTGACACGATGACCATCGTCCTCGCTCATACCGTCACCTATCGGTATCTCTTCGCGTACAACGGTTTCGATGCGGCGACGGGAGGAGCAGCGCGGGAGACGGACGGCGAGGTTGAGCATCTTTACCAGTCTTTCCTGACCGACTCCTTTGATCAGAACGACATCAGCACGGCGGCGACGTTCAAGAGGTTCACGAACTGGGACTCTGATCTTGTCCACCCGGACAGCGGCGAGACTTTCTCTGCCTTGCCGGAACTCGCGGTCGAGATTCCAAAGATTACGGGGATGCTAAAGGAGAAACCATTCGTCATCAAGGTGCCGATCGATTCGGACAACTTCTTCACGCAGATCTCGTCGGGTGAGCCGTTTGACAGGACTGAGGTTCGTGTCTGGGAGTGGGTTCAGAACGAGGAGCAGGACACGGGTGACATTCTGTATCTCCACTACGGAATTATGATGCGAGTGATGCAGAATGCCGACGGTTCATCAGCCATCATCCGCATCGAGTCCGAAGCTCCGAAGATGCTGATGCGAGGAGCTCTTGGCATCGTCGCGACTCACAACTGTCCGTGGGGTCTGGGAGATTTGAACTGCGACCCAGATGGGACAGCTATCGACATTGAGTCGGAGTTTGAAGTCGGTGAGATCACCGCCATTGACGGAGTCGTCGTCACTCTCGCAGACATCGATCCGAATGTCGCGAACAGACATTTCCATCGTGGATACATCCAACTCGGAACCCTTCGCATCGGTATTCGCGATTGGGAATCGGGAGCGGATTTCGTCCTCTTCAGAATTCCTCCGGCAAGGTGGCTGAATGAGGATGTCCAGGTAGTTCCGGGCTGTGACAAAGAACACGGGACCTGTGACACGCTATGGTCAAATACAGAGCACTTCGGTGGGATCGGATACGGGATCCCAGACTATCATCCAGTGATCGAGCAACCCTGAGTGATCGCGTCCGTGAAGTCCTAGAATCGTGGCGGGGAACTCCTTTCGCTGATGGCCAGATGACTAAGGGATGCGGGAGCGATTGCGTCGGTTTCGTCATCGCCGTTCTAAACGAGCTGAGCGGCGGAGGCGAGATTAAGAGGGTGGACTTCCCGCCGGACGGAGCGATGCATAATCCGAAGGGAGCAGCGCGGGTCGTCAGGGCGATCCGGAAGCAGTTCCCTCACGTAGTCGTCAGGGAGCCCGAGGTTCAGCCGGGTGATGTGATTGTCGTCGGGCCTCGTGGGGGAGGACCCGGTCACGCGATGTTCGGCGGTCATCAGCCGAATACTCTCTGGCATTCGAATGGACCTCACCTCGGTGTCCAGAAGACTGGCATCGGCGAAGCACAACGGGGTGGAATGCGAGTCTTCCGGATCTACAGACCTGAGAAGCTATCATGGATTTCCTCCTAGAGTCTGTCATCGTCAAGGCTGAAGTCGCGACCATCGTCACGATGGTGGTCTTGACGATCATCAGCGCTCTGGCTTCGTATCTCCTTCGTCCGAAGCCTCCGCTGATCCAAGACAATCGCCCATCCAACGAGGCACTTCGCGGAGGATACATCCCGAACGTCATCGGTCGTCGTCGCGTAGCTGCGAAAATCATGTGGGTTGGAGATCACGACACGAAGTCTGAGTCGGTCGAAGGGGGAGGCAAGGGAGGCGGCGGAGACCAGAAGGTCAAGATCCACTACGAGAAGTCGATCCATGCGCTCGCTATCGGTCCGGTCACGAGACTCCACGGGATCTACTCGAATGGAAAGGAGATCTTCAAGGGACCGATCACTCCGACGTCCCACCCTTCCGGTTCGACGGTGAACGCTGGGACGCCGGGAACGTTTCACATCTTCTGGGGTGAGGAGGATCAAGGCGACATCTCGGCTGAAACCGGAATCGACTTCGCGACGAAGTTCGGTTTCACCTCACGCTTCCCTCGGATCTGCTACGTCGTCTGGAACGACAAGCGGCTCGGGCAGAACCGACAGTGGACCGTGATGGATTACGAAATTGAGGTTCGTCCCTCTGCTCCGGTGGGAACGACCATCACTCTGAGCGAGGCTGACTGGATCCAGCCGACATTCACCGCAGAGGGATCGAACTACTCCATCCAGTCGGCGGTCAACGGAGTGCCCGGAGTCAACTACGTCGAGATCAACGGGACTAAGACGAAGTCGTTCCCCGAAGGTGGATACGTCAGGCTGATCGGTTCGGGCGAGGACGGCGACTACGAGATCTATGACGTCGCTGTCATCTCGACTTGGCATCCGGCTCCGATCTGGAACTACTCGTACGCGACGCGGATCTACTTCGCTGGGACGATGTCCACGCTGTCCGGTGCTGGAACGATCGATCCCATCTACGGGAACGATGATGATGGAGCTCAGCCCGCTCACGCTCTGCGTCAGCTCCTGTTCTCAAAGTATCCGTACGGGATGGCGATGGATGAGGATCTCTGGGACGCAACGTCGTTCCAAGCCTTCTCCGCTGTCGTCACTTCAGAGGACGTCCCCGTTAACCTTCTGGCGGACAACGCCGAGGACAACATCGCGATCATCGCGGCGCTGATGCAGGATATCGGCTTCCTCATCTCGTGGTCTGTTCGCCTCGGTCAGTACGAGATCGTTGAGCTTCGCGAGCCATGCGGATCCTGCATCACTACGATTCCGGCTGGACTCATTGCAGATCCCTTGCCGGAGATCGAAACGTTCCACGGCGATCATCCTGCTCAGCGGCTCGTGTTCACCTTCCCGGCAAGGAGGGAGAATTACAAGAACGGTACGGTGAACCAAGATAACGACGCTGACATAGCCCTCCTCAACCGTGTGAGTCCTCGCTCCGTCGAGATGCCTACCATTACAGGTTTCGATGCGGCTGACGTTGTGGCGCAACGTCGGGCTCAGGAGGAGTTCGGGAACCTCGCCTCCTTCACTGTTATGGGGACGCGGGAGTGCCGGGTTCTTCAGGTCGGAGCAGCGCTCGCCATCTCAGGAATTTCTCAGGTAGTCCGTCTCTTGGCGCTCGACATGGATGATGAGACGGGTAAGGTCGCCATGGAAACGATGGTTGATTCCTACGGGATTCAGGCTTCAACCTTCGTCGCCACGGCTGGACTCGCTCATCCTGATCCGCTGGTCGTCGAGCCGGACCCGGCGATCAACTTCCTTGAGCTTCCGAACTATCTGGTCCAGAACGAGACACGGATCATCGTCCCGCGCATCCGCGCGCACGCGGAGATCACAGCCGCTTACATCTGGATCAGTCGGGACGACACGACGTACTACGATGTCGGTCAGGAAGTCAACATCATCACCGGTGGTCAGCTCGATGAGACACTCGCTATTGACAGCGACATTTTCATCGATGAAGGACCGGAGTTCACGGTCCTCGGCCCTGACATCGGAGACGTCAGCGACTACTCAGCCGACGAGGAGAACTGGAGGCTCGGTCGTCAGTGGCTTGTCATCGATCAGGAGATCTGTTTCCTCAAGAAGGTCACGGCGATCGGTGGGGTGACCTATCGGCTGGACGGGATCATCAGGGCGAGGTTTGACACTGTCCGAGCAGCTTACGGGATCGGTGCTCCCGCCTACATCATTCAGTGGGACTCGATCGAGAAGTTCAAGGATCTGCTCCTCCAGCCGGGGAAGGCTCTCTACGTCAAGGTCCAGCCGATCGCGGGAGAGTCCATCGGTCTTGCTGATCTCGAGCCCATCAACCGAACGCTGAAGGGGAAGGGCATCGCTCCGATGAACCCCGCGAACCTCCGCACTGAGAATATGCGGGATGTCTTCGCAACCGGAGCGGATATTCCTCTGAAGTGGTCGTATCGTTCGACGGCTCTTCCGAAGACTGGAGCCGGGATGCAGGGAGCGGGCGACCCCGTCGGTCAGTCCGCTGTTCAGGGCGAGTTCGTCCTCCGGTTCTACACGACCGGTGACGTTCTGAAGAAGGAACTATCGGGCCTCTTGCTCCGGACCTATACCGTCGACAATGCGGATCTCGTCACTTGGTTCGGTGCCGAACCTGCGGCCTTCAAAGTCTCGGTTGTCAATGTCAACGGTGGAGTATCTAGCGACGCTATCACCATCACGGTCACGAGGGAATAATGTCACGTCCAAGTCATGTCACGATTTCGTCAGGTCTGGAAGCGTGGGACGGAGAAGTCAGCGACAACTTCGACCTCGCTTTCTCCACTCCGTTCCCCATCGCGATCTACGCGAACTTCGCGGCTCTTCCGGCGGCAGGATCCTACGACGAGTGTCTTGCCGTCATCAGCGACGAGGACATCCTCTGCATCTCCAACGGGACGACGTGGAAGCGGATCGGATATCAGGCTGCGGACATCGTCGCACTGACCGGTGATCCCGGAGGTTCGGCGACCGACACCCTCGCGCTCTCGCTAGTCACGGCAAGGACTGCTCCGTCGAACGGGACCGCTGGAAATCACGCGAACATTCCCGACCCGGCGGACTCACCCGCCTCGGCTGATGCTCTCCGCGATGACTTGGTCGCGAACACCCTCCCCGCGATTCAGGACTCGATCAAGACTCTTGCCGCTCAGCTCCTCGAGATCACGGATGCGGGCGGTCTTCAGCTTGATACTCGTGATAACCTGAAGGCGCTGACCACGAAGGTGAACCTGATTCGGACGAACCTTCGCGCTTCGGGGATCATGGCGTAGATCTCCTCCCGGCTGGATCACGGCAAGTCTCAAAACACGGTGATCCATCTCCCGAAATAGTTAACCCTGAGTTAACTGGTAAATGACCTCTGTGGGAGGGCCTCCACCCTCCCTATAACTTTGCATTCCTTTTCTTCTAACTGGACGATTGAGAGGGATAATAATGCGAACGTGCCGTAGCCGAACGAGGGCGTGGACCGGCATCGCAGAGGTCATTTACCAGTTAACTCAGGGTTAATAAACTCAGGATGGATTGTTCTTTACTTCTCGGATGGGTTCCTGTATGATGGAGGGCGTAGTGAAGGGCAGGACAAATCGGGCAAAACTTTCTTTTAGATTCTGCTTGCCATCCGGGTGAATGGCGAGTATCATTGTTGTACGGCAATAATGCCGCATAGAAAGGTCTCGCGATGTCGCAGTCAACCCTTCCCATCCTTGAGCCGCTGAGCGCGGCGACGAAGCAGGAGCTTCGGCCGCTTCGCCTTCGGTCCAACGATTACCTCGAAATCTGGATGGACGAAAAGAACTCGTCCTTCGAGATGAAGGCGACGTCCTACCGTCCGGTTCGCTCGGGCGACGAGGGCGTCATCCCGCCCGAGGACTTCCGCACAACGGCGACCGGCGACAAGGTGGTCCCATATAGCGGTCGCTCCTCATGGGAGGCTCGCCAGTTCTTCCGGCGTCTTCCCGAAGCGAACTACATCGGCGCTTCGGACTTCTCCCGCTCCGATGACTGGTGGGTCGGTGGTACGGACTTCTCCGTCATCGTCATTCACCACTCGTGGCCTCGGGATCGCATCATCTTCCGCGGTCCGACCAGTCACGCTCTCTACCACTTCCTCCTCCGCCGCTTCCTCAGCCAGACTGCTCGGGCGACGCTTCAGGCGAAGTTCAAGCTGAACGGCGAAATCCCGGTCCTCCCCGAGGACTACGAGGACCACCCGGAGCGTCCGCTGGCCGACTACCAGAAAGTCGCGCTCGCGATGTGCCTCGGTCAGGAAGCGACCGGTCTCTACATGGACCGCGGAACGGGGAAAACCCCGACGTCCATCGCGCGCATCTGCCTCGAAGCAAAGCGGACCCGTCAGGGCAAGATGGGCGACCCTCGCATGATGCGTGTCCTCATCGTATGTCCCAATCAGGTTCGCCGTAACTGGTCGCGCGAGTTCGATCGGTTTGCCGTCACTCCCGGCAAGGTCACGATCATTCGCGGCGGTCAGCTCTACCGCATCAAGCTCCTGACGGACGCCATGAAGGACGAGGCCGACTGCGCGTTCTCGGCTTGCATCATCGGCTACGACACTCTTCCGCGCGACGTCGAGTTCTTCCAGAAGGTTCCGTGGGACCTCATCATCACCGACGAAAGTCACTACTTCAAGTCGCAGGGGACTCGTCGGTTCAAGACGCTGAAAATCCTCCGGGAGTTCAGCGCTCGTCGCATGGAGCTGACGGGGACGCCGATCGGCAACACGATCATGGACTTGTACTCGCAGTTGGAGTTCCTCGGCGAGGGTCTGTCCGGGTTCACGAGCTTCCGCTCGTACATCAAGTTCCACGGAAAGTTCGCCAAGGACATGGTCGCCTCGGACAACGGACGCATGAAGCTGGAGGGCATCAAGAACGTCCCTCTCATGCAAGAGCGTCTGTCGCGGCTGACCTTCTCCATCGATCGGGATGAGGCCGGACTCAAGCTTCCGCCGAAGGTCCCGCTGACCTTCGAAGTCAACATGACGCCGAAGCAGTTCGACTTCTACAAGAAGCTCGCCACTCAGCTCGCCATCGAGATCAAGGCGGACATGGACCGGGGTCAGGATCGCACGCTCACGGCTGAGCACATCCTCACCAAGCTCCTTCGCCTTCAGCAGATCTGCTCCGGGTTCATCACATGGGACGAGATCCAGGACCCGGACTCGGGCGAGATCATTCAGGAAAAGTCGACCGAGCAAATCGATGCGAACAATCCCAAGATCGATGCGCTCGTCTCCCACTACTTCGACCCTCAGCGCGACCCCAACTCCAAGATGGTCATCTGGTGCTGCTTCGTCGAAGACATCAGGGCCATCTCGCAGCGGCTCTCAATCGAGGGGATCCGCCACGGGACCTACTACGGGGCGACTCCGGACAAGGAGCGTGAGGCGCTCGAAGAGGCCTTCAACAAGGACCCTGAGCTGAAGGTGCTCATCTGCAATCCGCAGACGGCGGGCGAGGGGCTCAACCTCCACGGCTACGATGTCGACAATCCGGACGACGCTCCGACCTTCTGCGGGGACGTCATCTTCTACTCGATGAACTGGTCCTACATCCAGTGGGCTCAGGCTCAGGACAGGGCTCACCGTCGCGGTACGAGGATGCCGGTCAACATCATCGACCTGATGGTGCCGGGAACCATCGACGAGGAAATCCGGGACCGGGTCCGCAACAAGGAAGCATCGGCGCTCAGCATTCAGGACATCAAGGTCATCCTCGAAAACGTCCTCGACTTCGACGCGATCGGAGACTAAGTCATGGCATCCCGTGTGTTCATCATCTCCCACTCTCCTCGGTTCGACTACTCGTCGGCCGAGGAGTTCGGGGAGCCGGTCTACATCCTTGCCGATCGGGAGATCACCCCGCTTCGGGTTGACGATGTCATCGACCGGATCTTCGATGTCCTCTGTCAGCGAGCTTTCGATCCCGCCAAGGACTACGTCGCGGTGACTGGACCCTCCGCTCTCGTCGCTCTCTTCCTCGCCTACATCGGGAGCCTCAACGAGGAAGTCAATCTGCTGCTCTTCGATGCGGGACCGGGGAGGTATCGGCATCGGGTATTCAGGAGCCCTCACGGACGCCGTGAGCTCTCGGGCGATAGGAGGTAGTGTAGTGGCACGACACGCTGACGTAGACCTTCTCAAGGACCATCTCGACCACGTGAGGGATACCTTCATGGTGGTCGTCGCTGACCTCCAGGCAATCATCCGCAAGGTCAAGACGAATCCACAGACCGGGGAATACGATCTCCCCACACTCGTCGACCTAGGGTTCCTCTGCCGGGAGATCAATACGATATCGGACGAGCTACGGAAGGAGGCCCAAGCGAAGCAGATGCTCATCGGGAAGCTGATCGCGGGGGAGATCACGAAGGCTTCGCTCGCCGGGGAGATCTCATCGCCGACTGTCCGGGGTGAACTCGCCACCGGAACGTCAGATGTCCGCGAGATCGCATCCTGCCCGAAACCGGGATCGCCGGAGTTCATCGAGATGGCTCAACATCTTGGCTTGCCGGACGACATCGTC
>Ga0180438_10009670_pt1 | contig 11961 bp, 9 predicted proteins | sample SS_ome_12_FD_132455 | JGI IMG/M metagenome (GOLD analysis project Ga0180438, IMG submission 132455) | Hypersaline lake sediment archaeal communities from the Salton Sea, California, USA - SS_3_D_2 metaG | ecosystem: Environmental > Aquatic > Non-marine Saline and Alkaline > Hypersaline >...
CGATGAGGTCGGCAATGGCCCAGCGCACCGAACCGCACGAGTGCAACAGCAGCGGCAGACCGCTGACCGACTTCAGGTGCGAGAACAACCGCCTCTGATAGGGCTTGATGCGCTTCCGGTAGAGATCCGGCGAGAGCATCGGCCCCTGCTGAGTCCCGAGGTCGTCGTTCACTAGGATGACGTCCACCAGGCCGTCGAGGGCGGGGAAGAGGGAATCGGCGCGGCGGCAGTAGGCGTCAACAAGCTCGGTCAAGAGAGCGTCGGCCAGCGCGGGGTTGAGGACGAGATCGGCCATAAAGTTCTCGAAGCCCCGCAGTATCTGACCGGCGGCAAGCAGGTGGGACTGGAAGTTGAGGTTAGCCGCTCGGCCGGAGGCCTCTCGCAGCCTGCGGGCGCGGGCCGCCAGCTCTTCGACGCTTTCGTCGGCAAAGCCAGGCCAGTCGAAGCACGCGATGGAGTCGCGGTGCCGCGTCAGATCGGCGGGGGACTCGACACCGGCCATCGGCGGGTTGACGGGGTCGAAGTGATGGCCCGCGGCGGCGCGCCGGCCGATGATAGTGCCCGCGGAATCGAGGGCCTCCTCTGACCCATCCCGGTTCGTTCTAGTCCGCCAGCTTGAAGGCACCTCACCAGGCAATCCGTCCGACAGTTGCGCGGACCGCCAGCGGCGCGGCTCGAAGATGACCGGATATGCGGCAATGCCGAAGCGGTCCTTCAGCGTCTCGTCAATGTAGACCACCTGCTGGTAGGGCTCGAAGACGCGTCGCCCCAGAGGGAGGCCCAGGTGCTGCACCAACCTCCGGTAGGCGGCGGCAGTCATGCCGGACGATTCGGTGCCGCCGAGGTCTATGGGGACGCGGTCCGGCTCTCTGTGTTGGAGGGTGGTGAGGATGCGCTCGCGATGGGTCACGTTGGTCTCTCGGCAGTCAGGGCCGGGACTCGCGGGGGGGTCATCGACCTGGATCATCGGTCTCGTCAGGGGGCAACTCCCAGTCCACCTGCTGGAGGCCGATGCGCTCGAAGTCCTCGTATATCGCGCGGGCCCGCGCCAGATCGCCCCTGTTCACATAGATCTGGGTTGGCTCGTCGGCACCAACTGTGGGAAGGCCGAGCCAGTGAAGCAGTCCGCGGCGCTGGGCGCGGCAGCGTATCCCCTGAGCGGTCAGCGCGTCCTGTATCAGCTTCGCGTGGAGCTCACCGTCGACGGTGCAGAGGATGACCTGCTCTAGGTCCTCTCCGCGGTCCGCGTCACCGGCAGGTGACTCCAGCCGGTCGACGAGGTCGGCACCGCAGTCGGGGCAGCGACGGAGGTCGGGGCGGTATTGGAGCTTGCAGTTGGGGCAGAAGGGCATCGGGGCCACCCTCATCGCGATTGTAGCGAGTGGAGAACGCGCGGTCAAGCCTTCGAGGACCGCCGGCCACGCACGCGGCGCAGGAGAACGCGCCGCGCGCGGGAATCCCCATTAGCGCGCCCTCGCGCGGCGGCACTCCAAGAAGAGGAGGCTCAATCAGTGCGGGACATGCGCGCCGCAGCGGTTCAGTTTGAGCACGCGGCAGGCGACAAGAAGGCGAATCTCGGCAAGATTAGGACTTTCGTGCAGCAGGCGGCAGAGCAGAACGTCGAGCTGGTGCTCTTCCCGGAGTGCTGCGTCACGGGCTACTGGTTTCTGCGACACCTCTCCCGGGAAGAGATCGAGAAGCTGGCGGAGCCCGTGTTCGACGGCCCGTCGTCACAGACCCTGATGGATCTGGCGAAGCAGCACCGCATGACGGTGGGCGCGGGGCTCGTGGAGGCGACCGACGATGGGAAGCTGTACAACACGTACGTAGTCGCGATGCCGAACGGCGAATTCCGGCGGCACCGGAAGCTCCACTGCTTCGTCAGCGAGCACATGGAATCAGGGTCGGAGTACACGGTCTTTGACACGCCGCACGGGTGCCGGGCGGGGCTGCTGACGTGCTACGACAACAACCTGGGGGAGAATGTCCGAATAGCCGCACTGATGGGCGCGGAGGTGCTGCTGGCGCCGCACCAGACCGGCGGATGCACCTCGAAGAATCCGCACATCATGGGGCTGATCGATCGGAAGCTGTGGGACAAGCGGGATGCCGACCCAGAGGCGATAGAGGCGCAGTTCAAGGGGCCCAAGGGGCGCGCATGGCTGCTGCGGTGGCTGCCGACGCGCGCGCACGACAACGGGGTGTTTCTGGTCTTCAGCAACGGGGTCGGGATCGACGATGACGAGGTCCGCACCGGAAACGCGATGATCATAGACCCATACGGGCGGATACTCGCCGAGACCTGGAAGGCCGCGGACGACATGGTGGTGGCCGACCTCGACGCGTCGCTGCTGGTGGAGAGCACGGGGAGCCGGTGGATCAGGACGCGGCGGCCCGAGCTCTACGGACCGCTCGCCGTGCCAACGGGAAAGGAGCAAGCGACGCGGGCGGTGCGGTTCGACGACAAGGGAGCGTGAGGCAAACTCGATGCGCAGCGCGCGTTCGAACGACAGAGACACTGGGAGAGGAAGGACGGACATGGCGGGCAAGCATCTTGATGGGACAGGCGGCAATCCGGGCCCTGCGCCGCGTTCCGACGCCTGGAGAATCCTCGGCCCTGGCGGCGGGGGGACGATGATCGATCCGACGGTCAGTCCGCACGACCCCAACATCGTGGTCGAGCACTGCGATATGACCGGGGCATACATCACGACCGATGGCGGGCGCTCGTGGCGCATGGTCAACCTGCGCGGTGTCGTGAGCGCCTTCGCGTTCGATGCGCAGAACCCGAACGTCATCTACGCCGGCAACATGGCGCTGTGGCGAAGCGAGGACAGAGGGAAGACGTGGCGGATGCTGCTGCCCGACCCCGCGGCCAACACGGTCGAGCACAACTTTGGGGACCACGCCGAGAGCTCATTCACGTCCGATGACAGTCGCCTCCCCGATAGGCGCATTGCGATTCAGGCGCTCGCCGTGCACCCCCAAGACTCGAACCGCCTTCATATGATCCTCGGCGGACGCGAGCCGGCGCTCTACGTGTCAAGTGACCGCGGCGGCACTTGGTCGCTGAAGAAGGCTTTCGAGCGCGAACGCGTCCTCGGGATCTATCCGCGAGCGACGGGAGCTTCGCCCGGCACCTACGTCGTGGCAGGCACGGGCGTCTGCGTGGAGTCGGACGGGCACTGGGATCACCGGCCGGGCCCGCCCGGTGGCGAGATACAGTATGGTGCGCTGGGCACCGACGGGGAGAGGGGTGAAACGCATCTGTACGCCCTGGTGGGGCCGGGCGGCCGGATCGAGCCCTACTGCGCCGACGTCCATGTGTCGCGCGACGGCGGCAGAACCTGGGAGGACGTGACGACACGTATCGCCAGCTGCCTCCCGGCCGCGGAGGGTGACACCTCGTACCTGTTCAGAGCAGCCGCTTGCTGCGAACGCGGCGCCAGTACGGCCTACCTCGGCTTCTGCAGATTTGGCAAGGACGCACGCTCGGAGTCGAGCGCCAGCGGAGTCATAAGCACCGGCATCACCAACAGTGGTGTGGTGAAGACGACGGACGGAGGACGGAGCTGGGAAGTGGTCTTCCACGAGCAGGCCCGACCGGCCGATAACCTGCAGGTGTCGTGGGTTGAAGGGCGCGGCCCGGACCAGTCGATCTGGTTCGACGCGCCGGTCAGTCTCGGAGTCGCGCCCACAGATGCCGACGTCTGCTACGGTACCGACCTCTTCCGCACCTATCGGACCCTTGACGGGGGAAAGACGTGGGAGACGGTAAACTCGGTGCACGTCGGAAAGGGCCGATGGACAACGAGAGGTCTCGATGTCACAAACTGCTACGGCGTGCACTTCGATCCCTTTGACACGAGCCGCATCTTCATCAGCTATACGGACATCGGGCTCTTCCGAAGTGAGGACGGAGGCAAGTCGTGGGTCGGCTCGACCGAGGGTATCCCGGATCCATGGCGCAACACGACGTACTGGATCGAGTTCGATCCTGACCGCCAGGGGCTGATGTGGGGTGTGTTCTCGGGACTGCACGATCTTCCCAGGCCGAAGATGTGGCGCCAGGGCATCCACCACTACCGGGGCGGCGTGGCCGTGTCCCGCGACGGTGGGCGCACCTGGCAAGTGTCAAACCAAGGCATGGAAGAGACCGCACCGACGCACATCCTGCTCGACCCGTCGAGCCCGGTGGGTGCGCGCACAATCTATGTCTGCGCGTTCGGACGAGGTGTCTACAAGTCCACCGACAACGGCAGTACCTGGTCGCCGCGGAACAGCGGGATCGAGGGTGAAGAGCCGTTCGCTTGGAGGCTGACACGCGCAGGCGATGGAACGCTGTACCTCATCATCGCGCGCCGGAGCGATGACGGCAGCATAGGCACGCCGCAGGACGGAGCGCTCTACAGGTCCCAAGATGGCGCGGAGACCTGGGAGCGACTGGAGCTGCCGGAAGGCGTGAACGGCCCGAACGGCCTGACAGTTGATCCAGTTGACGAGGTGCGGCTGTGTCTGGCCGCCTGGGGACGGCAGACGCATCCGAGCGACGTCGGCGGAGGCGTCTTCCTGTCGACCGACGGCGGAACGACGTGGCGGCAGGTTCTGGATGCCTCTCAGCACATCTACGATGTGACGATAGACCCGCGCGACCGGAATGTTGTGTACGCATGCGGGTTCAACTCCGCCGCCTACCGTTCGGCCGATCGCGGGGAGACCTGGGAGCGGATCAAGGGCTATAACTTCAAGTGGGGACACCGGGTGGTCCCGGATCCGTTGGACGGTGAGAAGGTCTACATCGCGACGTTCGGCGGAAGCCTGTGGCACGGGCCCGCCCGCGGGGATCCCGACGCGACTGAGGACATAGCGCCACCGATCCGGCGCGCGACCGGCCTCGTCGGATAGCCCTCGCGCCACACCACGACGCGCATGCTCCCGGTAGACGCTGGACTGCCGGGCGCGTTGTTCTCGCGCGCCCGAAAGAGGAGGGCCGAGGGGAAGGACAGAATTCCCGCCCGGTGTGTATTGAGGAGGTCAGACATGAAGTGGACTTTGAATACGTACGAAGTCGCGCAGGAGTGGAGCCTGGACCATCTCATCGACATGTGCCAGAAGACGGGGTACCCGTACATCGAGTTTCTCATGGACTTCGGCCAGCCGCACGGCCTGGAGTGGGACGCGCCCGAGCCGCGGTTCGAGGAGGTGAAGCGGAAGCTCGACGCGGCCGGACTCAAGTTCAGTTCTTTCACGAGCTGTCAGACGTTTCACTCGCCGGACGCTGGAGAGCGGGCCGAATCGGTGCGGCGGGTCAAACGGGTCATAGATATGGCGCAGAAGTTCGGCTGCGATCACGTGCGCGTTCTCGGCGATCGTCTCCCTGAGGAGGAAGCAGCGCGCTCCGCCGTCGTAGCGAACGTCGCGGAGAGCATCCGGGAGCTGGGCGAGTACGCAGGCGAAGGCACCGCCGTCTCCATGGAAATGCACAGCAGCTTCACCGACCCACACTACTCGATGGCGGTGGTCAAGAAGGTGAACCTCCCGAACGTCGGATTGGTGTTCAACGGACAGTGGCCGGTGGGCAGGGACTGGAAGTACTCACTGCCTGCAGGCGCCGACTCCATCGGGCCGTTCTACGACATGGTGCGCCCGCATCTTACCTCCATCCATATCCACCACATGGAGCGCCCCGAGGAACTGCCCTACTGGCAGGAATGGTTCCGCCTGCTGAAGCAGGATGGATACGACGGCTACGTGGCAAACGAGGCCGCATACGACGGGCCGGACCCGGAGAAAGTATTGCGCCTCTATACTGCGCTGTTCGAGGCGCTTACTTCATCCTGAAAACGATACCGTGAGGAGTGGCATGGCAGACAACGTGAAGCTGGGGATCATCGGCGTCGGTCAGATCGGCAAGATGCACTTGGACAAGTACGAAGACCTCCCGGTTGAGGTCATCGCCGCTGCGGACATCGACGAGGCGGAGCTGGAGCGGGTGTCCCAGCAGTACAGCATACCGAAGGTGTTCACGGATTTCCGGCAACTCCTGAAGATCGAAGAGATACAGGCCGTGGATGTGTGCCTGCACAACAACCTCCATGCGCCCGTGACGATTGCCACCTTGGAGGCCGGCAAGCACGTATACTGCGAGAAGCCAATTGCGGGCTCCTACGCCGACGGAAAGGCGATGGTGGGGGCGGCCGAGAGGACGGGGCGCATGCTGGGCATTCAGCTCTTCAGCTTGTTCTCTCTCGACACGAAGGCTGCACGACGCCTCATTGATGAGGGTCACCTTGGAGAGCCCTACTACGCCAAGTCCATCGGCTTCCGGCGGCGGGGCCGGCCCTATGTCGATGGCTACGGCACGAGCTCGTTCGTCCAGCAGAGCATCGCCGCCGGCGGAGCATTGTTCGACATGGGTGTCTACCACATCGCACAAATCCTCTACCTGCTCGGCAATCCCGAGCTGGAGACGGTGAGTGGAGCCACGCACCAAGAGATCCCGATGTACCAGGACAGGCGGGAGAACTCGGGGTACGACGTGGAGGAGCTCGGCGTCGGCCTCGTGCGCATGAAGGGGGGAATCACCTTCTTCATCGAGGAAAGCTGGGCGCTGCACCGCGGTCAGCCCGTGCCGTCGAGCGAGATCTTTGGCTCGAAGGGCGGTGTTCGCCTCAGTCCCTTCTCCTATCACAGCACCATCGCCGACATGGAGATGGACGCGAGCTTCGACCTCAGGTCCGCGGACGTGCGCTGGCATAGATGTCTGCCCGACACCGACGCCTACGACGGCGCTCAGGCCCACTGGGTCGCCGCTCTCCAAGGCCGTGTTCCTCTCGTCGACAGCGCGGGAGTTGCGCTCGCGACCATGAAGATAAGCGAAGGGATCTACCTCTCGGCCCAGCGCAGTCGAGAGGTGACGTCCGACGAGATCGAGGCCGAGTCGCGATCCACTGCTGTTGAACTGTGACTCAGATCAGGCGTCGCGCGAGAAGGCTTCAGCACCAGCACAAAGGCTAGCAGCGCGAGGATTGACGCACTGTGAGCATCGAAGCCGCTGACCGCGGACTCGCAGCGCCGGTGTTGCGTCCGCTGCCATTGGGAAGGGTGCGGCCGGCGGGGTGGCTCCTGCGACAGCTTCGTATCCAGGCCGATGGGCTGAGCGGACACCTCGACGAGTTCTGGCCCGATCTGGTCGAAAGCGGGTGGATCGGCGGGACGGCCGAGGGATGGGAGCGCGGCCCGTACTGGCTCGACGGCATGGTGCCCCTAGCCGTTCTCCTCGACGACAGAAGGCTCAAGTGCAAGCTGCAGCGCTGGTTCGACCATATCCTCGCGCAGCAGCAAGCTGACGGATGGCTCGGGCCCGTGCAGGACGCTGCGCGCAGATACCAGGCCTATGATCCCTGGCCGGGGTTCATCTTCCTGAAGGCGATGGCGCAGTATCACGAGGCCACCGGTGATGACCGCATCCTTCGGGCCATGGAAAGGTTCCTGCGCAGGCTCGAGGGGCTGCTCCGGAAACGACCGCTGTTCGATTGGGGGCGGTACCGCTGGGGCGACCTCGCTCTGACTTTGCACTGGCTCTACGAGAAGACAGGGGAGGCCTGGCTGCTGGAGCTGGCCGCGACGGCGCGCGCGCAGGGCTACGACTGGGTGCAGCACTTCTCCGAGTTGCGTTACCGGGACAAGGCGCGTCCCGAAGAGTGTGGATATGAAACCCACGTGGTCAACAACGCGATGGCCGTCAAGGCGCCCGGGGTGTGGTATCGACAGTCGGGCGATGACGGGGACCGCGACGCGGCGCGCCGAATCATCCGAACGCTCGATCGGTACCACGGGCAGGCAACGGGCGTCTTCACCGGCGACGAGCACTACGCAGGGAGGAACCCATCGCAGGGCACGGAGCTCTGCGCCGTCGTCGAGTATATGTTCTCCCTCGAGACGCTGCTGTGGATCCTCGGAGATCCGTCGCTGGGTGACCGGCTCGAGCGGATCGCGTTCAACGCACTCCCCGCCACCTTCAAGCCGGATATGTGGGCCCACCAGTACGACCAGCAGGCGAACCAGGTCATATGCCGGGTGGCCGAGGACCGCATCTATACAAGCAATGGGCCGGATGCCAACATCTTCGGTCTCGAACCCAACTACGGATGCTGCACCGCGAATATGCATCAGGGCTGGCCGAAGTTCGCCGCCCATCTATGGATGGCCACTCCCGATGGCGGGCTGGCGGCGGTGGCCTACGCCCCCTGCCTCGTGAGCGCTGAAAGGGGCGGCCGGCCGATCGAGATCGCTGTGACGACCGAGTATCCGTTCGATGAGAAGCTCCAGCTCGTCGTTGCGGCGCCTCGGCCGGCGCGCTTTCCTCTTTGGCTGCGCATTCCGGAGTGGGCGGCCGGCGCGGCGATTCAGGTGGGCGAAGGCCGTTCGACTATGCCGCCCCCGGGGCAGTTCCACCGCATCGACCGCGAGTGGCGCGGCAGCACGACAATCACCCTCGTCCTGCCAATGCAAGCGAGGGCCGTGCGCCGCTAGCATGGCGGCGTGTCGATTGAACGGGGGCCCTTGGTCTACTGCCTGCCGTTGGGCGAAGACTGGCGTCTCATACGGGGGCAGCCGCCTCACGGAGACTGGGAGGTCCACCCCACGACACCTTGGAACTACGCACTCGAACTGGATCCTGAACACCCCGAGGAGAGCGTACGATTCGAGCAGCGGCCGATCGGCGACTGCCCCTTCTCTCCCGATGGGGCTCCCGTTGTGGCGAAGGTCAACGGAAAGCGTCTGCCGGGGTGGACCATCGAGCACAACGCGGCAGGACCGCCTCCCCACAGCCCGGTGCGCACCGCGGAGCCAAGCGAGGAGCTGACGCTAATACCGTACGGATGCACGAACTTGAGGGTTACTGAGTTCCCAGTCGTTGCAGGGGACTAGGTCACAGAAGCGGGCATGGGCGGCGGAGCGGGACAACATATGGCGGAAATGACCGAAGCTCTACGGGCTCAGATTCCCCCAGACTGCGATGCCTCGCTGTGAGACGGCTAAGGCCTTCAGACCTCATTGGGAGGGCTTTGGGGGCGTTTTGCGGCATCAATGTCGTATTCCTGCGGACGACAGGAGATGAACCGGGGCCGTCCTACTAGTTATCCCTAAACTGCTCTTGCTGTTGCGGGCTGAAGTCCTGCTGTCATGGGTCGATGAAGTTCTCGGAGGACACATTCCACTCAGGCGACTGTGCTACGGGGGAGCCCATGCTGGATCGCGGAGGAGTACCCGGGGGGCCAGGATAGAAGGACGCGCGCGTGTGAGGTCGGCATTGGGGGAGGTGGGCGCCAGGATCTCGTTAGCCGAGCGTTGATAGAACGATACTTACCCGCAAGAGCACACGATATTGGCCCTCGGCGCGCCTGCTTTTCGCCCTTGGGCACCCAAGCGATGATGAGCAGGCGCGTTCGGGTTGGCGAGCAAAGGAGCGAAAGCGAACCATAGCGGCCGAGATTGGGCTGGAGGAGATGCGAGCGTGTCTGGGGCATTACCCATAGCTCGGCGAGTTCCATCGCCGCGCGGCGGCAAGCACCCCGCGCGGCCGCTCGGCACTCAAGCCCCCGGGCCGCCACCCCGTGGGAGACGTGTCCCAGCTCACCGGGCTGCCCGACATTCCCGAGCGCGCCCCGATCTTCGACGCCGCCGAAATGCTTCTTGAGCGCTCGCACGGCATCGCGCGGTAAATGGATGCGTGCGGCTTCCACACGCTCCCGCGCAGTGCGGTGCACAGCGATGTCACCGGCGTTCACCTGCGCGTTTCTGGGGATCGCGTCTGTGGAGTCCTGGGCTTCGAGTATACGACCCTCGATGCCAGGATTTATGATCTCGGCAGTCGCTGGCCCAGCTCTTCTGCCTCGGCCGGGAGGCCGAGGAGGACAACCCGGAGAGGACGCGCGCCTTGCTGCGTGGGTACCAGGAGCCCCGCTGGCCGGAGGCTATCCTGCCAACAGCCAGAGACTCACAGCCATGACTGCCATTCCTGTCATCGCGCCAATGATGGCGAGATGCTCTTCCCCGTATTCCCGCGCCGCCGGCAGCAGTTCGTCGAGTGAGATGAACACCATGAGCCCGGCCACGCCCGCCAGTATTGCGGCAAGAACGCGGCCATGGAGGAACGGAAGAAGAAAGATCGCCGCAAGAGCTGCTCCCACGGGCTCGGCGGCGCCGGACAGAAAGGACCAGAAGAACGCCTTCCTTCTGCTGCCGGTCGCTGCGTAGACGGGGGCAGCGACGGCCAGCCCCTCAGGGATGTTGTGTATCGCGATGGCGACCGCGATGGCCATCCCGAGCCGCGGGTCAGCCAGTGTTCCGGCGAAGGTGGCCATCCCTTCTGGGAAGTTGTGAATCCCGATGCCGAGCGCGACGAACAGCCCCACCCTGAGCAGACGCACATCGGAGGTCAGGCTGCCTGGGCTGGCGTCTGCCATGCCTTCGTACGAATGCGGAATCACCAAATCTAAGATGAACATGACAGATAAGCCCCCGAAGAAGGCCGCGTATCCGAGTCCGGGCCCCAGGACCTCAATTCCGCTGGGCAGCAATTCCATGAATGACACCAATACCATTACGCCCGTCGCGAATCCAAGCGAGAGCGCCATGAACCGAGGCCCGGGCTCGCCGATTACAAGCACGAGCAGGCTGCCGATGGTCGTCGAGAGGCCGGCGAGGGCCGTGAGAGTTAGCGCAAGGGCTACCGTCGACATGTCAGGCTGGGGCTCCGCTCAGTTGACTTCCCAACGATGACGGGGACCTTTCTCACTCGCGTCAGTCCACCAGAATGCCGACCACCGGCAGACGGGCAAGTAGGTCCTCGCCATGCGGTGCGTCAGAGAGGGATTCTGTCAGGTCCTGACCGGCGTCATGAAGTACCTGATGTTTGCCGCCGCGCCAATGCCAGCTCGCGGAGGCGTCGTATACCCTTCCCTTGTACGCGAAGTAGACGGGGCCGCCGTTCTGGCCCGTGTACTTGCGGAGTTCCTCCCTCGTGAAGGTGCGCACCGGAGTGCCCCTCTGGCCACCACATCGGGTGGGGCGAGGGCGGCACTCATCGGTCGACGCGGCAGAGCCGCCCTCACCTCGTGATCGCAGAACTCGCTACGGGTGCAGGAACTTGGACACGAAAGGCGATTCGCCGGGCGTCCGGCGAGCGAAGTGCCCAGACGGGCCCTCGCCCAAGAACTCGGAGAACCAGGCCTCGTGCTCGATCTCCTCGTTGAGGATGGCGAGCGCGAGATCGTACGTGCGGTGGTCTTTGCCGGCCGTAATGTTGCAGATGTTCGTATAGCCGCGTACGGCGCAGCGCTCTGCCTCCAGTAGGACCTTCAGCAGAGCTTTGACATCGGTCGGGTCACCCGGCAGCTTGGCCGGCGGACACGCGGAGCAATCGTGGAACTCTTTCATGTCCTCCGGCAGCTTGCCCCCCAGCTCGTAGATTCGCGGCACCAGGGCTTCGAAGTGATTGCGGTCCTCTATCCGCGCATCTTCGGCGATCTGCTTGACGCCTTCGCCCTCGAGGCCGATCAGATTCACCCGCAGTATCGTGTAGTAGTAGAAAGTGGTCAACTCGGCCGCGGCGTTGGTCACCAGCAGGTCAAGGAGTTCGTCCACGTTCACTCCTGCCTTCTCCACCATCTCTCGTGCGACTTTTGCCATCTGGCTTGTCCTCCTCTGCGCTCAGCGTATGACGTGGAGCGATGGGTTCGCCTGCTGCCAGTTCGCTCCTCGTCCGCAGAGCTAGAATCTGTGTCCACGACGATACACCGGTGCTCGTGACGACACATACCGCGTTGAGGGCAGGAGGTTCGCTCCCTCGCCATGAATAGTGGTGAGGGAGGATTGAAGTCGACTCCGAAGAGGTGAATGATGAGCGCGGCAGCGTACGTTGCCGTCGATCCTCGCGTCGAGCTCATGTGCATC
>Ga0180438_10009671_pt1 | contig 11961 bp, 9 predicted proteins | sample SS_ome_12_FD_132455 | JGI IMG/M metagenome (GOLD analysis project Ga0180438, IMG submission 132455) | Hypersaline lake sediment archaeal communities from the Salton Sea, California, USA - SS_3_D_2 metaG | ecosystem: Environmental > Aquatic > Non-marine Saline and Alkaline > Hypersaline >...
AATCGAAACGAAATTGGGGGCAAAATCTTTTCGTCCACGCATAAGCAGCCCGCAATAAGGCACTTGTGAACTTACGGAATGCCTCAAAATTGAGGCTTTCCGTTTGTAGGCGATTTGCCTGCTGGATTGTGGGAATTGGAGCACTGTTAGCTCGCCTGAGGGCGTTTGAAATGCCTGAGCCGCTGTTGCTGTGGGTGTGAGGCCACTTTGGTCGCAATTGCGACGTAAATTGGCTGGACCGGCTCCGTTGAGCGTAGAGCGGTCTACAATTGGACGGTGTTTAGCAAATCATTCAGGCGACCGACGTCACCAAACTTCGCATGTGCTCGGGTTTCTTTTGCTGAATACGGCCCGTTTCTGCATGTCTGTTGGCAAAAACTTAATTCTACAGGATCGAGCGAGATTCACCACTTCTTCTTGGGGTCAATTTCCCAAAACTGTCCACCGTTGTGCCCCTCACGTACGACAATCGAAACGAAATTGGGGCAAAATCTTTTCGTCCACGCATAAGCAGCCCGCAATAAGGCACTTGTGAACTTACGGAATGCCTCATGGCCCTCCGGTGCGACCCGCCTGAGCTCTATAGAACACCATGGGCGGAGCCTCAATTCGAGACCATTAGCCCGTAATACCGTCTTGCCTTGCCGTCGACCGAGGTGTATAATTCCGCCTTTGCCCGCCGGGAGCTTCGGACCGACTGCCGATTCGCGGCATTTCGTGTACGGTCTCTGACCAGGGCAGGCCCCAGCATCCGAGGACTAATGGTAAACGATATTGCACGGCAAATTCAGGTGCTCAAACGCGGCACCGTCGAGATATACCGCGAAGATGAACTCGCACAGCGGCTCACCGAGGCCGCAAGGACCGGTCGCCAGCTCCGGGTCAAGCTCGGCATGGACCCCACTGCGCCCGATATTCACCTCGGCCACACCGTCGTCCTCCGCAAACTCCGTCAATTCCAGGACCTCGGTCACAAGGCCGTCCTCATCATAGGCGACTACACGGCAAGGATCGGCGACCCGACCGGCCAGAACACCACCCGCCCGATGCTAAGCGCCGAGCAGATCGACCGCAATGCACAAACGTACTTCGAGCAGGCCGGAAGAATTCTCGACACGTCCCCAGACAAATGCGAGATCCACCGCAACAGCGAATGGCTCGCTGAAATGCGTTTGGCCGACGTGATCAAGCTCACGGCCTCCATGACCGTCGCCCGCATGATGGAGCGAGACACCTTCGAAATACGCCACAAGGCCGGCGAAGCCGTGGGCATCCACGAGTTCCTCTACCCGCTCATGCAGGGCCGGGACTCCGTCATGATTCAAAGCGACGTCGAACTGGGCGGCACTGACCAGACCTTTAATAATCTCGTTGGCCGCGACCTGCAGCGATTAAACGATCAGCCGCCGCAGATCGTAATCACCATGCCGATCCTCGTCGGACTCGACGGCAAAGAGAAGATGAGCAAGTCCAAGGCTAACTACATCGGCGTAACCGATGATGCCGCCGACATGTTCGGGAAGGTCATGTCCATTGCAGACACCATGATGCACAACTACTTCACTCTGCTGACTGATCTGCCGGCGGAAGAAATCGCTGAATTGACCGACTCCGCGAGGACACATCCCAAAACGGCAAAAGTGGCTCTGGGCAAAATGGTCGTCTCGCAATTTCACGGCCCCAAATCGGCCGACGACGCCGCGGCACAGTTCGAGAAGGTCTTCGCGCTCAATCAACTGCCGGACGAGATACCCCAGGTTTACCTCAACCCCGCACCGATATCCGCTGCCAAGCTCCTGCTGCACTGCAAACTCGTCGCAACCGGAGGCGAAGCCAAACGCATGATCACACAGGGAGGAGTCAGGATCGACGACCAAAAAGTCGCCGACCCGAATGTGGAAGTCGAACCGCGGGACGGAATGGTGGTGCAGGTTGGAAAACGCAAATTCGCAAAACTAAAAATGCAGTAGTTCGTGCGCATTGAGTAGGGCAATAATGGGTGGGTCCTTGGCAATAATCACGGCATGCATCATCGGCGCGACGGTTTACACGTCGTATCTGGGCTTTACGCGCCTCCGTTTTATCGACGATCTTATTTTTAGCCCCGTTCGCGTCCTCCGCGACCGCCAGTACCAGCGCCTCCTCACTTCCGGCTTTCTGCACGCAAACTGGCCCCATCTCCTCTTCAACATGTTCAGCCTGTACGCATTCGGCTCCGTCATCGAGACCAAGTTTGGCCCCCATGTCCTCATGCTCATCTACTTCGCCTCCATTGCCGGCGGCAGCATCCTCTCGCTTCTCCTCCATCGACATGATGAAACATACCAGGCCCTCGGAGCCTCAGGCGGCGTTTGCGGCGTGATCTTCGCCGCAATCTTCATGCTGCCCGGCCAAGCCATACTCGTCTGGCCGCTCCCGCTTCCCATCCCCGCCTGGCTCTATGCGATTCTGTTCATCCTCATCTCCTTCTTCGGAATGCGAATGCGGCTCGGCAACATCGGCCATGACGCCCACCTGGGCGGTGCGATCATCGGCCTGGCCGTTACCACCATCCTTGATCCTGGCATTGTCCTGCTTAGTCCGGCCTTGTATGCAACCGTGGTGCTCATGACCGCCCTGCTGGCATTGTCCATGTACAGATGGCCCGATCGTCTCAGACCTGATCCAGCCAAATGGCGCAGACTCTACCGCAATAGCCGGGCTCGCAAAGTCGCCGACCAGCATGTTCAGGACGAGGTGTTCCTTGACCAGACGCTCGGCAAGATTGCCAAATCCGGCATGATATCCCTTTCCGGACGCGAACGAAGGCGGCTGCGGGCGATTTCGAAACGAAAGAATCGAGAGGCCTCACGGGAACCCGAGAAAACAACCTCGGCCGGCACCAAGGGTTATGTTGAAAACTTGCAGTCAAAGGACTGAACCGCCGAGTCTGCCAAAAAGCGCAGCACTGCTGATTCCGGGCTCGTATAAAGGGTGGCTTGGACCTCCAAGCGGATGGTGAGTGTTATCTGTTGATGAAGGACCGATTATGAAATTGCCGGAAGTACAAAACGCAAATCGATACGTAGGGCTTTACGTCGTTGACTTCGGGGATCATACCGGACTCGGGTTTACCGCCGAAGAGGTTGCCGAACTGCTCGACAGTGAACGGTTCAGCCACGTCCGCGTTTACAAGATTCACAACGCGTATCCCGATGGCCGTATGGAACTGAAAGGCGTCCGCCCGGAAGTCTTCCAGCTTGAAAGCGGCATGATTTTTCACGCACCCGATGAGACCGCCGCCCGCGACGATTATCGCAGGCTCGTGGGACTTGGCGTCAGCCAATCGCCGCCGGGCCGTGCAAAGGTTCAGCTTGCAAGGCTTGCCGACGACCGATGGATGACCGCCCTGATATACCCCGCTGAATACGACGACGAATTCAGCCGCTGGCTTCTGAACGGCAATTACCGCACCGCCGGCCAAGTCGAAGGCGGCGTTGACGCGGTTAGCCGCTACTATGGCGAATCCGCTGAAGTCGTTGAAAGGCATCAGCTCTTCGGGACTTCGTCTTTCGAGAGCCGAAGCGGACGCCAACTCCTGGAAAGCGTGAGGGTTGCGGTCCAAAGATGAACTCCCCGCGATACAGAAAGACTCCCCTGCTCGGCCGTCGGCACATTGGTGCCGCGGCTGGCTGGCTGCTCACCGCATTCGGAAGAGCAAAGAGACTCTCGCCCCGGCAAGTCATCTGTAAAGAGTTCCCTTCCACGACTCGGCGAATGCATATTCCCCTCACCGAGCACATCCGCCGTGCGTTTCGCACCCGCTGGCTCAAAAAAAGCCCTTAACCCCCCGCCACGTACCCTGCCCCCCCAACATGTCATTGCAGCGAAGCGAAGCAATCTCAACCACCAACACCCGCCCCAAGGCGCCAAACCCCCGCCCCTAGGACCGATCAAAGTAAAGTCTCCGTCCCCCCGGTCCGATGAGCGTGGAGCGTCCTTGCTTGCGGAATGGTGTGACCGCATCGCTGCAAGAGCCTTCTATCGATTATATGGGGCAAGCATGTTCTTCAAGAGAATACCTTTGTTTCGGCTCTTTGGATTCGAGGTGGGCGTCGATCTGAGCTTTCTGCTGCTCGCATCTTTTCTTGTCTGGTCGCTGGCATCGGGCATTTTTCCCATGTATTTCAAGGACCTCTCTCGCGCGGCATACTGGTGGATGGGCCTGGCCGGCATGCTGGGCCTCTTTGCATCCATCATCTTCCATGAGTTCTGCCACTCGCTCGTCGCCCGCCGCTACGGCATGGAAATGCGCGGCATTACTCTGTTCGCCTTCGGCGGAATCGCCGAGATGCCCGACGAACCCGACTGTCCTTTGTCCGAGTTCCTCATGGCCGTCGCCGGTCCGCTGGCCAGCATCGGCCTTTCAGGTGCCCTCTTTGGCGTCAATCGCCTGGGGCAGCTAACCGGCTGGCCTGTGCCAGTCTGGGGCGTTGTCGCTTACCTCATGTGGCTCAATTTCGCGCTCGCGGTGTTCAACCTCATACCCGCCTTCCCGCTCGACGGCGGCCGAATACTCCGCTCCGGCCTCTGGGCCATCAAAGGCGATATACGCCGGGCCACGCGCATAGCCTCAGGCTTCGGCAAGGGCTTCGGAATTGTGCTCATCCTGCTCGGACTCCTCGTCTCCGTCTCTGGAAACATAATTGGCGGCGTCTGGTACTTCCTGATCGGCATGTTCATTCGCTCCGCCGCACGTATGTCCTACAGCCGCGTCGTAGTGCGCGACGCCCTCAAAGGCGAACAGGTCCAACGCTTCATGAATGCACGGCCCGTTACAATCGACGCAAACCTCCATCTATCGGACGCGGTCGAGGACTTCTTCTGTCGCCACCACCACAAGATGTTCCCCGTGGTCTCCAACGGCTCGCTGGTTGGCTGCATAACAGCCGAGAAGGTCCACGCCGTCGCCCGAGATAAATGGGCCGACATCGAAGTGAGTAACGTCATCGAACAATGCAATGCCGAGAATACGGTTGACCCCGCCGCCGACGCACTTGACGTCCTGACCCGCATGCGAAACGCAGGCCGAACCCGGCTAATGGTCATGGACCGCAACCGGCTCCTCGGCGTCCTGACACTCCGCGATATGCTCAGTTTTCTTGCCCTCAAAAGCGACCTTGAAGGTCACGGCCGCCCCAACGTCCTGAACGTCTGATCGAAATATCGGGCATGGGCCGGAAATAGCTTTGCTTGCCCCTGCCACACCGTTGCGCTCGTATAAATCTTTGTAGCAAACCGCCGAACATACTAAAGGGGGGCAAACACAATGGCTATGGACGTTCTTGACAAGGCGGCGTTTGACAGGCTGCTCAACCACACCGAAAGTAACTGCGTTTCCTTCTATCTGCCGACACACAGGCATGGCGAGGGGACCAGAAAAGACCGAATCAGACTCAAAAACATGGTCGCCACGGCCGAGAAGCATCTCCAAAACAGAGGCTTCTCTCTTAAACAAACAGAAGAATTCCTGAGGCCGGTACAGCGCATGCTCCGTGAGGAACTCTTCTGGAGCCATCTTGAGGATGGGCTTGCCATCTTCCTGGCCAAGAACATCTTCGAGCACTACCGCGTCACGGTCTCATTCGAGCAGGAGGTGTACGTCTCCGGCCGTTTCCTCCTCCGCCCGCTGCTGCCCGTGCTCAGTGGCAACGGGCGTTTCCATCTCTTGACGCTGACACAGAAAAAAGTCCGCCTCTTCCGCGGCGACCGCTACGGGATCGAGGAAATGACCGTCACCGAGGCCCCGACCACTATGGAAGAGTTGGAGCAGTACCGCGACATCGAAAACCTCATAAATGTACACAGCATCCCCTACGGAAGGACTGCCAACAAAGGCGCCATATTCCACGGCCACGGTGAAGGCGTGGACGGCAAGCAGGTCAAGAGAGCAATAGAAGATTTCATAAAGGCTGTGAACAAGGGCATCGCCCGGCAGCTTGCCCCGGGCCGCGAGCCGCTCGTACTCGCCGGTACCGATTATCTCTGCGCCGTGTACCGCGACGTAAACTCCTATCCACACCTCAAGACGGATGTCATCGGGGGCAACCCCGAACTCATGGACCGGCGCCGCCTGCACGAGCACGCGTGGAACCTGGTGGAAACCGACTACGATTATGACCGCAACAGGCGGGCCGCCTGGTTCTGGGACAAAATTGACACCAATCACGTTGCCACGGATCCGCGCATGATCGTCCCAGCCGCTTACGAGGGACGTCTCGATACGCTGTTCCTTGACCCTCACCGAAACCTCTGGGGCAGGTTTCATCCGGAGGATGGCCGCGTCGAAATAGAACCTTGGTACGATTCGACCAATGAAGATCTCCTCGACATGGCGGTCCATTACGCGCTTGCCAATGGCGGCCACGTATACCCTGCCGAGCCGCAGCACATGCCGAAGGAGATCGCCATGGCCGCAATTCTGAGGTACTGAGGCCTCAACTGGCCTTATTCGGCAGCGTTATGAAAAAGCGGCTGCCTGACCCGGGCTCGGATTCGACGCGGATGCTTCCGCCGAGCCGGGCAGTCGCTTCCTTTGCAATCGCCAGACCCAGTCCTTCTCCCGCGGCCCCCGCCTTCGCCTCAGCTCTGAAGAATATATCGAACGCCTTCTCCCCCTGCTCGGCGGTCATCCCGATACCATTGTCCTCGATACAGTAAACGCTCGTCACGTCGCGTACCTCGCCGCGGATCCGGATCCGCCCCGGCCGCTCGTCATCCAGGTATTTGATCGCGTTGCCAAGCACGTTGCACAGGACCTGCTCGACCTGCACCTTGTCGCCCAGACACCCCGGCAGTTCCTCGATCGCAATCTCCGCCTTCCGCGCCTCGATTTGAAACCTCATGCCACCCACCATCTGCCGCAGAAGCTCATTCATATCAAGCGTCTCGATGTTCAGCGGCACCGTCCCTGTCCTCGCCAGTTGCCGCAGTCCGTCCAGCAGCGCCTTCATCTGCGCCGCGCTGCTCTCGATGAAATCCAGCGACGGACCGATATCCTCCCGCATGATCCGCGACAGCCGCTCGTTGATCCGGCGGTCGATAGTCTGCCCCAACAGCAGTTGCTGTATCTGGCTGAATGACACGTTCAGTTCGCGCCCGAAACCCTGAATCGACAGGATCGGATTCGCGAATTCGTGCCGAATAACACTCATGAACCCGTCCATGTCTTCGCGCTCGCGTCGAAGCGCATCACCCCGCTCCGCAAGGCTGCGTTCCGCCTTCTTGCGCTCCGCAAGGTCTCGCTGCACGAGCATGCACGAGACCTTCCCCTCGTCTTCGATTGCCGTGCTCCTGCACTCCGCGCAGATCAGTTCGCCGTCCTTGCATACGAGCTCAAATTCGTGGCGCCCCGCTTCCCCTTCCAGCATCCGCGGGAATATGTCGCGGAACCGTCTCTGCGACTCCTCGCTCAGGAAGTCCTCGATAGGTCTGCCCACAACTTCGTCATAGTGATACCTCAGCCGCCTCCATGCGCGTTCGTTCGTGTCGAGAACTGCGCCATCCGCGTTGAGTACGTAGATGAAATCCTCGCCCGACTCCAGCAGCATTCTATACCGCCGCTCGCTCTCGCCCAGTTTTTGTTCGGCAGCCCGCTTGGCACTGATATCGCTCACCACCACGCTAAAACCTCTGCCCTCGTAGCCCCCCGCCCTGCTCGGTGCCAATTGCATGCCGCACCAGAAAACGCTCCCGTCCAGCCGCATCAGCCGCAGCTCGATGTACTCTTCCCGTTCATCGGCGCCCAGCCGGTGCATCAGGGCGTAATACGCGTTCCGGTCCTCTTGCACCACCAGCCGGCTCAGGGGGCGACCTGCAATATCCCCCCGCTTCTGGCTTGTCATTGAGCAGAACGTCAGATTCGCCTCCGTTATCATGCCCCGCCCATTAAGCGCGAGGTATCCAACGGGAGCAAAATCATACAGATCGCGATACTTTTCCTGGGCCCGCTCGAGTTCTCGCCGTGTCCGCTGCAGTTCGTCCTCGCGTATATCCAGTTCGATCTGGTGAGCCTCGAGTTCGCTCACTAGATCTGCAATTTCGCCGGCCGATACCTGTGTTGAGGCGTATGCCGGTCCGCTATCCCGCTCGACCTCGCCGACATCCTCCAACAACCCCCGCTTGTCCTGCATGGCGTTGTTCATCGAGACCCTCTCCTGACGCGCAGCCCTCACCAGCGACCGGAGTGAACGCCCACGGGCGCCTGCCCAACCCATATCTTTCATTGGTTCGTCTCCCCGCATCCATGTAGCCTGTTTCCGCCGGCCTCCAGGCCACCCGAATGAATAGAACAAAACCCCCGCGGTCGAGATTTGTTCAAACAGACCGTCAGCGGCCGACCGCTAATCCGCCTCAACCACAGAATCGGTACACCCCGCCCCCTACTTCACATGAACCCTGCCGCGCTTGCATGAGCTTTTATCGATCCATAACGGTTCCGCCAAACAGCTCTGACAATTTTGTCAAAATATGTTAACAAGACGAAATAACTCCTCCCCATATAGCGTCTCTGCTAATGAAAGGCTTAATGGACTCAATTGGCAAAGGACAAGGAGTTGACCATGAGAACCGCAAATTGCATCACTATCTCCCTCGTACTGACAGGTATTGTACTCGCCGCCGATGCCCACGCTCGACCGGCACGGCCTGCCCACCGGGTGGTTGTCGTTCCGGCGCGTTCCGTCCACATGGTTACCGCCCCGACACTCCGCTCACGGAGCATCTTCATCCAGATCGCCCCACCCCAGCGCCTCACCTACCATTACGTTACCGTACCGGCCCCTGCACCTGTCATAGTGCCGACGCCCGCCCCGGTAATAATCGGCCAGCCATCTGTAACCGTCTGGATCACGAACGCCAACGGCTCCAGGAGTTCTGTCGTCCTCAAGAGAGAGGGACCCTGGTACGTCGGACCCCGAGGCGAATACTACGCCACGATCCCAACTGAATGCCAATTGCGGCCTCTCTACGGCCTCGGTGTCGGACACATGCCCTCCGACACGGTCGGCGTCTACATCCTCACCAACAGCGGTGCTCTGCGGCTCGTAAACCTCACCCGAAGCGGCAACGGCTTCATCGGCCCAAGCGGCGAATACTACAGCACAATGCCCACCGAGTCACAACTCCGCCTCCTGTACGGCAGGTGAGAACGCCTCCAGCTCGTATGTACTCACCTTGAGGGGCACGGCCGCACCACCCGTGCCCCTCCCCATTCCGGGACGTTCACTCGCGTATTTCCTCTGGTAGGCGTGTCGGGTAAGTGGTAAAATGCAGCGCATGGACCGCTGGTATGACAAAAGCCCGAATGAATCCCGATTACGGCTTCTAAATTAAAGCAGTAAGGAGTAGATTTATGGAAAGTGAAGGCATCATAGCGGATCTGTTCGATGCCGCTTACGAGTTTCACCGTCGAAAGCTTTGGAAGAGGTTTACCAACTATGACTGCTTCGGCGTGCGAATAGCGGGCCTCGACGAGTTGATGCTGGGCGTCGTGCTTGGCGATGCTGGCGAGGAGCACGGCCTTTCTCTCTTTCGCGGCCTCAACGCTGCCTCGGTATTGACGGCACTTCTCAAACATGATGGGCCGGGAGATGACTACATTCATGAAATGGACATGCTGGGCTTCAGTATGGAGCGATTCGGTGATCTGCCTCCGGATTCCCGGCATTTGGCGCATGAAGTTGGCCGATATTTCAAATTTACAGATCAAGTACCGCACTTTTTGGCCAAACCAACAGGACGCCATACCCGCCTGCCGGACGAGTCTGAACTGATCTTGCTCAGGCAGGTGTTGTGGGCAGTCGTGGCGGCAGACAGGAAAAAGAGGCTCAAACCCGCATCGCTGCTGGACAACACGGAAATCTGCGTTCTGAACGTGAGCGGAGAACCCCATGATGCGGATATAACCTGGGAAAAAGTCGAGCATGTGGAACGCACGCCGACTATTCCGCTTTTGCCCGCCACCCATAAGTTGCGAAACCTGCCGCGATTGAAAGCGACCTGGCTGGCAGGCATGCCCGCGATGCCGGGGGCAATCGAAGGTGATGATCGGGCCATGCAACTGTTGCTGATTATCGACGACACGCACGACCTGGTCCTCCAGGGACGACCGCTCTTCGCAGAAGAGCTTGGAGAAGCAACCCGCACCTTCGTTGATACATTCTGCGGCAAAGGAATGACCCGCACAAAGGGTCTCCCTCAGAAGATCATCTTCTCGAGCAGCAAGCTCCACGACGCCATGAAACCCACCCTTGAACTCCTCGGCGTCAGGTGCGATTACCAGCCGACAATCCCCAAATTCCAGGCAATACTGACGGAGTTTTTTGACCTTATGGACTCTGGCGCCGATTTCGACGACGAACCCGAAGTTTTCGTCGACCAGGATATCGAGATGCCGGCTCTCGATGACCTCAACGGCTGGAAACAAGCGGATCACCGACTGCTTTATCGCTTCTCGCAGCAGATTGGCCGAGAACTGCCCTCAAGTCGCTCCGTCAAGCGGTACTTCAACGACGATGACCTCAGCTACTACATTGAGGAGCATGGAGAGGGCGGAGCCATGTCCGCCTTTGTGTCCTGGAGCATTCTGGACTACCGCCCAACAAAAAAAAGCCGGACACATGCCGAAACAATGCTCGAAAGAGGACTTGCTGCGCCTGAGGCTTGCCTGTTGCGGGCGAAGATGAATGCCCACCCCACGCTGTATCGAGTCACAGGCCATGATGCCAAAGCCGGGACCGTGCAACTTGAAGATGTCCTGCTGGGCGGTACGGTCAAGGTGCATGACCAGCTCCTGTCAGAGACCATTGACGATAGTCTGTTCCTGCCTGCGCGAACTTTCCCCGCCGGAAAATTCCGCTTCATAGACATAGCGGGCCCGCTGCTTGGCCGCGGCATGGGCAAAGACGCGGTCGATTTTCTCCAGGCAAATAAGGTGCAATTCACTGCCGAAGGCCTGCGGCAGGATGCCCACAGATTCGGATGGCTGTGGGGTTGGAAGGACCAATGGCAAGCTAACCGGCAACCGCCTCGCATGGTTAACCTCGACGGGCATGAATTGTTGTGGCACACGGCTTCATTCTCAGTAGCCAATCCGGTTCTGACGCGACAGAGACTTATGGAACGCAATGATATCGACTACGATGCACAAGCTGACGAGCTGGTTTGGAGCAAGAAGGCCACCGGCAAAAACAAGATGCTCGGCGATACCATAACCCTGGGTCAAATCGAGTTAATTGGTGACGAACTGGTACTGACCGTCAATTCCCTCGAGCGATTCAAAGCCGGGCGCAAATGGCTCGAGAAGTTGCCGGGCGTGACCTTCAAAGACGTCCGGACCCGACCCTGGAACGATGCGGAAAAGGACCGTCCTTTTGACGAACGCATCTCACCGCCGGAACCGGTCGAGATAACGCCCGAGATGGCCGCCTCAATACAGGAACTCATGAACAAACGCTACATGGGATGGCTCGACACGCCGCTGCTGGCTCTGGGCGGCAAGACACCTCGCAAAGCCTGCCGAAGCGAGCCAGGCCGACAGGAAGTAACCTTGTTGATTCGCACCATGCCGGATCCGGTCGGACCCGCCTCTGTTCGAGCTCCGCGCCAAGCCCTGCTGCGAGAACTCGGGCTGGAGGAAGAGTGCCCCATTCAACTGCCGCAAGGGCAACAATACCAAGCACCCATACCGGTGCTGGATATTCCTGTACAGCACAAAGTACCGCGAAACGCACCATGCCCGTGCGGCAGCGGCAGAAAATACAAGAAATGCTGTGCCGGCCGCATCGAACCCGATGAGTTCCATGACTGACGCGAGGCATTCCGTAAGTTCACAAGTGCCTTATTGCGGGCTGCTTATGCGTGGACGAAAAGATTTTGCCCCCAATTTCGTTTCGATTGTCGTACGTGAGGGGCACAACGGTG